>Ga0194112_10000091_pt1 | contig 113475 bp, 100 predicted proteins | sample TA2MahC400mmetaG_FD_146191 | JGI IMG/M metagenome (GOLD analysis project Ga0194112, IMG submission 146191) | Freshwater microbial communities from Lake Tanganyika, Tanzania - TA2015016 Mahale Deep Cast 400m | ecosystem: Environmental > Aquatic > Freshwater > Lake | place: Tanzania: Lake... | reverse complement strand
CTGGGGCTCGGTCTCCAGCCAGAGGTCCTCCAGATTGACCAGGACCAGGCCCGCCGAAGTGGCCCCCAGGAACCGGAGGCAGGCGGCCATCACCGCCTGGACATCGTCCTCCTCCGCCTCGGCGAGCCAGCCCCCGCTGCGAAGGGAACGGAGCAGGGCGCGCTCTGCCTCCTGACGGGCCTGCCATTCATTCCGGGCGCCGGCATCGTCGAGCAGGTTCAGGGCCAGCCGATCCCTGATGTCCAGACCGCGCCAGAAGGCGGCGAAGGGGGGCATGTCATGGGTGTTCAGGCTGGCCACATCACCCGCCAGGGCGGGCGGCAGCGGCTGGCCGGGACCGGGGGACAACTGGTACTGGACTACGTACATGCCGCGGAGATTGTGGCGGGACATGATCTCATTGAGGATGGGCGGCACGGTGCCCAGGTTCTCCCCGACGATGCAGCACTTGTGTCTGTGCGTCTCCAGGCTGAGGATGGCGCACAGCTCGTCGGTGGCATAGCGGACGTAGACCCCCTCGGTGGCTTCGAAGCCCGTGGGAATCCAGAACAGCCGGTGCAGGCTCATGACGTGGTCGATCCTGAGGAATCCGGCGTACTTCAGGTGATGGCCGAGGTAGTCCCTGAAGTAGCGGTAGCCCTGTTCCCTGATCCGCTGGGGATGAAGGGGCGGGAAGGCCCAGTTCTGACCCCGGCTGTAGAGGGTGTCCGGCGGCGCTCCAGCTGAGACACCCATGACGAAGAGGTCGCGCTCGCGCCAGACGTCATAGCCGTCGGTCCTGACCCCCAGGGGCAGGTCGATGTAGAGTCCAGAGCCCTTCTCCCGCGCTCGTTCGGAAAGCTCCCGCAACTGACGGTCGGCCAGCCACTGGACGTAGGTGTGATAGCGCCGGGACTGCTCATCGTAGTCGCCGCCTTCCAGAACGCCGTCGCGGAGCGGCCCGGGCCACTGCCACCATGGGACGGCCTGGCGCTCACGGGCAGCCCGAAAAGCGGCATATTCGGCAACACGGGGGTTCGACTCCAGGAAACCACCGAAGTCCCCGGAGCGGTCCGCGGCCTCGGCGAAGAAGCACCGGGCCAGCTCCTCAAGGACCGGGCGCTTCAGGGCCATCTGGCGGCCGTGGTCGGCCAGGGGCAGAGCGCGGAGGGCCTCAAGCTCCTCCTGGAAGGCCGGCGAATCGAGCAGAGCCCAAGCCGGGGGGCAATCCTGAAGCCCGGGGGCCCGGGCCACATCAAGGTAGAGCTCATTCCAGAAGAGCCGGCTCACCGGCGCGTACGGGCTGGGGTCGGAGCGGCCGTCATGGAAGGCAGCCAAAAGGGGCAGGGTGGCCACCACGCCACCACCCAGGCCAGCCACCCAGGCCATGAGGGCCTCCAGATCGGAGAAGTCGCCGCTGCCCCAACTGCGCCGCGAATGAAGGGCATACAGGGGCAGGAAGACGCCCCAGGTCCTGGCCGCCGGACCGTCGTGAGAGGGATAGGCCCGCAGGGGGGCGCTGATGATCATGGACTCCAGGAGTCCTCCCGGGGTTTCCACGATCAGCCGGTGGTAGCCCCAGGGCAGCGAGGAGGGCAGGGAGAGCTTCCTGGCGGCGTAGGCCTGACCGCCCAGCTCCGCCGCCTCGGAGACGGGCAGTTCGGTGAGATCACAGGGCCAGCTCCGCTCACCGCCGTCTTCAAGCTGCAGATGGCAGAAGACAGCCGCCGGCGTGCGATCCGCGGGGAAGCGCAGCTCCACGGCGGCAGGGTGGCCATCCCAGGCCACCACCACGGGCTCCAGGCACCGCTTCCAGAGGGCCTGGCGGCGCTCATCCAGGGCGCGGGGGATATCGTCCGCCACCTCGACGTCCACCCCGAGGGCCTTGAGAACATGAAGGATGGCCTCCGGCGGGGATTCGACCTCGTGGCCGGCCATGTCGCGGTATGACGCAACCACGCCATACGCCCCGGCCAGCTGGCCGAGTCCTTTGAGTGGGTGAGGCAGGCCCATGCCCTACTCCGGCATCCTTCGTTCAGCTACTGCCTGGCAAAGACCACCCATAGCAGCAAGACGATGAGCAGGAGGAAGACGAAGGATTCCATGAGGAGGAAGAGGAGCAGCGTCCGAGGCGGCCTGCTGCGCACCCAAGCCACCAGCGACTTCCATCTTTGAGCCAACGCCTTCACCTCAGTCTCAAACCGCGTCTCCGGCTATTCTACCATCGGCCGGGACGGATATCACCCCGGCGAGCCAACTCGTATTTGCCTTCCGCAACCGCCAAGTGCTAGAATTTTTCCTCAGGAGAGGAGGTGCGCCACGGCCAGACTACCCGAAGAAGCCAAGAAGATCATCAGCTCAGTCCAACCAGCTTTCGTGGCCACAGCAAGCAAGAACGGTAAGCCAAACGCCTCCCCCAAGGGTTCCCTCCGAGTCCTCGATGACGAACATGTCGCATTTGCAGAGATAGCCTCGCCCAAGACCCTGGCCAATCTGAAGGAGAACCCCCAAGTGGCCATCATGGTCTTCGACCCGGCTACCTGGGGCGGCTGCAGAATCGAGGGCAAGGCGGAGATCCTCGACTCCGGCGACCTGCTGGAGTCCTTCAAGGCCCAGTTCGCCCCGCTGAAGATGAAGGTCCGCTACGCCATCAAGGTGGCCGTCGAAGAGGTGTCCATCATGCCTCCGATGAAGACGGCCCAAAAAGGATAGAGGCCCATGGATTTTCGATTCTCCGAACAGGAAGAGAAGCTCCGCCAAGAAGTGAGGGAGTTCTGTCAGAAGGAGCCGCCGGAGACCTTCCCCTGCGAGATTGAGGATGAAGGCTACGGCTTCGGCGGCTGGTCGCGGGCATTCACCACGCGGCTGGGCCAGAAGGGCTGGCTGTCCATCGCCTGGCCCAAGGAGTACGGGGGGATGGGCGGCACCACGATGGAACGCTTCGTGGCCGCCGAGGAACTGGCCTATCACAGAGCGCCGCAGTACGGCCATCTGTTCGGCGACGCCGTGGCCACCGGGGTGCTGCGCTACGGCACCGAGGACCAGAAGCAGGAGTTCCTGCCCAGGATGGCCAAGGCAGAGATACTGTTCTCCACCGGCCTGAGCGAGCCGGGGGCGGGCTCCGATCTGCTCAACACGGCCACCCGGGCGATCAAGGACGGCGACTACTACGTCATCAACGGACAGAAGATCTGGCCCACCGGGGCCCATCTGGCGGAGTGGTGTCTGCTCCTGGCCCGGACCGACCCCGACGCCCCCAAGTCCAGAGGACTGAGCACCTTCCTGGTGGACGTGAGGAGCCCCGGGGTGACGGTGAACCCCATCGTGGACATGGCCGGGGCCAAGTCGTTCACGGAGATATTCCTGGAGGATGTCCGGGTCCACAAGAAGTACCTGCTGGGACAGGAGAACCGGGGGCTGCCCCTGGTCTTCGAAGCCCTGGAAGGGGACAGGTTCTGGGGCCGATGCCTGAGGCATGCGGGCAGCAAGCGGGACCTGGAAGAGCTGGTGGAATACGTCAATGAGTCCAAGTACGACGGGCACCGTCTGAAGGACAACCAGACCATCCGGGACACGCTGGCCGAGCTGGCCGTCGAGCTGGAGGTCAGCCGGATGTTGAACTACAAGGCGGCCTGGCTGCTGAACAAGGGAGCCAGCATCAGCTGGGAGTCCTCAGTGGTCAAGGTCCTGGCGGACGAGCTGGGACAGAAGATCGCCAGCGCCGGCCTGGACATACTGGGCCCGGAGATACAGCTCGAAGACGGCTCCAAGTGGGCCCGGCTGAGGAAGAGATTCCTGTTCCTCTACGTCTTCTGCAGGGGGATCAGCCTGGCCGGCGGCACTTCGGAGATCCAGCGAACCACCATCGCCCTCAGGGGTCTGGGGCTGCCCAGGAGCTAGAGGGGGAGAAGGACAGATATGGATTTCGCCTTCACTGAAGAGCAAGAGATGCTGCGCAAGATAGCCCGGGACTTCCTGGCCACCGAGTGCCCCAAGGACACGGTCAGGAAGATGATCAAGGACGAGAAGGGCCACACCACCGAGCTATGGAACAAGATCGCCGAGCTGGGCTGGCCGGGGCTGATCATCCCCGAGCAGTTCGGGGGCATAGGCGGGAGCTTCCTGGACGCGGTGGCCCTGGTGGAGGAACTGGGGAGGGCCTGCCTGCCCGGACCGTTCCACTCATCGCTGATGGGCACGCTGGCCGTCATGAGGCTGGGCAGCGCCCGGCAACAGCAGGAGCTGCTCCCCAAGATAGCCTCGGGCAAGCTCATCCTGACCAGCGCCTTCTCAGAGCCGGGCACCGGCTATGAGCTGGACCACCTGGAATGCCAGGCCAGCGCAGAGGGGAACGAGTACGTCATCAGCGGGACCAAGCTGTTCGTGGAGAACGCCCATGTGGCCGACCTGATGTTGTGCGCCGCCCGGACCAAGCACGACGGGAGGCAGGAAGGCATCGACCTCTTCCTGGTGGAGTCCGGGGCCAAGGGGGTGATCCGGCAGCCCATCGAGACCATAGCCGGGGACAAGCAGTACCAGGTGGCCTTCCAGGGGGTGAGGGTCCCCGAGGGCAACAGGCTGGGAGAGACGCACACCGGGAAGGACAACATCAGGAAGCTGGTGGAGCTGGCCACGGTGCTCAAGTGCGCCGAGATGCTGGGCGGGGCGCAGCAGGTGATGGACATGACGGTGACCTACGTCAAGGAGAGGGTGCAGTTCGACCACCCCATCGGCAGCCTGCAGGCAATACAGCATCACTGCGCCAACATGATGATCGATTTGGAGGGGATGAGATACGTCACCTACCTGGCGGCATGGAAGGCCGGCGACAACCAGCCGTTCGCCAAGGAGGCGGCCGTGGCCAAGGCCTGGAGCGGCCAGGCCTACAAGAGGATCTGCGACCTGGCGCACCAGTGCCACGGAGCCATCGGCTTCTGCGAGGACCATGACCTGCCGCTGTATTCGCGGCGGGCCAAGACCTACGAGTTCGCCCTGGGCGACTCCCGGTTCCAGCGGCGGTTCGTGGCCAAAGAGATAGGGCTTTAGCATAGCGGGCGCAACGAACTCAGAAAGGAGAGCAGCGTATGGCCAAGCAGCAAGTACCGATCATCGAGGGGCTCTTTACCTGGCCCTCCCAGAAACCCCAGCTCCTAGCAAGCAAGTGCAAGAAGTGCGGCTCGTATTTCTTCCCCAAGGTGGCCTATTGCGGCAACCCCGACTGCCCCAAGGACAAGGCCAACATGGAAGTGGTGCCGCTGAGCAACACCGGCAAGATGTACACCTTCACCATCCACACGGCCCAGCCGGCCCATCCCTTCAGGATGGAGCCGTTCAAGCCCTACGGAGTGGCCATGGTGGACGTCCCGGAGGGGATGCGGGTGCTGGGCATGACCACAACCACCGAGGGCCTGAAGATCGGGCAGGCGGTGGAGATGACGGTGGGCAAGCTCTATGAGGATGCGGAGAACGAGTACATCACCTGGATGTGGAAGCCGGTGGAGAAATAGGAGAGCATGACGATGAAACCTATGCGTGAAGTTGCGATCGTCGGCATCGGTCAGCATCCCTGGGGCCAGTTCCCCGAGAAGTCAATGCAGGACATGGGCGTTGAGTGCATCGTCAGCGCGCTCAAGGACGCCAACATGTCCTGGCGGGATATCCAGAGCGCAGCCTTCGGCGCCTACATGTGGATCGCCGACCGGGGCGGGGTTCCCTCTCTGCTGATGGGCACATCCATCGCCCGGATGATGGGCGAGACGGGCATCCCCATGGTGAACTGTGTCAACGCCTGCGCCTCGGGACAGGCCATACTCAGAGAGGCGGTCCTGGCCGTGGCCTCGGGACACGTTGACACCGCCATCGCCATCGCCGCCGACAAGTCCGCCGGCGGATTCTTCCGGCCCCAGCTGCGCGACGCCAGTCCAACCAAGTTCGACAGGGGCGGCGAGAACGACACCGACTACATCCGGTTCTGCATGACCGGCGAGACCAATCCGGCCTACTGGGCCATGGAGCTGAGGCGCCGCATGTACGACGTGGGCACCACGGACGAGGTGCTGGCCATGGCCAAGCACATGACCTCCGAGGGAGCGGTGCACAACCCCTACGCCCGGTACCGCAAGGTGTTCACCATGGAGGAGATCCAGGCCTCCAAGTACATCGCCGATCCCCTCCGTCTGTTCGAGATCTGCGCCACCTCCGACGGAGCGGCAGCCGTGATCGTGACCACAATGGAGAACGCCAAGAAGTACAGCAAGAAGCCGCTGCTGGTGAAGGCGATCACCATCGGCACGCCGACCTTCGGCGACCCGACGATCAGGCTGACCTTCTGCTCGGCCTTCCCGAGGCCGGGCGTGCCCGACCTCTCGGAGTCGCGCAATGCCATCAAGGCGATCTACAAGATGTCCGGACTTCAGCCGGCAGACATCGACATCATCGAGCTGCCCGACAACTCCTCATGGCACTACCTGGTCTATCTGGAGTGCATCCTGGGCCTCAAGACCGGCGAAGCGGACAAGATGCTCATGTCGGGCAAGGTCCACCCCATCACCGGCGAACTTCCGGTGTGCTCCGGAGGCGGTGTGGCGGCACAGGGCGAGGCCGTGGTGGCCCAGGGGCTGTCCCAGGTCTGCCAGCTCGTCCGCCAGATGCGTGGCGAATGCGGCGAGGGCCAGGTGAAGAAGACCAAGCTGGTCAATGGACTGGCCCAGACGTACGGCTACGCCGGCAACAATGCCGCGTGCATCCTGCACAAGGCCTGGTAGCATCGGATCGAGTGATACGTCAGACACGCTGGAATAGGACGACAGGAAAGGAGACATCCGCATGGCCACCGTAGAAGAACTGAAGGCATACATCGGCAAGAAGGGCCCCCCCTCCAAGTTCGAGATCGACAGAACCATGATCCGCCGCTACTGCGAGGCCATCGGGGACACCAGCCCCAAGTGGGAGAACCGGATGCCACCCGGGATGCTGGCCTGCGCCATGCTCATGGGCGAAGGAGTGATGACACCGCCGTGGCCACATCCGGGCATCGTCGATGCCGGCCTGGAACTGGAGTACTTCAAGCCCATCGTGGCCGGTGACACCATCACCGTGGTCAACGAATGGTACGGCGTGGAGGACAAGAGCAACGAGAAGCGGAAGATGGTCCTCTTCTCCATGAAATCCACGACCACCAATCAGAAGGGCGAGGTGGTGGCCACCGCGGTGGGCCGGGTGATGAACCTGGGCTAGACTGCCCAGGATTCCCAGGCAGCTGAACATCGGTCAAGTCATCTCCGCACTCAGATGAAACGGGCCCGATGGGTGAGCGATTCACCCCGGGCCCTCGTCTTCACCAGCCGGATGGCCCGGGCCGTTCCATCCGGATCACGGCAATCCATCAGGTCTCCAAGGTAAGCACATGACACTGTCCATCGCCTACAGCGACAAGATGAAGGGCTATGACTTCGGCCCCGGTCATCCCTTCCGGGGTGACAGGTATGCCCGATTCATGGACCTGCTGCGGCGGATGGTGAGCAGCGCCGACTTCGAGGTGGTTGAGCCGAGGTATGCCAGCGACGAGGAGCTGCTTCTGGTCCACGACAGGGAGTACCTGGACTTCCTCCGCTCGGGGCGTGCCTGGGCCTGGTCGCCGGGCCGGGAGTTCCTCAGTCCGGATACCCCTCTCCAGCCAGGGCTGGAGGAGGCGGCCAGGCTGATCGTGGGAGCCGCCCTGACCGCGGCGGAGACCGCCTGGAGAGGCGGACCAGCGCATGCGGTGGGCGTGGGCGGCGGCCTGCATCATGCCCGCAGAGACTACGGAGCGGGATTCTGCATCTACAACGACGTGGCGGTGTGCGTCAGGAGCCTGCTGGAGAACCAGGGGGCGAAGAGGATACTGGTCGTGGACACCGATGCCCATGCCGGCGACGGGACCTGCCACATCTTCTACCAGGAGCCCAGGGTGCTGTTCATCGACATCCATCAGGACCCGCGGACCCTCTACCCCGGCACCGGGTTCGTCAGGGAGATCGGCGACGGGCGGGGCACGGGGTTCACGGTGAACGTGCCCCTGCCGCCGGGGGCCTCCGACGACGCCTACGAATACGTGCTGGACGAGATTGTGCGGCCCCTGGCCGAGGAGTTCCAGCCCGAGATGGTGATCAGAAACGGCGGGTCCGATCCGCACTTCGCCGATGAGCTGACCGATCTGGGTCTGACCTTGAAGGGGCTGAAGATGGTCGGGGCCAAGGTGGGCGCCGTGGCCGAGGCGGTGTGCGGCGGGAGGCTGGTCGACCTGGTGGGCAGCGGATACAATCAGGCGGTGCTGGCCCCGGGGTGGCTGGCCCTGGTCAGCGGACCGACCGGCCCGGACCTGCAGCTGGAGGAGCCATTCCTGTTCTCACTGCGGACAGACCACAGGCTGGCGGAGACCAGGGAGGTGGTGAAGTCGGTGAAGGAGACGCTCAAGCCCTACTGGAGGTGCTTTGCCGGGTGAGGGAACTGATGGCCGGAAGTCGACCGGGGGGAAGACGACATGACCCAGAGGATAGTCATTCGAGCCGCGGGCATCGAAGTCAGAGCCGAGCTGAACCAGACCAGGACAGCGGCGGCGGTCCGGGGGATGCTGCCCATCGAGGGCAAGGCGAACCGGTGGGGGGACGAGATCTACTTCCCCATACCTCTGCAGGCCGACATCGAAGGCGGGCGGGAGGTGGTCGACATGGGCGACTTGGGCTACTGGCCGGAGGGCAGCTGCCTGTGCATCTTCTTCGGGCCGACGCCGGCCAGCCGGAAGAATGAGATCCGGGCGGCCAGCGCGGTGACCATCATCGGCAGGGTGACCGACGACCCGAAGGTCCTGAAGCGGGTGGCGCAGGGAGCCACCGTCCGCATCGACGCGGTGCAGTCCGGAGACGGCCCGGGTTGAGGCCATTGGGGTTCGGTGGGTGACAGCCGTTGATGGCCAGCAGGGGGCCAGCTATAATCCCAGTACGCCCATGATGGAGACGGTGAAGGACCAGCCGGTTCTGGCCATAGACATCGGCGGCACCAAGTTCGTAGCCGCCGTAGTGTCCACCGCGGGCGAGATCATCTCACGGCAGTACGAGCTCACCCTGGCCGACGAAGGACCGGAAGCGGTGGTGGGACGGCTGCTGGAGTCCATCAAGGACCTGGTCCGGAACGCCACCCCGACCTCCGTCCCGTCCGCCATAGCCATAGCCTGCGCCGGGGCCATCGACTCGACCGCGGGAACGGTGACCTCGTCACCCAACCTCCCCGGGTGGCACGACGTCCCGCTGAGAGAGATGGTCCGCGAAGCCACGGGGATCCGGACCATCCTGCTGAACGACGCCAGCGCCGCCGCCCTGGGCGAACATGCCTTCGGCGCCGGAAGAGGGGTGAGCAATCTGATCTACATCACGGTCAGCACAGGCATCGGGGGAGGGATAGTCATCGGCGGGAAGCTCTACGAGGGGGCCTGCGGTGCCGCCGGTGAGATTGGCCATACCACCATCGACGTCAACGGCCCACACTGCAGCTGCGGCAACGTGGGCTGCCTGGAGATGCTGGCCTCGGGCAAGGCCATCGCCCGGGAGGCGCAGCGACTGATCTCCGGCGGGGCCAGAAGCTGCATCCTGGAACTGGCGGAGGGCGAACTGCAGAACGTCACCGCCCAGACGGTGTCCGCCGCCGCCCAGAGGGGCGACGCCACGGCCAAGGCGGTGGTGGCCAAGGCGGCGGCCTACCTCGGGGTAGGACTGGTGAACCTGGTCAACATCTTCAATCCAGAGATGATCATAGTGGGGGGCGGGGTGGCCAAGATGGGGGACTCGCTCCTCGACGGGGCGAGGAGGGTGGTGGCGGAGAGGGCCTTTCAGCTGCCCGCCCGGGCGGTGCGCATCGTGCCCAGCGAGCTAGGGGACAACGCCGGCATCCTCGGCGCCGTGGCCTTCGCCAGCGCTTCTTGAGGGCCGGTTGAGCCACTTCTGCTTCTGGAGGATCCGGGTCTCCTCGTCGGTGGTGCGGTACCCGGCCAGGAAGTCCTCCCTCAGCTCCACGAAGCGGCCATCGAGGATGGCCTGCCTCATCCTCTCGATCAGCCTGATGATGAAGGAGAGGTTGTGGATGGTGGCCAGGCGGTAGGCCAGGAGCTCCCGGCTCTTGAACAGGTGGTGCAGGTAGGCCGCCGAGAAGCCCCGACAGGTGTAGCAGGGGCAGTCGGCATCTATGGCCCGATCGGCATCCCTGAAGCGGGCGTTCTGGATGTTGCACCGTCCCTCTGAGGTGAACAGGGCGCCGTTTCTGGCGGTGCGGGTGGGCAGGGCGCTGTCGAAGAGGTCCACCCCCCTGGCCACGCACTCGAAGAGGTCCTCCGGGGAGCCCACCCCCATGAGGTAGCGGGGGTGCTCCCGGGGGAGACAGGAGGTGGTCTCCTCGACGGCCTCCAGGGTGACGCTCTTGGGCTCGCCCACGCTCAATCCCCCGATGGCATAGCCCGGGAAGCCCAGCGAGGTGATGGCGGCGGCCGACTGGCGGCGCAACTCGGGGTAGGTGCCTCCCTGGACGATGCCGTAGAGGCTCTGGCCGGGGCGCCGGTGGCAGGCGAGGCTCCGCTCAGCCCAGCGGTGAGTCCTCTCCGTGGCAGCCCTGATCGATGCCCGGTCACCACCATAAGGGGGGCACTCATCCAGGGGCATGGCGATGTCGCTGCCCAGCTGCGCCTGGAACTCGACCACCTTCTCCGGGGTGAAGAAGTGCTCCGTGCCGTCGATATGGGACCGGAACCAGACCCCCTGGTCATCGACGCGGCGGAGCGGGGCCAGGCTGAACACCTGGTAGCCCCCGCTGTCCGTGAGGATGGGCCTGTCCCAGGACATGAAGCGGTGCAGTCCGCCCAGGGCTTCAACCGCGGCGATGCCCGGCCGGAGATAGAGGTGATAGGTGTTGCCCAGGACCATGGTCACCCCGATGGCCTTGAGATCGTCAGGGGTGAGCGCCTTCACTGTGCCCTGGCTGCCCACCGGTGCGAAGAGGGGCGTGGGCAGGGGTCCCCGGGACGTGCCGATCAGGCCGGCCCGGGCACCGCTGCGGGGGCAAGACTTGACCAGCTGGAATCCCTGCTCCACCGGATCACTCCCTGATGAGACTGCCGGCGATGATAGCCCGCTGTATCTCGGACACTCCAACGTAGACCTCGGTCATCTTGGCGTCCCGGTAGAGCCGCTCCACGGGCAGGCTCTTCATGGTGCCGTAGGCACCGTGAACCTGCATGGCCATGCGGGTGGCCTCCACGGCCACCTGGGAGCAGAAGAGCTTGGCCATGGCCGACTGGCTGCGCACCGGATGGCCCTGATCGCGGACGAAGGCCGCTCTGTAGGTCAGCCACCGTCCGGCCTCCAGTCTGGAGGCCATCTCGGCCAGCAGCCACTGGATGGTGGACATCTCGGCGATGGGCCGGCCGTATGCGGTGCGCTGCCGGGCGTAGTCCAGGGAAAGGTCGAGGGCCGCCTGGGATGTGCCCACTGCCTGGGCGGCCACCCCCACCCTCTCCAGGCTGATGGCTTCGAGCATGATTTCGTAGCCGGAGCCCTTGGCGCCGATGAGGTTCTCCCCGGGGACGCGCACGCCGTCGAGGTAGACCACCGACGTCCCCAGCCCCCGCAGACCCAGGGTCTCGCAGGGCTCCCGCAGCAGGAAGCCCGGCGCCGACGCGGGAACCACGAAGGCGCTCACCCGGCCCGTATCGTCCCTGGCGAAGACCAGGGCCTGGGAGGCCACCGGGGCGAGGGAGATGAAGCTCTTCTGGCCCTCGATGACGTAGTCCCCGCCATCGGGCCTGGCCCTGGTGGCTATGGCCCGGGGGTCGGACCCGGTGGCCGGCTCGGTGAAGCAGAAGCAGCCGAAGATGCTGCCGCTGGTCAGGGGAACGAGGCAGTCATGCTTCTGCCTCTGGTCACCGTAGCGGAAGATGGCTTCTTCAGAGAGGATGCTCACCGCCACGACGGAGCCCACCGTCATGGAGGCCCTGGACAGCTGCTCGATGACCAGGGCGTAGGCGGTGTACCCGGCCCTGCCGCCGCCGTACTCGGCGGGGTAGGGCAGTCCGTAGTATCCCAGCCGGCCCATCTCCCGGGCCAGCTCCAGGGGGAAACGGGCGGTGGAGTCGATCTCGGCCGCCTGACAGAGCACCTCCTTCTGGGCGAACTCCCAGGCGGCGCTCTGGATCATCTTCTCCCGCTCGTTGAGGTTGAAGTCCATGGTTGCAGCTGTTCCTCTCTCTACACAGGTGGAGTCGACCCCGCGCTCCCGGAAGGCCCTTCCGCGGGGCTAGGCCGGGGCATCGCCGATGGTGACGACGCTGATCTTGTTGTTGGTGTAGATGCAGATGTCCGCGGCGATCTCCATACTGGTCCGGGCGATGGTCTCCGCATCCAGATCGGAGTGGTGGAGCAGGGCCTTGGCCGCCGCCTGGGCGTAGCCCCCGCCGGAACCGATGGCCACGATGTCGTCATCGGGCTCAATGACATCCCCCTCACCGGAGATGACCAGGGTCTCCTTGCGGTCGGCCACGATGAGCCAGGCCTCCAGCCGGCGGAGCACGCGGTCGGTGCGCCATTCCTTGGCCAGCTCGATCGCGGCCCGCCTGAGCTGCCCTCCGTGCTTCTCCAGTTCGTTCTCGAACCTCTCAAACAGGGTCAGGGCGTCGGCCACCGAGCCGGCGAAGCCTGCTATCACCTGGTCATGATACAGGGTGCGGACCTTCCTGGCGCCGCTCTTGAGGACCACATCCCCGGTGGTGATCTGCCCGTCGCCAGCGATGGCCACTTCGCCCTTCCGCCTTACCCCCAGAATGGTCGTGCCTCTGACGCCCTCACTAGCACTCACCGTCTTCCCCCTTCACAAAGAATGGGCCACCCGGCGGCCGGCCTGCGCCGCCCTCCGGACGGCCTTCCCCAATACTACCGCTCCGAAAGCAGCCTGCCGAGCACGTCCCTGACACGCTCCTCAGGCACGTCGTTCCTGATCACGGGGTTGCCCACACCGCTGAGCAGGACCCACCGCAGCGCCCCGCCGCTGGCCTTCTTGTCCATCTCCATGGCCTCCAGGACCCCGGCCGTGTCCACGCCGGAGCAGCGAGCGGGGAGGCCAAAGGCCTGGAGGAGGGCGGACTGCTCCTGCAGGACGTCGCGCGGCAGCAGGCCCAGGTCGTGGGCCAGCATGGCCGCGCCGGTCATGCCTATGGCCACGGCCTCACCGTGGCTGAAGCGCTGGTAGCCGGTGGCCGCCTCCAGGGCATGGCCGATGGTGTGCCCATAGTTGAGCAGCATGCGGCGGCCGCTTTCCCTCTCGTCCTCGCTGACGATGATGGCCTTGACGGCCACGCTGCGCCTCACCGCCTCGGTGGTGGCCGCCGCCTCCAGGGCCAGGAGCTTGGCGGCCTTGCCGCGCAGGCAGGCAAACAACGCCGGGTCGAGGACAACCCCGTGCTTGACAACCTCCGCCCAACCGGAGACGGTCTCCCTCCTGCCGAGGGTAGCCAGCGTCTGGACGTCAATCAGCACCAGGCGCGGCTGATGGAAGGCGCCGATGAGGTTCTTGCCCCGGGGGTGGTTGACCGCGGTCTTGCCGCCGATGGCGGCATCCGTCATGGCGATGAGGCTGGTGGGCACCTGCACCACGGGCAAACCGCGGAGGAAGGTGGCGGCGGCGTAACCGACGAGGTCGCCCACCACGCCACCACCCAGGGCGACAATGGTGTGGCTTCTCTCCGCCCTGTTCCCGATGAGCCAGTCGTAGATCCGGGTGCAGGTGTCCAGGGTCTTGGTTGCTTCGCCGGGACTGACCACGAACTGCTCGGCCCGGATGCCCGCCTCCCGCAGGCTGCGCATGGCGGTGTCGCCGTAGATGGCCGCCACCGTCTGGTCGCTGATGAGATAGGCCGGCCCGGTCAGGCCGGCTCGGGCCAGCCTGCGGCCCAGTTCAGGGAGCAAGCCCCAGCCGACTTCAACGGGGTAGTGCGAAGTGGCGGTGACCACTTCGGCAGCACGGTCGCCACTCAAGTCCGCTGAGCCTCCCCCCGGATGGGCCCGGCGCCAGTAGTACCAGCCCCGGAGGACTTCCTGCTGGGCCTCTTCCAGGGTGAGGCGGTCGGTGTGCACCGTCCAGTCGGCGATAGCGTAGTGCTGCTCCCGCGATGACTTCAGCTCCCGGATCCGCTCCAGCGGATCGGCGGCGACCAGAAGGGGCCGGATGCCCCCCGAGCTGGCGGCGTCACCGGCCAGCCGCCGGTGAATGGCCTCCGGGCTGGCTTCGAGGCGGACGACGAAGCCGCCCTCCTTCATCAGGCGACGGTTGCCGCGAACGGTGACCGCGCCACCGCCGCAGGCGATGACCACGCGGCGCTTCCTGCCGGCCTCAGCCAGGACCTGCTCTTCCATCTCCCGGAAGCGCGGCTCGCCGTCCTGGCTGAAGATGTCCGCCACGCTCTTGCCGGCCAGTCGGGTGATCTCCTCATCGGTGTCCACCGCCTCCCAGCCAAGCCGTCCGGCCAGGCCCCCGGCAATGCGGGACTTGCCCGTGGCGGAGAAGCCGATCAGGAAGATGCGGCTATGAGATCCTTGGTCCATTCCACTCCGTCCCGGAAATCGTGTCCACCCAGAGCCTCAGGATAGCGCGAGGAGCTCTCCAGGATGATGCGGCAGTCGGGATTCCCGGCGATGATCAAGCGCAGGATGCGGTCGATGTCCACCCAGCCGTCCTCGGGCCGCTGACTGGGGTGTATGGGGATATGCCCGAAGGTGAGGTAGTCGCGGATACCCCGGTTGTTCCACATGTGAACCGAGCCGATGTGGGGCGCCAGCTTGCGGGCGAACTCGTAGAGACTGAATCCGTCCCGCCGGGCGGCGATGTGCATGTGCCCGATGTCGAAGCAGTAGTGCAGTCCCTCGAGTCGGCTGGTCACCTCAACTATGAAGTCCGGGGTGAGGAAGATGCTGGGGCCGAAGCCCTCGATGTGTATGGGCAGGCCATGCTTCCGACTGATGTCGGCCAAGGCGACGGCGCTCCGCCAGGCAACGTCACGGAGCTCATCGTAGCCGATGCCCCGCACCGGCGTCGAAGGGGGCACGGGGAAGTGAACCACCACGTACTCGGCACCGAAATCCTGGGCCAGCTCCATGGTTTCCTGGATCATCTTCAGGCTGAGCAGCCTCAGCTCGGGGTCAACGTCGCACAGAAAGGATATGGTGGGCGGCGTGGGATACCAGGACAGCCGGGTGAGCGGGGCATGGATGCTGGCCAGCAGATTGTGGCGCCCGATCTCCCTCCTCAGCTCAGGCAGGCTGTCCGGGGGGAAGTTGTAGAACTCACCCCGCCTCAGCCCGTTCGACAGTATCACTTTGCCGAAGTGGTCCAGGCCGTGGCAATGGAATCCCAGCCTCGTCATGGCCGTCCCTGGGCCGAATCCAGGTAGCTGCGGCAGTTGCGCCTGGTCTCCTCAAGGCTGTCCCCGCCGAACTTGTCCAGCATGGCATCAGCCAGAACGAGCGCCAGTGCGGCCTCGGCGATGACCCCCACCGCCGGAACGACGCAGACGTCGCTGCGCTCGAAGTGGGCCTCAGCCGCTTCCCCGGTGGACAGATCCACCGAGGGGAGGGGCCGGCCCAGCGTGGGCACGGGCTTCACGGCCAGCCTGACGGTGATGGCCTGGCCGTTGCTGATGCCGCCTTCAATGCCCCCGGCGTGGTTGGAGGGCCGCCGCCAGCGATAGGGTGAGCCGGTGGCCGGCTCGATGATGTCATGAGCCTGGGAGCCCATCATGCCGGCAGCCCTGAATCCGTCCCCGATCTCAACGCCCTTGACGGAATTGATGCTCATCATGGCCCGGGCGATGGCGCCGTCCAGCCGGCGGTCCCACTGAACGTGACTGCCCAGTCCCACGGGGACTCCGGCGGCCACAACCTCAGTCACCCCACCCAGGGTATCCCCCGATGCGCGGGCGGCGTCGATGGCGGCCATCATGGCCTTCTCCGCCGCGGCGTCGGCGCAGCGGACCGGCGAGGCCTCCACACGCTGCCAGTCTATGGCGGCTCCGGCCTCCACCCGCTCTGCCCCTATGGCCAGGGTGTGACTGTGTATCTCCACGCCCAACTCCGCCGTGAAGCGGCGGGCCACGGCGCCGGCGGCCACCCTGGCGGCCGTCTCCCGGGCACTGGCCCGTTCCATGACCGGGCGGATGTCATCCAGACCGTACTTGGCGGCCCCGGCCAGGTCGGCGTGACCCGGCCTTGGACGGGTGATCCGGGGGCCGGGCTTCTCGGGAGCCGAGACGCTCATGACCTCTTTCCAGTTCTCCCAGTCGCGGTTCCAGATGAGCAGGCTGATGGGGCTGCCGATGGTCAGCCCGTGGCGCACCCCGGAGAGGATCTCGGCCCGGTCCTGCTCCAGCTTCATGCGGGCCCCGCGTCCGTGCCCGCCCTGCCGCCTCTTCAGTTCGGCGGCAATGCGGTCTTCGTCCAAGGGCAGTCCGGCGGGCAGGCCGTCGATGATCACGGTCAGCCCCCTGCCGTGGGATTCGCCGGCTGTCAGGAAACGCAGTCTGGACATGATCGTGGAGCTAGATCCCTTCACGCACCAGAGGCCAGAGCCTCTCTGGCCTTCCTGAACATTATGTCAACCGGGGCCTCCCGCCCCGTCCACAGCTCGAAGGAGGCTGCACCCTGATAGACGAGCATCGGCAGTCCCCCCAGGACGGCCGCACCGGCCTTCCTGGCTTGCCGCAGCAGCGGAGTCTCCTCTGGATTATACACCAGGTCGCAGACCAGGACACCCCCGGGTATCGCATGCGCATCCAGGGCGCCCTCCCCTTCAGTGGCGCCGTGCTTCATCCCCAGGGAGGTGCAGTTGACCAGCAGGTGGCAATCGCGCAATGCCTCTCCGGAGCGCAGGCCTTCCCAGTCCCCGCCGACCACCTCGGCACGGTGGCCGGACTGGCCCCGCAGCCAGGCGGCCAGGTCCTCCGCCCGCCGCGGAGTGCGGTTGGCGACGATAAGCCGCCCCGCCCCTTCACGGACAAGGGCGAAGCCCACGGCCCGGGCGGCGCCGCCGGCACCGAGGAGCACGGCGCTCGCCCCCCGGCAGTCGAATCCGGCCTCCCGCAGAGCCCTGAGGAATCCCCCGGCATCGGTGTTGAAGCCGACAAGCCGGCCGCCGCGATTGACGATGGAGTTGACCGCTCCGATGCCTGCCGCCGGCCCGTCCAGTTCGTCGAGGAAAGCCACGATCTTCTCCTTGTGGGGGATGGTGACATTGCAGCCCAGTACGGAGGGCTGCCGCAGGCCCTGCACCGCCGCCTCCAGCTCCGCCCCGGCCGTCTCGCGGTTCTGGTAGCAGACGTCGAGGCGGTGGTGATCGAAGGCGGCCTGCTGGAACACCGATGACACGGAGTGCTTCAGCGGATAGCCGATCAGGAACACGGTCTTGCTCATCAGCCGGATATCACCCCTTCGCCCAGCGCTCTGAACCGCCTGAGAGGAGTCACTCGCTGCCGGTGGGAGACCGTGTCAACGCGGTTCCCTCGCCGACTGCTTCGGAGTGCGAGCCGGAGGCTAGGCCTCTTCGAAGCGCCTGCGATCCAGATACCCCTGGAGGATGTATGCCGCGGCTGCAGCATCGATCCCTTCCCTACGGGCACCCCGCCCCGCCCCACCTTCAATCATTCGCCTGGAGGCGGCCACGGTGGACAGGCGCTCGTCCCAGGTCTCCACAGGGATTCCCAAGGAATCAGAGAGCTTCTGCAGGAATGCACGTACGCGTTCCCCCTGCTGACCCAGAGTGCCATCCATGGAGTAGGGCAGTCCGCCCACAACGCCCTTCACTTGATGCTGGCTGACCAGACGGCCGATGGCCGCCTCCGGGGGCTCGGGGCCCTTCATGGGGATTCTGGTCAGCGGACTGGCCAGGATACCGCAGGGATCACTGAGGGCCACCCCGATCCACTTCTCGCCCACATCAAGCCCGAGCACCCTGCCTTCCATAGGGACCTCAGCCAGTGTCCGTCTCCTGCATACCGGAGTCCCTTACGCCGAAGGTTCGACAAGGTGCGGCACATGCTTCAGTGCGTCATCCAGCTTGTCGACGTCCCTGCCGCTGCCCTGTCCAAACTCGGCCCGGCCACCACCCCCACCACCGATCAGCTTGCTCACCTCTTTGACGATCTGCCCCGCGTGAAGTCCCCTGTCCACCAGATCAGGGGTGACCATGGCTATGCTCACCGGGCTGCCGTTGACAATGGCACCCAGGACGATCACGCCGCTGCCCAGTTCCGCCTTGAGCCGGTCGCCCATCTCCCGCATAGCCTCGGAACTGCTGGCAGCCACCCTAACTGAGAGCACCTTGATGCCCTTGACCTCCTTGACCTGGGATACCAGGGACCCGGCCGATTTCCGGGCCGCCTCCCGCTCCACCTCGGAGACCCGCTTGGACGTCCTGTCCAACTCGGCCAGCACCGCCGACACCCGGGACGGGACGTTCTCCGGCGACGTGCGCAATTCCTGAGCCAGGGCCTCCACCACGGCCAGCCGCTGGCCGAAGAGCTTCTCCGCTCCCTTGCCGGTGACCGCCTCGATGCGCCGGACTCCGCTGCCGATGCTCCCCTCACTGGTGATGTGGAGGATGGCGATCTCTCCCGTGGAGCCCACGTGCGTGCCGCCGCACAGCTCCATGCTGAACGGCGGGTCGCCGGTCTGCACCAGGCGAACCGTGTCCCCATACTTCTCTCCAAAGAGGGCGATGGCACCTGCGGCCACGGCCTCCCTGTAGGAGGTAGATCTGACCAGCACCGGCAGGTTCTCCCGTATCTTCTCGTTGACCAACTGCTGTATGTCCGCCAGCCGCTGCCGTCCCACGGCTTCGGGATAGGTGAAGTCGAATCTGAAGCCCTCGGCAGTGACCAGCGATCCCGACTGATGAACCTGATCTCCCAGGACGGCCCTCAGGGCAGCCTGCAGCAGGTGGGTGGCGGTGTGATTGCGGGCGATGTCCAGTCGCCGGGGCAGGTCGACCCGGGCCTCCACGGCGTCGTTCACCGCAATGCGCCCCTGGGCCACCCGGCCCTGGTGGACGGTGAGCTCGGGCAGGGGCCTGATGGTCTGTCGGACCACGACCCTGCCATGGTGACCGCGGATCTCGCCGGTGTCCCCCACCTGACCGCCCATCTCCCCGTAGAAGGGGGTCGCCTCAAGGATGACCTCGACATCGTCGCCCTCGGACGCGGAGCCGGCCGGCTTGCCGTCCACGAGGAGTCCGACCACCTTCGACCGATGCTGCCACCGGTCGTATCCCACGAAGCTCGTGGCCAGAGGCCCCAGCTGCTCGTAGGCCCCGGCTTCCCCGCCACCGCCGGAGTTGAACCTGGCGGCGGCCCGGGCCCGCTCCCGCTGCTGGGCCATCTCCCGCTCAAAGCCGTCCAGGTCAACGGAGAAACCGCGCTCGGAGGCGATCTCGACGGTCAACTCCCTGGGGAAGCCGTAGGTGTCATAGAGCATGAACAAGTCCTCGCCCCGGATTGTTCTGCTGTTCTCCGCCGCGGCTCTCTCCATCACCCTCTCCAGCCAGTTCAATCCCACGGTGAGGGTCTGTCCAAACCGCCTCTCTTCGCTGTCCACTCCGCCGAGCACCAGGTCCCGACTGGCCCTGAGCTCGGGATACGCCTGCCCCATCCTGCCGATGACGAAGTCAGCCAGTCCCACCAGGAAAGGCTCCTCAAGCCCCAGCTTCCGGCCGAAGAGGCAGGTGCGGCGCAGCAGCCGGCGGAGCACGTAGCCCCGGCCCTCATTTCCCGGGACCACCCCGTCTGCCATGAGGAAAGTGATGCCCCGGATGTGCTCGGCGATGATCTTGGCCGCCCTGTCCGTGCCGTCATCTTTCCCCAGGCTCTTGCCGGAGATGTCGGACACCCTGGCCAGCAGGGGCGCGAAGAGGTCGGTCTCGTAGACCGAGCGCTTGCCCTGCATCACGGCGGCGATGCGCTCCAGTCCCATGCCAGTGTCGATGTTGGGCCGGGGCAGCGGGGTGCGCCGGCCTTCCCGGTCCTGATCGAACTGGGTGAAGACCAGGTTCCAGATCTCGGAGAACCGATCGCAGTCGCAGGCCGGTCCGCAGTCGGGCCGGCCGCAGCCGTACTGCGGGCCGAAATCGTAATGTATCTCGCTACAGGGTCCGCAGGGTCCGGAATCGCCCGCGGGACCCCAGTAGTTGTACTTCTCTCCCAGCCGGACGATCCTGTCCGCGGCTACACCCGTCCGCCGCCAGTGGCCGAAGGCCTCGTCATCGTCAAGGAAGATGGTGATCACCAGCCGGTCGGCGGGCAGCTTCAGCCACCGGGTGACGAACTCCCAGGCCCACTCGATGGACTCCTTCTTGAAGTAATCGCCGACACTGAAATTGCCCAGCATCTCGAAGAAGGTGAGGTGCTTGGCATCGCCCACTGAGTCGATGTCAGTGGTCCGGAAGCACTTCTGGCACGAGGCCAGGCGGGGGCTGGGCGGCGTGGCCAGTCCCTGGAAGTAGGGCTTGATCTGGACCATGCCGGCGGTGGTCAGCAGCAGCGTGGGGTCGCCGTGAGGCACCAGGGAGGAACTGGGGATGACGGTATGCCCTTTTCCCTGGAAGAAGGTGAGGAAAGTACTTCTAAGATCGTCGCCGGTCAAGCTGCCCCCATGAGGCCAAACCTGTAAACACAGGAAGTATAGTTGAAACGTGCGTGTAGGGCAAGGAGATCCCACGTGGCCGGCCGTCGGTTTGACCCTGATGCGGCTGCCGTGCTAGGCTGAACGCGATTCAACGCTGAGCAAGGGAGGGGCTCATCATGAGAAAGATCCTGGCAATCCTGTTTGTCTGCCTGGCCCTGGCCACCGCCGTTCTGGGCTGCTCGTCGGGCAAAGGCAAGGTCAAGATAGATGCGGAGATGGGGGTTTCCGCCATAGCCGCACTGGCGGACAGCCACATCAAGGGCTACATGGACTCCATGGAGGCGCTGGCGCTGACGGAAGAGGTCAAGTCAGGGCAGTGGGAGGAGATGGAGCCACTGCTGAGGAAGGTGGATGACGCGGGGACAGGGGGAACGGTCTGGTTTGTGCAGCCCGATGGCTCCTACTACACCGTCGAGCTGGGGAGGACAGACCAGAACCTCTCCGACAGAGAGTACTTCCCGGGCCTGATGGCGGGGAACGAGGTGGTCGGCCCGCTGGTGGTCAGCAAGGCCACCGGCAAGAAGTCCGTCATTGCCGCGGTGCCCGTGAGGAGGGGAAGCGCGGTGATCGGCGCGGTGGGCAGCTCCATCTTCCTGGACGACCTGAGCCTGACGCTGGCGGCCGAGATCGAGTTGCCCGATGACCTGGTCTTCTGGGCCACCAACCAGGAAGGGGAGATCGCGCTCCATTCCGACACCACGCTGATCATGGACGAGGAGGCGAAGCTCCCGAACAGCGACGCTTCAGAAACATCAGCGCTGACCGGCTGGCGGTTCGGCCTGGCCTGGCAGGACTGAGCGGGCGGGACTCGCGGGAAGACAGCAGGCTAGGAGACGGTCCGCGGCCGGTACTGGACGGCCTCGGCCAGGTGATGGCTTCGGATCAGTTCGGAACCCTCGAGGTCGGCGATGGTGCGGCCCACCTTCAGGATGCGGTGGAAGCCCCGCGCCGAGAGCGATAGCTGCTTCATGGCGGTCCGGAGCAGGCCCTGCGCCGAGGGCTCGACGCGGCAGAACTCCTTGACCTCGACGGCGGTGGCATCGGCGTTGCAGGCCGGGACCCTGCCATCGAACCTCTGTCTCTGGATCTGACGGGCGGCCTCCACCCGGGCTCGGACGCTGTCCGAGCCTTCGCCCTGCCGGTCATCGGCCAGCTTCTCGTACTCCACCCTGGGCACGTCGACGAAGATGTCGATCCGGTCCAGCAGGGGGCCGCTGATCCTCTTGTTGTACCGGGTGACCTCAGCCGATGAACAGCGGCACTCCTTGACCGAGTCCCCGTAGTAGCCGCAGGGGCAGGGGTTCATGGCGGCCACGAGCATGAAGCTGGCCGGGAAAGTGACGCTCCCCTGGGCTCTGCTGATGGTGACCACCCGGTCCTCCAGCGGCTGGCGGAGCACCTCCAGGGTATTGTGGCCGAACTCCGCGAACTCGTCCAGGAAGAGCACCCCCCGGTGACTGAGGCTGATCTCGCCGGGCCGGGGCCAGCGTCCCCCGCCGACCAGTCCGGCGTGGGAAATGGTGTAGTGGGGGGAGCGGAAGGGGCGCTGTGTGATCAGGGGCGTGTCGGGAGGCAGCAGGCCGCCGACGCTGTAGATCTTGGTCACCTCCAAACACTCCTCCATGGCCATCCTGGGGAAGATGGAGGGCAGGGCCCGGGCCAGCATGGTCTTGCCGCTGCCCGGAGGGCCGACCATGACCATGTTGTGGCCCCCCGCTGCGGCCACCTCCAGGGCCCGTTTGGCGTGCTCCTGACCCTTAACATGAGTCAGGTCAGTGGCATTCCACAGCGGCAGCGCATCCTCCTCCGAGGGAGGGGCGACACAGGCGGGGATGGGGCTGACCCCTCTCAGGTGTCCGATCAGCTCCGACAGGGAGGCGACGGGGACAACGCTGACGCCGTCTATGAGGGAGGCCTCCCGGGCATCGACGGCCGGGACGATGACGGTGAGCAGTCCCCGCTCCCTGGCCAGGGCCACCATGGCCAGTATGCCATTGGTGTGCCGCACAGTGCCGTCAAGGGAGAGCTCCCCCAGGAAGAGGGTCCTGGAGACGTCGGCGGTCAGTTGCTCCGAGCTGAGCAGCAGGCCCACAGCGATGGGAAGATCGTAGGCCGGACCCTCCTTGCGGAGGTCCGCCGGGGCCAGGTTGACGGTGATCCGCCTGGTCGGGAAGACGCAGCCGGAGTTGCGGACGGCTGCCCGGACCCGCTCCCGGGCCTCCTGCACCCCCGTGTCCGGCAGACCGACAATGGTCATGCCGGGGAGGCCGCTGGAGATGTCCACCTCCACTTCAATCAGCTTGCCGTCCAGGCCGACCACGGCGGCGGCATTAACCTTGGCCAGGGCCACGATACACCCTCCTCGCTATCGATCGTCGCGATTATAGCAAGCCCGCCGCTTCAGCGACAACAGCGGGGCCCTGCCGATGATGCCGATTTGACGGCGGTGCGATTGCCTGCCGTATAATCCAGCCTGATCCAGAGCCAGCCATGGAAGGGACGAAGATGACCATGGAGCAACAGACCGGATACAGGGCGGTGCTCTTCGACCTTGATGGCACGCTGCTGGACACCGTTCAGGACCTGGCCGACTCGGTGAACGCCGTGCTGCGACGCCACGGGTTTCCGGAGCATGATGTGCAAGCCTACAAGTACTTCGTAGGTGACGGGGTGGAGGAACTAGCCCGCCGGGCCCTCCCGGAGGACCAGCGCCGCGAGCCGCTTATGGCCGGGTGCGTGGCGGCCATCCGCGAGGAGTACTCCCAGCGCTGGGCCAACAACACCCGTCCCTATGACGGGATACCGGAGCTTCTCGACGCCCTGTCCGCCGCCGGCATCCCGATGGCCATACTATCCAATAAGCCCGACGACTCCACGAGGGCCACGGTCTCCCGGCTGCTGGCCGGCTGGCGCTTCCATCCCGTGGTGGGCGCTTCGGCCTCGGTGCCCATGAAGCCTGATCCCGGTGGGGCACTGGCCATTGCCCGCAGCCTGAGTCTGCCACCGGAGGCCTTCATATACCTGGGCGACACCGCCACCGACATGAAGACGGCCCGGGCCGCCGGCATGTATGCGGTGGGCGCGCTGTGGGGCTTCCGCACCGCCGCAGAGCTGGCGCAGAGCGGGGCACAAACGATCATTGAGAGACCGGGGCAGCTTCTGGAGTTGCTCCGGGCAGCCGGTCTTCCCCGGCCGTGACAGCAGGAGCGCTGCCGCCTTGAAGATGTCCGTCAAGGTAAAACCCCGATCCCGGAGCGAGGAGGTCTCCCGGGAGGGCGACAGCTACGTGGTGAAGGTGAAGGAGCCGCCGGTGGAAGGGCGGGCCAACAGAGCGGTGCTGCGGCTGCTGGCCGGCCATCTGGGCGTCCCCGAAAGCAGGCTCCGCATTGTGAGCGGATGGGGCAGCCGGAACAAGGTGATCGAGGTGATCCCGTCTGAAGGGGGTGGGCGATGATGGACGACAACCCAACCGGCAGGGACGAGGGGCAGCGGAGGAGACGGCCCAGCCTCAGAGCGGTATTCACCAACATGAAGGCCCCCATGCCCCTACACCGGAAGCTGTACCTGGTGCTGCGCAACAACTGGATCAAGATCCGCACCAGGCAGAGCTGCTGCGGTCACCTGGGCCAGCCGGGATGCTGAGAGGCGGAGGACTAGCCCCCGGTCGGGGGCAGATGCTCCGGAGTCAGGCGCCGACCGCTAGGGCGCGGTCGATCTCTTCGCGCCAGCCGGCGATGCGCAATCCGCAGGCGCTGACCAGTCCATAGCACCCGGCCAGCATCATGTCCCCGTGGGGCACCGCCCGGTGAAGCCGGAGCTGTGATCCGGCAGCCACGTCCTGGCGGGGCCCGGCTATGGCCACGAACGGCCGGCGCCGGCTGCTGCCCATGACCACCGCCCCATGGCCGCCGTCCTGATAGACTTCGCTGTTCGTCAGGGTGCCGGTGGCCAGGGCGCGGACCAGATGGTCCAGCTTGGCTCCATTGAGGAGGTTGGTGTGGTGCTCCAGGAAGCCCTCGATCCGCCCTCCCCGGAGATGGAAGGCGACAGTGTGCGAGTTACCCATGTTGACCACCATGGTGTGGTCGCGCCGGGAGACCTCCCTGTCCTGCAGCGCTCCCAGCACGGCCGCGGCGCCGGTGTCCATGAGCAGGACCGGGACATCCAGATCAACGCTGCGGGCCACGGCCTTCATCCGGGTGAGGTAGTCAGGCAGGTCGGCGGCCACGTAGGCCAGCGCGGCCAGCTCGTTCCTCTCCATCATCAGGCGCTCCAGATACTGGAAGCGGAAGAGGCGGTTGGACACCCCGGGCGGGGCGAAGCCGTGATCGAGCACGGCCACCGCCACGGCGTCGAACCGGCAGTCAACCCCGAAGGCGTCCAGGGCCTTCCGGATGGCCTCCAGATCGAGGTCCTTCAGGTCGATGACCTCGAATTCCCGATGTTCCGCGGCTTCAGTGGGGTCGACGATGGTCACCCCCATGCCCCTGACCACGTCCAGGTCGTCGTTGAAGGTCAATGCCGCCTGGGAAGTGGCATAGGCGGCCAGTCCGGCACCGGTGTGGCGCTGCAGCGCCCGCTTGCTGGGTCCCCCGCCCATGGTCACTCCGGTGAACAGAATGGGGCGGCGGCTGGCCGTAGCCCGGGAGATGCGCTGGGCCAGAACGGCGGTGGGTGAGGGCATGATCATCTTGACGCAGTTCTCCACCACCCGGGAGCCGTCGAACAATAGGATGTCCTGGGTGCCGGTGCCCACGTCCACCGCTAGGATGCGCATGTCCGCCTCATGCCAGCCGCCATGGCACTCAGAATGATATCGGCGGGGGCTGGAAAGCGCAACAGCGGCGGGCATTCACGACGCCGGGTCGGCGGGGCTGACGGCGCGCCGCACCACCCCAGCCCTGGATGCCGCATCCCGCCGGAGGCGGGCGGCATGACACTGAGAGAGGGTAGCGGCGGGTCAAGAGCGGCATGATCCTTCCGCGGAAGGACCTGCGGCGCGGAGGGGGACCGCACGGCGCGCCGCACCACCCCAGCCCTGGATGCCGCATCAAGTGCGGCATGACATCAGGAGAGTGATGGCAGTCACAGACCAGGCAGGGTCCGCAGCAGTGTGCGCTTGACAGTTCACACGAGCCGGGGGCTACAATCGCCGTGCAGGCCCCGGTCCTGGGGCGGCGGTGCGGCGGGCACGGCATCGGCAGCCCGGCGAGGCGGTCTCCGCGAGCTGCCAACAGCGGGTGAAGAACGAAAGGAGTGCCAGCGATGCTCACCAAGTACGATGAGTTTGTCTGCCACCAGATCGTGGCCACCTTCGACAGCGTGGAGACCAGCGCCCGCGAGTGGACGGAGAGGCTGTGGTTCTGCGCTCACGACACCACCGGCAGGATGATGCTGGTGGCGGGCTTCGGCTTCTACCCCAACCGGAACATCATCGACGCCTTCGCCTGCCTCTCTGTGGAAGGCAGAACCCAGTTCAACGTCAGGGCTTCACGCGAGCTGCGTCCCCGGATAGACGAGGTGGCCGTGGGCCCCTTCTCCTACCAGATTGTGGACCCGTTGAGGCGGGTGAAATGGTCACTGGCCGACAACGAGCACGGCCTGAGCTACGACCTCGAGTTCCAGGCCACCATGCTGGCCCACGAAGAGGAGCCGCAGACCGGCCGTTTCCGGGGCAGGGTGGAAGAGAACGTGAAGCGCTACTTCCAGGTGGGCCGGCCCGCGGGCTGGATAGGGCTCGAAGGCCAGACCTGCCAGGTGGACAGGGCCGGCTGGCGGGCGGAGCGGGACCATTCCTGGGGAATACGCCGGGGCGGCGGCGTGCCGGAGTCCGGCGTGCAGCCCGGCGAAATCCCGGAGGGCTACCTGTACAACATGATCGTGGCCCAGTTCGACCAGTGGGGGGCAACGTACCACACCCGGGAGACCTGGGACGAGAAGTCCCGCCACTTCAGCGGGGGCATCTTCTATCCCGTCGAGAGCGGCAGAGCGGAGCTGGCGGTGACCAGGGTGGAGCACAATTTCAGCTTCAGGCCCGATATCCGCCAGATCAGCGGCGGGAACGTGGTGCTTCACGCCGAGGATGGATCCACAGTGGACATATCGGTCCGTCCCCTGAACGTCTGCTACGTCAGGGCCGGCGGCTACTTCGGCTACAAGGGGTTCACCCACGGCCTGTGGCTGGGTCCCTACTTCGAAGACGGAGTCAGGATAGACCTGAAAGACCCCCAGGCCATCCGCGAGGTGTCCTTCCTCGATGACGTGGTGTGCGAGATGCGCTGCGGGAAGGAGACCGGCTACGGCATCGTGGAGATGGTCATCGTGGGCAAGTACCCCCGGTACGGCTACCACGGATACTAGCGCTTACAGGAGGCGAGAAGATGCAGGCAAGAAGCGCAGACCTCTCCGAAGTACAGTCCAGACTCATCCCCTGGCTGCAGGCCAGGATGCCCAAAGCCAAGGGGCTGGCCCTGGAGAACATGGCCAGGGCCGGGGCAGGGTTCTCCAACGAGACACTGCTCTTCGACGTGAAGTGGAAGGAGGGGAGGAAGTCCCACTCAGAGGGCATGGTGCTGCGCACCCCGCCCAAGGCCTACCCGGTCTTCCCGGAGTACGCCCTGGCCAAGCAGTTCAAGGTGATGAAGGCACTGGGCGAGACCGACGTGCCGGTGCCCCGGATGCTCTGGCTGGAGGAGGACGCCACCGTGCTGGGGTTCCCGTTCTACGTCATGGGCAAGCTCAAGGGCGTTGTCCCGCCGGAGTTCCCGCCCTACCACACCTTCGGCGTGTACTTCAACGCCGCGCCGGCGCAGCGGGCCAAGATGTGGTGGGGCCTGGTGGAGAACATGGCCAGGGTCCACAAGCTGGACTGGAAGAAACTGGGCTTCTCCTTCCTCGGCGTGCCGAAGTCCGGGACCGGCCCCATCGACCGCCAAATCGAGTACCTGGACATGTATCTCAACTGGATGAAGGAGGGGGAACCTCAGCCCATACTGGAGACCGGACTGCAGTGGCTGAAGGACAACCGCTACAGCCCGGAACATGTCACTATATGCTGGGGCGACCCAAGGCTGCCCAACGCGATGTACGATGAGGGGAACTACGACGTTGTGGCCGTCCTTGACTGGGAGATGTCCTTCCTGGGTGACCCGGAGGCCGACCTGGCCTGGTTCCTGTTCTGCGACTGGCAGCACAGCGACGGCTATGGCTACCCCCGCACCGAAGGCAGTCCCACCCGGGAGGAGACCATCAGCCGCTACGAGGAACTGACCGGCTTCAAGACGAAGCACATCCTCTACCAGGAGGTGGTGGCCGCCCTGTACTTCGGGATCATCATGGCCAAGATATGCAAGAACTTCACCAAGATGGGGATCGAGATGGGAGGGATCACCACCACCAATACCGTGGGCCACCAGCGAGTAGCGGCGCTACTCGGGCTGCCCGCCCCGGCAGCGGTGGCCCGGGAGGTGGTCAAGGTGGAGGAGGTCTCGGTCACCGTTCAGTTCCGGCTCACCGGCCCGGGGGGCAGCGATTGGTACCTGGTGTGCGACAAGGGAACAGCGACCAGGTTCGAGGGCTGTGCGCAGGAGCCGAACTGCACCATGATCGTCTCCGCGGAGGACTGGGCCAGGATGCAGAGCGGAGAGCTGGAGAGATTCAAGGCCTGGACGGACGGGAAGCTGAAGATAGAGGGCGACATGAGCCTGCTGCTGCAGCTCGAAGATACCATCTCCAGGTTCACAAGGCCGAAGTAGCCGGCCGCTGTGGGCCGCCGCAGCCCGGATCGGGGCGCCCGAGGAGGGCTAGTCCTCCTCTTCGTCCTCTTCCCTGGCGGACTTCCTGGCCTCGGCCATCAACTGCTCCAGGTGGACGTCGCTGCCCGACACGATGAGGATGTCATCCGGCCGGACCACCTCCATCCGGTCCGGGCCGATGATCACCTCTCTCTCGCGCCTGATGAGCAGCACGGCCACCTCCCAGCGTCCCTGGGGCCCCAGGCCGAGCTCTGAGAGGGTCCGGCCCACGAAGCTGCCGGGGGGCACGATCTTGGCCAGCCCATAGCTGGGGTCGACCGACATGTAGTCCAGGACATTGGTCAACATCAGCCCGTGGGCCACCCTGGTCCCCATCTCCCGTTCGGGATAGATGACCTTATCCGCCCCGATCTTGTCCAGAATCGTGCCATGGAGCTCGTTGTCCGCCCGGGCCACGATGAGGGGCACGCCCAGCTTTCTGAGCAGAATGGTGGTCAGCACACTGTGCTCGATGTCGGACCCCATGGAGACGATGGCCACGTCGAACTTGTCTATGCCCAGTCCCCGGAGCACCGCCTCATCGGTGGCATCAGCGTGGATGGCCCGGCTCACCTGCGAGGCCACGGCCTGCACCCGGTCCTCATCCACGTCCAGGGCCAGGACGTCGTAGCCCATATCCAGAAGCGTGTTGGCCAGGCCAACCCCGAATCGTCCCAGGCCGATCACTGCTACCTGCTTCTTCATAGCCGCCTCCTATCCGATCCTCACGTCTTCCTGAGGATACCGGTAAACGGTCCGCTGCTGTCTTTGTACAAGTGAGAAGGCCAGTGTCAGAGGGCCCAACCGGCCCACAAACATGGTCATGACTATGATGGCCTTCCCGGCCACCGTCAATCCGTCGGTGATGCCGGTGGACAGTCCCACTGTGCCGAAGGCCGAGACTGTCTCGAAGAGGACATCGATGAACGGGGCATCCTCCGTGATGACCAGGACCAGGGCGACCACCCCCACCAGGCCGATGGACAACATGACAATGGTCAGCGCCCGGTGGATCTGCTGCGCCTTGAACTCCCGGCCGAAGGCCCCGGGATACTCCTTCCCTCTGATGGTGCTCCACACGGTAGCGGCCAGCATGCCGAAGGTATTCACCTTGATGCCTCCGGCCGTGGACCCGGAAGCGCCGCCGATGTACATGAGCATGATGATGAAGAACAGGGTATAGACGGCCATCGATGGAATGCTGACGACAAAGAAGCCCGCAGTGCGGGGAGTGACCGAGTGGAAGAAGGCATCGAGGACCTTCTGGGGCCAGGTCATGGGACCCAGCGTAGCAGGGTTGTTGTACTCCATGGCCAGGATCACGATCATGCCCACGGCGAGCAGCACCCCGGTGGTGAACAGCACCAGCTTGCTGTCCACTGCCAGCCGGCTGAACCTCCTGATCCGGAAGACGTCCAGCACCACGATGAAGCTGATGCCGCCGAGCACTATCAGCCCCGCCGTGGTCAGAACCACCAGCGGGTCATTCTGGTAGCCCGCCAGGCTCAGGGAATTGCCTGCCGCATCCACGCCGAAGATGTCCAGACCGGCGTTGTTGAAGGCAGAGACGGCATGGAAGGCAGAGGTCCAGGCTGCCGCGGTGGGGGAATACTCGGAAGAGAACCGGATGTAGAACATAACCATGCCCAGGCCTTCGGCCACGATGGTGAAGACCATGATGCCCATGACCAGGGGCACCAGACCGCCCAGCCTGTCGAGGCCCATGGACTCACCCACGATCAGCTTCTCGCGCAGCCCTACCCTTCTTCCCAGGGTGACGAGCAGGAAGGTGCCGCCGGTCATGATGCCGAAGCCACCGATCTGCATCAGGGCCATGATCACCCCTTCGCCGAAGAGGCTGTAGTGCGTCCCGGTATCCACCACGGCAAGGCCGGTGACGCAGACCGCCGAGGTGGCGGTGAAGAGGGCGTCAATGAAGGGAGTGGACTGCCCCGACTCGCTGGAGATGGGCAGCATGAGCAGAACGGCGCCCACACCGATGATGATGGCGAAGGCGTAGACCACCAGGGTGATCGGCAGTGATCTGAACCGCGGCGCGCGGACGATGGACAGAGGGATGCGCCACGGCTCCACGATGGGGACGCGAAAGACCCTCTCCCCCAGCTTGGGCGGCTGTCTCTGCTGCATGTCCTCTCTGCCTGTCAGGCCGGGCTATGCTGTGCCCGGAGGGATACTGCCGACGCCCTCCCTTTACCGTCGTAGAAGTATAGCTCAGTTCCTGGGATTTGTAACTAGCGCAAGACGCCCCGGCCAGGCATGGAAAGGCAGTGATGGTGGATGGCAGGGACGGGCGTGGATGGCGCCGGGGCGGATGCCCGGGAATGCGAGGAATGATGCGGGTCCGGCGAGCGCCGGGGGCTACTCCAGGACGACCTGTCCGCTCTTGCCGCCGCGCTTGCTGACCAGCCGGATGTTCTCGATGCGCACCGCCGGGTCGACCCCCTTGCACATGTCGTAGATGGTCAGGGCCGCGACGGCCACGGCAGTCAGGGCCTCCATCTCCACCCCAGTCTTGCCCACCGTTCTGACGCTGGCGGTGATCTCCAGCCCGTCATCATCGAAGGCGTACTCCACCCTGACATCGTTGAGCAGCAGGGGATGGCACAGCGGTATCAGGTCCGGCGTCCTCTTGGCGGCCATGATGCCGGCCACCTGGGCCGCGGCCAGGCAGTCGCCCTTGGGCAGCCTCCCCTGGCGGACCATCTTCAGCGTGGCGGGCTTCATCTTCATCCTGCCCCGGGCCACGGACTCCCGATGGGAATCCGGCTTGGGGCCAACGTCAATCATGCGGACTCTGTTCTTCTCTCCCATGGCTCGCAGCCCTCACCCTCCTACCTGGGTCATCGTTCTCTTCCGGGGAACAACGCCCTGCTCCACCCGGTGTCCCTGAGGCTTGGCAGCCACCGCCTTCAGAATGAGCTTCCTGATCTCATCCTGGGGCGAAGCCTCCCGGCGGAGCACCTGGCGCAGGTCAATCTCGTCATCGGCCAGAAGGCAGGGCAGCAGCTTCCCGTCGGCGGAGAGCCGCAGCCGGTTGCACTTGAAGCAGAAGTGTTCGCTGACCGGGGTGATGAAGCCCACCGTGCCGCCGGCCCCCGGCAACTGAAAGTAGCTGGCCGGTCCGTTGCCCAGCGGCGCATCGCAGGGGGCCAGCTCGCCCAGTGAAGAGAGGCTCTGCCTGATCTCGGACGCCGGGACGAACTCGGTGGGCTTCCGGCCCTCTTCCACCAGCGGCATCAGCTCGATGAAGCGGATATGCCACCCCTGGCGGCTGAGGAGGGCAAAATCAACAACCTCATCATCATTCACGCCCCGCATGACCACCATGTTCACCTTGATGGGGGCGAGGCCGGCCCTGCGTGCCTCCTCGATGCCGTCCAGGACATCCCTCAGGGCATCATAGCCGGTGATCTGCCGGAACCTCTCCGTCTTCAGGGAATCGAGGCTGACGTTCACCCGCCGCAGTCCGGCCGCCGCCAGTCCGGCCGCCTGCTCCCTGAGCAGCACGCCGTTGGTGGTCAGGGCCACATCGTCGATGCCTTCGATCCGGGAGACCATCTCCACCAGCCCCACCAGCCCTTCCCTGGCCAGGGGCTCGCCCCCGCTGAGCCTGACCTTGGCAATGCCCATGCCGGCAGCCACCCGGACCACCGTGGCGATCTCCTCGTAGCTGAGGATGTCGGCCCGGGGCACCAGCGGGACCCCGCCGGCAGGCATGCAGTAGACGCAGCGCAGATTGCAGCGGTCGGTCACCGAGACTCGGAGGTAGCTGATGGGCCGCTGGAAGGAGTCCGATACGCCGCTCATCTACTGCACTCCCGCCTTCATTGTATTCAGGATGTCGAGAGCCTTGCGGGCCGCCTTGCCCCGGTGGCTGACCCGGCCCTTCTCCTCCAGAGTCAGCTCGGCCATGGTCTTGCCCAGCCCGGGCAGATAGAAGACCGGATCATAGCCGAAGCCTTTGTCCCCCTTCGGCTCGAAGGCGATCACCCCGGAGCACTCATCCTCGCACATCCCCACGATGCGTGAACCCGCGCCGATGGCGATGACGCACCGGAAACGGGCCGACCTCCGCTCCCGGGGCACGCCCTGCAAACGTGAGAGGAGAAAGGCCACCCTCTCCGCGTCGGTCTTCTTGCCCCCGTACCGAGCCGAAAGCGAGCCCGGCTCGCCGTCCAGGGCATCCACCTCCAGCCCGGAATCGTCCGCCAGAACCACGAACCGGCTGTCGGCGCAGTAGGCAGCGGCCTTGAGCCGGGCGTTCTCATGCAGGGTCTGCCCCGTCTCGCTCACATCCAACCCTATCCCCTCCTCTTCCAGGGAGGTCAACTGGAACGGGGCATGCCGAAGAAGGTAGGCAAACTCGCGCACCTTGCCGGGGTTTCTGGTGGCCAGCAGGAGTCTGGGCGTCAAAGCTTCACAAATCGCTTCTGCAGCTTCTTCATCACCTGCGGCATGGTGGTGTACTCCATCTCCTCCAGAGGCAGGCGATGGGGTTCGAATGGACCATGCCGCCGCAGGTACTCTGCAGCCTGGTTCGCCCAACGGCGCGGCTCATCGAAGGCGGGATCGTCGAACATATCCCTCGGCCCCACCAGCTTGCCGTCCGCAAGCTGGAAGCCGTACGAGATCACCCTGGGAGGCCCGTCGAAGCGGGACGGATTGGCCTGGTGCTGGGCCACAGGCATGAGGGGACCGTGATGGGAGCCCCTCATCCAGCCCTCCACCATCGCCGGCATGGTGAACGGCTCCAGGATCTCGCCCACCGCCGGGAAGTTCCCCTGTGACCTGACGATGCAGACCGGGTCGTCCTTGCCCACATACCGGCCGGCCATCATAGACAGACGCTGGGTGGAGGAAACAGCCGCCACCTCGCCCGTCTCGCGGTGGTAGACCGCCTTCACCGCATAGCGGCTGGGGGCGCCCATGAAGACCAGCATGTCATAGATCTCCTCGGGAGCATTGAAGGTGATCTTCTTGTGCTCCTTGACATCGTGTACCTCGAAGGCGAAGCCACCGTGCATATTGCCGGCAATAACCAGACCGATGGTGTTGAAGGGATCGGCGAACATCTTGTACAGGGGCATGTTCCAGGCTCCGGACGAGGTCTTGTCGGCCATGAATATGATCACCGTTTCGGCCTGCCGCTCCTCGATCTCCATCTCGGCCACGCCGGGGCCCATGGCCTTCACGTTGCCCGAGAAGGCGTCGGACAGGAGGTCCTGGCCCGCCCCGTGGAGTTTCAGCTTCTTGGCTATCTTGGTGCCCTCCACAAACGTGTCCCAGGCCAGCTTGTGAACGGCCTTGTTGTCCTCTCCCTTCTTATGGGTCATGATCAGCTGGACGTCATCGCCGCAGCTGGTCACGTGGTAGTCGATCAGCGTCCCTTCCTTCTTGGCCGCCTTGAGACATTCCTCGGCTTTCTCCAGGATCTTCGGATGCGAGGTGGAATGGCCAACATAGCCCCCGATATCGGCCTTAATCACGCTCAAAGTGACTTTCACCTGAATGCCTCCTTCCCGTTTTCTCTGCGGGGAGTATATCACACGTCAGGATCGAGGACAAACCGCCGCCCTCAGTACTCGAAGCCCTTCCGGGAGGGCACGCCCTTCCCGTAGGGATGCTTGATCTCCCGCATCTCGGTGACCAGGTCGGCGGCTTCGACGAGCTTCTGGTCGGCGTATCGTCCGGTGAGGATCAGCTCCACCTTCTCCGGCCTGCCCCGGATCAGCCGGACCACATCATCGACGTCGATGAGCTTCCAGGCGGCGGCCACATTGACCTCATCCAGGATGACCAGGTCGTATTCGCCGCTGAAGGCCGCCCGCCGGGCGTCCTCCAGGGCCTGCCCGGCCTGCTCCCGCTCCTCGGGCCTGACGTTCCGTGGATCGACGAACTCCCGCTGGCCGAATCTGGCGGCGGTGACCCCGGGCAGCAGTGCCAGCGAGTCATGCTCGCCATAGGGGTAGTCGCCCTTCATGAAGAAGGTGATGTGAACCCGCAGCCCATGGCCGGCAGCCCGCATGGCCGCGCCCAGGGCGGCCGAGGTCTTGCCCTTGCCATCGCCAGTGAAGATCTGGACCAGTCCGGCCATGAAGGTGGCCCCAGCTTACCAACGCCCTCTCCCCTGTGTCAATCACACTCCCCTTCTCTTGTCTTGCCATGGACCGGAGTGTATACTTAGCAGAGTTTGTCAGTTATGAGCTAGGGGGGCACGGCATGAAGGTATCCTGTGTTCAAGAGAACCTCAGCAAGGGACTGGGCATTGTGGGCAGGGCTGTGGCCACGCGGACGACCCTCCCCATCACCAACAACGTCCTCATAGCCACCGAGGACTCCCGGCTCCGGCTCACCGCCACCAACCTGGAGATCGCCATCAGCTGCTGGATCGGCGCTATGGTGGAGGAAGAAGGGGCGATCACCGTCCCGGCCAGGGTGCTCAGCGAGTTCATCAGCTCCCTCCCCAGCGAAAGAATCGACCTCCATGTGGTCCGCCAGAGCCTGGAGCTGAAATGCCTCCGATTCGAAGCCAGGATCAGCGGACTGGACGCCGATGACTTCCCCCCCATCCCCAAGGTGGGCGACGGCAAGACCTACCAGATCGAGCCCGATGCCCTCCGCGCCGCCATCAACCAGGTGGTGTTCGCCACCGCCTCGGAAGACACCCGGCCGGTGCTCACCGGCGTCTCCGCCGAGTTCGAAGATGAGACCCTCACCCTGGCTGCCGCCGATGGGTTCAGGCTGGCGGTGCACAGAGCCCCGCTGTCCGGTTCCGTGGACGAAAGAGCGGAGATCATCATCCCCAGCCGCTCACTGATAGAACTCAACCGCCTTCTGGCCGACCAGAAGGAGACCGTGGACATATCCATCAACCCCAACAAGAGCCAGGTGCTCTTCCGCTTGAAGGACATCGAGATCGTCTCACAGCTACTGCAGGGCACCTTCCCCAACTACAGGCAGCTCATTCCCCAGAGCTCCACCACCCGGTCCACGGTGAGCACCCCTGAGTTTCTCAGGGCCACCAAGACCGCCTCCATCTTCGCCCGGGACGGCAACGGCATCGTCCGCCTGCAGATGACCCCGGCAGAAGCCGGCCAGGGCAGCATGAACATCTCGGCCCGTTCGGAGCAGGTGGGCGACAACGTCGGCGAGATCGACGCCGAGGTGGAAGGGGAAGCGGCCAAGATCGCCTTCAACGGCAAGTACCTCATCGACGTGCTCAGCGTCATCCACGAAGGGCAGGTGACTCTGGAGACCACCACCCCTTCAAGCCCAGGGGTGCTCCGGCCGGTAGGCTCCGAGACCTACGTGCACATCATCATGCCGATGTTTGTGCAGTGGTGAGCGACCGGCGGTCTGCGGGCTGTCACTAGCAGTCCTGCCAATCCCCAGTTTGCGACTGCGAATCTGAGGCTGCCCGCGACCTCGGACAGCCTCTCCTAGGGCACAGGTTCCGAGCAAGTTTGACATCGCCCACGACTCCACCATAAGATTCGTTTGGATAGTATCCCAACAGTGAACATTGTGCCGCGCCTGCCAGAGGAAGTGAGCCTATGAGCAAAGCACCCATAGTACACCGCTATGCCTGGCACTCGCTGATATTCCAGGCTATCCTAGCTGGCTTGATAGTTGCAGCGCTGCTAGCCGCAACCGGTTGGTCCTTTGATATCGCCCTCTTGGTTGGGATTGCCCTGTACCTAGCCTACTCGATTGGAATCAGGAGAGTCATCGCCAAATCTCACTGGCGAGGAATGAATGCCGTCAAGTCAGGGCGTTTCCAGGATGCAATCCCATTCTTCGAGGATAGCTACGACTTCTTTTCGAGGCATGTTTGGCTCGACAAGGGACGCCATTTGCTCCTGGGGAGTTCCAGTGCTATGTCGTACCGCGAGATGGCGCTTGTCAACATGGCGTTCTGCTTTGCGCAAACCGGTCACGGGCGACGGAGCAAAGAGTACTATGAACGGGCTCTTCGAGAGTTCCCCGGCAGTGTCATAGCTCAAACGGCTTTGAGGATGGCGGATTCATTTGGGGAGACTGGCTCCCAGCAATAGGCGTGTCCCTCGATCCTCATGGCTACTTCTGTGCAACGATCTTTCTCACCTTCTCGATGCATAAGCGTGGAATGGTAGACATCCCGATGATGATACCGGCTGAAGCACGAAGATGACGGATGACGCAGAGCTTCTCGGCAAAAGCATACTGGTTGGGATAACCTACCTGGACAGGACGGATAAGCTGGAAAGGCAGGAGCAGTTCTTTGGCACAATAACAGACGTCAGTGATTCCTGGATCGAGGTCAAACCAGAGCGGGGCAGCAGAAGACACATACCGAACGAGCTCATTCTGGATGCGCCTCAAGGGAAATACGAGTGCGTTTCCACAGGCGAGATCATCAGGAATCCAGATTTCCTGGCGTCTTGGATCGTGAAGCCCGGCGAGTATCCGGATTCGCCGAAGTTGTGCACCCCCAACTACGCTCCCTTGGTAGACCCGTCTGTCCCCGAGGAATGGAAGGTCACGTACTCTCACGATCCAGCCCATCTCAATCATGTCATTGAGACCAAGGGAAGTCAGTATTTGGGCAAGCATGTCTTGCTGGGGCTGACATATGAGCGCCGCGTTGGCCGCAGGTGCGAGCAGACTAGGAAGGAAATGGTCCATGGCTGGATCTCCAGAGTGTCCTTCAAGGAAGGCGTTGTGATCTCACTTAGCGACGGGAGAGAGCGTGCGTTGCCGCCCGAGTTGTTGATGTTCCAGCCTGCCAGCCCGGGAGACTATGTATTGACCGCGAACGGAGAGAGAATCTCCGATGTTGACTTGGTGACGAGGTGGATCATCACCGAGAAGAACGATGACAGCCTCGATCTCGATACCGAGAGGGAATCGGGGCGTCAATGAGAAGCAGGGCTGTGGGACTCAAGCGGTGCTGGCTTGCTGAGGTGATACAATGGTCGGGGTACCGGCAATGACAACAGGCGCCAAGATCATCGATGTTTGGATGCAGCATCCGTTTGCTGACTTCGTCAACCATCCGATGTTCGAATCGCTGCGGCGCTGGATGAGGATGGACAAGCTGACGGAGGATATTCCGCCCGAGTTCACCATAGCTGCGATGGACCAGGCCCATGTTGAGAAGGGTCTGATATGCGCCTGGTGGGGGCCTCAAGGCCCTCTGGTCCACAATGACAAGGTGGCTTCACTGGTCAGGCAATTCCCGGACCGCCTGGTGGGGATAGCCTCGGTGGATTTGTTCAAGCCGATGGAGGCCATACGCGAACTCAGACGCTGTGTCAGTGAGCTGGGATTCAAGGGACTGAGGATCGTCCAGTGGTTCTGGAACCTGCCCCCTACCGACAGGCGGTACTACCCTCTCTACGCTGAATGCATCCACCTGGACATCCCCGTATGTCTTCAGGTGGGGCATACCGGACCCCTCTGTCCATCCGAACCGGGCCGGCCGATCCCGTACATTGATGAGGTCGCGATCGAGTTCCCTGAGCTCCGGATAGTGTGCGGTCATATAGGCTACCCCTGGACCACAGAGATGATAGCCGTGGCCACGAAGCACCCGAATGTGTTCATTGACACTTCGGCATACACCGCCAAGCGGTATCCACCTGAACTCGTGGCGTATATGAAGGAGCACGGCCGCGAGAAAGTCCTCTTCGGCACCAACTACCCCATGATTACTCCTGCCAAGTGTCTGGAGGCATTGGATCAACTGGGGTTGGAGGGCGAGGTGAAGGAGGCTTTTCTTCACCGGAATGCCCGGCAAGTGTTCAAGCTGGGCTGATGGTCAGCCGCCCCAGCAGTCCCGTCCCCTTGCACCGCGGCTGAAGCAACAGAAGCCACTGCCGCGCAGTAGGAGAGGAGCAGCGTCAGGATGACCCGCATCAAGCGCGTGGAAAGCATAGCCCGAGATCACGGCTTCACCGATTTCAAGTGGATTGACCCCAAGGACATCGTTGTCTCGCAGTGGGTCAGGATGAAGTGCGAATACGGCTGCTCCAACTACGGGCGGATGGCCTGCTGCCCTCCGAACACGCCAACGGTCGAGGAATGCAGGCAGTTCTTCGCGGAGTACCGCACTGCCATGGTCTTCCATTTCCAGCAGGTGTTCAAGGACACCCGGAAGCGCCATCGTTGGACCGCCAGAGTCAATGATGGCCTCTCCAAAGTGGAAAGGGACGTGTTCCTGGCGGGCCACCCCAAGGCCTTCATGCTCTTTCAGGGTGCCTGCCGCCTCTGCGCCGAGTGTGTTCCGGCGCGTGCAGACTGTAAGAAGCCGGACTTCTCAAGGCCGACGCCGGAAGCCATGGCTGTGGACGTGTTCTCGACGGTGCGGCCACTGGGCTACCCCATCGAGGTCTTGACCGACCGCTCACAGCAGATGAACAGGTACGGGCTCCTACTGGTCGAGTGAGAGGGCTCGCTGGCGCGGCTGCCTGGGAGCCGGATACCGTGTGGCAGGTCAAGAGACGGGCGGTGGCCCGCCGGGCCGGAATCAATCCCGGATGAGGGGACTGGTAGACTGACTGGCATAGATCCATGGAATACAAAGAGGCAATGGCCATACTGCAGGCCCTTCTGGAGAGGCATCAGCTTGGTGCCGAAGAGAAGGAGGCAGTGGTGACCGCCATCGGCGTTCTGAGTTGGGCTTCGCTGTCCGAGAGCAGGCTGAAGGCGCAGAAGGCCAAGCGAGACAAGAGCGCCGAGTGGTGACATCAGCCTGAATGGGTGGTGTAGTGCTTCGCAGATATCTATCTGTAGTTGCGCCAAGCCACCCCAGCCCTGGATCCCGCATCAAGTGCGGGATGACACGGGGTCGGGTCGGTCTGCCTGAGGCAGACGGCACCCACACCAGGCTCGGCGTCCGAGATGAGGCCGGTATGAGGTGACGCTGCCCGACTGGAATTGAGCTGACGGAGGCTGAAGACGGGATGGAAGAGAGACTGAAGTGTCCCTACTGCGAAGGCGAGATGGTTTCGGGTGAGGTATACGTGAAAGGCAAAATCCTGACCTTTCTTCTGGTTGGCGCATCTTGGTCATGGCTCTGGTTCAGAGGCGATTCCGGCTCGAAGGCAGAGCAGATTGTAGGAGGGTGGTACGGTGACATGGACAAGAAAGCGGCGCAGCGCTGTCCCTCATGCGGTGCTGTGATCATCAAGGGTAGCCGACGGTAGGTCAGTCGAATCGGGGGCGGGTCGGTCTGCCTGAGGCAGACGACACCCACACGAGGCTTGGTGTCCGAGCCCGAGGCTGGCATGAGGCAATGCCGCCCGACTGGAATTGAGCTGACGGAGGCTTGAGATGCGGACAGAAGTGAGACTGAAGTGCCCGTACTGCGAAGGAGAGATGGTCCCGGGCCGGGCGTGCATCAAGGGCACGCTGAAGGATTTCCTGGTGGCCGGATTGTCTTCGCATCAACTCTGGTTCCGGCGCGATGGAAGCCCTGAAGAAGAGAGGGTGTTGAGCAGTTGGAGTGAAGGCGATAGAGAGGGGCACCAATGCATCTCCTGCGGGGCGGTGCTGCTCAGAAGCAGGCCAGAGACAACGCAGTCAGACGGCATGCGCGAGGAGAAGCTGTGCCACAATTGCCTCCGCATGGTAGCCGGGGACTCCAAGTTCTGCCAGTTCTGCGGAGCCGATGTGGCACAGGCGTAGAGGCGAGCCATCCCTCTGGCATGGTAGCTCGCCCCGAACGGCGGCCAGACTCGGGTTGCCTCTGCCCGACCTGGTCGGTTATGATGGTCACCACCGGCTGAATCGAAGGGCGTCCGCATGTGGGACAGAGCCTTCGTACACATCTCCGCCCGGTGGTGCAGGCATAGATGACAGAGCCCCTTGAGGATGAGTTCAGGGTAATCCACGAACCGAAGTTCGTCAGGCCCACACTCATAGCGGCCTGGCCCGGCATCTCCAATGTGGCCCTGGAAGCCACGGGCTATTTGAAGGACAAGCTGGGGGCCCAGGAGTTCGCCGAGATCGAGTCATCCTCGTTCTTCGAGCTGGGCGGAGTGTACGTGGAGAAGAACCTGGTCCAGCCCCCCAGGCTGCCTCAGAACAAGTTCTACTACTGGCTGAGAGAGGGCAGGGAGAGAAGGACGCTGGGGGACCTGATCATCTTCATGGGAGAGGTGCAGCCCACCTCCAAGAGCCGGGAGTTCGCCAACAAGATACTGGACTTCAGTCAGGAGTTCGGGGTGAAGAGCGTCTACACCTTCGCCGCGGCACTGGTGTCGCAGTTCAGCGATGAGTCCCGCGTCTGGGCAGCGGCCACAGACGATGATCAACTGGCCAGGCTGGAGGAGGAGGGGCTGGGGCTGAAGGGGGACTTCTACATCGCCGGCATGAACGGACTGCTCCTGTCGGTGGCCCGAGAGAGGGGCATGAGGGCCACCTGCCTGCTGGGAGAGACGCCCCGCTACATGAGCGAGATGCGGAATCCCATCGCCTCGCGGGCGGTGCTCGAGGCTCTGACCAAGCTGCTCAAGATCGAGATCGACATGAAGGAAATGGACGAGATCGCGGAGCAGGCCGCCCAGCAGATCGAGGAAGTGGTCAGGGAAAGCCGCCGCCAGTTCATCAAGGACTTCACCGTGCCCCTGTGGGAGCGCACGGACGAAGAGGAGAAGGAGTAGCCCCGAGCCGGCTGCCCTCCGGCGCAGTGCTTAGCAGTTATGGTCATGCGTAGTTGTGCCACACCACCCCAGCCCTGGATCCCGCATCAAGTGCGGGATGACACCGGTGTCGGGTCGGGGACCCGACACCCACCCAACGTGCGATAGCCAGTAGGGCTAGCGAACCGTTGGAGATACCGCACTGGCCTCAGGTCTACAACGCCCCGATCCCGCCATCCGGGTTCTGCCTCACCCGCTAAAGGCAATCACGGGTCTCGACAAATGGACGCATCATGCGTAGAATTGCACGCTGGAAACGCAGGAAAGGAGGGGCGGGTTGGAGTACTTCCTCTCTGAGCAGCAGCAGACACTGAAGGGCCTGGCCCGGAAGATAGCCGAGCAGAGGATACTGCCCGTGCGGGCGGAGCTTGATGAGAAGGAGGAGTTCCCCGGGGACCTGATCAGGGAGATGGCGGCCAGTGATCTGCTGCGCATCTTCATCCCCGAGGAGTACGAGGGGCTGGGGGGCGGTTCGCTCGATCTGTGCCTGGTCATAGAGGAGCTGTCCCGGGTCTGCGGCGGGGTGGCCATCTGCTACGGCGCCAACGCCCTGGGGGCGCTGCCCGTGATCGGCTACGGCAGCGATGAACAGAAGAAGAAGTACCTCCCGGATGTGGCCAGCGGGAAGAGGCTGACCGCCTTCGCCGTGACGGAGGCCACCGCAGGGAGCGATGCGGCCAACATCCGGACCACGGCGGTCCGGTCGGATGGATACTACGTGCTGAACGGCACCAAGCAGTTCATCACCAACGCCGGAGAGGCCGAGATCTACTCCGTGGTAGTCATGACCGACCCCGCCAAGGGCAGCCGGGGCGCCAGCGCCTTGATTGTGGAGAAGGGGACGCCGGGATTCTCCTTCGGCAAGAAGGAGAAGAAGATGGGCATCCGGACCTCCTCCACCAGAGAGCTGGTCTTCCGCGACTGCCGCGTGCCGGAGGGGAACCTCATCGGCAGAGAAGGGCAGGGTTTCATCATCGCCATCAGAACGCTGGACCGGTCCCGGCCAGGAGTGGCCGCCCAGGCGCTGGGCATCGCCCAGGGGGCGCTGGAGGCCGCGGTGGAGTATGCCCGGCAGCGGGTCCAGTTCGGCCATCCCATCTCGGCGATTCAGGCCGTCCAGCACCTGCTGGCCGACATGGCCACCGAGGTGGAGGCGGCCCGGGCGCTGATCTATGCCACGGCCAGGACCATCGATGCCGGTGCCAAGGGCTTCGCCGAGGAAGCGGCCATGGCCAAGGTCTTCGCCTCTGACATGGCCATGAGGGTGACCACCAACGCCGTGCAGATACTGGGCGGCGCGGGATACATGCGGGACTACCCCGTGGAGAAGATGATGCGGGACGCCAAGATCACACAGATCTATGAAGGCACGAACCAGGTAGTCCGGAACACCATCGCCCTGGAGGTCCTGAAGAGGAAGGCCCTCCGGGAATGAAGATCGCCGTCTGCATCAAGCAGGTGCCGGGCAAGTTCAAGATAGAGATCGACCCGCAGTCCGGAGCCCTCACCAAGTCCGGCACCGACAGCATGATCAATCCCTTCGACCAGAACGCCCTGGAGGAGGCCCTGCGCCTGAAGGAGAAGCACGGAGGGAAGGTCTCCGCGGTCAGCATGGGCCCGGCCCAGGCCGCCGAATCGCTGCGGGAAGCCATCGCCCTGGGCGCGGACGAGGCCATCCTGCTCTCCGACCCGGCCTTCGAGGGCTCGGACACCTGGGCCACCGCGCATGTACTCTCGCTGGGGATGAAGAAGCTGGGGCCTCCCGACCTGATCATCTGCGGGCGGCAGAGCCTCGACGGCGAGACCGGTCAGGTGGGACCGGAGCTGGCGGAGATGCTGGGACTGCCCTTCGTCTCTTCCGTGAGCAGGATCGAGGAGGTGGGGGAAGGAAGCATGAGAATGCAGCGGATGGCCGAAGAGGGCCATCATGTCGTTGAGATGCAGCTGCCGGGAGCCATCAGTGTGGTGAAGGAGATCAATGTGCCCCGTCTGCCCTCGCTGCGGGGGCTGATGCAGGCCAAGAAGGCCGCCATCACAGTGTGGAACGGCCAGGAGCTGGGGGCGGACCCGGCCCGGGTGGGGTCGCAGGGCTCGCCACTGCGCACGGTGAGGGTGACCCAGCCCCAGCGTTCCGCCCAGCGGGAGATGCTTCAGGGCAGTCCGGAGAGCCAGGTGGACGAGGTGGTGGAGAAGCTGAGGCAGTCCAGGATACTGTAGGGAGCGAGAGAGGGAACACCGCCATGCAGAGTCAGACCCCCGGTGAAGTGTGGATACTGGCCGAACAGGCAGGGGGCAGGATAGAGGCTGCGGCCCACGGTCTGGTCTTCAAGGGCCGCAAGCTGGCCCACGACCTGGGCGTGAGGCTGACCGTGCTCTGCTTCGGCCAGAATGTGGAGGGGGCGGAGGAACTTCTCGCCGACGGCGCGGACAGGGTCTGCCTCGTTGACGATCCCGACCCGGAGCACCGCGACGGGGAGATCTACGCCCGGGCCCTGGTCGAGATGGTCCGCCGCCACCAGCCCGCCATCCTGCTGACCACCGCCGGCCTGTCCACTTCGGCCTTCTTCCCCAGGGTGGCCGCCGCCCTGGAAACGGGGCTGTCGGCCAACTGCACCGCGCTGGAGATCGACCCGCAGACGAAGGTGCTGAGGCAGACCCGCCCGGCCCTGGGGGGCAACGTGCTGGCCACCATGGAGAGTCCGGTGCGGCGGCCCCAGATGGCCACGGTGCGGCCCTACGCCTTCAAGAGGGGAGAGCCGGACCCGGCGCGGCGGGGCGAGATAGTCAGAGTGGACCTTGAGAGCCAGCCGGCCGCCTCCCGGACCAGGCTGCTCAAGGTCATCAATGACCTGGACCAGAAGGTGAAGCTGGAGGAGGCGGACATCGTGGTCTGCGGCGGGCGGGGGCTGGGCAAGGCCGAGAACTTCCAGGTCGTGGCCGCGCTGGCCGAGGCGCTGGGCGCCGGGCTGGCCTGCTCGCGCCCTCCCGTGGACGACGGCTGGATCCCCTATTCACACCAGATCGGGCAGACGGGGCGGACGGTGGCCCCCAGGCTGTACATCGCCTGCGGAGTGTCCGGGGCTCCCCAGCATCTGGCCGGCATGCAGACCTCGGAGGTGATCCTGGCCATCAACAGCGATCCTCAGGCCCCCATCTTCGAGGTGGCCAGCTACGGCATCGTGGGCGACCTGTTCAAGGTGGTCCCCCTGCTCACGGCCAAACTCAGAGGTCTGCGCGGCTAGCGGCCTCGGTTGTCAGGACACTGACCGGCCGGCGGGCCGGAGAAGGCGCAGAACCTCAGCATGAGGACTCCGGCCAGCAGCGCCAGGCTTCCCCCGTAGGTGAAGGTGGCCCAGGCCCCGAAGCTGTCCCACAGCGTGCCGGCGATGAGCCCTGCGGGCAGGGCCACCAGTCCCATGAAAGCATGGAGGGTGCCCAGGGCGGTCCCCCGGACATCCTCCGGGGCCAGATCGCAGGCATAGGCCCGCTCCGCGCCGACCACCAAGGCATGGACCAGTCCGTAGACCACGAACAGCGCCACCAGAGAGGCCCGGGAGTCCAGCAGGGCGAACCCCAGGCAGGTCAGCCCGAAGAGGAGATACCCCAGCACCAGGATCCTGCCCCTGCCGATCCGGTCCGAGAGAACCCCTGCGGGAATGGACATCAGGGCGTAGACGGCGTTGTAGAGGGCATAGAGCAGGATGGCCAGGCCGATGGCCGATCTCTCGCTGGCACCCTGCCCGAAGATGTCCTGGGCCCGGAGGACGAAGAACATGTAGGTGAAGTTGCCCAGGGCGAATATGGCCGCGATGAGCACGAACCAGCGCAGTTGCCGCGGCAGGGCGCGGAAGTTGACTCCCAATCCCCTGTTCCGCTGGGGTTGGCGCTTCAGCTCGGTGATGCGGAAGAAGGGGACCAGGGCGGCGAAGGCGATCACGGCGCAGGCCAGAATGATCCATTCGAAGCGGAAGTCGAAATACCAGTAGAGCAGGAAGGCCAGCAGAGAGCCGCCGATGGCCCCGGTGGTGTCCATGGCCCGATGCACCCCGAAGGCCCTGCCCCTGACCCGGTACGCGGTGCAGTCGGCGATGATGGCGTCCCGGGGAGCCTCGCGGAGTCCCTTGCCCACCCTCTCTGCCGAACGGGCGATCATGGCGTGCTGCCAGACGGTGGAGAAGGCCAGCGACAGCTTGGCCATGGCCGAGAGGGCGTAGCCCCAGAAGACGAAGGGCTTCCTGACGCCGAATCTGTCCGACCAGTAGCCAGAGAAGACCTTCAGGGCGCTGGCCACGCTGTCCCCCAGTCCACCGGTCAGACCCACGGCGAAGGCCGTGCCCCCCAGCGCCGTGATATACATGGGCAGGATGGGCAGGACCATCTCGCTGCTGAGATCGGTCAACAGGCTGACCAGTCCCAGCAGGAAGACGTTGACACCCAGCCCCTGGAAGAACCTGGCTCTCACTGGCACTCCTCAGCAGGCCGTCGCCCGGCGTCTCAACGGTCAACTCCGGGCGGCATTCGGATAACATAGGCCACGCCGTCAGCCGCTGTCAAACAAGTCGCCGCCCTTCCCGCCTGCGCGCTGTTGCGGAAGCGGCCCATTCGGGCTAGAGTATGTAGCGGTCTGCGAAGCCGACCGACGCCCGGAGGAGCGCCTTGCACGTCGCCCGCCTGAATCTGGTCAACTTCCGCAACTACCGGCAGTTGGAGCTGGCACTGCCTCCGCACATGGTCATCATTCAGGGCGACAACGCCCAGGGCAAGACCAACCTGCTGGAATCCATCCACGTCATGACCACCACCAGGTCGCATCGGGCCGCGAGCGACCGGGAACTGCTAAACCACGATGCCGCCGCGGAGGACCTGCCCTTCGCCCGGCTGAGCGCCGCTGTGGAGAAGGCCGAAGGGCGGCTGGATATCGAGATCGTCATGCGGCTGGAGAGAAGCGGGCCAGCGGCGAAAGAGGACTGCGCCGCGGCTCCGGCCATCCCCCTGCGGAAGCGGATCAAGGTCAACGGCATCCCCCGGAGGGCGGCCGACCTAGTAGGGCAGGCCAATGTGGTCATGTTCAGCGCCCTGGACACCAGTCTCATCACCGGCCCTCCATCCCTCAGCCGGCGCTACCTGGACCTGGTCAACTCCCAGATGGATGCCGCCTACCTCCGCTCGCTGCAGAGGTACGCCCGGGTGCTGGTGCAGCGCAACCACCTGCTCAGGCTGCTGCAGGAACGCCGGGGGCCGGACCGGCAACTGGACTTCTGGGACAACGAGTTGGTGGAGAGCGGCTCCTATGTGGTGCTACGGCGTCAGCGTTTGGTCAGATCTCTGAGCCGGCTGGCACAGGGGATCCACGGTGAGGTGAGCAGCCGGGCCGAGAGGCTGGAGATAGCCTACCTGCCCAGCACCGGGCCGGGGGAGACCCGCTCAGAGATCGAGCAGCGTTTCCGGGAGGCCCTGCAGAGGGGCCGGCGCAGGGAGGTCTCCCATGGAATGACACTGGCCGGACCTCATAGGGACGGGCTGCTGTTCCGGGTCAACGGGGCCGACCTGAGCAGGTACGGCAGCCGGGGGCAGCAGCAGACCACGGCCATATCGCTCAAGCTGGCCCAAGCGGTGCACATGATGGACGAGAGGGGCGATCCCCCCGTCCTGCTTCTGGATGACGTCTTCTCCGAGCTGGACCGGCATAGACGGCAGCACCTGCTGGAATCTATCGCCCCGTTCCAGCAGGTGCTGGTTTCGGCCACCGACCTCGACAGCTTTGAACCTGCCTGGCTGGCCGGCGCCGCCTGTTTCAGGGTACGGCAGGGTATCGTCGAACCGGCCTAGGCCTCCACTACCTTGGGCAGTTGGGCCAGGGCCTTGGCTACCATCTCCTTGGGATAGTCATAGTCCTGGAGCTTGCCCGAGAGGTACTCGTCATAGGCTCCCAGGTCGAAGTGACCGTGACCTGACAGGGCCAGGACGATGGTCTTCTTCTCGCCCGATTCCTTGCACTTCTGGGCTTCATCGAAGACCACCTTGATGGCATGGGCCGGTTCCGGAGCGGGGATGATCCCCTCGGCCTTGGCGAACTCCACTGCGCTGCGGAAGATGGCCGTCTGGTTGACCGCCCTGGCCTCGACCAGACCCAGATTGGCCAGGTGGGAGACGATGGGGGCCATGCCATGATAGCGCAGTCCGCCGGCATGCACCGGAGGAGGCACGAAGCCGTGTCCCAGGGTGTGCATCTTGGCTATGGGGGCCATGCCAGCCACATCTCCGAAGTCCCAGGTGTAGGGTCCCTTGGTGATGCTGGGGCAGGCCTCGGGTTCCACCGCAATCACCTGGATCTTCTTGCCTTTGAGCTTGTCCGGCACGAAGGGCAGGAACATGCCCGCGAAGTTGCTGCCGCCGCCGATGCAGCCGACGATGATGTCGGGGTAGGCGTCAGCCTTCTCCAGTTGCTTCTTGGTCTCCAGCCCGATGACCGTCTGGTGCATCAGGACATGGTTCAGAACGCTGCCCAGGGAGTAGAAGGTGTCATCACGGGTGGCGGCATCCTCCACAGCCTCACTGATGGCGATGCCCAGGCTGCCCGAGCAGTTGGGGTCGTCACCCAGGATCTTGCGTCCAATGTTGGTGTCCTGGCTGGGACTGGGCACCACCTTGGCCCCGAAGACCTCCATCAGCACGCGGCGGTAGGGCTTCTGGTGGTAGCTCACCTTGACCATGTAGACCTTGCACTCCAGGCCCATGAAGCAGCAGCCCATGGACAGGGCACTGCCCCACTGTCCAGCGCCGGTCTCCGTGGCCAGCCTCTTGGCCCCGGCCTTCTTGGCATAGTAGGCCTGGGCCACGGCGGTGTTCAGCTTGTGGCTGCCCGCCGGGCTTTCTCCCTCGTACTTGTAGAAGATCTTGGCCGGCGTTCCCAGGGCCTTCTCCAGCCGGTGGGCCCGGTGCAAGGTCGTCGGCCTCCACAGGCGGTAGATCTGCTGGATCTCCTCCGGGATGTCGATGTACCGCTCCTTGCTATGCTCCTGCTCGTTGAGGGAGGCGGGGAACAGCGGCGGGGGCAGGATGGTGGGTTCCGTGGTGCCCGGGTGCCTCAAGGGCGGCAGCGGCTTGGGCAGGTCCGCCTGGACGTTATACCAGGCAGTGGGGATCTCCTTCTCAGTCAGCATGTACTTGGTCTGGTCCAATTACTCCTCCTTCCTCGATTTGATCTGCGTTCCTGAGATGTGCGTCCAATCATCAAGCACTCATCCGCCGGAGCGGATGACCTGCCTGTCCTCTGAATATGCACCTCCTTTCCATGGCAATGCTCTATCCTTCACTGTCACCGGCTCAGGAGGCGTCCAGGGCCTCCCTCATTCCGGCCACCAGCTCACCAAGTCGGCGGTACGGCCGGCCGTCCATCAGTTGGAGCAGGCGGCTGCCCACGATCACCCCGTCGGCCACCCTGGCCGCCCGTCCGGCCTGCTCCGGCGTGGAGATGCCGAAGCCGACGCACAAAGGCAGCGCCGCTCTCTTCCTCACCCGGCCGACGAATGACTCCAGATCCGGCGGCAGGTCCTGCCGCGCCCCGGTGACTCCGGCCAGCGACACCAGGTAGATGAAGCCCCGGGACCGCTGCGAGACCAGATCGATGCGCGACTGGCTGCTGGTGGGGGCCAGAAGATAGATCAGGTCCATCCCCTCACCGGCGCAGCAGGTCTCCAGTTCCCCACCCTCCTCGGGGGGCAGGTCGGGGACGATCAGGCCGTCGAGGCCTCCCTCGGCCGACAGCCGGCAGAAGGCCTCCGGGCCGAGACTGAGCACCGGATTGCAGTAGGTCATGAACACCAGAGGGATAGCCACCTTCCGCCTCAGCTCGGCGGCCACCTCCAGGCACAGCCGCGGCGTGACTCCGTTGGCCAGCGCCCGGTGGGCCGCCTCCTGGATGGTGGTGCCGTCCGCCAGGGGATCGGAGAAGGGGATGCCCAGCTCGATGACGTCGCAGCCCCAGCCGGCCAGCAGGGGGACCACCTCCAGGGTGGCCTCCAGCGACGGATAGCCCACGGTGACATACCCGATGAGGGCCTTCCTCCGGGCCAGGGCCGAGCCGATCCGGCTCATCGGCCGGCCTCCAGAGCCTCCGAGACGATGCCCAGATCCTTGTCCCCCCGGCCGGAGAGATTGATGACCATCAGCGCCTCGCGGGGCAACTCCGCGGCCACGTGGACGGCGTGATACACGGCATGGGATGGCTCCAGGGCAGGGATGATGCCCTCCGTCTCGCAGAGGAGCTTGAACCCCTCCAGGGCCTGGCCGTCGGTGACGGCCACATAGGTGGCCCGGCCGCTGTCCCGGTAGTGGGCATGCTCCGGCCCCACGCCCGGGTAGTCCAGTCCCGGGGCGATACTGAAGGTGGAGGCGATCTGACCGGCTTCATCCTGGAGGACATAGGACTTCGTCCCGTGCAGCACGCCCGGCCTGCCCCGGACCAGGGAGGCCGCATGGCTGCTGCCGTCGAGTCCCTTCCCAGCCGCCTCGACGCCGATGAGCCGCACCGACAGGTGCTCCACGAAGGGACGGAACATGCCGATGGCGTTGCTGCCGCCGCCGACACAGGCCACTACGCAGTCCGGCAGCCGGCCGTACCGGGCCAGCATCTCATCCCGGGTCTCCCGGCCGATGACCGATTGGAAGTTGGCCACCATGTCGGGATAGGGATGCGGCCCCACCGCCGAGCCCAGAAGGAGATGGGTGTGCCTCACATTGGTCACCCAGTCACGGATGGACTCGTTGACGGCGTCTTTCAGCGTCCGGCTGCCGCTGGATACCGGGCAGACCTCGGCGCCGAGGAGCTTCATCCGGAAGACGTTGCTGGACTGCCGCCGCACGTCCTCGTCGCCCATGTAGATGACGCACTTCACCTTGAGCAGGGCGCAGACCGTGGCCACGGCCACTCCGTGCTGTCCGGCACCGGTCTCGGCCACGATCCTCTCCTTGCCCATCCGCCGGGCCAGCAGGCCCTGACCCAGGGCGTTGTTGATCTTGTGGGCCCCGGTGTGCAGCAGGTCCTCCCTCTTGAGCAACAGGCTGGCCCCACCCGCCCTGGCCGACAGCCCCCGGGCATGATACAGAGGGGTGGGACGGCCGGCGTAGTCACGGCAGAGCAGATCGAACTCGCTCCAGAAGGCGGGGTCGGCGCAGGCCGCCCCATAGGCCCTGTCCAGCTCCTCCAGGGCGCTCATCACCGTCTCGGGGACGAACCTGCCCCCATAGGAGCCGAAGTAGCCCTTTTCGTCAGGTAGCTTCAGTTTGCCTGCCCCTTTCTCAGTCCGTCCCTGAGGGAACCGGGCTGCTCTTGGCCGCTTCTATGAAGGCCTTCAGCCTGGCGTGGTCCTTGACACCCGGCCGCGACTCCACGCCGCTGGCCACGTCCACGGCACAGGGCCGTCCGATGGCGATGGCCTGTCCCACGTTGCTGGCGGTCAGGCCGCCGGAGATGATCACCGGGCCGCAGGCGGCAGCCCGCCGGGCGATGCTCCAGTCGAAGGTCCGGCCGGTGCCCCCCTTGAGCACCGCATGGTGGGTATCGAGCAGATAGGCGGCCACCCTGTACCCGGGCAGCGCGGCCAGGACCGATTCGTCCCTGACCGCAAAGGACTTGATGACCCGGGGGGCCAGGGCCCGGCAGTCGGCCGGGGTCTCCTCGCCGTGCAGTTGGGCCAGGTCGAGATGGCACAGCTTCATCACCGCCTCTACCCCGGCAACGTCACGGTCCACAAAGACCCCCACCGTGCAGACGAAGGGGGGCAGCATCGCCACGATGCGGGCCGCCTGCTCCGGCGTCACCTGCCTGGGGCTGGGGGCGAAGACGAAGCCCAGCGCGTCCGCCCCGAACTCAACGGCGGCCAGGGCATCATCGGCGCTGGTGATGCCACAGATCTTGACCCTGACCATTCCCCGTCTCTCCATCAGCCCTTCACCAGCTCCTGCAGCCTGGCCTCGGGGTCGGGACTGGTCACCAGAGCCTCGCCTACCAGGAAGGCGTTGACCCCCGCGGCCCTGAGGGCCGAGATGTCCGCCCTCGACCGTATCCCGCTCTCGCTGACCACGGTGATCCCGTCGGGAATCAGGGGGCGCAGCGTCAGCGTCGTCCCCAGATCCACGCTGAAATCGGCCAGACTGCGGTTGTTGATGCCCACAATGGCGGCTTTGGCGGACAGGGCCTTCTCCACCTCCGCCTCTGTATGCACCTCAACCAGGGCAGCCATGCCCAGGCCCTCGGCCATGCCGATGAACGCCCTCATCTCGTCCGAGGACAGCAGTGAGGCTATGAGCAGCACGGCGTCAGCGCCCCAAAACCTGGCTTCGTGGATCTGGTACTCGTCCAGAATGAAATCCTTGCAGAGCACCGGCAGCTCCGTGGCCAGACGCGCCGCGGTCAGGTCGGCCCGGTCGCCCTTGAAGCGTGTGCGCTCCGTCAGCACCGAGACGGCCGCCGCGCCTCCCCTGGCGTATCTCAGCGCCATCATGCCAGCATCGAGCCGGGGACAGAGCCAGCCCTTGGAGGGCGAGGCCCTCTTCATCTCGGCGATGAGCCTCACCCCGTCACCGCACAGCGCGGCCCCGAAGTCCCGCGGCATCCCATGGATGTTCAATCCCCCCGCCAAGCCGGCGAGCGGTTCGCGGTGCTTCCTTTCGGCCAGCCCCCGGCGGACGTCCGCGGCTATGTCATCGACGATGGTCATGCCTGCCCCATACTCTGGGTAAGATTGACCAAGGCATTCAGCCGACCCAGCGCTGCGCCGCTGTCTATCGACTGCACAGCCAGTCCCATTCCTTCCTTGAATCCACCCGCTCTCCCGGCGGCCACCAGTCCGGCCGCGGCGTTGAGCAGCACCGTGTCCCGCACGGAGCCTCTCTCTCCTCCGAGCACGGCCTTCATCATAGCGGCGTTGTGCTCCGGCGATCCCCCGCTTATCTGATCCGGCCGGGCCGGCGGCAGCCCCAGGTCCCGGGGATCGAGCGGGAAGCTGTCCACCCGGCCGTCCCGGAGCCGGGCCACCATGTTGGTGCCTGAGAGCGACAGCTCGTCCAGTCCCCCGGCGCCATGGACCACCAGCGCCGAATGCACGCCCAGCATGTCCAGCACAACAGCCATGGTCTCCACCAGTTTTGAATCGTATACGCCGAGCAACTGGCTTGAGGCCGAGGCGGGATTGGTCAGCGGGCCGAGGATGTTGAAGATGGTCCTGATGCCGATCTCCCGCCTGGGAAGGGCGGCATGTTTCATGGCCGGATGAAGCAACGGGGCGAAGAGAAAGCCGATGCCCGCTTCGTCGATGCACCGGGCCATCTCTTCCGGTTTGAGATCGATCTTCACCCCCAGGGCCTCCAGCACATCAGCGCTGCCGCAGCGGCTGGACACGGAGCGGTTGCCGTGCTTGGCCACCGGCACGCCCGCGCCGGCGATGACCAGGGCCACGGCCGTGGACACGTTGAAGGTGCCCGCACCGTCCCCGCCGGTGCCGCAGGTGTCCATCAGGGGCTTCGTGGCCGTGATCACCCTGAGGCACCTGGCCCGCATGGCCCGGGCGCAGCCCGCGATCTCCGCCGCCGTCTCCCCCTTCATCCTCAGCGCGGTGGCGAAAGCGCCGATCTGCACCGGTGTGGCCTCTCCGGACATGATTTCGTGCATCACCACCTCGGCCTGGCCCTGTTCCAGGTCCGCCCCTTCCACCAGCCGGGCAATGGCCTCCTTGATCATCTCCTATCCCTACCCCCGGCCCTCGGACTTCCAGCGCTCCGCCAGACAGACCGCATCGTCCAGGACCTGGATCTTGCTCAGGGTCTCCTGGTACTCCCTCATCGGATCGGAGTCGGCCACGATCCCGGCCCCACCCTGCAGATAGACCATGTCGCCCACCATGACAATGGTCCGGATGGTGATGCAGGTGTCCATATTGCCCCCGAAGCCGAAGTAGCCCACCGCGCCGGCGTAGGGTCCTCGCCGGGTCCCCTCAAGCTCAGCGATGATCTCCATGGCCCGCACCTTGGGGGCACCGCTGACCGTGCCCGCCGGGAAGCAGGCCCGGAGGAGATCGAAGGCACTGCAGCCCTGGTTCAAATCCCCTTTGACCGACGACACGATGTGAATCACGTGGGAGTACTTCTCTATTCCCATGTACAGGGGCACCTTGACAGAGCCATGCCGGGCCACCCGGCCGATGTCGTTCCGGCCCAGATCCACCAGCATGTTGTGCTCTGCCCTCTCCTTGGGATCTGCCAGCAGGAGGGCGATGGTGGCCTGGTCCTCTTCTTCGCTGCTGCCCCTGGGCCTGGTACCGGCGATAGGCCTGGTCTCGGCCAGGCCTCCCTCCAGCTTCACCAGCATCTCCGGAGACGAGCCGATCAACTGGAAGTGACCGAAGTCGAGGTAGAACATGTAGGGCGAGGGATTGAGCATGCGCAGGGCCCGATAGATGGAGAAGGGCTGGGCCACTGTGCGGCGGCGCAGCCTCTGAGAGAGGACGATCTGGAAGGCATCGCCGCTGAGGATGTACTCCTTGGCGGCTCTGACCGCATCGCAGAACCGCTCCGCGGAGAAGTTCGATTCCAGGGCCGGGTTGGCCTGCCCCCCCACCGGAAAGGAGGTCCGCGGCTCCGGGACGAGGTCGCTCCGCATGGCCTCGGCGACAGCCTGGATCTTCGCGGCCGCCTGCCTTTCCATCCCAGAGCCGTCGGCGGGTACGTTGGAGACCACCTTCATCTTGTGCTGCACGTGGTCGAAGACCACCTGGGTGTCGCTGAACAGGAAGGACGAGTCAGGCAGGCTGAGTTCATCGTGGCGACAGCCGGGCAGGTCCTCGAAGAAGCCCACCACGTCATAGCCCAGATAGCCCACAGCCCCGCCGCAGAAGTGAGGCAGCCCGGGTGCCTGGACCACCCCGTAGCGGGAGAGGAGCGACTGCACCAGGTGCAGCGGGTCGGGCCCCTTCCCGCCCCTGGCCAGGGCAATGCTCGTAGTCCCCCGCCTGCTGCGCACCAGGCCCTCATCCCCGCTGGTCTGGACCTGCAAATAGGGGTCGGTGCCGATGAAGGAGTACCGGCCCAGCTGCTCCCCCCTCTCCACGCTCTCCAGCAGGAAGGACGGCGCCCGCTTGCCCAGCTTGAGGAAGACCGAGACCGGCGTCTCCAGGTCGGCCGGCAGCTCCCTGACCACCGGGATCAGGTTGCCCTGATGGCTGTCTTTATGTAAAGTCTCCAGACTGTCCACGGCTCTCCGCTGCCCAAACAATAAGCCCTCCGCTCCATTGAGGGGCGGAGGGCTCCATCCGCGGTGCCACCCTCTTTGGTCTCCAGCGGAGACCATCTCTTCTCAGGTACAGGGGCAATGCCTCGGCGAACGCCCTATACCCTGGGTTGTGATTACGGTACCCTTTCCGTCAGACCCTACTCGGCAATGCCTTTGGGGTTGCAGCTCCCAGGCCCATTCAGCTTCTGCGCCAGCGTCGGCTCACACCTGCCCCGACTCTCTGTGCCTCGCTGGAAGCCTACTCTCCCTGTTCTCAGCCTTTCACCTATTCAATTGCGCAGCATTATAGAATGCTCATAATGCCTTTGTCAACATGCGCATGCGCCGGCCGGGGGCCGCTTGGCGGGGGGCCTCTGTGCTCGTTCTGAACCGCTTCCATGGTGGCAGGGTCACCGACGCCCACCACAAGGCCAAGGCGAAGCCCGCGCCTAGTGCGGCTTCTCGGCCACGATGTATTGCGCGATCGTGCCGAGCCGGCCTCGGTCAAACGCAACGAAGGCCTCCCCCTCCTCGTTGAACCTGGTGAGCAGCTTGGAGAGGTGGGCGGGCAGCAGCCTGAGCCGTGTCCCCACCTTGGTCACCCGCTCCGCCAAGACGAAGTACCTGTTGAGGTACTCAATCATCGGGACCATCAGGCCGTCGATGCTGGGGTTCTCGTTCTTGACCACCTTCAGGCCCGACTCGTGGAAGGCACGCTGGTAGTCATGCCAGTGGAGCGCGCGGAGAAGCCCGACCAGCGGCTTCGTCTTGCTCAGGAGCCGCACGTGCTCGGGGTTGGCGGGGTCGTATTGGTCGTGCATGCAGATGTCGAGCAGCGACACCCGCCCGCCCGGTCGAAGTACTCGATGGACGTCCTTGAAGAGGCGGCTGAGATCAGTGGAGTAGCAGATCGCCCCGATCTCGTATACACCCGCGATGCTTCCGTCCTGCAGCGGGTACGGCACGTCGTTCAGGTCGCGCACATGGAATTGACACAGGCTGTCAGCCCGGCGCTGCCGGGCGAAGTCCTTGGCACTCCTGACCTGCGACTCGTCCACGTTGTAACCGACGAGCCCGGCTCCGGTCAACGAGTGGACGTGGTAGGCCACCCGCCCTCGCCCGCAGCCCAGCTCGAGCACGGTGTCGCCGGGACCCACGCGGAGATCTTCCGCGAGCATGCGCTCGTAGAGGAGCTGGTTGTGATGCACGCTCTTGCCGGCCTCCAGCCGGGGTGGGATGTACATCTTCTCGATCTGACCGATCGAGCACAAGAGGTTCACCACCGAGTACCAGTCCGCCACCTTCCTCGATGTCTCCCGGAAGTCCCCGGGGTTGTCTGCCAGCCGTGCCTCCCACTCCATCGAGAAGACGTCGAAGGAGTCGAAGAACCGCTTCTGCTGCTCCTTGGGAAGAAAGAGCAGCCTCCACGTCGAGCGCAGGGCGCTGGCGACCTTGTGTCGATTGAGATACCACGGCAGTGTTCGAGCAACTGTGGCCATGAGAAACCTCCTTCACCTACTCCGTTTTCGGCCCCTCGAGTTTGTCCCGACTGCTCGCCTGCATCACAGTGTCCTTGCCGTCCTTGGTTAAGAGCTTGGCATACTGAAGCACTCCCCCGCTCTGGCAACGGCTACTGTCCCCCCGGATGGATTACGGCCAGTATCTTGGCTTCTCTGCCGTCGACGCATTCGACGAAATGCGGCTCGGTGGAATCGTAGTAGACCGCATCACCAGGCTCCAGGTGCTCTCTCTGGCCACCGACCTGTACTAGGATCTGTCCTTGAAGCACGAAGAGGAACTCCTGGCCGTCGTGAGTGGATGGCCGGACTGCTTCACTGGGTGTGAGGGTCACCACGAAGGGCTCCATCGAGCGGTTCGCTTTCTCCGGGGCCAAGGATTCATAGGAATAGCCGTGGCGCGCACCCTTCTTGCCGATATGGCGTGAGGCTTCCCTGCGCTGATCGGCGCGGACCACAGTCATGGGTCTGTCAGTCCCCGGAGACACGAGGTAGCTCATTCCGGTTTCCAGAGCCCTACCGAGCTTCACCAAGTCCCCAAGCGGAGGGATCGCCCTATTCGCTTCCACGCGATCGAGCATATCCGCGTCTATCCCGGTCTGATCGCCGAGTTCCTTGATTGTGAGGCCGTGCGTCTCGCGAGCCTTTCTGATCCTATCGCCCAGAGTCCCCTGGAGTTTCGGCCCCGTTCGTGCGCGATCAAGATCGACAGGGTGGGTTATGAAGTCCTCACCCTTGACCACTGTGTCTTTGCGCCTTCCTCTTCTCTTCTCCATGTTGCTGCCTTCTTCCTACATGCCTCTGCCTGCAACGCCGATGTTCCTGGCGATCACGATACGCAAGATCTCCGATGCACCCTCACCGATCTCAAGAAGCCTCTGGTCGCGGTAGAGTCTCTCGACCCGGAAGTCCTTCATCAGACCATACCCTCCATGCAACTGCACAGCTTTGTGCGCGCACCTGTGCATCACCTCAGAGCAGTAGAGCTTGGCCATGGCCGCTTCCACGGTGAAGGAGCGCTTCTTCTCGAGAAGCCAGCATGCCTTGTAGAGCAGGTTCCTGGCTGCTTCGATCTCCAGGACCATGTCCGCCAGCTTGAACGCATTTGCCTGAAACGAGCTGACTGGGCGGCCGAATTGGATCCGTGAGTTGGCATACTGCAGAGCCAGTTCGAAGGCACCTTGGGAACCGCCGAGCCCCATGGCAGCTATGCTGAGGCGCCCCCTGTCCAAGGTAGCCAACATCTGATGCAGACCGTCTCCTCTCTGGCCCAGGAGATTCTCTTCCGGCACTGCGCAATCATCGAGAGACAGCTCCCCGGTGTTGGATGCCCGCCACATCATCTTCCCTTTCATCTCTCTCGCAGTCAGGCCCGGGGTATCGGCGGGAACAAGTATGCAACTCAGTTCCGGCTTCCCATCGCCACGAGAGCCGGTCACGCCCTGCACTATTACCACTCCCGTCAGCGGGCATGCCGAGTTGGTGATGAAGATCTTCCTTCCGTTTATCACCCATCTCCCGTTGCGCAGCCCTGCTGTGGTCTTGGAGCTTCCAGCGTCGGAACCAGCCTCAGGCTCTGTCAGGCCGAAGGCAGCCAACATCTGCCCGGAACAGAGCCCCGGGAGCCATTCCTTCTTCTGCGTTTCGTTGCCAAACTGGTAGATTGGTCCAACTCCCAGGGAATTCGCTGCGGCGATCGTAGCTGCCTGCGAACCGTCAATCCTGGCCAGTTCCTCCACGGCGATGATGTACGATACGTACCCCATTCCCGCCCCGCCGTACCTGTCGGGAACGCAGCAGCCCAGAAGGCCTATCCCGGCCATTCTCTGCGTGAGCTCGACCGAGAATTCCTCGCGCTCATCCAGTTCCTGCGCGACGGGTGCTATCTCCGTCTCAGCGAATTCCCGCACGGCTCGACGCGTCAGGTTCTGTTCTTCTGTGAGATCGAAATCCAACGCCATTCGGTATGCCTATGGGACAGGATCATTCTTGGGGGGCAGGTCAAGTAGCACGACTCAATCAAACATCCCCGGCTTGAAGTACTCGATATCTAGGATGGAACCCTCTCGCTCCTCTTCACGTTTTAGGACCACTTCAACCTTCAAGCCAATACGAACATCCCTGGGTTCGATTTCTCCGAGCTTATGAACGAATCCACCATAGATGCCAGGGAATTCCACTATCGCCATTAGTATTGGCTCGTTCAATCTGTTGCCATCGAGATCAACATGAACAGCTGTGTAGCTGTGTACTCTACCTTTGCCCTCTACCTCTACCCACTCCTTCAATTCGGCAAAGCAGCGTTCGCAGTATATGCGAGGGGGCAAGTAGACTAGCTGGCATTTCTGACATCTTGTGCCCATGATTCGGCCATTGTCCTTGATCTCTCTGAAGAAGCGTTCTCCAGCAATGCCGTATGTATACTGACCGTATAGCTTGACGTCCTGAGGCCCGAATGACAGCTCTCCAAACATCCGTTTTGTTTGACTAAGCTGCGTTACCTTCTCTGCCGACACTCTCTAACCCTCCCCCATCGGTAGCCAGTGAAGGATATCTGTTATTGCGCCTTCCCGCTGGCTCTCTGGCTTCCATACAGCTTTGACTCGCAGTCCAACTCTTACTTGCTTCGGATCAACTGCTCCCAACAAATGCAGAATTGCGACACCTCCGGAACCATCGATTTCGATCATAGCTGGAATGCGTGGCTCCTTTATCCTCCTGGCGACCCAATCAGTGTATGCGATAGAGAATGTGTTGACCGTACCAGTATCCTTGAGATGAACCCACTCATCTACCTGTCGGAAGCACAACTCACAAAAGGCTCGAGCGGGCAGCAACACACGTTTGCACTTGTTGCATTTACTTCCAACAATCCTACCCTTCTTCAGCTCGTTCAGGTATCTACCGTAGCCTATCCCTGTATCCCATGCCCACTTCAGTTTCGGATCCCACTCTGTCGATAGCACCTTCTTGTGGAGGACGTCCTTTTCGGTCAGCGGCACCCCGGGCAGTTCACCTACTTCGTTCCTCATAGATACCTCCTCATATCCCAACCACGATGACTGTACCTACCTGCAGTTCATCCCCCCAAGCCTGTGCTACACCCCTTCTAGGCTTTCCTGGTACTTGCCTCTTTCCTGCCTCACCGCGAAGCTGCCAGAAGAGTTCAGCCACCTTCATTGTTCCAGTGGCAGCGATCGCATTACCAACACCCAACGCTCCACCTGACGGACACCAGGGTTGCCTTCCTGTTCTCTGTGTAACACCATCTGCAAGCAACTTGGGTGCCTCTCCCTTGCCACATAGAAGCAGTCCTTCCGCATTGTGTAGCTCTTTGTAATCGAACGGGTCGTAGGGTTCGGCAATGTCAATCTCCTTGCTAGGTTCGTTGATGCCTGCCATCTCATAGGCTTGCCTCGCTGCGTACTCGACATATCGGGGGTAGTACAGATCACGATGCCCGATATAGAAGGTATCTAGACACCATCCAACACCCTCTATCCATACAGGTTTGTCCGTTATCCTTTTTGCAGCAGGTTCAGCAGCGAGTACTAGAGCCACCGCTCCGTCGCTCGAGGGACTGACGTCGAGCCTCTTGACCGGCCAAGCCATTACCTCGGAATTGAGTACGTCTTCCACCGTGATCTCTGCGGGCAGCTGTGCAGCGGGATGATCCATGGCATTCTTCTTATTCTTGACTGATACCATAGCGATCTCACGTTCGGTTATCCCATGGACGTGCATGTAGCGGGTCATCTCCATGGCAAACATCCACAATAGGCTCGGACCAAGAGGGCTTTCCGTGAATTGATCCCAGATGGTAATAAATGCACCTTGAGGGTGTGGCAGACAACTGGACATCTTCTCCTCAGCCACTACGAGGCACGTGTCAAAAAGCCCTGATGCTACGTGATACCAACCCTGATCCACTACAAACACCCCAGTACCACCACCTACGAAGCCTCTCATGTACGGTTTGCGCCATGCCCCTGCACCATCGATCAGATTCTCGCCCTTCATGTGGATCATATCGAAGGCATCCGGGGCAGTACCCATTACAACGCAGTCTATGCCATCCAGAGTCATCCCGCAGCTGTCTAGAGCCATGCTGGCTGCCTCCCAAGCGAGCTCCTTGCCTGTCTCCTGAGCACGGCGCATGAATTTCGTCATCCCGGCACCAACGATAGCCACTTTCCGCATACCCACGCTGTCTCCTCCCTTGCCCTATTCACGGCTGAGAATAGCTACTGCGCCGCTTGCGTAGGGGATACCTCGCCACGATTGAGCCAAACCCACCCTAGCGTTGTCCAGTTGCCTTTTGCCCGCTTCGCCCCTTAGCTGCAACACCACCTCGAGGACTTTCTGAAGACCAGTGGCTTCCACTAGATGACCCACTCCCAAACTGCCGCCGGATACGTTGACAGGAAGCTCCCCTTGTCTTTGAGTCACTCCATCACTGGTCATCCTGCCAGCCATACCGCGCTGACACAGTCCAAGTGCTTCCAGGTGTTGAAGCTCCTTGTAGGAAAACGTGTCATCGACCTCCGCAAAATCGATATCTTCTCGCGGCTCGTTGATCTTGGCTATCCTGTACGCCATGTCTGCCGCCAACTTGGCATATACTGCTTCTCCCCAGTTCCTTGATTCCAACCATGGTGTTTCGGAGCACCAACCCACACCCTTGATCCATACCGGCTTGCCAGCAAGGCTTCTGGCTCTATCCTCGGATGCAAGTACCATGACAATGCCTCCATCAGCATGGCTACTTGTGTCGAGCTCGGTAAGCGGATAGGAAATCATCTCTGATCCTAGCACGTCCTCTACGGCGCTCTTTTGTCCGTAGGCCGCCACGGGATTGGACAGAGCATTTCTTCTGTTCTTCACGGCCACCATCGCGCACTGCTCTTTCGTGTTTCCTGTCTCATACAGGAACCGGTTCATCTCCATACCAGCGATGTAGTATGGATGCTGTGACAGCGGTTTGTTGTAGATGGGATCTGGTGCATGCGCCAGAAGGTAGTTCCGTGTGATCATATTGGATGCCTTGCTGTGCGTCTCCACCACCACGACGTTCCTGAGCCCACTTCTTATCTGCATATAGGCATCGATCAAACCATAGATGCCATCTCCGGGGATAGTACCGACCGGTTTCAGAACGGCACCAAGACTATCCGGCGTCTGCTCATTCCAGATGCTCCTCCCATGCTCAAAATCGTCCTGGCAGGTTACACAAGCATCTAGATCCTTCTGCGGTTCAATTCCAGCATCCTCGTAGGCCTTCGCAGCTGCCTCATAGACCATCTCCCTGAATGAAACATCAGGGGTGATTGGTCTGAACGGTGTATAGCCAACACCGACGATAGCTACTCTCCCGGCACTCATGAGCTACCTCCTGCGTCATCGATGGTGTTCGTCGGAGACCGGGGTCCTGCCCCGCTGCCACATTGAATGGCGCTGTCGCCAAACATCATGACGTCCGACTCTCTGCTTGCATGCATTGGAAAGGTGCTAGCGGCCCTTGAAGATAGGCTTGCGTTTTTCGAGGAAGGCGCGCGGTCCCTCCCTCCCATCCTCGGACATCAACACCGGCATGCCGTAGCTCAGTTCGATCTCGAAGGCCTTGTCCTCGGGAAGCATCTCGGTCTGGCGGAGCGTCGCCAGAATGCCCTGAACGGCGAGCGGTCCGTTGTCCGCGATGCGCCGGGCGATCTCCTTGGCCTTGGCCAAGGCCTGCCCGTCGGGCACCACATGGTTGACCAGCCCTAATTGATGGGCACGCGAAGCAGGTATGGCGTCCCCGGCGAGAAGTATCTCGGCCGCGACCGCGTAGGGCATCTGCCGCCGTAGCCGCACTGTCGAACCAGCCAGCGGGAAGAGCCCGCGCTGCACCTCGGTGACTCCGAACTCGGCGCTCTCTCCGGCCACGCGAATGTCGGTTCCCTGCAGTATCTCTGTGCCGCCCGCGAGCGCATGGCCTTCGACCGCCAGAATGATCGGTTTCTTTGGCCGGCCGACCTTGAGCCAGGCCTTCCACGCGAGATCCGGTGTGTTCAGGACGCGGTGAGCCCACTCGTCTGTCTTCTCGTCTCCGCGAAGCTTCTTCAGGTCTTCAAGGTCCATTCCCGCACAGAAGGTGTCTCCTCTACCCGTGAGGATGCCCACGCGGAGATCGTTGTCGTCGTTCAATTGGGTCCAGGCATCATAGAGTCGGCACATGACCTCGCTGTTGATGGCGTTCTTCTTCTCGGGCCGGTTCAGGGTCACGATCAGGATTGCCCCCTCCCTCTCGACAATCACCACGGGTCCGGCCTTGGGATCTCTCTTGTCCATTCGATCTCCTCTCTCAGAATACGGTGCTTTCACAAACACACTGGAATAGGTCTACATGACGACGTGTCTATGGCTTCTCGCTACCCACAATCCACATGGCGAAGAACTGGGAGGCACCCCCCAGCGCATGAGCCAGGGCGAGCCGGGCTCCATCTACCTGATGCGCCCCGGCCTGGCCTCGAACCTGGAGCGCTGCCTCTGCCATGCGCAAGGTGCCCGATGCACCGATTGGGTTGGACGAGAGCACGCCGCCGGAGCAGTTCCAGGGGATGTCTCCGCCCTCGTCCAGCGACGTGGCGCCCGAGTCGCTAAGTTTCCATCCTTCGCCGGGTTCGGCAAAACCCAGGGTCTCAGCCAGCATCGGCTCGAACCATGAAAAGGCCACGTAGATCTCGGCGCAGTCGAAGTCCCTGCGCGGATTGGTGATTCCCGCCTGCTTGTACAACGCGGCGGCGCAGTCGCGTCCGGCACGCGGGTTGACCTCATCTCGTCCCGGCATGATTGTGGGCTCGGAACGCATCTCCGTGGCATGGACCCACGCGGGGCGAGTGCCACCATGATATGCGTACTTCTCGCTGGAAAGAACCATAGCACAGGCGCCATCACTCGAGGGGCAAGTCTCTCCATAGCGGAGCGGGTCCCAGAGCATGGGCGTGTCGCGGATTTCTTCAAAGCAGACCTTTGGCTGATGTAGATGAGCGTAGGGATTCCTCAAGGCATGCCGGCGATCTTTCACCGCCACTTTGATGCCGACGTGGTCCGGCGCAGCAGACCGACGGATGTACTCCCGGAAATGGGGCGCAAAGAAGCCGCCCGCTCCTGCCATGAGCGGCGGGTCAAAGGGCAGATGCGGCGATAGGGCCCACGTAATATCCGACTCGCTCTGCTTCTGCCAGCCCACCACCAGAACCTTGTCGTGTACGCCCGCACGTACCAACTCGGCGCCTACAATCGCCGTTGTCCCTCCCACCGACCCGGCCGTGTGAACACGGAAGAGCGGCTTCCCGACCATGCCGAGAGCCTCGGCCATGTAGAGCTCCGGACAGATGACTCCCTCGATGGTGTCTGGTGCCTTCCCAATGACCAGGGCATCCACTTCCTTCCAGGACAGGCGGGCGTCTTCCAGCGCACGATTGCATGCCTCGCGGACCATCCCGGTGTGATTGACGTCGAGGCGCTTGTCCGTGTGCTTCGTCTGTCCTATGCCGATTACGGCGCAACGGCTGGCCATCACTCAGCCTCCAGGACGCACACCATGTTCTGCTGCAGGCAGGGCCCCTGTGTGGCATGAGCCACACCCCGGTCTGCCTCCCCGCGGATGATGCGTGCAGCCACCTCGCCGAAGCGAACGAGGCCAGTAGCCATCATGGGATTCCCCTGATGAATGCCGCCCGAGGGATTGACAATGGTGCGTTTCGCGATCCCCAGCTCCCGCTGCAGGATCCAGTCCTGAGGAGTAAACGGAGCATGAAGCTCTGCGATGTCGATCGGCGTTCCGATCGCCCCCGCCGCCTCCGCGGCGAGCCGCGCCGAGACGGAGTGGGTCAGGTCGCGACGACCCAGCGCCTGAACGTCGATGCGGTGAGCCAGTCCTCGAATCCACGCCGGCCGCCTGCACAGCGCGCGTGCCCGGTCACCAGCAGCAAGCAGGACGGCACACGCCCCATCAGTTATCGGCGGGCAGTCGTGTTTCCGCAAAGGCGACGCAATCGTCGGCGCTTTCAGCAGCTCGTCGGGATCCGGCCGACCCGACAACTGTGCCAAGGGATTGCCCTCCGCGTGCCGCAGGTTCCGCACCGCAATCTCGGCGAAGTCACGCTCCGTGCAGAGCCCCGCATCAAGAAGCGCCCGTGCCTGCAGAGCGGCCTGTGAGATCGCGTCCGGCCACAGTGGCGTCTCGAGATAGGGGTCGTTCATCAAGACCATGACATCGCGAGGTGAAGTCATGCTCTGGCGGCCAAATCCGTAGACGAGAGCCACCTCGATCTCGTCCATGAAGAGCATCTTCACCCATGCTTCGTAGAGGGCCCAGGCCGCCTCGCCCTCAACATGGGACTCCTGGATCGGCGGCCAGGCTCCAAGTGCGTCGATAGCCATTACCCAAGAGAATGAGTACCCCGCCAGGAAGTCTGAGGAACCGGAGCAGGTGAAGTCCACGTCCCTGCGGGACAGGCCTGCGCCTTTCAACAGCTCCGCCACGACGGGGGCCACCATCTCGGCATCGTTGCGATGCAGTTCCTTTCGCCGGTTCGGCGTCTGCCCGAAGGCGACAATGGCGACCTCACGCATATGACTTCTTCCGGATCTCGTTCATGATTTGCTCGATGGGCAGGTCGGGTTCCCCTGTCGGCTTGAAATACCGGATGTTCTCCAGCGATTCCGTCCACTCCTTGGGATCCTTCCACACGGCCTTCACCCTCATCCCAGGCCGCATCTCTTCAACCGGGCATTCCTGGATCAGGTGCATGATGGCGCTGTCAGCGCCGTCCAGAACGATGTAGCCGTACGCGTAGGGGATATCGAGGACCTGGTCGTAGAACTTGATGTTGACGATACAGTAGGTGTAGACGACGCCCCGATCGGGAAGCTCGACAAGCTCGGTCATGGGCGAGGCGGTCTCGACGGACGTGAGTCTGGGGGGGACGTAGACCTTGCCGGTGTCCGGGCAGCGCACCCCCAAAATCCGCCCTTCCCGGATGGCACGCATGAATGCACTTTGCCCCGCGCCAATCGAGTAGTTGTAGTGGATGGCGACGGGCGTCTTGATGGTGGTGACCGGCTTCCTTGTTTCAGCCATAGTCAATCCTCCGGCACGAAGCAGGCAATATCGCGTATCCCGCCATTCCGCTCATCAGCGAAGCGGGGGATGACTCGCATCCCCGTTCGCATGACAGACTCGCTGCCGGCATCTACGGCGTGCAGCAGAGCCGAGTCTGCGCCATCGAGCTTGATGAGCGCCCACGCAAACGGTCGCTGCACAGGGTTGCCCGGACGTGGCTCGCTCAGCCAGGTCCAACTGGTGACACAACCCGCCGGCCCCACCTCCTGGAGATCGTCCACTGACAGGTCCTCCAGCGTGTCCGGGTCTACTTCCACCGGTGGGCACAATACGCTGCCAGAGGACGTCTTGATGCCCAGGAACCGCCCGTTGTCGCGGATCTCAGTGAAGAAGCGACCGAGAATCGGCCCCGTCGCTCGCCGGTAGGGATACTGGAGGACGTGTTGCCCACAAAGGGACTCGCCGTGATCGTTCAGTTGCATCTGCTACCTGTCCCTCGCCTCAATGGAGGCCCCTAGGGCGGTTTCACCTTGGGCAGGTCCTGCACCCTCTTCAGTATGGTCAGCCACAGCTGATACAGGGATTCCGGCTCCTCTTTTCCTGGCTCCTCCCACGGCTTGGCCAGATTCATGTCCTTGGCAATGATCTTGTAGCAGTTGTATGACTCTGTTGAGCCTGAATTCGCCCCCAGATGCCAGGCAGAACCGGTGGCATAGAGGTTCTTGATGGGGGTCCTGTGGTTGGCCAACTCGGGGATGGGCCTCTTGTCATCCGTCTGGTACGGCACGCGGTCAAGGAGGGCCATGCACCCGTTTGGCGCCAGATTCTTCAGCTTGAGCTGATCATAGGGGGTGTTGAACTCGCAGTCGATGACGTTGTCCCAGGTCATGTTCGGAGCATGCTTCTGCCAGATGCTCATCAGCTCTTCGGCGTACCGCTTCTTGACCTCGATCCACTCCTTCTCGGTATGGGCGGTGGCCGGCGGACCAAGCTGCTCATGATTGACGATATGCTTCCCCGCGGGCGCGTAGGTGGGGTCGGGTATGCTGTGAGACCAGACGGTGGGGCAGTAGTCCTCCAGAGGAGGCCATTTCCCCAGCCTTGTCCAATAGCACTCCCTGGAAACATGCATGGGGTCGTTGTCCTCCGCCAACGCAAGGTAGAAAGTATCATTGACGTCGGGGTTGAACGCGGCAGCTTCGTACCGTGGCGCTTCATGGACGGCGAAGCTGTACCACATCAGGCAGCCGAAGACGTTCTCAAGGATCTCTATGCGCCGCGCCATCCGCGGAGGCATATGTTCCCTGCCTATCAAATCGAAACAGAGTTGGTACGGACTCAACGTGCTCACCACCAGCTTTCTGGCCCCGATTTGACTGCCATCCATCAGGCGGATGCCTTTGGCAGTTCCATCCTCGATGATGACCTTGTCCACCTCGGCGTGGGTGAAGAACTTGCATCCATCGGCGACCAGAATCTGATGGGCGGCGTGAGCGACCTGATGGGTTCCTCCCGGACAGAAACCTCCATTGGGCATGGTGCCGCAGAAACCGAACGTCCAGGCGCCGGCCCCTGCCTGATTGACATCCATGGCCGCTCCGAGAATGAATCTGAGATTGATGTACTGCAGCTCCTTGCTCTCCCACAACTCCTGGACATTCCGGGTATGGGTGGACATGAGGACCAGTGCGTCCGGCTCCACGCCGGCCCCGATCTCCACCAACTGGGGATAGACGGCTATTTGCCTCTCCAGCACTTTGGGGTCGAATCTATCCTCGGCGGGCCTGAACAACTGATCGAACTGCACATGCTGCATCTCCCTGCCCAACCACACCTTCCTGAGCTTGAGCCACTTCTCAGCGTCCCTCTCAGAGAACCGGGCGATCTCCTTGGCGGTACGCTCCTGGCTCATATCGTATTTGTCACTGTAGATAGTCAGGCACGTCTGATTCTTCCTGAATACAGCACCGTCCGCGCAGATATGCTGGTCCAGCCTGGCACCGTATTCCCAGAACTCAGGGAAATCGCGCCAGAGCGGCAGGTAGTAGAAGGGGAGCTGCAGCGTGGCGTGGGTATTGGTGCGAAACCCCGGCGCCGAGGTCTCCTCAGTGGCCAGACAGCCGCCGATTTCATGCCTCCGCTCAAATACGCCGACGCTCATCCCGGCATATCTGGCCAGGTACATAGCCAGGAACAGGGCTTTGTTCCCTCCTCCAACGATCACCGCATCAAACGTCTGGTCCGGCATGACAACCTCCTTTCGAGAGACTCCTTACCCCGGGCCATGGAACTAGAACCGGATTACCGTGCGGATGGTCTCCCCTCTTTGCAGCGCCGCGTACGCTTCATTGATTTCGTCCAGCCTGCAGCTCTTGGTGATCAGCTTGTCTAGGGCGAGTTTGCCGTTCATAAATAGGTCAACATACCTTGGGATATCGACTGAGGCCGTTATGTCGCCTTGGGTAGTGCCGGTGAGGACCTTGGCCTGAAGGAGTTCGTAGGGAGCGATGCTGAGATTGACCCCAATGGGAGGCAGTCCCACCACAATGCATTTCCCCCCGCTACGGATGGAACCAAAGGCCTGCATGATTACATCGGCGTTGCCCACGCAGGGAACGGCGTGGTCCAGCCCCATGCCGGCAGTCAGCTCCATGGCCTTCTGTTGCGGGTTCTCTTTCGAGGCGTTGACAACGTAGTCGGCCCCGAGGGCCTTGGCCATCTCCAACTTCGGCTCCAGGGTGTCAACTGCCATGATCAAACCTGCCCCAGCCAGCTTGGCTGCCATGACAGCACTCAGTCCAACGCCACCGCATCCATAAACGGCTACACTCTGGCCAGCCTTGACGCCTGCCGTATTGAGAACAGCGCCTATGCCGGTGCTGGTACCACAGCCAAGGAGGCACGCCACGTCAAGCGGGGCATCCTCACGGATCTTCACTACTGAACGCTCATGAACTACAGCGTATTCTGCGAAGCAGGCCAGACCAAAGAGGTGGTGCAGGTCTTGACCGCCTTTGTGCAAACGTATTCCGCCCCCGGGGAGGCTGCCCATGATCTGAATAGGGAGGTTTTCTACGCAGAGTGTGGGCCGGCCTTCAGCACAGTAGAAGCATTTCCCACATGAGAATGCCACCATGAGCACCACGTGGTCACCGGGCTTCAATGTTGCTACACCGGGACCAACCTTCTCCACAATCCCGGCCCCCTCGTGTCCCATTACCACTGGCATGGCCACGGGAATGTCACCGTTTAGGAAATGGAGGTCGCTGTGGCAGGTCCCGGCTGCGACCATTTTCACCAGGACCTCATGGTCCCGTGGTGCATCCAGGGTCACCTCCTCCACGCGCATCGGAGCCTTGATCTCGTATGATACGGCTGCCTTCATGGTCTATGCCCTCCTTTCTATGAGCAACGACTATGCCAGAACAACGACATTGCGGCAAAGCATGGATTGTGCTCCCCCCGTCGATTTGAGTTGCCGCCGGGATCCAAGACGTGACAGCAAGATCATCAGAGTCGAACGGAAGAATTATAGATCAGGGAATCCAAGAGGCAGCTCTGGACATCAGGAGAGATTGACCCCTGGACGGATAGCGAGTTTTCATGCGAGCCAATCAGTCGACCAGGTGGCAGCGCAGTGCGACGGCGGCTGCCTCCGTGCGGCTGGTGACACCCAGTTTGCGGAGGATACCGGTGACGTGGAATCTCACAGTGGACGGACTGACGACCAACTGCTCCGCTATCTGGGGGTTGCTCTTCCCCTCAGTAATCAGAGTGAGCACTTTGCGTTCACTCCCTGTCAGGCGGTATTTCGTCGCCACTGCCAAAGCCGCTGCTTCTTCAGCCAAGGCTTGTTCGCCCTGGTGACGCCTGCCGATCTTGTGGATTACCACAACGATGCCCTTCACGGCGGCATCTTGGAGAAGGTTGTTGGCGACTGCATCAACCACACGCCACGTGCCGTCCTTGTGCCTCACACGGCACTGGGTATGACTTCCGGTGTCATCTGGATTCTGTATCATCTTGGCGAGCCTGCGGGCTACCCTAGGCATATCATCTGGGTGAATGACCGCAAACGTATCCCTACCAGTAAATTCACCCGGTTGATAGCCAAGAATGCGTGAGATGGACGGGTTCTCGTATATGACTTCTAGCTCACTGCCCAGAATCACGATGCCGTCCGGAAAAGTCTCAATCAGGGCTCGAAAGATGTCCTTCTGCCTCTCAGGCAACTCCATAAGCCGCGTTTGGCGGGTGTCCAATGCTTCTGACTCACCAATTCGCCGCCGCAATGCTGCTGATTCGTGGGCTGGCGTCTCTTCATTCTCCCTAAGGGATCGCCACGTCCTTATCATTCCAGTGTCTACGTGTGCCAACAAGTCAGGAGGGATCTTCCTAGCAAGGCCAAATAGCTCATCCTGCTCCGATTCGTCTACACCAAGAGCCTTGGCCAAGGCCAAGATGATCTTCTGCCTGGGTGGAGACACAACACCGGTTTCAAGCTTACTAACGTATGTGGAACTGATGGCTGTCCTCCGCGCCAATCCTCCTTGTGTCATACCCTTGGCCTGTCGAAGCTCCCTCAGCCGCTGCCCAAATGTCATCATAGTGCTCGCCAATACTGTACACTAGTCCTATCTCTTTATGAAGTGATTGTCAAGTACCACTCACACCGGAGTGCTTTTCCTGGCGAAGACGCACATCCTGAAGTCAAAGCGCTTGCCAACGGGATCCCAATGAGATATGTTAGGCTCAAGTGGGAGGATAGCAGGGTGGGCGGCTTCGTCGAAGATGTGGCGGTTGTGAAAACTCGCCATCCGTCTAGGGGTCAGTTCGTATTTGTGTCCAGAACCGTGTGAGAGATTTCTGATTATTCTGTATCTTGTTCCACTGTCATTCACCTGGAACAAGATACAGACCACATACAGGCATGCGATGGTGACGTAGAATTCACGTTCACGCTGTGTATGGTTTTGTGCGTTGGTTGAGGATATTCAATCTAGGCTAAATGAAAGGTGGCAAGGGGCAATGGCACACGCGGTGAAGGCAAGAACAGACATACCGAAGCCAGGCAGTATTTCCTTTGAGGACAGGGTGACCAAGACCGTGCCCTACGAGTGGGGCTACGGCTCCACGCCCCGCACCGCCAAGCTCCGGGATTCAGTGGGCTGGAAGGCAGCGGTGACCAAGGAGTGGGTTATGGTTGCCGCCGGGTTTGGCAAGTGCGAATTCCGTAGCGGAGTCAGAGTTGACCTAGACCGCGCCAGGCTGGTGACCAGGGCCTACAGGGAGACGGAGGGACAGCCATGGGCCATCCGCAGGGCCAGGGCAGTGGAGAAGATGTGCGACGAGATGCCCATCTTCATCAAGCCCGGAGAGCTCATAGTGGGTGACGCCAACGGGTCGCCAGATGAGATACGATGGTACCCCGAGGCCAGCTGCTGGTGGATGCCAGAGGGGGTCACCACGGGTGGCTACTCCAACATGGTTACGGATGAGGAGAGGAAGGAGATCGTCGAGGACATCTGCGAATACTGGAAGGGAAGGTGTGTCAGGGACCGAGTATATGACCACATACCGCAATTCCTCAGGCCAATCGTCGACAAGGACCCCAGCGCGGTCAGCGTCTACCCGCAGACCTGGGAAGAGAGCCGCGCCCTGCCCGGGTACGACTACGAGACGCTCTACCCTGAAGGTCTCCAGGCGAGGATCGACAGGATCGAGGCCAAGCTGAAGGACCTCGAAGCAAGAGTGGGGGAAATGAGCCCTGCGGAGTATCTGGCGAGGAAGCACCAGTGGGAAGCTATGGCGATATGCGGCCGGGCCACTATCCGCTATGCCAAGAGACACGCTGAGCTCGCCAGAGAGCAGGCGAAGGCGGAGAAAGATAGGGCCCGCAAGAAGGAGTTGGAGGATCTAGCCGACATCCTGGACTGGGTCCCGGCCAACCCGCCCCGGACCTTCCACGAAGCCCTGCAGTTCATGTGGATCGTCGAGATTGTGGGGCATTTCATGGTGATGTGCGGAAATGGCAGCGGTGTCAGGATCGACCGGGTGTGGTGGCCGTACTACGAAGCCGATATGAAGGCGGGCCGGATCACCAGGAAGGATGCACTGGAGCTGGTCGAGTGCCTGTGGATCAAGGCGCAGGAAATCGGGTCTCCGCTGGAGTGGCCGGCGATCTTCAGCGCCACTGCCGGCTTCGATGTAGGCTGGGCCCCGAACATCTGCGGAGCAGACGAGAACGGCAAGGACGTATCCAACGATTTGAGTTGCATGGCCATGGAGGCGCTGGCCAATCTTCACCTCTGCCAGCCGCCGCTTTGCCTGCTCTACCACCGGGACATCTCGCCGGATGTGCTAGAGAGGGCCATCGATCTGAACCGGATGGGCAGCGGGCAGCCGGCTTTCCACAATCAGGACATGCTGGAGAAATGGTGCTACACCAGGGGCTGGTCCACTGAAGACGCCAAGAGGGTGCAGCTGGGGTGCTGCGTCAATCCGCATATCCGCGGCAGGGCGGTGACAGCTTCGGGTATTGCCAACATCGGGGCCATATTCGGTCCCAAGCTGCTGTCCGAGGTCTTCGGGTTGTTCGAAACCCCTCCCTTGCCCGGCAAGCCCAAGACCAAGGACCCGAGGCAGATGAAGTCTGCCGATGAGGTCCTCGATGCCTTCTGTGAGCGGCTGCTGTTCTACATGAAGATCGGGATAAGCTCCTGGAATATCGGACAACAGATAGTGATCGAGTACAGCCCGGACCCCTGCAACTCCTTCCTCCTGGATGAGGCTGTGGAAAGGGGGATCGACCTCACGGAGCTGCACAAGGAGCATGATACTTGGCCCTTCATGGTCTTCCTGGGGGGGATCAACATCGCCGACTCCCTCGCGGCTGTTCAGAAGCTGGTCTTTGATGACAAGAAGTACACCATGGACGAGCTTATCGAGGCGTTGAAGACGAACTGGGAAGGACGCGAGGTGATGCGCCAGGAATTCCTGAGGGCCCCCAAATACGGAAATGACGATGACTATGCCGATACCTGGGCGGTGAAGGTCCTGACAAGAGTGCATGACGGCACGCTGAATCAGGTCAAAGATGCTTGGGGTTGTACCGTAACCATTGACGGGAGCACAGCGGCGGCATTCCAATCGTCTGGCCTTATGTGCGGAGCCACCCCCGATGGCAGGCGGGCCGGCACCCCGTTGGCTGACGGTACCTTGTCACCTATGGCCGGGGCCGACCAGAATGGTCCGACGGCGGTGCTCAACTCAGTGGCCAAGATACCGTACATGCACAGTCAGCTGCTGAACCAGAGGTTCATGCCCCAGTACCTGGAAGGAGAGAACAGGAGTTTGTTCTCCGCGTACCTCAAGGAGTGGCACGCCAAGGGAACCATTCCCCACGTCCAGTTCAATGTGTGGGATAGCAAGACACTCAAGGATGCCCAGGAGCACCCGGAGAGGTACAGCAATCTTCAGGTGAGGGTGGCGGGGTACAGCGCCTACTGGATTGACCTGTCCAAGGAAACCCAGGACAGCATCATCGCCAGGACGGAGCAATCCCTACGCTGCTAGTCCGTTTCCAGAAGTTGAGCCTGGCCGGGGCGATCGGGGAAAGGGATTCCGAAGACGGGAATCCCTTTCTCAACCCATAGCTGGGGCTATGCCTTACGACACCGCCGAAGCGAGGGGTGTTGTCTTCAACATCCAACGCTTTTCGATTCATGATGGCCCGGGGATAAGGACTACGGTATTCCTCAAGGGTTGCCCCCTCCGTTGCGGGTGGTGCAGCAACCCAGAGTCCACGAGACCAAGCCCCGAGATAATCACCCGGGACGCGAAGTGCATCAGGTGCGGCAGATGCATCGAAGCGTGCTCACGCGAGGCCATCGCCATAGCAGGGAATGCCCGTACTATCCTGTGGGAGCAATGCAACGAATGCATGAGATGCGCCGAGGCATGCCCATCTGGGGCCATAGGGCGTGCCGGCGAATACATGACTGTCGCCCAAGTGATGGACACGGTGGCGAGAGACGCGAGTTTCTATGGGCGCACTGAGGGAGGGATGACCGTTTCCGGGGGCGAACCTCTGGTGCAGTGGCAGTTTGCCCTAGAACTGCTCCGGGAGGCCAGGAGAAGAGGCTTCCATACTGCCCTGGATACCTCTGGCTATGCTGACTGGGAAACCCTGGACAAGGTACTGGACCACGTTGACCTGGTGCTGTATGACATCAAGCACCCAGATTCAGTCAGACACGAGGAAGCTACCGGGGTGCCGAATGACCGGATTCTGGAGAACCTGCGAAAGACGGTGGCCAAGCCAGGCCTCAAAGTGTGGATACGACATGCGCTGATTCCCCAATTCAGTGACACCGAGGGTGAGCTGGAGCAGCTATGCAGGCTCGTTCATGCCCTCGAACCTCGGGTGGAGAAGATCTCGCTCCTGCCGTACCACAAGTTCGGGGAGCCGAAGTATGCGGCTACCGGGAAGGTGTATCCCTGGAAAGGCATTCCCGCTGTCAGCGACGAGCGGATTGGGGCACTGAAGAGACTGGTCGAATCTCATGGCATCAGGGCAGATGTGGGCAGGTAGATAGGTGGTGCCCTTGAGGGTGTCACCGTGTGAGAGCAAGGCCGGAGTTCCCCGAGTCCGTGGCCGTTTCGTCGACGAAGGACGAAGCCTACCGATTCCAGAAGAACCGGACGTTGACCATCTTCCGGCTCTTCGGGCTGAACTCAAAGAAGACTGCGCCGTGCGTGTCCGTTACAGCCTCCCTGGCGCTGAAGGCGCTGGAGGTGAACCAGCCACCTGATCTCAATCCTTCGAATTCCAGCTTCACATCCCTGCCCGCCCCCCTGAGGAAATCGACCGGAGATGTTGGCTCCGTGCCCACAGGGAAGTGGACAGCAGCACCGGTCTCGAATAGTCGCGCAAGAACGCCCTCGTCACTGGCGTTGACCGCGGCGGCGAAGGCATCGGCGGCCTTCATCCCCTTCTTGCGGATGCCCTTGTACATGGCTCCCACGTACTCGATAGTCCGCCCTACTCCCTGCGCCTTGACTATGGCGCCAAACTGGACTGTCGAGCCGATGATGCCTTTCAAGCCGCTGTTCTGGACCATCGCCAGGGCATTCCTACCGAGATCCCAGTGCGCGCGCAGCATGTCGATCTTGAGCTGCCCATTCTCCTCGACTATCTTGTAGTCCAAATAGGAGTGCACTATGGTGATGGCCCCGTTGGGCAGAGTGGTATGTATCGAGACCTCTCGAACCATCTCGTTGGCGACGACGATGTCCTGATGCACATCGAGTTTGATCTTGTTGGGGCCGATGAAGATGTCGTAGAAACGTCCGAGGGCGTCCTTCCCATTGCGTATGTCCTTGCCCTTGCGGTTAGGGCCAGCTCCCACCGGGTCCTCTACGACGGCATTCGATGAGAACAGGTCCAGCCATCCCGCTCGATCGTGTTTGTCCACAAACTCCGGCGATTTGTTGACCAGCGCAATGATTCCATTCTTCTCCATGTTCACTCTCCTGAGTGCAGATCAAGAGGCGGCTTGTCCGCAGCCCTCGCGCCTGACACCCGGGGCAGGTGTCGCTGCACCTCCACAGTGCGTCGTGTGGTAGGGCGTGTCACCAATGCATGAGGCCTGGACACCAGCCTGTTACCTGGACGGGGCGTCAAGGACACCTTCCTCTGTCAGCTTCCGGATCTCCTCCGGTGACATTCCCAGCAACTCGCGGCATATCTCGTCAGTGTGTTCCCCCAGAAGAGGCGCGCGCCGGCTGGGAGGAAGCGTGGCATTGGACAACCTATAGGGCACGTTGGTGTAGAGCCTTCTGCCAGCCACAGGATGATCAAGTTCAACCAGTGCCTTCGTCTCCTTTGTGTGGGGGTCGTCTATGGTGTCCGCAGCGCGCTGAGCCATTCCAGCGGCAACCCCGGCAGCCTGCAGAGTGTTCATCACTTCCCTCGGCTCGTGTTCGATCGTCCATGTCTCTACGAGCTTGTCTAGATCATCCACATTTCTCAGGCGACTCACCGTGTCGGCGAATCTCGGATCCCTCGTCCAATCGGGGTTCCCAACTGCGTCGCAGAACCTCATCCATTCATCATTCGTGAGCACGCTTATGACACACCATTGGTCTTGACCCCTGCAGCGATAGGCATTGTATGGAGCGGCAAAGGGGTTTCGGTTGCCTACCTTCGCGGCGACCCGGTGGTTTATGCTGTAGTCCAGATAATACTCGCCAATAATGCAGGCCGCTACCTCAACCTGGCAGAGATCGATGAACTGCCCCTTGCCGGTACGACGCCGATAGTCGAGAGCCACGAGAACTGCAAACACCGCCTGTTTGCTGGCCATGTGATCGGGGAGGGGTACGTTGGCTCCCACAGGGTAGGGATCAGTGGGTTGTGCCCACAGAGAGAGCACTCCGGAGGCAGCCGCCAGCATGGGACCGTAGGCTTGATAGTTCGTGTATGGGGTGCCCTGGCCAAAACCCTGGCTGCTAATGTAAATAATGTCAGGCTTGGTCTTGCGGACATCTTCATAGTCGAAGCCCAAGCTTCGCACGGCGCCGCCGCGAAAGTTCTCTCCCACGATGTCGGCTGTCTTGATCAGTCTCCTGACAAGCTCCTTCCCCTTCTCCTTCTTGAGGTTCACCCCGAAGCTTCTCTGGCTCCGGTTTGACTCATTGAAGCCGTGGATGTTGTTCATATCCGGCCCGATGGTTCTCACGAAATCGGGGTTCTCCCTCGATTCGATCTTGATCACATCAGCACCAAGCTCTCCCAGAGCCTTGCCCCATTCAGGGATTACTGCCCCGGTGCCGAAGCTTATGACTCGTATTCCTTCCAGCGGAGCACTCGCCATCCCGACCTCCTCGCTAGATGATCCCGGCCAATCTCAGGGCTGCCATATCATCTTTCGTCAACCCCATTTCCTGGCAGTACACTCTCTCATTGTGCTCGCCGAGGCACGGTGCAGGGCGGCGGACACTGCAGGATGTGCCCGTCCACTTATAGGGCGGCCCGGGACAGGCAAATTTGCCCACCACCGGATGGTCCATTTCGACGAAGAATCCTCTGGCCTTGGCGTTGGAGCTGTTGGCAAAATCGTCCAGGCTATAGATGGGCGCAATGGGCACACCCTCCCGGTCCCCCGCCTCGAAGAGCTCAGCCATGGTGTATTTGGTGGTGAATTCCAGCATGAGAGCATAGAGATCGGCGGCATTGGCAATCCGGTACATGAACTCCTGCCACGCGGGCAGGCGCAGCACTTCGGGCTCGCCGAGCACCCGAACCAGGGCCTTCCATTGAGGTGGGGTGATAGCCACTATCCGAACGAAGCCATCTTTGCAGGGATACACGGGGTAGATGGCAGCTCCCAGTCGCCCTTCTGGCGGAGGGGGTGGACTGCCAGGATTCAGGCCATACGAGTAGATTGGGACCATCCAGGGGTAGAGGCCAAGGCGCGAGCATTCGTGCACCGAGATGTCACAGTATTGACCCGAGCCTGTGGTGGCTCTCTGGTAGAGTGCCGCCATTATGGAGGTAGCAGCTATCAGCGAAGCCGCGTCGTAGGACGGCATGCCTGGCAGGTTGATAGGTGCTCCGTCAGAGTAGCCACTGCTGATCATGGTGGTGCTCAGGGCGCAATGAACCATACTGGAACCCTTCCAGTCCCGGTACGGGCCGGTCTGGCCGAAATCTGTGATGCTAGCCATGACAAGGCCGGGGTTCACTTCCTTGAGCGCTTCGTAATGAAGCCCCAGGCTCTCCATATAGCCCGGTGGATAGGTTTCCACCAGGACGTCTGCAGTCTCCACCAGTTTCTTGAGAAGGTGTCTTCCATCCGGCGGCTCCAAGTCCAGGGTTATCCCAAACTTGTTGGCGTCGCGGTAGAGGAACTGAAGACTCCGCTCAACGTGAGGCTCATCACCGGCAAACGGTGGAATGCTCCGGGTCGGTGACCCACCTTCCGGCCTCTCGACCTTGATGACCTCAGCACCCTGGTCTGCTAGCAGCCTGGTGCAGTATGCCCCCTTGATATCAGCCAGATCCAGGACGCGGTACACGCTCAAAGCACCTTCGGGTTGCTCTGCCACATTGGCACCTCCCTCTGGAAGATGCGGCTAGGGCCGCTCCTGATTGTCAAAGGCGGTGTGTAGGCTCTCCGCGGTTGGCCAGATGCGCGGGTACGGGCCCGATGGTCGCGTATCTCGGTGCTGCGGCCACACTGCGCTGCAGATGGCACTGCGCATGATAGTTGGAGACTGGGAAATAGTCAACATGCGCCTGCGCCGCCAGTACGTCATGCTTCACCCAGGGGCAGCAACCACTCAGGCACGGCCACAATCCCTGAATCCGGCTGAATATGGTATCCTGACAGTGCTGACCCGCGACCCGTTTGGCAGCGTCAGGGCGCATCATCCAGGCGGTACGATGTCCGACTTCGGCTACGCCGGCAGAATCCTTGCGGTCGATCTGTCCTCAGGCGACAGCCGGGTGATCCCCACCTCCGACTACGCCGCCTTCCTGGGCGGCCGGGGCATCGCCGCCCGGGCCTACTGGGATACGGTGCCGCCCCAGGCCGGCGCCTTCGACGAGGCCAACATCCTGATCTTCGCCACCGGGCCGCTGGCCGGGATTCCCGTTCTGGGCGGCTCCAGATGGACCATCTGCGCCAAGTCGCCACTGTCAGACCCGCCGCGGTTCTGCTACTCCAATCTGGGAGGACGCTGGGGGGCGGAGCTGAAGTTCGCGGGCTACGACGCCCTGGTGGTTCTGGGCCAGTCCGAGAAGCCGGTCTGCCTGTTCATCAACGACGGATCGGTGGAACTGCAGGACGCCTCCGCGCTGTGGGGCAAGGGGGCCATCGAGACCAGGGGGCTGATCAAGGAACGGCTGGGCAGCAGCGTCAGGGTGGTCACCATCGGGCCCGCCGGCGAGAATTTGGTGGCCCTGTCCAGCATACTGGCCGACAACGACGCCAGCGGCTCCGCCGGGCTGGGGGCGGTCATGGGCTCGAAGAAGCTGAAGGCCGTCGCCGTCAGGGCTGCGGGGAAGGGGGTCAGGGTAGCTCAGCCAGAGAGACTGGCGGAGCTGACCCGGCGCTTCCGGGGCATGGAGAGGGGGGCGTTCGTGGCCTGGGGCACGGACTTCCGCGTGGCCGGGCCACGGATGAAGAAGGACCCCTGCTACGGCTGCATCGGCAACTGCCTCAGGGCCACGTATTCGGCGGAGAGCGGGTTGAAGGGCAAGTTCATGTGCCAGTCCGCCCTGTTCTATCAACCCTGGGCCTACAAGCACCACGGCGGCAAGAACGAGGTGCCCTTCCAGGCCAACAAGCTCTGCGACGACTTCGGACTGGACACCTGGGCCGTCGATGCCATGATCGGCTGGCTGAACAGAGGCCGCAGGGCGGGCATGCTCACCGACGCCGGCACGGGCCTGCCCCTGTCCAGCATCGGCAGCCTGGAGTTCATCGAAGCGCTGGTGAAGATGATCTCTCTCCGGCAGGGCTTCGGCGATGTCCTGGCCCGGGGCATGATCATGGCCGCCGCCTCCATGGGCCCTGAGGCGGAATCACATATCAGACACATCGATCCCTACGACCCCAGACTGTACATCACCACGGCCTTGCTCTGGGCCACCGAGCCCCGGGAGCCCATACAGCAGCTCCACGAAGTGGGCCTGCCCCTGGCCCAGTGGGTCAGCTGGATCAAGGGCGTCGACGGGGCCTATGTATCCACACCGGTGCTCCGGAGCATCGCCAGGAGGTTCTGGGGGGGCGAGATGGCCGCCGACTTCACCACCTGGAAGGGCAAGGCGCTGGCCGCGCGGAGAATCCAGGACCGGGAATATGCCAAGGAATGCCTCATCCTGTGCGACTGGATGTGGCCTGCCCTGACGGTCAAGGATTCCCCCGGCCACACCGGCGATCCCTCCCTGGAGAGCCAGATCCTCTCCGCAGTCACCGGGGATGAGGTTGACGAAGAGGGTCTCTACCGGATGGGGGAGAGGGTCCTCAACCTGCAGAGGGCCATCCTGATCAAGGAAGGGCACCGGGGCAGGGAGGACGACCAGCTGCCCGCCGAATGGCACGTCCGGCCCCTGAAGACCAACTCCACCAACGCGCAGTGCCTGGTGCCCGGCAAGGCGGGGAAGCTGATCTCTCGAAAGGGCACGGTGGTGGACCGGGCCGGATTCGAGAGGACCAAGGACGAGTACTACCAGCTGCGGGGCTGGGATGCAGCCACCGGCCTGCCGACGGCGGCCAGGCTGGAGGAGCTGGGGCTGGGGGACATCGCCGCCGAACTGGGCACGCGGGGACTTCTGGCCGGGGCGAAGGGACAGAGGGACTGACCGCTTGAGACGCTACCCTCTCATCGAGGAGATCCATATCCCCGTCGGCGCCACCCGCCCCTTCGAGGTCTTCCGCCAGGAGCCGTTCAGCTTCTTCCTGGACAGCGGCATGAACGAGATGAACCTGGGCCGCTACTCCTTCATGGGCAGCAATCCCTTCCTGGTCCTGAAGAGCCACGACAGCCGGCTGAGCATCACCGGCCCCGGCGGCGAGCGGTTGACCGCGGCCAGCCCCTTCGACACCCTGGACGCACTGCTGCGCCGCTACGAGCTTGAGCCCGGACCGTGCCCCACGCCCTTCCCCGGCGGGGCGGTGGGCTATCTCAGCTATGACCTCTGCAATCTGATCGAGAAGCTGCCCCGCACCGCCGTGGACGACCTGTCACTGCCGGAATGCTGCATGGCCCTCTACGATCTGGCGGTCACCTTCGATCACCTGGAGAACCGGGCCTACATCGCCTCCACCGGCTTCCCGGAGCAGGACGAGGAGAAGAGGCTGGCACGGGCCCACCGCCGGCTGAAGGAGACCAGGGAACGGCTGCTGTCCGCCCATGGCCCACCCCTTCGGTCACCGCCGTCTCCCGCCGACCCCGCGTCCGGCGGCAGCCAGGGCAGGCCGGAGATAAGGCTGCGCTCCAACTTCAGCCGCGGCGACTACCTCAGGGCCGTGGAGGCGGCCAGGGAGTACATCGCCAGGGGAGACATCTTCCAGGTCAACCTGTCCCAGCGCTTCGACGCCGATCTGCCCCTGCCCCCCTACGAGCTGTACCAGCGGCTCAAGGGGATCAATCCGGCCCCCTTCGCGGCCTACCTCAACCTCGACGATGTGACCGTGGTCTGCGCCTCGCCAGAGAGGTTCCTCAAGGTCAATGGCGGCCTGGTGGAAACCCGTCCCATGAAGGGCACCCGCCCCCGGGGCAAGTCACCCGCCCAGGATGAAGCCCTGGCCCGGGAGCTGCAGACAAGCGCCAAGGACAGAGCAGAGAATGTGATGATCGTGGACCTGGAGCGAAACGACCTGGGCCGGGTCTGCCGCTCCGGCACGGTGAGGGTGCGGGAATTGTGGACGCTGGAGAAGTATGCTACAGTATTCCAGCTCACTTCCTGCGTGGAAGGCAGACTGCGCCCGGAGAAGAACCGCATCGATCTGCTCAAGGCCAGTTTCCCCGGAGGCTCGATCACCGGGGCGCCCAAGGTCCGTGCCATGGAGATCATCGACGAGCTGGAGCCCACCCGGAGGAGCATCTATACCGGTTCCATCGGCTACCTGGGCTTCGGCGACACCATGGACCTGAACATCGTCATCCGGACCATACTGGTGAGGAACGGCCGGGCCTTCCTCCAGGTGGGCGGGGCGGTGACCTACGATTCCGACCCGGACGCCGAGTACCAGGAGACCCTGGACAAGGCCAGGGCCCTCTTTCAGGCCCTGGGGCTGTCCCCTGAGCTGGCGGTGGCCGGATGATCCTGATCATCGACAACTACGATTCCTTCGTGTACAACCTGGCCCAGTACCTGGGCGAGCTGGGCTGGGACTCCGTCGTCCACCGCAACAACCGCGTCGCCCTGGAAGACATCGAGGGCCTGTCACCGACCCACATCGTCATCTCGCCGGGACCGGGCACGCCCCTGGACGCCGGCATCTCCAACGAGGTGATCTCCCGTTTCGCCGGACGCATCCCCATACTGGGGGTCTGCCTGGGGCACCAGTGCATCGGCCACGTGTACGGCGGCACCATCACCCGCTACCATCCCATGCACGGCAAGACCTCCCTGATCCACCACGACGGCCGGACCATCTTCCGGGACCTGCCCAGCCCTATCGAGGCGGGCCGCTACCACTCGCTGGGCATCAAGACGGATACCGTACCCTCCTGTCTGGAGGTCTCCGCCAGGACAGACGGCGGAGAGATCATGGCGGTGCGGCACAGGGACTGCATCGTGGAGGGCGTTCAGTTTCATCCCGAGTCGATCCTGACCAGCGCCGGCCACAAGCTGCTGAGCAACTTCCTGAATCTGTCGCCGCCCTGTTGAACTGACCCCGGCACAACGAAGTGGGGGCAAGCCCGTGCAAGAGATGGTCTGTCTGAACGGATCCCTGGTGCCCCTGTCTGAGGCCCACCTCTCCCCCATGGATCACGGATTCCTCTACGGCTACGGCCTGTTCGAGACCATGCGGGCCTATTCGGGACACGTCTTCCGCCTGGAGGCGCACCTGGCCAGGCTGCGCCGCGCGGCGGCATTCCTCGGCCTGGGAATGGACCACCTGCCCGATCTCTCCCGGGCCATCCATGAGACCATGGAGGCCAATCACCTGGGCAACGCCAGGATCCGGCTGACCCTCTCGGGCGGGCGGGGAGAGCCGGTGCCGGACATGACTGCCTGCCGGGAACCGACCCTGTTGATCACCGCCCGTGACTACGTGCCCCATGCCGACGCCGTCTACCGTCAGGGATTCCGGGCGGTGCTGTCCACCATCAGACGGAACACCCGTTCCCCGCTCTCGGGGCTGAAGTCGCTGAGCTGCCTGGACAATCTGCTCGCCCGGAGGGAGGCCCGGCTGGCCGGGGACGACGAGGCGATCATGCTCAACGAGCAGGGGTTCGTTGGTGAAGGCAGCACCAGCAACGTCTTCCTGGTCTCCGGCAACACCCTGCGCACCCCCGGAGAGGACAGCGGCATCCTGCCCGGAATCACCCGGGGCGCGGTTCTGGAACTGGCCCGCTCGGCGGGCCTGGACGCCGCAGAATGCAGGATAGATCCCGGCGAGTTCATCTCGGCCGACGAGGCCTTCTGCACCAACTCGCTCATCGAGATCATGCCCATCACGTCGTTCGGGGGGCAGGCCGTGGGCCGGGGCGTGCCGGGCAAGGTCACCGCCAGGCTGACCGCCGCCTACCGGGAGATGGTGGCGGCCGCCGGCCGCACGGCGAGCCATTGAACAGGCGCCAGCCGGCAGCGCCGGGGGAGCGACTGAGGGAGGGGTCCTGATGAAAGCAGGCATGGTCTGCCATCCGGTCTACCTGGAGCATGACACCGGACAGCACCCTGAGAACGCCAGCAGGCTGGAGCACATCCTGGCACTGCTGGAGCAGAGCGGCGTCAAGGAGGAGCTAGTTCAGATCCCCGCCCAGCCAGCCTCGATGGACGACCTTCTCGCGGTGCACTCAGCAGCGCACATCTCGCAGATCGAGGCCGCCGCCCGCGCCGGCGGGGGCTGGCTGGACGCCGACACCGTGGTGTCTTCCCGCTCATATGAAGCGGCCCTCCATGCCGCCGGGGGAGTGCTCCAGGCTGCGGAGACAGTTCTCAGAGGGGATGTGCGGAGCGCCTTCGCGCTGGTCAGGCCGCCGGGACACCACGCCACCGGCAGCGACGCCGGGGGGTTTTGCCTCTTCAACAACATCGCTGTGGCGGCCCGGCAGGCCGTGAGGAAGCATGGGCTGAGCCGGGTGCTCATCGCCGACTTCGACGTCCACCACGGCAACGGCACTCAGGACATCTTCTATGATGACCCGTCGGTGTTCTTCTTCTCGGTCCACCAGTGGCCGCTCTACCCCGGGACGGGCCGGATCACCGAGACCGGTACGGGGAAGGGGGCGGGGACCACCGCCAACGTGCCGCTGCCGCCGGGCTGCGGCGATGAGTCCTACCTCGAGGTATTCCAGCAGGTGCTCCTGCCTCTGGCACAGCGCTTCAGGCCCGAGCTGATCCTGGTCTCGGCGGGATACGATGCTCACTGGGCGGATTCCATCTCCTACATGCAGCTCACCGTCAGCGGCTTCGCCCGGATGGTCTCCCTGCTGAAGAAGCTGGCCGCGGACCTGTGCCAGGACCGGCTGGTCCTGACCCTGGAAGGAGGCTACCACCTCAGGGCCCTGCCCTACTCGGTCAAGGCCACCTTCGACGTTCTTCTGGGGAAGACGGAGATCGAAGATCCCCTGGGGCAGCCCGCCGGCGGGACCAGGGAGCCGGACACCGGGGCCGTCATCCAGCAGGTCAGGCAGGCCCACAAGCTCTGAGCACGAGGAGCGTGCCGGCGGGGACTACATCCGTTCCGGAGCGGTCATGCCCATGAGGGACAGGGTTCTGGCCAGGACTATCCTGGCCGCGTCCACCAGCTTCAGCCGGGCGGCGGTCAGCGCCTCATCCTCGGAGATCACCCGGCAGTCTCTGTAGAAGCCGTGGAAGGCCGTGGCCAGCTCCAGCGCATAGTGGGGCAGATGGTGCGGCTCAAGATTGGCGGCCACGATCTCCACAACCTCCGGCAGCTCGATCATCCTCCGGATCAGGCCCAACTCCGGCTCGGTGACCAGCAGCGAGACATCCCCGCGGCTGATATCGATGTTCCGCTCCGCCGCCATACGCAGGATGCTGGCGATCCGGGCATGGGCGTACTGGACATAGTAGACCGGGTTTTCCGCCGACTCCTTCTTGGCCAGCTCCAGATCGAAGTCCATCTGGCTGTCAGTGGAGCGGGACAGGAAGACGAAGCGGCAGGCGTCAGCGCCGACCTCATCCACCACCTCCCTGAGGGTGACCAGTTCCCCGCTGCGCTTGGATATGCGCAACTCAACACCGCCGCGCCTGAGGGTGACCATCTGGGTGATGATGATCTGAAGCCGGGCGGGGTCGATGTCCAGTGCCCTGAGCACTGCCTTCATCCTGGGGACGTGGCCCTGATGATCAGCACCCCAGATGTTGATCACCGTGTCGAACTGCCGGGCAACGAACTTGTTGTAGTGGTAGGCCACGTCTGAGGCAAAGTAGGTGGGCACTCCGTTGCTGCGGACCAGGACGTTGTCCTTGTCATCTCCCAGCTCGGAAGAGGCGAACCAGACCGCCCCTTCCTTCTCCCCCATATGCCCCCCGGCCCGAAGCAGGGACATGGTCTGCTGGTACTGTCCCGTGTCATAGAGGCTCTTCTCGCTGAACCAGACGTCGAAGTTCACTCCAAGCAACTCAAGGTCGGCCCTGATCGATTCCATGACCCGGAGCAGGCCGATCCGGCCTATCTCGGCCACGGCTTCCTCCCGGGGCATCACGAGAAGGGCGTCGCCCTTCTCGGCCATGATCTGCCGGGCCAGCTCCACCACGTAGTCGCCCCGGTAGCCGTCCTGGGGAATCTCCTCCTGCCGCCCGGCCTCCTGCTGACAGCGGGCGTACAGGGAGCGGTAGAAGGCATCTATCTGGCCGCCGGCGTCGTTGACGTAGTACTCCCTCTCAACGGAGTAGCCGGAGGCAGCCAGCACATTGGCCAGGGTATCGCCCAGGATGGCCCCCCTGCCATGGCCGACATGGAGCGGGCCGGTGGGGTTGACGCTGACGAACTCCAGTTGCACCCTCCGGCCCCGGCCCAGGTCAACGCCGCCGTAGTCCCGGCCGGCGTGCCTGATGGCCTCCACCTCACGGGCAAGCCAATCCCTCCTCAGGGTGAAATTGATGAAGCCGGGGCGGGCCACCTCAACCTTCTCCACCTCCGGGAGGGGGGCGATGAGATGGGCCACCCTCTCGGCGATCTGCAGGGGATTGAGGCCCATGATCCGGGCCAGCTTCAGGGGTGAGCTGCAGGCATAGTCGCCGTGGGCGGTGCTCTGCGGCCGTTCCACGACGATGTCGGGCAGCGCCACCGAGGGCAGCAACTCCTGCCGCTGAGCCTCTATGACAGCCTCCCTGAGCGCGCCGGCGATCTTGCCTTTAACCATGTCTCACCTTCTGCGTTTCCTTCTCCGTGCGTTCAGTCATCTTCAGGCGGCCTTGCCGCCCCGGGTCCACAGCCGGGCCACTTCATCAGCCAGCAGATGGTGCTCCGGCCGCTTCAGGTCCGGATCGCTCCGCAGCAGGAGAATGGCCTGCTCACGGGCGGCATCAAGCAGGGCCGCATCGGACAGCCTGGCCATGCGCAGCTCCGGGAAGCCGCTCTGCTGAGTGCCGAAGAACTCCCCCGGACCCCGCATCCTCAGGTCCTCCTCGGCCAACAGGAAGCCGTCACGGGTCCGCTCAATGATCCTGAGACGCTCCTGCCCCGCCATCGAGGGTGTGTCCGACAGCAGCATGCAGTAGCTCTTGTGCTCTCCCCGGCCCACCCGGCCCCGGAACTGGTGAAGCTGGGACAGGCCGAACCGCTCGGCCGCTTCTATCAGTATGACCACGGCATTGGGGACATCGATGCCCACCTCGACCACGGGGGTGCAGACCAGGACGTCAAGATGACCGTCTCTGAAGCTCCTCATGACCGCCTCCTTCTCCGCTCCGGGCATGCGCCCGTGGAGCAGCCCCAGGCGGAGATCAGGGAAGACTCCCTGGGCGAGGCGTGCGTACTCTGCGACGGCTGCCGTGGCCTCAATGGCCTCCGACTCCTCCACCAGGGGACAGACGATGAAGGCCTGCCGGCCGTCGGCTACGGCCCGACGGATGAAGGCATAGGCGACCTCTCTCTGGCCGGGTCCAAGCCACCTGGTCTCGATATCGACCCTCCCCGGAGGCAACTGGTCAATGACCGAGAGATCCAGGTCACCGTAGATGGTCAGAGCCAGGGTACGCGGTATGGGCGTGGCGGTCATGACCAGCACATGCGGGGTGTTGCCCTTTCTCTGCAGCGCAGAGCGCTGCAATACCCCGAAGCGGTGCTGTTCATCGACGACGGCCAGCCCTAGCCTGTCGAACTCCACCCCCTTCTGGATCAGCGCATGGGTGCCGATGACCAGGTGGACATCGCCCTGCCTGACAAGCTGATGTATCCGCCGCTTCTCAGCCTGGCGAAGGCTGCCGGTGAGCAGGGCCATGGTGAAGGGGTAGGGAGGAACGGAAGGGAAGCTGAGCATGTATCCCTCCCCGCCCTGCAGTTCCCCCATTCTGGAAAGGAGTCTGGAGATGCTGTGGAAGTGCTGCTCGGCCAAGACCTCGGTGGGGACCATGAAGGCCCCTTGGCCGCCGTTGGCGGCCACCACCAGGAGGGCCAGCGTGGCGACGACCGTTTTCCCGCTGCCGACGTCCCCCTGGAGGAGACGGGACATGGGGGTGCTGCTGTCCAGTCCCGCCACAACCTCATCCAGCGCCCGGCTCTGGGCCCGCGTCAGAGCGAAGGGAAGACTGCGCTCGAACGTGCTGCGCAGACCCGCCCCGTCCCTGAAGCTGGTGGCCCGGTTGTCCTGCCACTCCAGCTTCCTGGAGCAGAGGCCAGCCTGGATGAGGAAGAACTCATTGAAGGCCAGCCGCCTCCTGGACTCCTCCTTGGCCTGCTCATCGTCGGGGAAGTGGGCCTGACGGATGGCCCGGGGCAGATCCATCAGCGAGCAGCGAGCCCTGACGTCAGACGGCAGGAAGTCGGCCACCTGAGGCGCCCACCCCAAGACAGCCTGCCGCATCAGTTTGCGGACGGAGCGACGATTCAGTCCTTCGGTCAGCGGATACACCGGGACCAGGCGGCCGGTGTGGGTCAGGTCCTCAGCTCCCAGCATCTCCCACTCCGGGGACTCAAAGACCTTCTGGCCCTTGAAGAGGCCGATCCTGCCCGAGAGGGCCACCCGGGCGTTGGGAGTCAGGGTCCGGGCCAGATAGGGCTGGTTGAACCAGACCACCCGCACGGTGCCGGTCTGATCACCGACCACAGCCTCCGTGCCGGGCCTGCCGCCCAGGAGCACCTGGCGGGCCGACCAGACGGTGGCGATGAGGGTCTGGTCCGTGCCCGGCTCAAGCTGCGAGACGGTCCTCTTCCGGGCATAGTCGAGATGCCGGATGGGGAAGAGATACAGGAGATCCCTGATGCCTCTCACGCCCAGCCTGGCGAAACGCTGCGCTGTGGCCTGGCCAATGCCGCTGAGCACCGTGATGGGGGAATCAAGGGTGCCGGATGATGGCGCTTCCGGCTCCGCCTTGGCCGGTCCGGTCGGGGCATGGCGGTCAACCGCTGCTTCGTTCAGGCGCCGACGCACTCTGTCCACCCACTCCTGGCGCTGATCCGGTGTGAGACGGGCGTAGCGGAAACCCCGGGGGCAAACGGCGGACAGAAACGATGGTGTGCCTTGGTCTTTGGCGCTGTTCAGTTGCCGCCGCAGGTAGGCATCCAGTCCCCCGACCACGGCGGTGTCAGCATAGCGGCCCGCCAGCTCCAGTTCGAGGATCCTGGCCAACGCTTCAGCGCCCTTGGCGGCCAACAAAGCCCCCTAGAGGCCGGCAGCAGCTTCTGCCGGTATCGAAGCCCCCCCCTTGTGAGGCATCCGCAACGGGGGCAGCGCCAGTCTCCTGCCCCTCTTCTGGCCCTCGACGGCCCTGTCTGCAGCGCCCGTCCCCTCTCTGACAACCACCACCAGCGCACCCGGCCCGGCGTGCACTCCCAAGGCGGCTCCCAGCCTGGCCACAATGGGGCGGCTCTGGGGCACGATGGACCGCAGCTGCTCCGCCAGGCTCTGCGCCTCCTCCGGCGAACTGCTGTGAACCACGGCAGTGTCATCGATGGGGCGGTGCTTCCTGACGAAGTCGCACAGCCGCTCTACGCCCCTGGCATGGGTCCGGGTCACGCCGGAAGGCCCGATGACCCCGGCCCTGATGGTGAGCATGGGCCTGACTTTGACCAGGGCCCCTATCAGGGCGCCGGCCTTGCCCAGACGGCCGCCCTTCAAAGCGTACTTCAGGGTCTCGAGGACGGCCAGTCCGTGGGTCCTGGGGATGGCCTGGCGTAGGGCCTCCAGCACTTCGTCCATGCCAGCCCCTGCCTCAGCCTTCCTGGCAGCCATGATAGCCATGAGCCCCAGTCCCATGGTGACCGACTGGGAGTCAACCACCTCGATGCGACATCGCTCCTTCAGGGACTCCTTGCCCATCAGCGCCGAATCGTAGACGGCGCTCTGCTTGGAGGTAACCGTCACGGCAACGATCTCATCGGTCTCCCGGGCCAGCCGGCGATAGACCTCGGCGAAGTCCCCGGGGGCCGGCGCCGATGTGGTGGGATGAACCGGGCCGGCCAGCATTCTGCGGTACAGGTCGTCCGTATCCAGATCCACCCCGTCACGGTAGGACTTGTCCCCGAAATGGACATAGGCCGGCACAACGGTGATGCCCAGAGCGCCGGCTATCTCCGGGGGGAGATCCGAGGTGCTGTCAGTGACAATCTTGACCATCTATCCCCGCCTTCAGTCCCCCATCCGCCGTTCGGGAAGACCGGGGCAATGCACCGGCGGCATCTCCGGAAGCCAACGCAAAGGCCCCCGGGGAATACGGACGGGAGAGGGTGCGGTTCGTGGCTGAGGGCGGCTGGAGGGGCTATTCCACTGAGGCGATGTAGTGATAGTGCGGCTGCCCTCCATAGACCAACTCTACCTCCAGATGAGGGTATGCCTGCCGAACCGTATCGGCCAGTACCTCTGCCTCGGAGCGCTTGGTGTTCTTGCCGTAGTAGATGGTGAGTATCTCGCTCCTGGCCACAGCTTCGCCCAGACCGGCGAGGACATCGTAGAGCACCTTGGGGGGCTTGTCGCCGACAACGGCCAGCTCGCCATCAACGAAACCGATGGATTGCCTCCTGCCGATCTTCAGATTGCCGATCTTGGCAGCGCGGACCGCACGGGTGACCTCTATGGTCTTCACAGACGCACTGGCGTCCTTCATCAAGGAGACATTGGTCCTCAGGTCCGTGTCGTAGTTGAAGGCCAGCAGAGCGGCGACACCCTGGGGGATGGTCTCGGTGGGCACGATCCTGACCTTCTTGCCGGTCAGTGGCGGCACCTGCTTGGCGGCAGGGATGATGTTCTTGTTGTTGGTGAGGATGATGGCCTTGTCCTGAGGAAGCGCCTCCACGGCCTCCAGCAACTCCCTGGTGCTGGGATTCATGGTCTGCCCTCCCGGCACGATGGTGCTGATCCCCAGGCTGCGAAAGAGCTGCGCCATGCCGTCTCCAGCAACCACAGCCACGGTGGCTATCTCCGCCGGCGGAGCCTGATTGGTGACCATCTCGGTGTAGTCCCTGTGCTGATCATCCATGTTCTGGATCTTGATCTCGTGCAGCGTGCCCATGGAGGAGGCGTAGTGGATGGCCTTCCCGGGATCAAAGGTGTGGATGTGAATGTGGACCAGGTCATCGTCGCCCACCACGATGAGGCACTGCCCCTCGTTGATGAGGCGCTTCCTGATCTTCTCCAGGTCCAGCTTCTTCTGCCCCTTCAGGACGAACTCGGTGCAGTAGCCATAGGGCTCCTCTTTCTCGGCCACCAACTGGGGCAGCTTGGAGACAAGGGGAATACTGCTGGGTACCACCTGCGGACGGCGGGTCTTCATCTCTTCCATCTCGCCCTTGAGGTAATGCAGGGCGCCGTCGAACAGAACGTAGAGTCCCTGCCCTCCGGCGTCAACCACACCCGCCTGTCGCAGAACAGGCAGGAGCGTGGGGGTGTTGGCCACCGATTCACGGGCCGCCCTGACGGCGGCTTCCATAACCGGCAGGAGGTCGCCGTTGTCGACAGAGGCCATCCCGGCGGCTGAGGCATCCCTGGCCACGGTGAGTATGGTGCCCTCCACCGGACGGGTCAGGGCCTTGTAGGCGATGGTGGAACCCTTGTCCAGCGCCGCGGCGAAGTCCCTGCCGCCGAACGATTCCTTGCCCTCAAGTCCCTGGGCCAGACCGCGGAAGATCTGGGAAAGGATGACGCCGCTGTTGCCCCTGGCCCCCATCAGGGCCCCGCGGGCCATGGCATGGGCTACATCTGAGGCGTTGTTGTCCGGGGCACGGTATGCCTCCTCCATGGTGGAGCGCATGGTGAGCAGCATGTTGGTGCCGCAGTCGCCATCCGGCACGGGGAAGACATTCAGAGCATTGATGTCGGCGACGCTCTTCTCAAGCCAGACAGTGGCCGCCGCAAACATCTCCCTCAGATCGCGGCCACTGTAGGCCCGCGATCTGGCGGCAGCCTTTCCCTTCGATTCTTGCATTCCTTCGATTCTCCCTGTATATTGTTCTGGTAATCTTACAGCAAAGAGCACCGGTTTATCAAAGAGTCAGGATTCAGACAAGGACAGTTCACAGACGATGGCAAAGTGCGAAATCTGCGGGAAGGTACCCAAGACCGGTCACAACGTGAGCCACTCCAAGCGACACACCAAGAGACGCTGGCAGCCCAATGTCCACCCCACCACCCTGACCATGGACGGGAGCGTCAGGAAGCTCAGCGTCTGTATGAAGTGCCTGCGCACCCAGCAGAAACTGGGCCACTAGGCCAGTCCCGGGCGCAGGAATCCCGATCAGTACCCTCTCCTCATTCGTCGTTGACGGCCCTTCTGGCGCGAGCCACCTGAGCCCGCACCTGATCCGGGGCAGTGCCCCCGGGGACACTCCGGGCAGCCACGGAGGCGCCGGCAGTCATCTGCAAGACATCCGCTTCGAAAAGGTCCGAGAACCGCCGGTACTCCTCAAGGCCGAGGTGACTCAGGGCCCGTTTCTTCTCCGCGGCATAGGCCACCAATCGTCCCACCACGCTGTGGGCCTGCCGGAAGGGCAAGCCCTTCCTGACAAGGTAGTCGGCCACATCGGTGGCCAGCAGGTACCCTCCCTCTGCGGCCTGGCCGGCGCGCCGGGCATTGACTCTGAGGGTTCTGACCATTCCGGTGAACGCCTCTAGGGAGGCATGCAGGGTATCCACGGTGTCGAAGAGACCCTCCTTGTCCTCCTGCAGATCGCGGTTGTACGACAGGGGCAGTCCCTTCATGCCGGAAAGCAGTCCGAGGAGGTGTCCGTAGACCCGGCCCGTCTTCCCTCTGGCCAGTTCGGCGACGTCGGGGTTCTTCTTTTGGGGCATGATGCTTGATGCCGAGGCAAATGAGTCGTTTATGTCAACATAGCCGAACTCCTCGGTCGACCAGAGGACCAGTTCCTCCGCCAGGCGGGACAGGTGCATCATAGCCATGCTGGCCGCCGCCTGGTACTCAATGACGAAGTCCCTGTCGGAGACGGCATCGATGCTGTTCTGGCTGATCCGGCTGAAGCCCAGCTGCTGGGCCACGAAGTCCCGGTCGATGGGATAGGGGACCCCAGCCAGGGCTCCGCTGCCCAGCGGCATGACGTCGGTCCGGGCCAGGCAGTCCCGGAATCTGAGGACGTCCCGCTGGAGCATCTCGAAGTAGGCCAGCAGGTGATGGGACAGCAGCACCGGCTGCGCCCGCTGCAGATGGGTGTAGCCGGGCATGATGACATCGATATTGGCCTCGGCCACGTCCAGCAGGGCGGCCTGCAGTCCCTTCAGCCCGCGGACCGTCTCCCCGATGGCCTCCTTGCAGAACAGGCGCAAGTCCAGGGCCACCTGGTCGTTGCGGGATCTGGCGGTGTGCAGCTTCCCGCCCACATCCCCGATCTTCTCGATGAGCCGGGCCTCGATGTTCATGTGGATGTCTTCCAGCTCCACCTTGAAGTGGAACTGCCCCTGGTCGATCTCTTCCCGGATCTCGGCCAGGGCCGAGATGATGGCCTCCGCCTCGCCCTCCGGGATGATGCCCTGACGGCCCAGCATCCGGGCATGGGCGATGCTGCCGGCGATGTCCTGGCGATAGAGCCGCTGGTCAAACGGGATCGAGGCGATGTACCGGGCGGCCACTCTGTCCGTGTCCTTCTGGAAGCGGCCCCGCAGGTGCTCAGTGCTCATCGGTCGCTCTCCAGACTACTGCTTCCATTCCTTCTCGGGCTGGGCCTCGGCCTGGACCTTGACCGGCAGCCCCCAGATGTGGATGAAACCCACCGAAGCGCCCTGGTCGAACTGGTCACCCTTGTCGTAGGTGGCCAGCGAGTGACGGTAGAGGGAGTGGGCCGACTTCCGGCCCACCACCCTGCAGGTGCCCTTGTGCAGCTTCAGTCGCACCGTGCCGGCGACATACCGCTGCGTGCTGCCCACGTAGGCGGCAAGATCCTGATGAAACGAACTGAACCACAGTCCATTGTAGATCAGGTCGGCATACTCGGCGGCCACCTTCTGCTTGAACTTCAACTGCTCCCTGGAGAGGGTCATGGCCTCCAGCGCCTGATGGGCGGTGAACAGCACCGTCGCCGCCGGAGCCTCGTAGATCTCCCGGGACTTGATGCCCACCAGCCGGTCCTCTATGTGGTCGATCCGGCCCACGCCGTGCTGTCCGGCCAGACCGTTCAACTCCTGAATCAGAGTGATGCCATCCAGGGCCCGTCCGTCGAGGCTGGCCGGCAGTCCCTGCTCAAAACCGATCTCCACGTAGCCAGGACGGTCGGGGGCATCCTGAGCCGAGGCTGTCCAGGCGAAGACGTCCTCCGGCGGCTCCGCCCAGGGATCCTCCAGCACGCCGCACTCGATGCTCCGGCCCCAGAGGTTCTGGTCGATGGAATAGGGGCTGGCCGAGGTGACCGGAATGGGGATGGCATGCCTCTGGGCATAGGCAATGGTCTGCTCGCGGGTCATGCCCCATTCGCGGGCGGGGGCGATGACCTTGAGATGCGGGCCCAGGGCGGCCACACCCACGTCGATGCGCACCTGGTCGTTGCCCTTCCCGGTGCAGCCGTGTGCCACGGCTGTGGCCCCCTCCTTCTCCGCCACGTCCACCAGCAGCCGGGCGATCAAGGGACGGGACAGGGCGGTGGCCAGGGGATAGACGCCCTGATAGATGGCATCGGCCCGGAGGCACGGAAAGACGTAGTGCCTGACGAAATCGTCCCGGGCGTCAACCACCACGGCCTTAACCGCACCGACCTTGAGGGCCTTCTCCCGGACGGCCTCCAGGTCCCGGTCCCCGCCGACATCGGCGGTCACCGCGATGACGTCCATGCCGTACTTCTCTTTGATCCACTTGATGGCCACAGAGGTGTCGAGTCCACCGCTGTAGGCCAGAACTACACTTTGCGCCATTTCCTTCACACCTCTAGACTACGAATCAGCCTATCACTCCGTCCTGGCCGCGCCGCCAAGGACCTCGGCCAGGATATCCATGGCCTGATCCACTTCTGCCTCGCCGATGATCAGCGGGGGGATGAAGCGGAGGACATTGGGCTTGACCCTGTTGACCAGCAGGCCCTTCTCCAGACAGCCCGTGAGCACACCGTCGGCCATGTCCCGGCGGAACTCTATGGCCCTGAGCAATCCCCGGCCCCGGACATCAACAATGAAGTCAAACTTCGACTTCAGGGCCTCCAGTCGAGCGCTGAGGTAGCGCCCCACCCTGTCGGCATTGCCGGGGATATCGTTGTCGATGACATACTTCAGGGTGGCATAGGCCGCTGCGCAGGCCAGGGGATTGCCGCCGAAGGTGGAGCCATGCTCCCCGGGCTGGAAGACATCGGCCTTCTTCCGGGCCAAGAGGACGCCGATGGGCACTCCGCTGGCCAGTCCCTTGGCCAGGGTGATGACATCCGGCTCAATGCCGTACTGTTGATAGCCGAAGAGCGTGCCGATCCGGCCCAGCCCGGTCTGGATCTCATCCAGTATGAGCAGTATCCCTTTCTGATCGCACCACTGGCGCACCTGCCGCAGATAGCCATCCGAGGGGACATTGATGCCGCCCTCGGCCTGTATGGCCTCCAGCATGACAGCGCAGGTCTGGGCGGTGGTGGCCGCCCTGATGGCCTCGATGCTGTCATAGTCCACGTTGACGAAGCCGGCGGGCAGAGGCGTGTAGGGCTCCTGGAACTTCTTCTGTCCGGTGGCGGCCACCATGGCCAGGGTCCGGCCGTGAAACGAGTTGAAGGTGGTGATCACCTCGAAGGCACCCTGGAGATGCAGCTTGCCGTAGCGGCGGGCCAACTTCACCGCGCCCTCGTTGGCCTCGGCACCGCTGTTGCAGAAGAAGACCTTGTTGAAGCAACTGTGCTGCACCAGGAGCTCCGCCAGGCGTATCTGGGGCACGGTATAGAACTGGTTCGAAGCCTGGATCAGTGTCCCCGCCTGCTCAGCCAGCGCCTGAACCAGCGCCGGGTGGCAGTGGCCCAGGCTGTTCACGGCCCAGCCACCGACGAAGTCGAGGTACTCCCTGCCGGCGTCGTCCCAGACCCTGGCCCCGCGCCCGCGGACGAGGGTCAGCGGCAGACGCTTGATGGTGCGCATGAAGTACTTCTGTTCCAGTTCAGGCCAGTCAGTCATTTCCAACTCCGCAAGTGCTCAGCCGATGGTGGTCCCCACCATGCTGCCCTCCACCTCCCGGATCAGGGCGTGGGGCGATGTGCCGTCGATGATACGGGCGGCGCGGACGCCGTCCATGGCGGCCAGGCAGGCCTCTATCTTGGGGATCATCCCGCCGGAGGCCACCCCGGAGTCGAGCAGTCCCCTGGCCTGGGCACAGGACAGGTGGGACATCAACCCGCCCGAGGCACCGAGGATGCCGGCCACATCAGTCAGAAAGATCAGCTTCTCGGCAGGCAAGGCCGCGGCGATCATGCCGGCGGCGGTGTCGCCGTTGACGTTGAGCACGTAGCCGTTGTCGCCCGGCTGGCGGGAGGCCTCCAGGCTCAAGGGGGCGATGACCGGGATGAAGCCGGCCTCCAGCAGGGCCAGGAGCGGGGCGGGGTTCACCTTCGATACCTCACCCACATAGCCCATGTCGGAGTCCTTCACCGAGGCCTCGAGAAGGCCGCCGTCGATGCCACAGAGGCCCACGGCCCGGCCACCGGCGGCTTCGATGGCCGCCACCAGTTCCTTGTTGACCAGTCCGGCCAGGATGGCGATGACCACCCTGAGGGTCTCGGCATCGGTGACCCTCAGCCCTTTGACGAATCTGGTGGGGATGCCGAGCCGCTTGAGCCAGTCGGTGACCACGTTGGCGCCGCCGTGGATGACGACGGGCCGCAGTCCCCGTCTCTGCAGCTCGACCAGGTCATCGAGGGTGGGATCGTGACTGCCCAGGGTGCTGCCGCCCAGCTTGACCACAATGGTGCCGGCCAGGGGCTTCCGGCCTCCCTTCCCCGCATTCATAGTGGACAAGAATAACAGAAGTGCAGGCCGATATCAATCGTGATTCCTGCACCACAAGCGCGGACAGCCGCGTCCGAGCACCTATCCTGTGAGACAGGCCGGAGGGGGCCTGAGCCGTTGGGCAGCCCGCAACCCCACCTGGATGCCGCATCAAGTGCGGCATGACATCGAGGGGTATGGGCCTTGGCATGTCGGTGAGAGGCGGGCGTGACGTTGTTGAGGGGTCGGTCCGGACGATGGCGGGGAGCCCAACGGGGTCAGGTGGCGTAGGCGCTGTTGATGACCACGTACTCTTGTGACAGGTCACAGCCCCAGGCGACGGCCCGTCTACGGCCAAGATTAAGCTGAACGGTGAAGCGGACTTCACCGCCGCTGAGGAGGCGCCTGGCTTCCTCGTGACTGAAGTCCACAGGAGAGCCTGCCTTGAGCAGGCAGAGGTCCCCAAGGTAGAGGCCGATCCTTGACTGATCCACCTCGGCGCCACTCCGACCCACGGCGGCCACTATCCTCCCCCAGTTGGGGTCCGCCCCGTGCACCGCGGCCTTGACCAGTGAGGAGTTGACCACAGCCCGGGCCGCCAGCCGAGCATCCTCCTTGGTGGCAGCGCGGGCGACCTCAACCTCGATCAGCCTGGTAGCGCCTTCGCCATCCCGGGCAATGCACTTGGCCAGGAAGCTGCAGACCTCGCGGAGAGCCGCTTCAAAGAGCCGGCCGTCCGTGGTGCCATATCGCAGCGGCGGGTTGCCGGCCAGCCCGTTGGCCAGCAACAGAACCATGTCGTTGGTGCTGGTATCGCCGTCAACGGCAATCATGTTGAAGGAATCGCCCACCGCCCGGCGCAGCACAAACCGGGCGAAGCCGGGATCAATGGCGGCGTCCGTGGTGATGAAGGAGAGCAGGGTGGCCATGTTGGGGTAGATCATGCCAGCCCCCTTGGCCACGCCGCCAACGGTGACCCTCTTCCCGCCGACCCGGACGCTCAGGGCGACTTCCTTGGGGAAGGTGTCAGTGGTCATGATGGCCTGCGTCAGCCTGTGTCCGCCATCGCGGGCCAGGCTGATCCGAGGAATGCCCCCCCTGATCCGATCCATGGGCAGAGGAACGCCGATGACGCCGGTGCTGGCCACCAGGACCTGCCCCGGCACAACCCCGACCTTCCGGGCAGCCAGTGCGGCCATCTCCCGGGCATCGGCCAACCCCTGCTCTCCAGTGCAGGCGTTGGCGCAGCCGGCATTGACCACCAGGGCACGGGCGCTTGCCCGGGCTATCCTCTCCTGAGAGAGGAGCACAGGAGCGGCCTGCACCTTGTTGGTGGTGAAGACTCCGGCCGCCACACAGGGGGACTCGGAATAGAGGATGCCCAGGTCCAGGGGGGCCTCACCCCGGGTCTTGATGCCAGCGTGGACAGCGCCGGCCAGGAAGCCGGCAGGGGAAGTGACCGTGCCATCGACGACGGCGCGAAATCCGGAGGACATTGGAGTGAGGGCATTATACGGCAGGGGTTCCCGCCTGTCCAACCTCAGCACGTCAGGCTCCGGCCAGCCTCCGGGCAGCGGCCGGATGGTATAATGCCTCAGCGCATCCACACGCGAAAGGGATTCCACCATCCGAGGGCAGGCGATGACGGTATTGCCGGAACCACCCGAGAAGGCAGTCATCAACGGAGAAGTACAGTTCGGCCGCTTCGGGCGGACGTTCCGGGACCTGAACCTGCTGGACGCAGAGTGCGGAATCCCCCGTCTCCCGGGGCTGCGGCGCTTCCGTCTGAAGCAGTGGGTGCACATCGCCGTGGTCCACGACGAGTGGTACCTCAGCCTGGCTGTGGTGGATCTGGGCTTCCTGGCGACCTCGTGGCTGCATCTGTACGACCGGCGGACGGGCAAGGCCTTCGAGCACGAGTGGAAGCTGCCACCGGGCAGGTTCCGCGCCCCGGCCAACGTGTGGGACCACTCAGGGCGATTTGAGGCCCGGGGCTACCGCGTCTCGGTGCACAATCACCTCGGCAGGCAGGTGCACCGCTTCGACATCGAGGTCGGGGAGAGGCACGGCCTGCCCGCGGTGGCGGGCAGCCTGGTGCTGCATGAAGACCCCGCCCGGACGCAGCCGCTGTCAGCGCTGCTGCCGCTGAGCGCCAACCGCCCCATGTTCACCCACAAGTCAGCCTGCCCAGCCAACGGAGTGCTCGAGGTGGGCGGCGAGCGGGTGGTGTTCACCCCGGACCGCTGCGTGGGCCTGCTGGACTACCACAAGGCGTACTACCCGCGCCACACCTTCTGGAGGTGGGCCACCTTCGCCACCATGGACTCCGCGGGGGGGCATCCTCGGCGTCAACCTGACGCACAATGTGATCCGGGATGACGCGCGATTCAATGAGAACTGCATCTGGCACGGGAATCAGATCTCGCTGGTGGGACCGGCCCGCTTCGAGATTCCAAGGGACACGAGGCAACCATGGGCCATCCGGACGGAGGACGGCAGGGTTGACCTCCAACTGGTGCCCCAGGGGCTGCGCCGGGAGCGGGTCAACTTCTGCCTGGTGCGGTCAGCCTACGACCAGCCCTACGGCCTGTACTCGGGGACGCTGACGGACTCCGAAGGGAGAAGACACAGCGTGGAGAAGGCCTTCGGACTGGCGGAGGACCACACCTCAACCTGGTAGGTTCCGCCGGGCGTTCTGTTATCCTGTCTCCCACTGGAGACACGGGGCTAGGGTTTGTCCCCGGTCCTAGCGAGCTTATCATTGGATCTCGTGGCAGAGCGGTAGCTGCAGCAGAACAACACGACAATAATGGTCTGGAGTGCCCATACAGGGATCATCCTTTCCACTCCGATCATGCCAACCTTCACGGCAAAAACACCTGCCAGGGCCAGTCCGATGATCACTGGAAGAACCGTGATCAGAAGGACCCCTCTTCTTTCGAGAGGCTTCCGGTCGGCCCAAATGAGCAGGGTTGTCCAACCAAGCATCAGAGACGCTCCAATCATCATGGCGTATCTGTACTCATCGCCAGGATCGAAATCCTCGATGCCGAATAGCATTCCGGCGACCCTGGGAGACAGCATCGGAACGACCATGAATCCGTCGACAATGGCCCCGAGCCAGTAGCTGATGCGAAGCAGCGTCGTGGGATTCTTCATACGCCTCCCTTGCGGCCCAAGGATACTACACGACCTGTGGCCAGTCCACCATCGGAGGGCGGCGTGGCGACGTCTGCCGCGGCAGCGCCGACGGCACCATTTGCAGGGCGTCAATTGGCGATGATATAATCTGGAGTTGTCCAGGGGTGAGTTGGTGCAAGTACCTCTGAATGACCTTGTCTGGCACTCACATTCCGCCCTCGACACTGATCTTTGTCCCCCAGAAACCCAGCGCCCTACCGTGACCCAGCGGCAACCTCAGACCATCAGGCGGGGAACGCCCCCGTTCCAAGCAAGATAGGGCTCCGCCGGGGCGCCTGCGCGAGCAGACCGGACGAACAAGCGCCCTGCAGGCGATAGGATAGAACAGCGAAGGACTGCCATCCCGGACAAAACGGAAGAGGAGGGACAACAGAAATGCCGGCAGAGTTGATAAGTGGGACCAAGGTAGCCGAGGAAATCCGCGAGGAACTGAAGGTCAAGGTAGCCGAGCTGAAGAAGAAGGGCATCACCCCGGGGCTGGTGATGGTGCGGGTGGGTGAGGACCCGGCTTCAGTCTCCTACGTCTCGGGCAAGACCAAGGCCTCGGAGGAGATCGGCATCTACTCAGAGACGATAGTGTTCCCCGAACAGACCACGGAGAAGGAGCTGCTGCACAAGGTGGAACAGCTCAACAAGGACCCCAAGTTCCATGGCATCCTGGTGCAGCTCCCGCTGCCGAAGCACATAGATGCCGACAAGGTGCTCAACCTGATCGAGCCAAAGAAGGACGTTGACGGATTCCATCCAGTGAACGTGGGCAAGCTGCTCATCGGCGAGCCGTATTTCATGCCCTGCACACCGCACGGCGTCCAGGAGCTGCTGGTGCGCAGCGGCAACAGTCCCGAAGGGAAGCATGTGGTGGTCTGCGGCCGGAGCAACATCGTGGGCAAGCCAGTGCTGGCCATCCTGATACAGAAGAAGAAGGGGGCCAACGCCACGGTGACCATGGTCCACACCGGGACAAAGAACATGGCCGAGATCGTCCGCCAGGCGGACATCGTCATCGCCGCCATGGGCAGCCCGAAGGCGATCACAGCGGACATGGTCAAAGACGGCGCCGTGGTCATTGACGTGGGAGTGAACCGGATCTCCGACCCGACCAAGAAGGCGGGGTTCCGGCTGGTGGGCGACACCGATTTCGACGCCATCAAGGAAAAGGCCAAGGCCATCACTCCGGTGCCCGGCGGGGTAGGCCCGATGACAATCACCATGCTGATGCAGAACACGGTCCGGGCCGCTGAGATGCAGGCTAAGTCGCACTAGGCGGTTCGGGAAGGAGCGGCTCAGGCGGAGGTCAGGACGCCGGTTGTGGAATACTGCCCTGAACGGGGCTGATATTCGGGTGAACGAAAGAATCAGGAGGTCTATGTGGCGTACGATGCAACGAAGATGAAGGACTGGGAGATCGCACAGGCGGCGGAAGAGAGTATGCCAAGCGCCGAGGACTGGCAGAAGACGCTCGGGCTGAAGAAGGACGAGGTCATTCAGTATGGGAGGATAGCGAAGCTCGACTTCCTCAGGGTCATTGACCGCCTCAAGAGCAAGCCAGACGGCAAGTACATTGAGGTGACGGCCATCACGCCCACCCCACTGGGTGAGGGCAAGACCACCTCTCTGCTGGGTCTGGTCGAGGGCCTAGGCAAGCGCAAACAGAGCGTGCTGGGCTGCATCCGCCAGCCATCCGGCGGCCCCACCATGAACATCAAGGGGACGGCGGCCGGCGGCGGCAACGCCCTGCTGATCCCCATGACGGAGTTCTCCATGGGGCTGACGGGCGACATCAACGACCTGATGAACGCCCACAATCTGGCCATGGTAGCCTTGACCTCCAGAATGCAGCACGAACGCAACTACACTGACGAGCAACTGCAGCGGCTGACCGGGATGCGCCGCCTGGACGTTGACCCCACCAGGGTAGAGATGGGCTGGATCATCGACTTCTGCGCTCAGAGCCTGCGGAACATCATCATCGGCCTGGGCGGGCGGATGGACGGCTACACCATGCAGTCCAGGTTCGGCATCGCCGTGAGCTCCGAACTGATGGCCATGCTGTCCATAGTCAGGGACCTGAAGGACCTGCGGGAGAGAATGGACAAGATCACAGTGGCCTACGACAAGAAGGGCAACCCGGTGACCACAGGGGACCTGGAGGTGGGCGGGGCCATGACGGCCTTCATGCGCAACGCCATCAACCCCACCCTGTGCAGCACGGTGGAGTACCAGCCGGTCCTGGTTCATGCCGGCCCCTTCGCCAACATCGCCGTGGGCCAGAACTCGATCATCGCGGACCGTCTGGCACTGAAGATGGCCGACTACGTGGTCACCGAGAGCGGCTTCGCTGCAGACATCGGCTTCGAGAAGTTCTGGAACGTGAAGTGCCGCCTCAGCGGCCTGATACCGCAGGTGTCGGTGCTGGTGGCCACCATCCGAGCGCTGAAGATGCACGGCGGCGGACCGAAGGTGGTAGCGGGACTGCCGCTGCCCGAGTCCTACACCAAGGAAGACCTGAAGCTGCTGGAGAAGGGCCTGCCCAATCTGCTGCACCACATCAATACCATCAAGACGGCTGGCATCAACCCGGTGGTGTGCATCAACTCCTTCCACACGGACAGCAAGGATGAGATCAACCTGGTCCGCAAGGCAGCCGAGGCGGCCGGGGCACGCTGCGCCTTCTCGTCGCACTGGGCCAACGGCGGCGACGGAGCCCTGGAGCTGGCCGATGCCGTCATAGCAGCCACCAAGGACAAGAACGACTTCAGGTTCCTCTACCCCAGCGAGATGAAGCTGCGGGACAGGGTAGCCAAGATCGCCAAGACGGTGTACGGGGCTGACGGCGTGGCCTGGACCCCCGAGGCCGAGGAGAAGGCCAAGGCGTTTGAGAAGGACGCCAAGTACGATGAATACTCGACAATGATGGTGAAGACGCACCTCAGCCTGACCCACGATCCCGCCCGGAAGGGCGTGCCCAAGGGCTGGAACCTGCCCATTCGAGACGTCCTGATCTACTCCGGCGCGAAGTTCCTCTGCCCCATGGCGGGGACCATCAGCCTGATGCCGGGGACTTCGTCCGATCCCGCTTTCAGGAGGGTGGATGTGGACGTGAACACGGGGAAGGTGAGCGGGCTTTTCTAGCCTGGCTCGACGGACGACAAGGGAACCACAGGGGGTGGCTCGGCGGAGCCACCCCCTGTCTGTCTTGTCCGGCGGAGGCACGGCCGCCCCTCAATGGACGGAGCGATCCGCCCTGTGCTAGTCTTTCTGCTCAGGCCAAGCGCGGGACAGCACCATATGAGAACCGCCGACTTCGACTACCATCTGCCGCATGAACTGATCGCCCAGACCCCGGCCGAGCCCCGGGACCACTCACGGCTGATGGTGCTGCACAGGATAGACGGGGCCATCGAAAACCGCCGCTTCCACGAACTGGGCCGCTACCTGAGGCCGGGCGACCTGCTAGTGCTGAACGACAGCAGGGTGATTCCGGCCCGGCTGACGGGAAGACGCCGGAGCGGGGGAATGGTGGAGATCCTGCTGCTCCGGCGCTCGGAGCCAGGGGTGTGGGAGGCCCTGGTCAAACCATCAAGAAGGGTAAAGGCTGGCGAGACAGTCAATCTGATCGACAAGCGCCGGCCCGACAGAGCGCCGGCCTCAGTGGAGGTACTGGGCCCAGACGAAGAGGGCCTGCGGATCGTCAGGCTGGACAGCGAGGCGGTGCTGGAGGAACTGGGCGAGGTCCCTCTGCCGCCATACGTCCACGGCTACCAGGGGGACCCGGAGCGCTACCAGACGGTCTACTCGCGGGAGAAGGGCAGCGTGGCTGCGCCGACGGCGGGGCTGCACTTCACTCCGGAGCTGCTGGCGCAGATCAGGCAGCAGGGCATCGAGACCGCCTTCGTCACTCTGCACGTGGGACTGGACTCGTTCCGTCCCCTCTCCGAGGAAGACCCCCATCTCCACCGGATACACCGGGAGTACGGCGAGCTTTCGGAAGAGACCGCTGCCAGGATCAACGCGGCCAGAGCAAGGGGCGGACGGGCGGTCTGCGCCGGGACAACCACGGCCAGGCTGCTGGAGCAGGCGGCGGCCTGGAATGAGGATGGCGATAGTGCAGTGAAGCCCTTCCGGGGCTGGGCGACCCTGTTCATCCTGCCTGGGCACCGCTTCCGGCTGGTGGACAGCCTGATCACCAACTTCCACCTGCCCCGCTCCACGCTGCTGATGCTGGTGTCCGCCTTCGCCGGGAAGGGGCTGATCGACACGGCCTATGAGGAGGCGATCAGGGAGGGCTACCGGTTCTACAGCTTCGGCGACGCCATGCTCATTCTGTGATACAATCAGCCGTGGTTTGAGCCAGTCCCGGAGAGGCAGCCCGAATGAGGAAAGGCTCCACGATAGTCCCCGCCGTTCTCACCGATGACCCCAAGGCCCTTGAGGCCATGGTGCGCCAGGCGGAGTCATTCACAGACTACGTGCAGTTCGACATCATGGACGGCCGGTTCGTGCCCTCACACAGCGTGACCTGCGGGCAACTGGCCGCGGTACCCAAGAAGCTGAAGTGGGAGGCCCACCTGATGACGGTGCGCCCCGAGGAACACTTCGACTGCCTCCGCGAGGCGGGGGCCCGCAGGGTGGTGTTCCACTTCGAGGCTGCGCCATCGCCGGAAGCGGTCATCGCCCGGGCCAGGGCTGCCGGGCTGGGGGTAGGGCTGGCCATCAATCCGGAGACGCCGGTCCCGGCCTTCCTGCCTCTGGCGGGCACGGTGGACAGCGTACTCTTCCTGACGGTCCACCCCGGATTCTACGGCGCCAAGTTCCTGCCCGAGGTGCTCGACAAGGTGACGCAGCTGCGGGCGGCCATGCCGGACACCGAGATCGGTGTCGATGGCGGGATCAAGGAAGGCAACGTGGCCCAGATGGCCCGGCTGGGAGTGAACACCATCTGCGTGGGAAGCGCCGTCTTCCTCCAGCCCGACCCGGCGGCCAGCTTCCGGCGGCTGACCAGGCTGGCCCAGGAAGCAGCACCGAAGTAGCCCCGCGGCCTGAGGGACTACTGGAACTCCCGGAACAAGGCCTGAACCCGTCCCGGATCTATCCCCTGCTTCACCAGAGGGCCGTTCCGCAGGGCAGAGAGCTGCTCCTCGAAGGCGGGTTTCCGGGTCCGGTAGATCACTCCGACGGGTATCCTGTCCCCCCACTCGTGGGCCTTCTCGAAGGCGGCGGCCATGCTGGCCGGATCGTGGCCCGCAGCGTCCAGCCGGTAGACCCTCTCCTTGTACCAGGCATGGGTGTTGCGGTGATTGAAGGTGACGCAAGGCTGGAGGATGTCGATCAGGGAGAGACCCCGGTGCCGGACGCCCTCCTTGATCAGTCCGACCAGGTGATCCACGTCCCCGGCGAATCCCCGGGCCACGAAGGTCCCGCCGGCGGCGATGGCCACCGCCAGTGAGTTCAGGGGCTGCCCGGCCCCGTGTGGGGTGGTCTTGGTGACGAAGCCCTGGTCGCTGGTGGGAGAGGCCTGCCCCTTGGTGAGGGCGTAGACCTGGTTGTTGTGGACCAGATAGGTGATGTCATGATTGCGGCGCAGGGAGTTGAGGAAGTGGTTCCCGCCCTCGCCGTAGCCGTCGCCATCGCCGCCAACGGCTATGACCGTCAGCTCCGGATTGGCGATCTTGGCCCCGGCAGCCGCGGGAAGGGTCCGGCCGTGGAGGACGTTGAGCACATTGCAGTTGAGGTAGTGGGGCAGCTTGCCTGCCTGCCCGATGCCAGAGACCAGGAGCACCCTGTGGGGCTCGATTTCGAGCTCAACCAGGGCCCTCTTGACCGCGGTGAGGATGCCGAAGTTGCCGCATCCCGGACACCAGGCAGTGGGCCTTCCGCCGTAGTCAGAGATCTTCACCATGACCGGTCCACCTCCTGCTTGAGCTTGCTGATGATGTAGCCCGGGGAGAAGGGGCGGCCGTCGAACTTGAGGATCCTGCCTTTGACCTGATGGCCCGTTTCGGCGCGGAGGAGATGGGCCAGCTGGGCGGTGGCGTTGTTCTCCACGGCGAAGGTGGTCCCGGCTCCCTCGAGAGCGCGAGTCACCGCCGCAGCGGGGAAGGGCCAGATCTCGGCGAGGTGAATCATCCTGGCCCGGAGCCCCTGGCGATTGGCCAGATCCACGGCCTCCCTGATGGCGCCGCGGGTGCTGCCCCAGCCGATGAGGGTGATGTCCGCCCCTTCCGGGCCGTAGGTGGCCGGGGCGGCGATCTCCTGCCTCAGGCCATCGAGTTTGCGGAGGCGCTTGAGCATCATGGCCGTCCGGGTTGCGGCATCCTCGATCATGTGGCCCTCCTGATCGTGCTCATCGGAGTCGGTGACCACCAGAGCACCCTTCTGGAGGGGCAGGGCTCGGGGCGACACGCCGGACGGGGTGATCTCGTGTCTGCGGTACCCGCGTTCGCCCAGCGCGGCCAACTCTTCGGCGGAGAGAAGCCGCCCCCGCCTCACCTCCACCCGGGAGAGGTCGAAGGGCTCCACGGTGGCGTAGGAACTGGCCAGGTGCTGATCGTGGAGGATGACCACGGGGACCTGATACTCCTCGGCCAGATTGAAGGCTTTGACGGTCAGCCAGAAGGCATCCGGCACGGTGCCGGGGGCCAGCACCGCCCTGGGGAACTCGCCGTGCGCAGCGTGAAGGACGAACTCCAGATCGCCCTGCTCCGTCCTGGTGGGCAGCCCGATGGCCGGCCCGGACCGCTGTCCATCGACGACCACGATGGGCGTCTCGGTCATCCCGGCCAGCCCCAGTCCCTCGACCATGAGACAGAATCCGCCTCCTGAGGTGGCCGTCATGGTCCGCACCCCGGCGAAGGCGGCGCCGATGATCATGTTGATGGCGGCGATCTCGTCCTCGGGCTGGACAACCACCAAGCCCAGCTCATCGGCCTTGCCGGCCATGTACTCCATGATGGAGGTGGACGGGGTCATGGGGTAGGCGGCCACGAACTTGCAGCCCGCGGCCATGGCCCCCAGGGCGATGGCCTCATTCCCGTTCAGGAGCATCCGCCGGGAACTTCCCGAAGGGCGGACGAGCTGGGGGAAGACCCCTTTGAAATTGGCCGCGGCGTATTCATAGCCGGCATCGGCGGCGGCAGCGTTGGACCGGCCCGGTTCACCGGAGCCGAAGTGCTCCAGCAGGAGGCCGCGCCAGGAGCCGGGCGGACAGCCCAGAAGCCGCATCATGGCCCCCAGAGCCACGGTATTGGCGGCCAGTTTGTTGCCGGCAGACTCCTGAGCCAGCCCCTCCAGGGGCATCCCAAAGAGGCCCTCTCCAACGCCGGCGTCGTTGATCCTGCGGTGGTCGAAGACGATGACGCCACCGGCGGCCATCTCCCCCCGGTGGAGATCGATGCTCTCCCGATTGAAGGCCAGGAGCAGATCCACCCCTTCGGAGACGGCCCCAACTTCGGCGCCGGCGATCCTGATGCGGAAGAAGTTGTGCCCGCCCCTGACCCGGGACTCGTAGTCCTGGTCGGCGAAGAGGTGATAGCCGTCGCGGGCCAGAGCCCTGGCCATGAGGTAGCCCGCGGACTGCACTCCCTGACCGGCTTCACCGCCGATGATCAGATTGACTTCAGAGACCATAGCCTGCCTCCCATCGCGGCGCGGGACAGTGCCGGGCCCGAAGGCGCCTGACGGCCCGCCTGCCTGAGCGCGCAGGGCATTCCCCGTGCGGAGTGATAGAGGACACTATCGTATAACAGCGCTGCGGGGATGTCCAACAACCGGCGGGCTTTGTGGTTGCGGCAATTGCGGGACGGTCAGGGGGTGTGCTATAATTCTGTTTGCCTTCTGGTGGTTTGAGCGGAGTGGAACCACCCGTTCCCATCCCGAACACGGAAGTGAAACGCTTCAGCGCCGACGATACTGAGGGGGCAACTCCTTGGGAAAATAAGCCACTGCCAGGGGGCTTTTCCTTTTCTCCAGTCTGACCCAGAGCCATGCCCACAAGCGCCATCTTCGTCAAGGGTGCCCGTGAGCACAACCTGAAGAACATCGATGTGGTCATACCCCGCGACAAGCTGGTGGTGATCACGGGGGTGTCCGGATCGGGCAAGAGCTCTCTGGCCTTCGACACCGTCTACGCTGAAGGCCAGCGCCGCTATGTGGAGTCGCTCTCCGCCTACGCCCGGCAGTTCCTAGGGCAGATGGAGAAGCCCGACGTGGACTACATCGACGGGCTTTCCCCGGCCATATCCATCGACCAGAAGGGCCCGTCGCGCAATCCGCGGTCGATCGTGGGCACGGTGACCGAGATCTACGACTACCTCAGGCTGCTGTTCGCCCGGATAGGGCATCCCCACTGCCCCCAGTGCGGCCGGGAGATCGCCCAGCAGACGGTGCAGCAGATCGTGGACTCCATTCTGGCGCTGCCGGCGGGCAGCCGGATGATGATCATGGCCCCGCTGATCAGGGACCGCAAAGGGGAGCACCAGGCGACCTTCGAGGACCTGCAGAAGGCGGGCTTCGTCAGGGTGAGGGTGGACGGGCGGATCTGGGACCTCTCAGAGGAGTTCCACCTGGACAAGAACCGGAAGCACTCCATCGAGGCCGTGGTCGACCGTCTGGTCATCGAGGAGACCATGGACGCGGGCCGGGTGGCCGACTCGGTGGAGACCGCCCTGAAGCTGGGGGCCGGCGTGGTGCTGGTCTCCGTGGAGGACGGAGAGGAACTGCTGTTCTCGGAGCACTTCGCCTGCGTCCACTGCGGGATCAGCCTGGGGGAGATAGCGCCGCGGACCTTCAGCTTCAACAGTCCCCACGGCGCCTGCCCGGACTGCACCGGGCTGGGCAACAAGCTGGAGATCGACCCGGAGCTGGTCATCCCCAACAAGGCCCTCAGCCTGGCGGAGGGGGCCATTCTGCCATGGTCCAGGGAAGGCGCCATGAGCTCCTGGTACGAAGACATGGTGGAGACGGCGGCCCAGCACTACGGCTTCTCCACCCGCACCCCGGTGAGCAGCCTGTCGCGGAAGCAGCTGAACTACGTCCTCTACGGCAACGAAGAAGGGGAGAGGGCAGTCCGCCGGGACGGCTACGGGAGGGGCGGGGACTACTACTGGAGCTATGAAGGGGTGATCCCCAACCTAGAGCGCCGTTACAGAGAGACGGAGTCGGACTACATCCGGAACGAGATTGAACGCTACATGACCTCGTATCTCTGCCCCACCTGCCAGGGGAAGAGGCTGAAGCCGGAATCGCTGGGGGTGACCGTGGACGGCAGGAACATCATCGAAGTGACTTCGATGTCCATAGCCGACGCGCAGCAGTGGATCGAGGGCATCGGCCAGACCGGCGAGGGCAGGGCCAGGCTGAGCCAGCGCGAGTTCACCATCGCCCAGCAGATACTGAAGGAGATCCGGGCGCGACTGGGCTTCCTGATCGACATCGGGCTGGACTACCTGACCCTGGACCGGCCCTCGGCCACGCTGAGCGGGGGCGAATCGCAGCGCATCCGGCTGGCCACCCAGATCGGCAGCGGACTGATGGGGGTGGTCTACATTTGCGACGAGCCGACGGTGGGACTGCACGCGGCCGATGATCACCGGCTGATCACCACCCTGGAGCGGCTGAGAGACCTGGGGAACACCATCATCGCCGTGGAGCACGACGAGGCCATGATGCGGGCGGCGGACCACATCATCGACATGGGCCCCGGGGCCGGGGAGCACGGCGGGGAGGTGGTCGTGGCCGGGACGCTGGAGGAGATCATGGCTTGTCCCGGCTCGCTGACCGGCCAGTACCTGAGCGGCCGGAGGGAGATCCCCTTACCCGACCGGCGGCGCAGCGGCTCGGGAAAGGCGCTGGTCATCAAGGGAGCCCGGCACAACAACCTGAAGAACATCGACGTACACATCCCCCTGGGGATGCTGGTCTGCATCACCGGGGTATCGGGGAGCGGCAAGAGCACCCTGGTGGGAGAGATACTCTACAAGCGGCTGGCGCAGCTGTTCTACAAGGCGAAGGACAGGCCGGGGGAATGCGACGCCATACTGGGGCTGGAGCACATAGACAAGGTGATCAACATCGACCAGTCGCCCATCGGACGGACCCCCAGGAGCAATCCAGCGACGTACACCACGGTCTTCACCCCCATCCGCGACCTGTTCGCCCAGGTGCCCGAGGCCCGGATGCGGGGTTACACGCCGGGCCGCTTCTCGTTCAACGTGAAGGGAGGCCGCTGCGAGGCCTGCCAGGGTCAGGGCTACATCCAGATCGAGATGCAGTTCCTGCCCAACGTGACTGTGGCCTGCGAGTTATGTAAAGGAAAACGGTACAACAGGGAGGCGCTGGAGGTCCGCTTCAAGGGGAGGAGCATCGCCGAGGTGCTGGACATGAGCGTGGAAGAGGCCCTGGCCTTCTTCGAGCACATACCCAGGGTGAAGTCCAAGCTGCGGACCCTGAGCGACGTGGGGCTGGGCTACATCAGGCTGGGCCAGCCGGCCACCACCCTGTCCGGAGGGGAGGCCCAGCGGGTGAAGCTGGCGTCCGAGCTGTCCCGGAGATCCACGGGGAGGACACTGTACATCCTCGACGAGCCGACCACCGGCCTTTCCTTCCACGACGTGGCCGCCCTGCTGGCCGTGCTGCAGAGGCTGGTGGAGGGGGGCAACACGGTGATCATCATCGAGCACCACATGGACGTGATCAAGAACGCGGACCACGTCATCGACCTCGGTCCGGGGGCGGGGGGCAAGGGGGGCTACGTGGTGGCCACCGGCACGCCGGAGGAGATCGCCCGGGAAGTGGGCTGCCTCACTGGCCGGTACCTGCGGCCCTTCATGGAGAGGACGGGGCGGCTCCCGGCGGGAATCGGCTCCGGCTAGCCCTGGCCGGGAGACTGGTTGTAGCGGTTCATGGCGGCGGCCAGTCCCTCCTTCAGAAGGCAGGACACCGCCTCACCGACGCGGGCCACCGTTTCCTCGACCACAGTCAGCTCCGAGGGGCTGAAGTCGCCCAGCACGTAATCCACGGCGTCGGTCTCCGGCCGGGGGCGTCCGATGCCGACCCGGACCCGGAGGAAGTCGCAGCTGCCCAGGGCGGCGACAATGGACTCGATGCCCTTGTGGCCTCCCGACCCGCCGTTGGAGTAGAGGCGGATCCGGCCCAGGGCCAGGTCGAGGTCATCGTGGATGACCACCAGATCGGCGGGCGCGGCCCTGAAGCGACGGAGGAGAAGTCCGGCCGACCTGCCGCTGAGGTTCATGAAGGTCCGCGGCTTGGCCAGGACCACCTCAGTGCCCTCTATCCGGCCCGTGCCGTGCTGCGCCTGGCAGTTCCGCTGTCCCAGGGAGATGCCGTGCTTCCGGGCCAGATGATTGACGCAGCGGAAGCCGACGTTGTGGCGGTTGCGGGCGTAGTCCCTCCCCGGATTGCCCAGTCCGATGATGACTCTCATTGCCCCGATTCTATGCCTCAGTCCCCGACGAGATCAACCTGAGGAACTCTTCTTCGGAGATGACGGGGACGCCCAGCTTGCGGGCCTTGTCCAGCTTGGAGCCCGGATCGGCTCCGGCCACGACCCGGGCGGTCTTCCTGGTGACGCTCGATCCGGCCGTGCCCCCCAGCCTCCTGATGCGGTCCTCCGCCTCCTGGCGGGTGAGGGACTCCAGCCTGCCGGTGAGGACGAACTCCTGCCCAGCCAGAGGCGCTGCACCACGTTGGGCCGGTGCGGCGTCGGTCAGCCTGACGCCGGCCTCCCTCAGCTTGCGGATGATGTTCCGGTTCCCCTCCTGCCTGAAGAAGGCCATGACGCTCTCGGCGATCCTGGGTCCGACGGAGGGGATGCTGAGCAACTCCTCCTCGCTGGCCCCGGCCAAGCCGTCCAGGCTGGAGAAACGGGAGGCCAGGAGGTCAGCCGTCTCTCCGCCCACGTGGAGTATGCCCAGGGCGAAGATGACCCGCGACAGTGGGCGCTGCTTGCTGTCCTCTATCGAGGCCAGGATATTGGCCACGCTCTTGTCGGCCACACGGTCCAGCCGCTCCAGGAGCTGTTCACGGGTAAGGTAGTAGAGGTCGCCGGCATCGTGGACCAGGCCCTTCTCGAAGAGGGCGGCGCAGAGCTTCTCCCCCACGCCGTCGATGTCCATGGCCCCGCGGCTGACGAAGTGCTTCAGCTTCTCCAGGGCCTGAGCGGGGCAGGCAGCGTTGGTGCAGCGGTGCATGGCCTCGGTCTTGATCACCTCGGCCCCGCAGGTGGGGCAACGGGACGGCATGGAGAAGACCCTCTCGCCGCCGGTGCGCTTGCTGGCCACCGGCCCGACGACTTCGGGGATGACCTCGCCGGCGCGCTGAACGATGACCGTGTCGCCGACGCGGATGTCCTTGCGCCTGATGTCATCCTCGTTGTGCAGGGCGGCCTGCTTGACGGTGACTCCGCCCACGAAGACGGGCTCCAGAATGGCATAGGGATTGAGGCTGCCGGTGCGGCCCACGTTGATGCCGATATCCTTGAGGACGGTGGTGGCCTGCACGGCCCGGAACTTGTAGGCCACGGCCCACCGGGGCTCATGGGCCACGAAGCCGAGCCGGTCCTGCATCTCGATGGAATTGACCTTGGCCACGATGCCGTCGGCGTCGTAGGGCAGGCCGGCCCTCTTCTCCTCCCACTCCTGACGGTAGGCCTCCACCTCGGCAATGCTCCGGCACAGCCGGTTGCCGGGATTGACCTTGAACCCCAGGGACTTGAGGTACTCCATGCGTTCCCAGTGGGTGTCCGGAACCGCCTTTCCTTCGGCGTAGCCCAGAGCGTAGACGTAGATATCGAGGGGACGCTGGGCGGTGATCCGGGGGTCAAGCTGGCGCACCGAGCCGGCGCCGGCATTCCTGGGATTGGCGAAGAGGGGCAATCCCTCCCGGGCCCTGTCCTCGTTCAGCCTCTTGAAGCCCGCCCGGGGAAGGAAGACCTCGCCCCTGACCTCGAACCGGGGCGGGGCGTCCTTCGGGACGGAGAGGGGGATGCTCTTGACGGTGCGCAGGTTCTGGGTGACATCCTCACCACGGTAGCCATCGCCGCGGGTGGCCCCGGTGACCAGCCGGCCCTCATCGTAGGTCAGGGCAATGGCCAGCCCATCCATCTTGATCTCGCAGACGAAATCGAGGTCCTGTCCCTCCGCCAGATTCAGGACCCTCTTGTGCCAGGCCAGCAGTTCCTCGCCGGAGAACACGTTGGCCAGGCTGAGCAGGGGCAGACGGTGCTCCACCACCCCGAAGGCCTCCACCGGAGCCGCGCCTACACGCTGAGTGGGGGAATCGGGCGTGACCAGCTCGGGATGCTCAGCCTCTATCTGCTCCAGCTGGCGGATCAGGCCGTCATACTCGGCATCGCTGATCTCTGGGCTGTCCAGCACGTAGTAGCGGTGAGCGTGGTAGTTGATGAGGGTGCGCAGCTCCCGGGCACTGGCGGCTGCGTCGTCCTGCTGACTCATAGTTGCATCGCTCCCGAGATGCCGACTAAGTATATCACAGGCCCCGCGCTCACAGCCGCGCTTGGGTCGCGAACGACACAAGTGCCGGACCATGAGGCAGCAGTTGAACGGGGACGTCGTTGACCCCTGTGGCGGGCGGTGCTACAATCCAGACAGCCGGGGCTCAGCACAGGGAGCGCCGGGCTGTCGCCGCCCGCTCCAGGCGGCGATCATGGGGCTGTAGCTTAGTTGGGAGAGCGCCTCCCTTGCACGGAGGAGGTCAGGGGTTCGAATCCCCTCAGCTCCACCAGACTATGTTTACTTGCAGGGAATTCGCTCGCACGGACCAACAGGCCGATGTGACAACACACACGCGAACTGGGTCGAGGGAGGTGGATGACATGGCACAAGAGAAAACGGATCAAGGTTTCGACCCATCCTTGCGAGCCAAGGATCTACCGAAGTCTGTGTTGATCGACCTTTGGCATCGCACCATTGCGGCCCACGAGAATCTGTTCCGAACCTGGCATGGCGCTGTAACCGAGCGTTTCGGGCCGGAGGTGGCCGAAGCTTTTGCGGCTAGGGCATGGCCGCAGTATCACCCGGGCTTCCCAATGCGCCAGCTCTTCTTCGATGACCTGAAGCTGGGCGTCGCCGCGGTGCAGCTCATGCCGACCTTGCTCACGGTCGTGGAACTCGACAACAGGCTGATCCCCGATCCCCTGCGCTGCTCCTGGACCTGGCTCCGTGTCTTCAGGGCCCTCTCCGGTCTCGGACGCAGGCCGCGACCATTGAATGCCCCTCCGCTGAACCGCAAGAGGCTGGCCCCACTGGGGTATCTCAGGGCGAAGGGTATGGACACCAGCCGCAGGCTTCTTCTTAGGGCTTGGCACTTCTCCGACAAGCGTGAAAAGCCGAGCAAGAGGGAGACCGCTGTGAATATTGACGAGGTATTGGGCGTGAACCAGTTGGACACCAGCGCCCTGGCGCAGTTATGGAATATCACCGCCATCGCGTACATGATGGTCACCTACGGCTGGTACGCAGCCGTGAAAGACAAGTATGGGGTTGACGTGGCTCAGGATATGGAAAAGGACGTCTGGAACCCGAGGGGCGCTGCCGAATACGATCTCCAAATAGGAATGGCAGCCCTAGGCGTAGCCGGGAAGGATGTCGAATCTCTCTTCCGTGGTTTCCAGTTCGCCCCGGGGGAAGTCGGCATACTCAATGTGGAATTCGAGCTGAAGAGCCCGAATCATGGCATTCTCCACCACCGGACCTGTCCCGCCGTCGACAGGTTCGAGAACTACGATGACCATCGGCTCAAACACTGCTGCGACCTTTGTGTATTGGGCATGCCGCTCTCCGGCGAGATGCTGAATAAGGACATCAAGTGCCGTCCTCTGAGGTTGCCGCCGCGCACCAAGACCGACATTGTGTGTGAGTGGGAATACACGCTCGAAG
>Ga0194112_10000088_pt1 | contig 114072 bp, 70 predicted proteins | sample TA2MahC400mmetaG_FD_146191 | JGI IMG/M metagenome (GOLD analysis project Ga0194112, IMG submission 146191) | Freshwater microbial communities from Lake Tanganyika, Tanzania - TA2015016 Mahale Deep Cast 400m | ecosystem: Environmental > Aquatic > Freshwater > Lake | place: Tanzania: Lake... | reverse complement strand
CCGACGCGGCCTCCGCAGAGGCCGTCGTCCTTTGAAACTGCTGATGACTCTTGGGCAGAGGGTTCAGAGCCTCAATCAAATCGAAAAACCATCACAACCTTTCGTACGGTGAAACAAATGGGCTAGGAGTCCGAACAGATTTCCGAGTTGCAGATTGACCCTTGATATTCATCGCAGAGGAATTTCCTTGTTTACCGCGGGTGGGTCAAGCACTATTTTGTCAGACTCGGCAGTTTCTGCCGCAGGACGTCACCCGGTGATTTGGTGTTGAAGCAGTTCATTTCATTTACTGACGAGTTGTTGAAGGTGGTCAAGTGCAACATCGGCTTCGCGGCCTTTTGGGGCAATGACGGCAAGAAGCTCGGTGGGGGTACGCGTGTCAATGTCCGGCGGACGGTTCGGGTTGACAGCTTTTAAGTCATAAACCGCGTCTTCGATGTCTTCGGCTTTGGCGTCGGCGTCACGGGCTTCGCGGATGATGGCCGACAACTTCTGCTCCAGTTGCTCAAGAGTTTGCTTGTCGGTCTTCTTCGCTTTGCATTTCTCGCAGAGATCGTCTTCCAACTCCTGAGTTGTCCTCTGGTCGCGGCGTGAAGCGCAGTTGGTCGGCCTGTGTGGAAGACGCGGGGCGTCATGAGCCTTCGTCGTCGAGCGGGCAAAGGGGTTCGACGTGCACAAGGCGAAGGGCGGCGGCAAAGGTGAGTATGTTTTCGTTGTGCCGACAATAGAGACGTTCCGCAATGATCTGGAACGGGCGGGGATTCCTTACAAAGATGCGCAAGGGCGGTTTGCGGATTTCCACTCGCTGCGGGTGACGTTCTGCACGAACCTCCAGAAAGCGGGCGTCCCTCAACGGGTGGCGCAAGAAATCATGCGGCACAGTGATCTGAAGCTAACGGCGAAGGTTTACACGGACACGGCCTCGCTGCACACATGGTCGGCGATTGAGAAGCTTCCCAGCATTGGCGGAACAGTGTCACAAATACTGTACCAAAAATTAGTCGTAGGGGGTCATCCAGTGGCAGCGCCTGTCACAATGGGTTCAGAGCATGAAGTGAAGCAAAGCTCGGTAAACGTGGGGGATAGTCACGCTCTGGCAGAAGTTGGCACAGAGGGACAGAATGAGAAATGGCGCGCCCAGCAGGAGTTGAACCTGCAACCTTTGGTTCCGTAGACCAACGCTCTATCCAATTGAGCTATGGGCGCGCAGAGATGGATTTCAACTCGAAATAACGCGGTGAACTGGTACGCCATGCCCTGTGCCAATGCAATAGAAAAATTCCCGACCGGGACCGTGAGCCGCGCTTGCCTTGGGGAGACTCCGTGGTGTAATGAAACATGGCCGCGGCGCGGATGGCTCCGCCGCACCAATAACATGAGCACGTTTATGAATGACACAATCACCCGCCTCTTTCTTCCCTGTCTGTTGTGCCTGTCATGGCCGGCACACGCGGCGTCCCGCCCGAACATCATTGTCATGATGTCCGATGACATGGGCTGGTCCGATCTCGGTTGTTATGGCGGCGAGATCGAGACGCCCCATCTCGACGCGCTCGCGAAAAACGGCGTCCGGTTCACCCAGTTTTACAACACTGCGCGATGTTGTCCCACGCGCGCCGCGCTGCTGACCGGGCTGTATCCCCATCAGGCCGGCATCGGGCACATGATGAACGACCGCGACCTTGACGGTTATCGCGGCGATCTCAACCGGAAATGCGTCACCATCGCGGAGGCGCTCAAGCCCGCCGGCTACCGCAATTACATGGTTGGCAAATGGCACGTGACCAAGAAGATCGCGCCCGATGGCGAAGCGGAGAAGCACAACTGGCCGTTGCAGCGCGGGTTCGACCGGTTCTACGGCACCATCCACGGCGGCGGCAGTTTCTTCGACCCCAACACGCTCACGCGCGACAACGATTTCATCTCGCCGTACGCCGACCCGCAGTATCGCCCGAAGGAATTCTACTACACCGACGCGATCAACGATCAGGCCGCGCGTTTCGTCAGCGATCACGCGCGCAACCATCGGGACAAGCCTTTCTTCATGTACGTCGCCTACACGGCGGCGCATTGGCCGATGCACGCGAAGGCGGCGGACATCGCCAAGTACAAAGGCCGGTACGACGCCGGGTACGATGCCATCCGCGCGGCGCGCGTGGCGAAGATGAAACAGCTCGGCCTGATTGATGCGCGCTGGCAGACCGCGCCGCAGAAGGGCGGCGCGTGGAGCGAGGTCGCCGACCGCGAGTTTGAAATCCGCTGTATGGAAGTTTATGCCGCGATGGTGGACTGCATGGACCAAGGCATCGGCCGGCTCGTGGCAGAGTTGAAACGCACCGGCCAGTTCGACAACACGCTCATTCTTTTCCTGCAGGACAACGGCGGTTGCGCCGAGGGCATGGGCCGCAACGCGAAAAATCCCGCGCCACGCCACCGCGCCGCCCAGCCGTCGCTGCCGCCGCTGGCCGCCGATTATCTCCAGCCCGACATGATCCCCAAACAGACGCGCGACGGTTACCCGATGCGGCAGGGCTACGGTGTGTTGCCTGGGGCGGCGGACACCTACCACGGCTACGGCGAAGCGTGGGCCAACGTCAGCAACACGCCGTTCCGCGAATACAAACACTGGGTGCATGAGGGTGGCATCAGCACGCCGCTCATCGCGCATTGGCCGCGCGGCATCCCTCGCGCACGCCGCAACAAACTCGAACCGCAGCCCGCGCATCTCATTGACCTGATGGCGACCTGTGTGGACATCGCCGGCGCAACGTATCCGAAACAGTTCAACGGCGTTCCCACTCAACCGATGGAAGGCGTCAGCTTGACGCCCGCCTTCGCCGGCAAACCGCTGAACCGTTCGCAGCCGATCTTCTTCGAGCATGAAGGCAACCGCGCCGTGCGCGACGGCCAGTGGAAACTGGTCGCCAAAGGCCCTGCCGGGCCGTGGGAGTTGTACGACATGGCCGCCGACCGCACGGAGATGAACAATCTCGCCGCCCAGCAACCCGAACGCGCGCGCGCGATGGTGGCGCAATGGGAAGCGTGGGCGAAACGCGCGGAAGTGCTCCCGTGGATTTGGAATCCGCCCTACGGCGAAAAAGCGGCACCGGAAACCCCGGCAAAGAAGGGAAAGAAGAAAGCGAAACGATGAGAATGTTGTTCCTTGCCCTTTTCGGCGCGCTCGCCGTTGCGAGTTCTTCCGTTGCGGAACAGCGGCCCAATTTCGTCATGGTTTTCATTGATGACTTGGGCTGGGGCGATTTTTCCTGTTTCGGGAATCAGGATGCGAAGACGCCAAACATTGACCGGTTGGCCGCCGAGGGGATTCGATTCTCACAGTTTTACGTGAACTCGCCGATCTGCTCTCCGTCGCGGTGCGCGCTCACCACCGGCCAATATCCACAACGCTGGCGGATCACTTCCTATCTCAACAACCGCGCCGACAACGAGCGCCGGGGCATGGCCCAGTGGCTCGACCCGCAAGCGCCCACGCTTGCCCGCTGCCTCAAGGACGCCGGTTACGCCGCCGGCCACTTCGGCAAATGGCACCTCGGCGGCCAGCGCGACGTGGATGACGCGCCGCCCATCACCGCCTACGGTTTTGATGAATCGCTGACAAACTTCGAAGGCATGGGGCCGAAACTGCTCCCACTCACGCTCAAGCCCGGCGACCAGCAGCCCGCCAAAATCTGGGCCGACGCCGAACGACTCGGCCAGCCGGTCACGTGGATGTTGCGCTCGAAAATCACCACCGGATTCATTAACGCTTCGATTCCATTCATCGAAAAGGCCGGCCGCGAACGAAAACCGTTTTACATCAACCTCTGGCCGGACGACGTTCACGGCCCGTGGTGGCCGCCGGTGGAGAAATGGGCCGAAAGCAAACGCGCCCGTTATCTCGCCGTGCTGGAAGAAATGGATCGCCAACTCGGCCAACTCTTCGACCACATCCGCAACAGCCCGTCGTTGCGCCACAACACGCTCGTCCTCATCTGTTCCGACAACGGCCACGAACCCGGCGCCGGCAGCGCCGGGCCGTTGCGCGGCGCGAAAACGCAACTCTACGAAGGCGGCATCCGCTCGCCGCTCATCGTTTGGGGACCGGGCATTCTCCAGAAAGACAAAGCAGGCGCGCACAACAACACCTCCGTATTCGCGGCCTTCGATCTCGTGCCGTCGCTGCTCGCGCTCGCCGGCGTGAAGCCGCCGGCGAATGTTGCGTTTGACGGCGAAGATGTTTCCGCCATGCTCACCGGCAAGGCCGACAGCTCGCGGCGTGCGCCGATTTTCTGGCGGCGTCCGCCGGATCGCAAATCCGCGCCGCCGTTGATCACGGAAATCCAGCCGGACCTCGCCGTGCGCGACGGCAAATGGAAACTGCTTTGCAACTACAACGGCTCGAAACCGGAACTTTACGACCTCGAAGCCGACCGCGCCGAGTCCGTCAATCTGGCTGCGAAACATCCCGAAATCGTAAAACGTCTCACTGCCGCTGCTACCACATGGCATCGTTCGATGCCGCCCGACAACGGTCCTGCGCTCGGCTCCGCGCCCGCCGGGCGAGGCAAGAAGAAACATTGATGATTTACGACAGAAACGCCGAGACACAGTCTCGGCCTGCAAGGGATCAGTTGGCGCTGTTCATGTAGAGCGCCAGTTCGGCGGCGGTGAAATCGCAGGGCCGGCGGGTGCTGTCCGTGTTTTTCACTCTCACGGTGTTGATGCCGAACTTCAGGGCAGAGGGAGGAACGGAGAAGTATTTCAAGTTCTCCGGCTGCGGGGATGCCTTGTTGACGGTTATGGGAGGGAAGAGTTCCACGGTGTCGGGAGTGTGCGCGTCGAGCTTGGTTCCATTGAGCCAGGCCTCGACGCGAATGTCCTTGCAGCATGCCTTGGTTTCGAAACGGAGAAGGGCGTTCTTGCAGTGGCTGGGGAGTTTGTCGGCGATGAACATTTCGAAGGACTTTTCGTTGCGCGCGGGGAAGATCCTGCCGAACATCGTGCTGGGGGTCGCATAACAGGTGTAGAGCTTGTCGGAGCGATTCAGGACGTCGAGATCCTTGAAATTGGTGAGGAGGTCGGAGGTCAGTTTTTTCAGCTCTGCGCGAGGAACGCAGTAGGTGTTGAAGAAGCTCACGCCGTCGGCGCCGCGTTCGAGGAAACTCAAAGTGGCGGCACGGTAGGTTTCAGGGACGACGTAGCGACGGTCGTTGGGATCGTGGCCGGTGCCGGCGAGTTGGACGTGAAGATAATTCAACTCGCCGAAGATTTTCGCCTTCTTGCGGCTGGTGACAAAGTCCTCAATGCCGACATCGGCAGTTTGCACGTAGTAGGAGGAGACGGTGATGCCGTCGAGATAACCGGCAGCGTCCCAAGTCAGAACGTCGAGGCCGATGTCATAGTTGGCTTGGATCGTGGGCAAGACCCTGACGCCAAGCTCAAGGCGTCGTCCGCGCGATTGGCCGACCTTGTCCAGCATCGCGCGGATGCGCTGGACGTGGGCGGTCATGACGGCCCTGCCGGCGTTCAGGTCATCGTGGTAGAAGAAACGGGGGGCGCGCTGGAAGTCGAGTTCGACGCCATCCACGTCGTAGTTCGCACAGATTTCCTCAAGAACGGCGAAATAGAAATCGCGGACTTGGTGAACGCTGTAGTTGAAGACAGGCAGTGAGCCGAGGGTGCCGGTGAATTTGGGGTCGTTGCCGAGGCGGTATTCGGGGTGGTCGCGCCAGAAATTGTTGTGGGTGGGGAACTGTTCTTGTCGGACGTAGTGGCTGTCGTTCATCCGGAAGCTCACGATGAAACGTTTCTGTTGTTTACGGGCGAGTTGCAGGGCGTCCCGCAGCGGGTCGCCGCCGGCGGCGAGGTTGTCCACCATTTTCTTCCAATTGGGGAATAGCTGCAGGTCACGCGGGTGCTTGTCAGGCTCTTTCCAAGTGAGATCCACGCGGGAAGGATAGCTGTAAAACCTCCAACCCATCGGGCAACAGACAATCGTGTCCACCTGCGTGTTTTCGATGGGATCGAACTGGGAGGCGAGGGATTTGGCTGAAGTAGTCCCCAGGAGTTCGGTGAAATACCGGCACTCCATCGTGGCGACTTTCGAGGGAGTGAGCGTGGAAGCAGTTTTGGTGGAGAACCCAGCGGCGAACAGGCTGGGAGCGATGAAGGCCAGGCAGAGAAACGCGATGGAGAAGAGTTGTTTAGATGTCATGTGAGTGCTCCGTCAAAGTTGAATGGAAGGGTACGTTTGTAGTAACGCACGCAGTCCCGTGCCGTTTCGGGACGGAGTGCGGACCGTTTGGCCGGAACGATCTCCCGCAACGCCACTTCGCTTCGCTGCGTGGCTTACTACAAACCATCCTTTGAATGTGGTTTGACCAAGCACTGGGCGGCAGCGACACTGGGATTTCACGGACGCTTGTCGTTCTCCCACACTTTCACCTCGTCAATCTGCATCGTGCCGGCGAGGCCGATGAGGAAGACGATGCGCGATTTCTTTACGTCGAACACCGTGCCGGTTGCTTGCAGGACAACGTCGTCCACTTTCGCCACCGCCTTGTTGCCGCGAATCTCAACGAGCACGCGATGCCACTGGCCGTCAGCAAGACTCACTGGCTTCCGGTCCAGCATCTCGGTGCGGTAGAACTTCGGGTCGGCGAGTTGTTCCTTGGTCGGCGGCGCGAGCTTGTGGCCTTTGGCTTTTTCGGCGGCCTGCGCTTTCTTGGATTCAAGGCTGCCGCGATCCTGTTGCAAGGCGGCGAACTTCGCGCCGAGCGAAACGCGCAGCAGATGCGCTGTGCCGCCAAACTGGCTGTCGCCGTCCACGAGGAACAACACCATGCCGGGTTTCGCCAGTTTTACCGAGAACTGGATCGTCAGGTTGCGTCCGTCAACCGGCACGCTGATCGCCGGGCCGTGGCTGTCGTCGGGCGCGCAGACGCCTTGCAACGCACCGTCCACGATGCTGAAGCTTTTCGCTCGCCCGCCCGGCTGCCATTTCGCCGGCAGCGATGTGCCGGAGAAATCTTCGTTCAACAACAATTTACCCGAATCCTTGGCGGCGGCGATGGACAGGATACAAGCGACGACAACAAAAAAGTGAGGTTTCATTGTGAGCGCGACTGTACCGCCGGCGCGTGATGTTGTGCAAGTTTGTGTTTGCCTCTGCGAAACCATGCGGTACGTTCCCGCAACCATGAAGTTTATTTACATCATTGCAGCGACAGTGCTCGGCTTGTCGCCCCTGAAGGCAGCCGACTGGCCGCAGTGGCGCCACGATGCGAACCGCACGGCGGAATCGCCGGAGAAATTGCCGGCGCAGATGACGCTGCGCTGGGTGCGCGATTTTTCGCCGCGTGTGCCGGCGTGGGAAGACCCGCTCAATCAGGACCTCATGCCGTTCGACACGGTGTTTGAGCCGGTGGTGCTCGGCAACAAGATGTTCGTCGGGTTCAATGACTCCGACAAGCTGCTGGCGTTGGACATCGCCAGCGGGCGCGAACTCTGGCGGTTCTACGCCGACGGCCCGGTGCGGCTCGCCCCGGCAGCATGGCAGGGCAAGGTGTATTTCTCCAGCGACGACGGTTTCCTGTATTGTGTCAATGCGGAGAACGGGACGTTGCTGTGGAAGTTTCGCGGTGCCCCCAGCGAGCGGAAGGCGCTCGGCAACAGCCGGCTGATCTCCGCGTGGCCGGCGCGCGGCGGACCGGTGATCCGGGATGGCGTGGTTTATTTTGCGGCGAGCATCTGGCCGTTCATGGGCACGTTCCTTTATGCGCTCGACGCGGCGACTGGCAAAGTCGTCTGGGTCAACGACGAAACCAGCGCGCACTTCATCAAACAACCGCACAACGCGCCATCCTTCGCCGGCGTCGCGCCGCAAGGTTCCTTGGTGGCCACGGAGAAAATGTTAATCGTGCCGGGTGGGCGCTCGGTTCCCGCCGCGTTCGACCGTGCCACGGGGCGGCTCCTCTATTTCAACATCGCCGAGGGAGGCAAAGGCACCGGCGGTTCGCTCGTGATCGCCGACGAGAAGGAGTTCTTCGTCCACACGCGCGGGCGCGGCGTGCGCGCCCACGATCTGACAACGGGCAAGAAGTCGAGCGCGCCGAGCGCCGACACGCGCGGGCGCAGCCGCAGCCGCGATTCGTCGTCGAGCAAAAGCTCCGGTTTCGCGATCAACGAACCGGTGTTGAGCAAGGGGCATTACTATTGCGGCGCGGATTCTTCCATCAAGTTCGCCGCGCGGGTTGAAGCGGAGCAGAAGTTTGAGGCGGCGAGCTACGCCGTGTTGAAGGCGCGGGGCGCGTTGAATGATGCGCACGAAAATGTTGACGAAAAAGCCATCCAGCGCGCCAAGGCCGCGCTGGAGAAAGCAGTCGCCCAAGCGCAGCAGGCCAAAGACCTTTTGGACAGCGCGAAAGAAGGCACGCCGCCGGTGTTGTCCAAGGTCGTGCAGGCGTGGAAGACGGACAAATCACTGCAATGGGAAATCAACGCCGACGCCTCCGGCGACATCATTCGCGCCGGCGACAGGCTTTATGCCGCGGGATCAAACACCATTGTGGCCATTGAGCTTCGTCCGTCGGGAGGCCAACCCGCCATCGTCTGGTCGCAACCGGTGCAAGGCACTGTGCGCCGGTTGCTCGCGGCCAACGGCATGTTGTTTGCCGTCACGATCGAAGGCCGGATCATGGCTTTCGGTTCCGGCGCCGGTCAATCCGCGGCGATCAAGGAACCAACGCGCCCCCTCACCCCTGCGCCGGCCGCCCTCGAACAGGCGCGCGCCATTCTCACGCGCACCGGCGCGAGCGATGGCTACGCTTTCTGTCTTGGGTTGGACGACGCCGACCTGCTGGTTGCACTGGCTGCGTCGTCGCAGTTGCACATCATCGGCGTGGACGCGGACGCGAAGAAAGTGGAACTGTTGCGTCGTCAGCTTGACGGCGCCGGTGTGTACGGCGCGCGCGTGGCGTTGCTGGCTGCCGACCCGTCGGCGTTTGGCGCGCCGCCATACATTGCGAGTCTCGTCGTGGCGGGCAAGTCATTGGTTGCGCGACTCGGTGACGCGGCGACGTTGCGCAGCGTCTATGAGTCAGTGCGTCCGTACGGCGGGTCACTTTGGGTTCCGGGCGCGGTGACTGCTGCGGGATTGCCGAAGGCGAAGGTCGAGGTTGTCGGCAATGCCGTGCGCATCATTCGCGAAGGCGCGTTGCCCGGCGCGGGCGATTGGACGCACCAATACGGCGACGTGGGCAACTCGGTGAAGTCCGACGACCGGATCGTGAAACTGCCGCTCGGCTTGCTCTGGTTCGGCGGCAACACGCACATGGATGTGTTGCCGCGCCACGGCCACGGGCCGTCGCCGCAGGTCATCGGCGGCCGGCTCTTCATCGAAGGCATGGACGGCATCAGCGCGCGCGACGTGTACACGGGGCGTCGTCTCTGGAAAACCAGCGTGCCCGGTTTGAACGCCGCCGGCATCTACCACGACCACACCTATTTGCATGATTCGTTGACGACGCTCTACAGCCAGCGACATCTTCCCGGCGCCAACGCGCGCGGCGAAGATTTTGTGGCGACCGAGAACAACGTCTATGTGGCTGCCGGCAACCAGTGTGTCGTGCTTGACGCGGCCACGGGCAACATCATCCGCCGCATCGAGATGCCGGGCGGCAAGGAGTGGGGCTACATTGGCGTTTGCGGAGACGTGTTGTTTGGCGGCACGGGATTTGCCCACTTCAACAAGCGGTTTTCATTTGTCTCGCCTGACTTTTCGTCGGGCATCGGCGATTTTGCCGCAAGCGCCGGCCTTGCCGCGTTCGATCGGCACACGGGCGCGCTGCTCTGGCGGACCGACGCGCGTCACAGTTTCCTTCACAATGGCATCGTTGCGGGCGGCGGACGCGTGTATTGCCTCGACCGCCTGCCGAGAAGCGCCGAGGTCAAGGCGGCCCGGAGCGGGAAGAAAGCGACATCGGACTATCGGATCGCCGCGTTCGATTTGCGCACAGGCCGGCAGCTTTGGGAGAACACCCGCGAGGTTTTCGGCTCGTGGTTGAGCTACTCGAAAGAGCACGATTTGTTGCTGCAAGCCGGGGCGAGTGCTTCCGACCGTTGGAAGGACGAAGTAAAGGAAGGCATGGCCGTGTTGCGCGCGAAGGACGGAACCAACCTGTGGCGGAACGCAAAACTCAAATACACCGGCCCGTGCATTCTGCACAACGACCTCATCATCACCACGCCCACCTCCTACAAACAATCCGCCGGCGCTTACGGCCTGCTCGACGGCAAGCCACATGCGATCGCCAATCCGCTGACCGGCGAAAAGCAGCCGTGGCGCATTTATCGGACCTATGGTTGCAACACGCCCGTGGCTTCCGAGTGCGTCATGACCTTCCGCTCCGGCGCCGCCGGGTTCTACGACCTCGAAAACCACGCCGGCACGGGCAACTTCGGCGGCTTCAAATCCGGTTGCAGCGCCAATCTCATCATCGCCAACGGTGTGCTGAACGCGCCCGACTACACCCGCACGTGCAGTTGCGCCTACCAGAACCAGACATCGCTGGCGTTCGTTTCCATGCCTGAACTGGAAATGTGGACGTACAATTCCGCCGGCCTCGACACTCCCGAAGGCAAACAAATCACGCGCGTCGGCATCAACCTCGGCGCGCCCGGCGACCGGCTGGCGCCCGACGGCACACTCTGGCTCGAATACCCCGCCACAGCCGGCATCTCACCGCAACTTCCGGTCACCATCAACGCGGCGCAAACGAATGTTTTCCGACGCCATTCCAGCGCCGTGTCCGGTGACAGCCATGCGTGGGTCGCGGCGTCGGGCCTGCGCGATATCAAGTCCATCGTCATTGTCCCGCGAATGGAAAAGATCGTCCTGCCCAAGGCGCCGGCTTCCAAGGACGACGATGACGACGACGACAGTTCGGAGACCGAGAAAACAGATGAAGCGACCGCTGCCTCCGTCGCGCTTTCGACGGCGCGCTACACGGTCCGCCTTCATTTCATGGAACCCGACTCCATTGAGCCGGGCCAGCGGGTGTTCAACGTGCTGCTGCAAGGGCAACCGGTGTTGAAGGATTTTGACGTCGTCAAAACCGCCGGTGGCGTTCTTCGCGGTATCACGCGCGAATTCAAGAACATCGTCTTGAATCCACAACTGGAAGTGCGCCTGCAACAATCAGCCGCTTCCAAGTTCGGCCCGTTGCTTTGCGGCGTCGAGTTGATCATGGAAGCGCCATCGCGTTAAGCGTCCGGGACGGACGCCGCTACATCAGGCCGACCGACTTCAAAAACGCCTCGGTCTTGCGCAGGGCATCTTCCCACAACACGGCGTCGAAGATGATGTGGCCGTGCTTGCCGCCTTCGTTGACGACCAGTTCGCAGCGATTGCCGGCTTTCAGCATCGCCTCGTGAAACGCTTTCGCGCCTTTGAACGGCGTGGTTGTGTCGCCGGTGCCGTGGAAGATGATCGTGGGCGGCACGCCGGGTTTCACGTGATGCACCGGCGAGATCTCGCGCCAACGCTCGCCGATCTTCGCGTTGCCGTAGCCTTCCGTCGAAGTGTCAATCACCGGGTAAAACAACACCAGCGCGTTCGGGATGCAGGAGACGCTTGTGTCTTCGCCCGCTTCGTCCACGCCGTCAAACAACGCCAGGCTCGCCGCGAGATGGCCGCCGGCGGAACCGCCGTTGGCGGCGATCTTCTGCGGGTCAATGCCGAGTTCCGTTGCGTGGGCGCGGACGTAACGCATCGCCGAACGCGCGTCCTTGACGCAATCGAACACGGTGGCGCCGGACTTTTTCTGGAAGAGACGATACTCGACGCTGATGGCGACCATGCCGCACTTTGCAAAGTGTGCCGCGGCCGGATATTGCCGGCGCGGCGTCATGCCGGTCCAGCCGCCGCCGTGGATCGTGAGGAAACACGGACGCTTGTCGCTCGGCTTGAAGCCGGGCGGCTCGAAGATGTTCAGGCGCAGTTCGCGTCCGCCGATCTTTTTGTAAACCACGACGCGGGTCGGTTCGAGTTGCGCCGCCAGCTCATCATAGAAGCCGCGCGCCGGCTTCGTGGCCGCGCTGGCGCTGGCGGACAACAGTAATGCGAGGGCGAGGATTAATTTCATGACAACAGTGTGAGCGGGTTCTGGCGTGTCGCCAGCGGAAACGTGACAGGCCGGCCGCCCAGCCGGTGCGATTCGAGCACGGCACAGATCATCTCAACCGTCACGCGCCCGGCTTTCGCGTCGCACAACGGAGCGCGATCCTCGCGCATCGCGGCGATCAGGTCGCGCGCAGCCAGTTCGTGGCTGGCGACCGGTTTCACAACGTCCGCGCCTGCCGGACCGACTGGTTCTTGCGAGGGGATTCGCCGCGCAAACGGGTCCTCGTCCACACGCAAGTCAATGGTTCCTTTCGTGCCGACCAGTTGCAGGCCGAACCCGTCGGCTTTGCTGCCCGCGCGTCGGACCGACTTGAACACCAACGGCACGCCGCGCTCCATCTCGAAGCGCGCGTGCAATTCGTTGCCGCCGACCGGGCCGACGCCTTCCGCGCCCTCCTGCAAGTCCGCGCGTGTGACGGGACGTCCGTCCTGCAACAATTTTGCCGTGCAAGCGAGCGGCTTGCCGGCGACGAAATGCGCAAGGTTGAACACGTGCGAGCCGAGCACCCAGAGATCGAGCACGCCGCCGCGCTCGTCTTCCTTGCCGCGTCCGCGCAGTTCGCGCAACTCACCGATGGCCGCGTCTTTCGCCGCCACCGGCAAGGCCGGGTGATAACGGTTGCGGTGCGCCAGCGCGAGCTTCACGTTGCGACGTCCACAGGCGGCGACAATCTCGTCGGCCTCCGCCGGCGTCCGGCAGAACGGTTTTTCCATGTAAATGCCGCGCGCGCCGGACGCGATGGCGGCAAGCGCCATGTCGCGATGCTGGTCAATGTGTCGCAGCGCGATCGAGACGATGTCAGGTTTTGTCTCCGCGAGCATCGCGCGGTAGTCAGCGAAACCTTTTACGCTGAGCCTCTTCTGCGCTGCCGCAAGCCCTTTCGGGTCGGCATCGGCAACGGCGACTATCTCCGTCTCCGGCAGGCACAGCCACATGGTGTCGAGGCCGTGTCCATAATTGCCGCGTCCCGTGTGGCCGATGACGGCGACGCGGAGTTTGCGTTCGTTTGACGCCGCGCGAATGGCAAAAGCGATTCCCGATGTTGCGGCAACAGCAATGAACTGACGACGATTCATGCGCGCCATCATTCAGAAAACGGAATCGGTTGCCAAGAACAAATTCTGACGGGTACTTTCGGTAACCGCATCGTCGGGACCGGTGCAACAACCCAGTTGCAGCAGCGCTGCGTTCGCCTATAATCCCCGGGCAGGAGACACGATGACCAAGCTGCCATTGCTCGCATTTCTGGTGGGTGCCAACGCGCTGTGCGCAGAACCGGCGATTGTCCAGACAGGAACGTTGTCGGCGCGGGAAGCCAACCAAGCCGCCGCCGTGGATGAACGGTTTGTTTATGCGATTGGAAGCACTGTTGTCGCGAAGTACGACCGCGCAACGGGGCAACGCCTTGCGCCCAGCACCGGGACGGCGCACCATCTCAACAGCGGTTTCCTCTGGGAAGGCCGGCTGTATTGCGCCCACTCGAACTTTCCGAGGAAGCCCGACAAGAGCGAGATCATGGTTCTCGACACGGAGACGATGGCGTTGAGCGTGTTCAAGGATTTCGGCGAGTATCGCGGCAGCCTGACGTGGGTCGTGCGGGAAGGTGGCCATTGGTGGTGCAACTTCGCGCACTACGGCGCTGACAACGCAAAGACCGTGCTCGTCAAGCTCGACGACCAGTGGCGCGAACAAGGCGCGTGGACTTATCCGCCAACAGTGATCCAAGACTTGGGCAGGATGAGTATTTCCGGCGGTGTCTGGAAAGAAAACCGGTTGCTCGTGACCGGGCACGACAAACGGGTCATGTACCGGCTGCGCTTGCCGGCGAAGGGCGATGTGCTGGAACTGGTGGACATCCTGCCGTCGCCGTTTCCCGGCCAAGGGATCGCCGTTGACCCGAAGACCGGCGGTTTCGTCGGGATCAATCGCGCGCAGAAGGCGGTTGTTTTCGGCGAGCTGCGCACACGTCCATGACAGCGCGGAGGATGTACGGATTGTTCTTCTCCGAGTTTTGATTCTGCTCGGACCAACGATCATAGCCAAGTTCACGAAAAGCGACTTTGTCCGCCTTGTTTAATTCCAACAGCACGTCGCGCATCAACTGCCAGCCGGTGAGTTTGAAGTCCTGCAACACGTTCGCGCCGGTGGAATAGGTCAACTGTTTCAGCCCGGCGCTCACCAAATGTTCCGGGATCGTTCCGACCGGGTCGTCTGCCGCCGCGAGCGGGTTCCAGAATTTCTCCGATGCATCATACGACATCTTGAACAGCGCCGGCGGTTCGGCTTTCGGCCCTGTTTTCCCCAGGCCGCCGGTGCCGAGCGCCTTCTCAGACCAACGCGCCGTGCCTTCGGTGTACCAGGCGTTCTTGAAGTAGCTGATGCTGTACTGGATCAGGTGAAAGAACTCGTGCGCCGGGGTCAGGTTGGCGGGGGCTTTGACGGAAGTGGCGACATTGAAGCAGAGCGACAGTGTGCCGGGTGAATCGCCAGGACGCTTGTATCGTTGCAGTTCGTCGTAGGCCACGCCGTTGAAGCGCAGGATGCTTTTGTGCAAGAGGTGAATGTCGAGAAACGACGCGCTGCGGAACCGCTCCGTCTGGAACGGGTCGGGAAAACCGAGCGTCTCGACAAACAACGAGTGGGCCGCCCATGTCTGCTTGGCGATGTCCTCGACCTGGTCCGGCACGCCGTTGCGGTTTGCGTCGGCGGCGTCCACCGCATTGGTGCCGGTGGTGTCATAAAAGATGCGAATCCGTCCGAGCCGGTATTCGTGCGCAAAGCGCGCGGCATGAACGTGGCAGGCCATGACAGCCAAGAGGAGGACCGTCAACACACCTGCTTTGCTTCGGTCACCGTGCTTTTTCTGATGCATGGACGCTATGCGAGCAACGCGTGGGCGGCCTTGAGCTTCGGCACGATGGAAAGATGGCCGGGGCAGACGTTCTCGCAACGGCCGCACTCGGTGCAAGCCGTCGCCTGTTGATGGCGCGCCAAGGACGCGTACAGTTCGCGCGCGTCCCGGCGATGGCCGTAATTCTGATAGTACATCCGGAACCGGAAAATATCAGGCACGCGCACTTGCGCCGGGCAGACCGTCAGGCAGGTCTCGCACATCCGGCAATAGTCGCCGGTGGCGAGCGCGGCGTATTGTTCCAGCAGCCGCTCGTGCGACGCCCGGAACTTCTGCGTCACCGCCGCGCAATCTTCAACCACATCCTGCGCGGTGTTCATGCCGACGATGGCGCAGGAGACGTTGCGATTTTTCAGGACCCACATCAGAAAGGCCTGGTAGAGGTTCTCCGTGCCCTGCGCTTTCAACTCCTTGAGCAAGCCCGCCACCTTGGGGTCGTTGGTCTGTTTCGCCCAGTTGGGAATGAAATGGCCGGTCATCGGTTTGATGACCATCACGCCGACGTCCTTCTTCTTGCATAACTCGAAGAGTTGCTCCGTGCCGACGCGGTCGGTCTGTTCCGTCCACTTCGCCAGGTTCATGTAATTGTACGGCTGAAGAATGAAGTCCACCACCCCGGCCTCAACGCGCACACGATGTTCTTCCGGCACGTGGCAACTCATTCCGACGAACCGGATCTTGCCCTGCTGCTTGAGCTTCTGCGCGGCCTCGCCAAAGGCGTCGCTCCAGCCGCCGTGTCCGAAGTAGCCGTCAATCACATCGGTCTGGAACCGCTCCAGACTCCGTTCGCACGCGGCCATGATCGTTTTCACGTCGCGCTTGGGGCTTGTCGCCGTGAAGATCAGCGCTTCGTTGCGGCGGCCTTTCAGCGCGCGCCCGAGGATTTCCTCGGTGTCGTGATAACTCGCGGAGGTGGAGACGAAGTTGCCGCCGCGGTCCAGCAGCTTCTGAACGATGGCGGGAAGCTCTTCGCGATACCGGTTGAACAGCTCCGGCCCAAGCTGCTGCGAACGCAGCCCGCTGGCGCAGCCCAACCCGATTTCGGAGACCTGCAAGTTCGTGCGGCCAAGCCGCCGGTACTTCATCGCCTTCGCCGGCTGCCCGGCGCGGCTCTCGGCCAGCAGTCCGACGGCGGCCGCCGTGGTGGTTCCCAAAAACCGCCGGCGCGAAATGAGACTGGCGGTTTGCGGTTTCATGATGTCCTCCGTCAACTGAGTTTCGCCTCGATCTGTTTCAAGACTTTCATGGATTCCTCGGCGATGACTTTTCCGCCCGGCGAAAAGTCGAAGACTTCCAAGGAAACCCATCGGTCGAAGCGCAAATCCTTCAACACTTGGAATCCCTTCACGAAATCGTTCACCGCATTGCCGGTCCCAAGGTATTTCCCGTCCATCTCCTGCACGTGGACATGGTAAATGCAGGGGAGGAAGCGGCGAATCAGCACGTCAAACGGATCGGTTTCGTCGGGGGTGTTGTGGAAGTCGAACATCATCCGAATTGCCGGGTGGTTGACTGCGTCCATGACGGCCTTGGCTTCCGCCAACGTGTTCACCACATCCGTTTGCCGGCTGCCGAGGTGTTCGAGCAGAATCTTCACGCCGCGCCGTTGCGCGTGATGGGACACGGCGCGGAATCCGTCGGCGAGGTTTTTCCTGGCTTGCTCGACCGAAATGCCCTGTGTGCCGCGCTGTTTGGGCGAGCCGAAAATCATCACATCGCCCTCCAGGTCGGCGCAGAAATCAATCAGCGCGCCCAGGTAGGCCAGTGTTTTCTTCCGGACCGCCGCGTCCGGCGTGGTGATGTGCAACCCGGCCGGCGGCGGCGCCAGCAGCCAGTGCAACCCGGCGCACGAAAGCCCGGCGCTTTTCATGACGCGCAACATCTCTTTCCGTTTCGCGGGCGACAGTTCGTGGACGCTTTCTTTCACGAGCGAGAACGGCGCGATCTCGATCCCCGTGTAACCGGCCGCCGCCACGATCTCGCATTGTTTTTCCCACGGAAGCGGCTGCATGCTTTCGTTGCACATCGCATATTTGAACCCGCGCCAGCGCGACGCGCCCCCCCGGTCCTTGACGGCGCAGCCGTGGACAAGCGTTCCCAACAGGCCCGCACCCAGGGCCGTTCCGCTCCGTTTGATGAATTCTCTTCGATGCATGTTTTGTTCTCCTGTGGTGGAAGTGAATGTTACACGATCTTCGGCACGACAAACGGCGCGCGATCCTTGCGACGGCAGTGCCGGTTGGCGTCGTCGGCAAACTCGCCGACGAATTGTTCTCGTTTCGGATCCAACGTCACCCACGGGCCGAGCACAGCCGGCGTCGCGCCGAGGTCAATGCCGTTTTCCCGCAGATACTCGCAGCACCGGTCAAACGCGTCCGACAACAGCGGCGCGGACCGTATCCTTTCCTTGATCGCGCCGGGGGAGGATGGCGCGCCGATCCGGTGCGAGATGTTGGCCATGTGCGAGCAAACGGTGGAGACGTGGCCCACCTCGGCTTCCGCGTACAGCGCGCCGGTCTTCCGGCTGCGGACGGCCTCGATGAAATTGGCCAGGTGGAGCCGTTGCACTTGCCTGGCATTGAGACCGTCTTTGAATTCCTTGAGCTTGCGGCCTTGCTTGTCAAAGACGGCGCCGCCGGTGTAATCGCCATCGAAATGGCCGCCTTCGCACACGATCACGATGCCGCGGTTGGTATTGTGAAACGCGCCAAGGGATTTCGTCTCGTCGGCCTGGACGTTGCGGATTTCACAAAGGATCGGCACCGGTTGATAGTCGAAAAACGCAATCTGCGCGTTCGGTGTTTCCGCGTCGTCGCGGTACAAAAACCGGCCGCCGATGCTGATGGCGCGCGGCGGCGGTTGGTTCTGTCCCAGCGCCCACCGGCAGATGTCAATGACATGCACGCCGTTGTTGCCCATGTCGCCGTTGCCGGTCGGCCAGACCCAGTGCCAGTCGTAGTGCAGTTGCCCGCGCATCAACGGCGTCTTCGGGGCCGGGCCGCACCAGAGATCGTAGTCAACCGTGGCCGGCACCGGCGTCGGCGCGCTCACTTTCCCGATGCCCGTGCGCGCGCGATAGACGAGCGCGTGGGCGCATCGGATGGCGCCGAGTTGGCCGCTGCGCAGGTACTCGAAGGCTTGCGGCAGCACCGCGCTGGCGCGGCGTTGCGTGCCCATCTGGACGACGCGCTTGTGCTTGCGGGCGGCCGCGACCATTTGGCGGCCTTCCCAGATGTTGTGGGAAAACGGTTTTTCCACATAGACATCCTTGCCCGCCTCGCACGCCCAGATTGTCTGCAACGCGTGCCAGTGGTTCGGCGTCGCCAGCACCACGGCGTCAATGTTCTTGTCGTCGAGCACCCGGCGAAAATCCTTGTGGGCGGCCACCGTTTCGCCACGGTCCTGAAACAGTTTCACCCCGTGGTCGAGAACGGCCTGGTCCACGTCGCAGAGCGCGACGATTTTCGCGCTGGGAACTTCGCGAAACCCGTTGATCAGTTGGCGGCCCCGCCCGCCGACGCTGCCCGGAACATCAATGCCGCCCAGTCCCACCACGGCGAGCCTGACCTCGGAGCCGCCCCCGGCGCCGGCGGCCCACGCGGGCAGTCGGCACGCCACGGCTGCGGCCAGCGAAGTTTTCAGGAAATGTCTGCGGGTTGTTCGTTGTGCATTCATGGCGGTCACCGGTTGCTCCGGGAACACTTGTACACAACCCGCGCATCCTGCCGCAAGCGAATTGCGCCTGGCTACTGGCAGGAGTGGGCGCACAAGATTCAGGTTGAAAAAGAGGGACGCCTTCTCTATACGTCGCGTCAAGTGGAACAGATCCCCGATGCCATTTGCGAGCCGCCTTTTCAGGCGGAGTTTGTCGCGTTCACGGAGCCAGCCGACGAGGCTGAGCGCCGGTTGCTGCGTGCCTGCTCCCATTACCCGGTCAGCGACCGCCCCCTGTTCACCGCCGCCTACCGCGAGTTGCGCCGGGTTGACCTGAGCGGGAAACGGGTTGTTGAGGTTTGCTGTGGTGGCGGCGAGTTGGCGGTGCAGCTTGGGACGCTGTTTCCGCAAGCCGAAGTGGTCGCCGTGGACCGGCACGCCACGACCGCCGCGGCAGTGCAACAAGCACAGGACAAAGGGTTGGCCCGCAATGTCCGGTACGAGTGCGCGGACGCCTTGCGCCTGGGCTGGTGCGCGGACGCCTCGCTGGACCTGATCGTCGGCCAGGCGGCGCTGCACCACCTGGCGCACGATCCCGTGCAGGTTGCGGCGGAGTTCAGCCGCGCCTTGAAACCCGGCGGACGACTGATCTTCATCTTCGAGCCGCTCGGCCACAATCCTTTCGTGGCGGCCGTGCGGGCCTTCAATGTCACCCGTCACAACATGGTTGATGAAAGCAATCTTTTCTTCCGCACGCTTCGTGAAATTGCCCGGAATTTTTCCCGCTGCGAGGTTCAGGTGTTCAACCTGTTCGGCTATCCGCTGAAAATCTTCCGCAGCGAGTCGGCTGTGCCGTTGGTCCGCGCCGCGAATGCGATGGATCGTTTCGTGTCGCGCCACTGGCCGGACGCCGTGCGATATGCGGCGAACTGCAACGTGATTTATACCCGCTGAGTTTTCGGGCGCGGCGCATGAGGTCCCGATAAGCCGGCGCTCGACTCCCATTGATGTTGCCGGACAGCATCGCAGGCGGTATGGTGGCGCCCGTTCGGATCCCGCGACCGCAAAACGAAGAAGCAAGAGGAAAACAAGCATGAATCGAATGTTGATCGCAATGTTGACGTTGAGCGTGTCGGCGGCCATCGCTCAGGGGCCGCCGCGCGGACCGCGCCGGGAGCCGGTGACTATCACGAGCGCGCCGGTGGCGAAGGACGCGGCGGAAGAGAAAATCCTCGGCGTGCTCGACGACATGGATAAAACCCAGCGGCGGGGTTCGTTGAGTGTGCCGGTGGAGGACGGGCGGATTTTGCGGTTACTGGTCGAGAGCATGGGGGCGAAGACCGTGGTCGAGTTAGGCACGTCCATCGGCTATTCGGGAACATGGATGTGCCTCGGCCTGCGCAAAACGGGCGGGCACCTGACGACCTACGAGATTGACCCGGAACGCGCCGCCAAGGCGCGCGCCAATTTCCAGCGCGCCGGCGTGGAGAAGCTGGTCACGATCGTCGAAGGCGACGCGCACGAGACGCTCAAGAAGTTCAAGGGAACGATTGACCTCGTGTTCCTCGATGCCGACAAGGAAGGCTACTTGGACTACCTGAACACGCTGCTGCCGATGGTGCGTCCCGGCGGATTGATCGTGGCGCACAACATGACGCCGCGCATGGCTGACCCGAATTACCTCAAGGCGGTCACCACCAACCCGGACCTCGAAACCGTGTTCATCAACAAGGAAGCTTCCGGTGTCGGACTCACCCTCAAAAAACGGTAGCGCCCCGGCAAAGGCGCTGACGCTCTTCGACTCGACCTGCCTGATCGTCGGCATCATCGTCGGCGCGGGCATCTACCAGACCGCGCCCGACGTGGCGCGCGGCGTCGGCGGTCCGTGGGGCGTGATGGCCATCTGGCTTTGCGGCGGCCTGCTCTCTTTGTGCGGCGCGCTCGGCTACGCCGAACTGGCCACGGCCTACCCGCGCGAGGGCGGCGATTACGTCTATCTCGGGCGCGCCTACGGCCGCTGGGCCGGGTTCCTGTTCGGCTGGGCGCAACTGGCCGTCGTGCGCCCCGGCGATATCGCGGTGATGGCGTTCGTGTTCGGGACGTACGCGAAAAGTTTGTACGAACCGTTTGCTGGTTGCGAACTGGTTTACACGGTCGGCGCAATCGTCGTGCTGACCATCATCAACGCGCTCGGCGTGCGCGAGGGCAAATGGACGCAAAACCTGTTGACCATCGTGAAACTGCTCGGCCTGCTCGCCGTCGTCGTCATCGCGCTGTTCGGGACTTCCGCGCCCGTTGCGCGCGAGGCGGCCGGGCCGTTGCCTGCGACGCTCGCGATGATTCTGGTGCTCTTCACCTTCGGCGGCTGGAACGAGATGGCCTACGTCGCCGCCGAGGTCAAGGACTCCCGCCGCAATATCGTCCGCGCCCTCGTCACCGGCACGGCAGCGGTCACGGTCGTCTATCTGCTCATCAATGGCGCGTTCCTCCACCGGCTCGGTTACGCCGGGCTGACGCAATCCCAGGCGGTCGCCACCGACGTGGTCGCCACCGTGTTCCCGCAAACCGGCGCGCGGCTCATCGCCGCGTTGATCTGCGTGTCGGCGCTCGGCGCGCTCAACGGCCTCATCTTCACCGGCGCGCGCATCTCCTACGCGATGGGCGCGGAGCACCCGGTCTTCGGCTGGCTCGGACGCTGGGAACCGCGCACGGGAACGCCCGCGCGGGCGTTGGTCGCGCAAGGCGCCATCGCGGTCGCGCTGGTGATCGCGCTCGGCTCGTTCATCAACGCGATCCTCTACACGGCGGCGGCGGTCTATGCGTTCTATCTGGCAACGACACTCGCCGTGATCGTGTTGCGCCGCAAAGAACCGCACGTCGAACGGCCCTATCGCGTCACCGGTTACCCGGTCACTCCGCTCATCTTCAGCGCCGCGTGCGCCTTTCTCATCTACAGCGCCATCATTTACAAACCGACGATTGCCGCCATCTCCTGCCTGCTGTTGCCGACAGGTTTGTTGCTCTATTGGTGGAGCGGTCATATAACAAGACGGGCGGAGCGACAAACCAAATGAATGATGAATGTCCTCGCTCTGGCGTTGTTTCTCGCAGGCGCAATCGCTCCGCGCGCCAATGACGGCCCGTGGAACCGGGATGTCATCGTCTATCGCGTCAGCCCCGCCGGTGCCGTTGAGAAACTCGCCGCCTTCGAGCGGGCCGGCGTGCCGACTGTCGCACGGCTCAACGATGGCCGCCTGATCGCCGCGCATCAACACTTCCCGGAAAACGACCGCGCAAACTTCGACAAGGTGGCCGCGCGTTTCTCCAGCGATGACGGCAAGACGTGGACCGCGCCGCAGGTCATTCAAGTCGCTGGCTTGCCGGAAGGAATGCGGTTTCCGTTCGACCCGACGCTGGTGCCGTTGCCCGATGGGCGTGTGCGGCTGTATTTCACCGGCAACATGGGACGCACGTTTGGCCGCAGCACTCCGTCCATTCACTCGGCCATCTCACAGGACGGCGTCAATTACACCTACGAACCCGGCGTCCGATTCGGCGTGGAAGGTCGCATGGTGATTGATTGCGCCGTCGCATTGCACAACGGCGCGTTCCATTTGATTGCCCCGGACAACGAAACGACAACAGGGAATCGAGGCTACCACGCCACAAGCAAGGACGGCCTGAACTTCACTCGCACAGACGATGTGCAAATCGAAGGCCGTCGCCGGTGGCTTGGCAACGCGCAGTCCGACGGTAAACTCATTACCTTCTACGGCACCGGCGAAGGCACGAGCAGCGGTTTGTGGATGGCCACGAGCGCCGACGGCCAGAATTGGAAACTTGTCGCCAGCCCGCCCATCCGCGGTGGCGACCCCGGCGCGGTCACAACACGCGACGGCGGTCTGCTGGTCGTCATCACCAGCCAGCCGGTGCGACAGGTGACGCCACCAAACGCAACCGCCCCTCCAACACAACAGCAACCGCGCCGCGATTTCAATCGCGCAGTGCCCGGCAGCGAGGCCGCTGCGCAATACTACGCAAAGGTCAACGCCGACTCCGAGTTCACGCCGCATCGAGGCGGCCTCGCCGTGCCCGGCGGACCGGCGCCGATGCGCCTGATGATTGCCACATCGCCGGATGGATTAAAATTCGAGCGGCGCAATCTCATCGTCACCGACCAAGGCTCGGTGCCGGATTTGGTCGTGGATAAAAACGGTTGGATCTGGCTCTACTATCAAGCCGCTTCCGTCGGCAACGACATCAACCGCGTCGCGCTCGCCCTCTCGAAAGACAACGGCGCAAGCTGGACGTTCCGTCGCGTGACGTTGACCGGCTTCGTGTCGCAGAAACCTGACCCGTGCGATCCGGAAATCCAGTTGAGCGACGACGGCATGTTTCGGCTGTTCCTCACCTGGCCCGAACACGGCAGGCAACCCGTGAGTTGGTTGACGGAAAGCCGCGACGGCGTGAATTTCAAGCTCGTCGGCAAAGCGTTTGATCCCGACGGCATGGCGCTCGACCCGTCCATCGTCAAGCTCGGCGACACGTGGCACATCTTCGCCGGCGGCGGACGCGGCCCCAACGAAAACTGGCACGGCACATCGCGCGATGGCCGCACATTCACCGCCAATCGTCCAATACGTTTCACGGCCAACGGCGTCCCTTGCATGATGGCCAATGGCATCGTCGTGCCCGGCGGCGTGCGTTTCTACGCCTTCAACAACGCGCGTCCCGGCCAACCACACCGCATTTACTCCTTCTTCACACGTGACGGCACAAACTGGACGGCTGACTCCGGCATTCGTTTGGATGCCGATGGTCTGGATGCGTTGGAAATGTCCGGCTTCGGCGTCCTCGACCCTGCCATCGGACGGCTGAAGGACGGCACGTATCTGATGGTCTATACAACGCGAATCCCCGGCACGCGTGTTGCCGCCGCCGTGCGACCGTCAGCAAAGGCACTCATGCCATGAACATCCGAATCCCAATCGTGGTGATGACGATGCTGTTTCTCGGCACTGCCGCTGGCGCGACGGAACCGCCCCGAACATTTTTCGCCGTCCAGTGCGAGGCGCGCTCGGCTAATCCGCAGATGTGGAACGGGATCCGCCGGTTCATCGAGAAATGGTTCCAATTCAGTCGTGAGAACAAGGCGCGCATCCGCACCGTGCGCGACATCGTCAAAATCTATCCCGCCGACCAGATCGTGGAAGTCAAATGGGTGCGACAAGAGACTGCTCTATCGAAACCTCCAGAAGGATTGTTCGCAAAGGTTCGCAAGTTTCAGGAACTGCTCAAGACGGCAAAAGCCGAGCACCGTGACACCTCAGCGGCAGAAGACTTCGACCGTCAATCGCGCGCCGCCGCCAAGCGGGGCGACACGGCGGAGGCTGAGCGGTTGCTCAACAAGGCCATCGGCGCGCTTAGCCAGAAGAAACAGACCAGCAGTGACAGTCGCGGCCGCATCACGTTCGCCGTGAACACGCATGACTGGCCGCACTTGGAGGAGAGCGCGGCGACTGTCCTCCGTCTCATCGGCATCTTTGAGAAACACAAAGTGCGCGGCGATTTTTATTTCACGCCGCAGATCGTGGAGCATTACGCGCAGAAACGTCCCGACGTGATTGAGCGACTCAAACAGTCGAACATGTGTATCAGCTATCATGTCCGACCACCGCACCCAACGTACGCCGGTTTTGAGTCGCCGATTCGCCATCTCGACGATGCCGCGCTCGAACAAACATTGCGCGATTACGAAACCTATCGGCTCGATCCGGCGACGGGCAAACTTCAACGCGACAAGCCCGGCGGCTACCGCTACGTTGCACAAGTCTTCGGACGCAACCCGGTCGTTGTTTCTCCGCAGGCGCGTGACTCGCGCATTCGCGCCGCCGCGCTCAAGGTTTATGCCGAGATGGGCGCGAAGATGGTCGTCGCGTATCACGAAAGCGGCACAAAACGGGAGGAACCGTTCGAGTGGATTCACGGACTATTGGCGCGTCCGAGCGATTTCAGCGTGACACGCTGGGAGCGCGACATCTTTTGGTGGAACGCGCCCAACAGCGACCCGGTGGCGCTGTTGAAACGACAACTGGCCGACTGGCGCGGCGGTCGCGCCCCGTTCATCACGGCATTGATTCACGAGAACGATTTCACGCGGGAAGGCGGCACCGGCTGGGGCAACATCTATTACGAAGGACCTCGAAGCCGTCCCAAGCAACCGCCGTTCAACCTGAATGCCCCGGACCGTTCGCGTCTGCGCGCTACGGATGCAAGCAACAGAATCTGGAGGGCATACAAGGAACTGGTTGCCTACGCAGCGGCCAACTTGCGCGTCGTGACCTCGGAAGACATTGTGACGATGGCCAAAACGCCAACAGCAAAACCGCGCCCGGAAAAACGAACCCGACCGGGTGAAGAGTTTGAAAGCGTCTCCACACAGATTCCGTCAGCGGCCGCCGGCAACACGGGCATCGCCGCGACCGTGTTGATCCCGCGCCAAGCGCGCTATCCTGAAGGCGCGCCAGTCGTGATCCATGTCGCGGGCGGCGTGCAGTCCGGCAGCGCGCGCGGCCGGCCGGAGTATGTGCGGCACGGTTTCGTCGAAATTCACTTTGCGTTTCCCGGCGGCGGGTTCGACGAGGAACGCAGCGGCGGCGTCTATGATTTCCGCGGACCAAACTGCGTTCGCGCGCTGGCCGACGTGATCAAGTTTGCCATGAGTCCCAAACTCGGCGCGCTCGTCCGCATGACCGTGTTGACCAACAACGTCGGCATCGTTGGCTCAAGTCACGGCGGCAATGCCTGCGGTCTCGCGATGGCGAAACACGGCACCGAGTTTCCAAATCTCGCGTGGTATGCCTCGATGGAATCGCCCTACGGCGAGGGCGAAGCCAACGTCGAGCTTGGCGGACATGAAAGCGGCGTGAATCCGGCCTACGATCCCCAAACCGGCAAGCTCGATCTCTCGCGGCTGGCTTGGTCGAGCGAGTTGTCGCCGGGATTATTTCGCAAACCGATGCTCGCCGACACGCGCCAACTTAAAGGCGCGTTCTACTTCGAGATTAACGGCAAAGTTCCGGTGAACTGTTTCGTCGGCGACGACGGCAACGGAGTGAAGGCATGGTACTCGCCCCGCATCCTTGCCGAAGCCGAGCGACGCAAGCTCATCACCGGCGCGCGCCCCGCGCACATCCCGACGCTGGCCGAGTCGCGCGAGTTCTGGCAATGGCGCGACGCGACGGCGAGCATCCCGGACGCGGTGCGCAATTGCCCAAACCTCGCCGTCATCGGCTATGCGAACGAGCGCGACCACGTCCAAGCCGACCCGGTTCACACCCACATCCTCGAACAAGTCGAAGGCTTCCGAAAAGCCGGTGCGCGTTTTGTCCGTCTGAATCCCGACCGCGCCTACGTCGAGCGCCTCGCGCCCGGAGCAGCGCGTTTTGCCGACAATCCCGCCGGTAAAACATGGACGCGCGCCAACATCCGCGAAGGACTCGAACCCGCTTCGTTGCCGATAGGCGTTTACATGCAGGCCGCCGTCTGCGAACTCGCCGACCGCGCCCGCGCCGGTAATTGGTCGCCCAATCTTGATGCTGTGCTGCACAACTCTCCGGCAAAACCCTGAAAACACTTACTCTCTCTCTTTGCGTCGTCACCATTGGTTTCGCGGTTCAACCCACCTACACCATCGTCGGCACTGGCCAGACGAAGTGCTACGACGACCGTCGCGAAATCACGCCGCCCAAACCCGGCCAGCCGTTTTACGGACAGGACGCCCAACATCCCGGCCCCGCGCCGAGCTACAAGGACAACGGCAACGGCGCCATCGCCGACCTCAACACCGGCCTGATGTGGGTCAAGGCGCGCGGCGAAAAAGTCACCTGGCAGGACGCGGTTGCCGGGGCGAAAAGCTGCCGGGCCGGCGGGTTCACCGACTGGCGGATGCCGACGATCAAGGAACTCTATTCGCTCATCAACTTCAACGGCGGTTTCGACATGCGAGCCGGCGCAAAACGCTCCACGCCGTATCTCGATACGAAGTATTTCGAGTTCAAGTACGGCGATGAATCAAAAGGCGAGCGCGGCATTGACTGTCAGGACTGGACCGCCACCGAATACATCCGCACGACGATGGACAACAACCCGACTGTGTTCGGCGTCAATTTCGCCGATGGCCGGATCAAAGGCTATCCCAAGACCACGCGGCGCGGCGCGCACCGGCTCTTCGTCCGCTATGTTCGCGGCAACCCGCTCTACGGCAAAAACGATTTTCGCGACAACGGCGACGGCACCATCACCGACCGCGCCACCGGTTTGATGTGGCAGAAAGCCGACAGCGGCAAGGGACTGAATTGGGAACAAGCCCTCGCCTACGCAGCCAGCCTCAAAGGAGGCTGGCGACTGCCGAACGCGAAAGAACTCCAGAGCATCGTGGACTACACACGCATCCCTGCCATCTCTCCAGTTTTCCAGTGCTCCACTTTGCCCGATGGCGAGCATCCGTTTTACTGGACGAGCACCACGCATCTCGACGGCCCGCGCGACCGGCAAGGCATCGCCGCTGTCTATGTCTGTTTCGGGCGCGCCCTCGGCTGGATGAGTTTCCCTCCCGGCGTCGGTCAACCGCGCCTGACAGACGTTCACGGCGCCGGCGCGCAGCGCAGCGACCCGAAGACGGGTGATCCGCGCGATTACCCGCAAGGACGCGGCCCGCAAGGCGACGTCATCCGCATCTTCAACTACGTCCGGTGTGTCCGTTCCCCGTGAGTTGAACAGGCATCCTGCCTACCTGTCTTGTGGGATGGTCTGCAACCACTTTGCTCACCAACTGGCTATTGCTTGTGAAAGTTGGGCGGTGTGGCTGCCGGGGGCGATGTGGGCGAAATAATGGGCGTCGGCCAACGCGGCGACGAAACGGTTGCGGCGGATGGCGAGTTCGGAAACGACGCGACGGTCTTTGTCGGTGAAGCAGGAGAGGATCAGCAGCCGGCCATCGGTCAGCGGTTTCTGCCAGTCGGGTGGAATACGCTTGGGCAATGACCGGGCAGGACAGATGATGACCGGCGACGTGCCGCGCAGGAGGATGCGGAGACATTCCTTCTCCACCGGCGAATGGAAGCCGCTGATGATGCAGCGGCCTTCGTCGCGCCAACGGGCGGATTGGTCGTAAGTGGCGAGGATGGCGCTGCCGGGACAACGGGCGGAGCAGAACAGCGCAATCTTGGGCAGGTCGAGCAGATCGAGGTTGCCGAGTGCGGTCAACTGTGTCGGGGCTTCTGTGTCCAAGCGTTCACGCAACCGCGACGGGTAGCGGGCGTCAGTAGCGGTGAGAACAACGGGTGTCAATGCGGCATTCATCTTTTCTAAGGTTCTGCACAATTCTAGCTGGTTTGAGGTAGAAATGCACAGTCTGTCTTTTTGTCCGGCGGAGAGCGCAAACCAAAAACCGGAAGTGGAACGACCAGTCCCACAGGCGTAATGGCTCGCCGCGGGGCGAGCACTGCTGCTCGCACGGCTTATCTACCGCACGTTGGCGTCCATTGCGAGCCCCGTTTTACCGCTTGCGCCAACGATGCCTGACGGGTAGTGTGTGCCGTGACAGGAGACAATGCCAATGGCTTTGGAACGTGAAATCAAGTTTTTCGAGGGCAAGCGCGCCGAATGGCTGGGCGTGTACCCGAACAAGTTTGTCGTGGTGAAAGGCGACGAATTTGTGGCGGCGTGCGATTCGTTCGAGGAAGCGTTGCGCGTCGGCATTGATCGTTTTGGCAACCAGCCCTTCCTTGTCCGCCAAGTGACCGCCAACGAAGAGAAGGTCACGATTCCCGCGCTTACCTTCGGCCTGATCCATGCCCCTGCACCTGCAATATAGCGGCCAAGGGAAATCGCCCGACGGCAAAACTGTTTCGATCCCTGCGGCGCGGGTGCTGCGCGTCAAAGGTCCAGCCGTGATGGTTTCCGTGGGCGTCTCCAAGGAATGGGAAGACAAACTCGTGGCTACCGGACAACCCGTGCCCGCACCGATCACCGGCGCGGCGCTTGTGGATACCGGTGCCAGCGGGTGTTGCGTGGACGAGTCCGTTGCCCAGACGCTTGGCGTTGCACCAATTGATGTCGTCAACATTTCCTCCGCTTCCCATACCGCATCGCCGAAGCCGGTCTTTCCCGTTCGCCTGACGCTGATGGGAACAAATCTCACGGTCAACGCTTCTCGGGCCATCGGCGTGCCGCTCCAACCGCAAGGTTTCATTGCCTTGTTGGGCCGGGATTTTCTGCAACGGTTTGTGCTGATCTACAACGGCCCGGCCGGCGAACTCACGCTCGCTTCCTGAGCGCGCCGGCTACTCCTCTTCTCCGGCGTCGCGGCCGAGGCGGTACTTGACCAGCCCGCCGACTTGTCCGTCGAAGCGCAACGCGCGAAGTCGGAAGCTTGTCGTTGAGCGAAGGCGGGTGTCGTAGTTCAGGATGAAATCCAACTCCTCCGCCGTCAACCCGTAGTGCCCCGCCAGATGTTGGCGATGTAGTCGATCCCCTCCTGAAACAGAAGATGTTCGGCTGCCAACTGGTCCTTTGTTCGGGTCTCGCTATACAGCCATGACGTTTGCTTGAGCGTATCGTGCGGTGTCGGCGACACGATGAAGGCCGTGAGGGTAATCTTCCACTGAGGACAACTCCTTTGGAGGGATGGCTGAAACTCCGCCAATCTGCGATGGAGTTGAATTTTGGGATCGTCAATACCGCGGGCGTTACGCAAACCGTGTGGGTCTATGAAGGCAATTGCTTGCTGGTCGTTTTCGACGACCCACAAAATGAAGTCGGGGTAGAACGCCTCGCCGTCTTTGGGATTGAAGAAGCTGATGCCCCGGCCCCGCGTGAGATTGCGGAGCAGATAGACCTCTTTACCCGCCACCGCCGATGGGCTCTTCTGTAGCCAATCGCGCAGGTCTTTCACAAATTGGGTTTCGCTGGGATACAGCGACGGCGGGTTGCTGTCGAATCGCTTTTGGGCGTCATAGGCCAACAGCGGTTGGTAGAGGTTGTGGTCGAAGTGGATGGTCGGGAATTGAACGAGGTCCTTCTTGTAGAGGTCGTTCGCTTCGTTGACCAGTTTGCGAATCGTCTTCGCAAAGTCGCTCTTGGTTGTGACTTCGTATCGGTCAAACGCCAAGTTCGGGTCTTGCGGAGTCAGATCGGTCAAGCGCAAGTTCAACTGTTCCCAGCCCCGGTTGGCGCGTGTGTAGAGTGTGGCGAGATATTTTCTCAGCACCGCACCGGCAATGTCTTCGGTTCGCCGCATTGAGCCAAAACCACCGGGGACGAGTTGGTCGTCGGCGCAATACAACTCAAACTTGCCCCGCTCGATGATTTCTCGCGCCGTGGCGGGCGTGAACGCCAGATTTTCCATCCCGGCCGCGTGCTTGTATTCGAGGGCGTCGAAATAGAGGCGATCCCAATCAAACCAACCGGCCAGCGCTTTCAACTCCGCCGCCCGATCCTGCCCACCGGCCCGGTCGGCCCATTCCACTTGCCGGCCCGAATCGGCCATCTCGACGCGCGGTCGCAAATCCAGCGAGACCCGGACGGAGTCGTCCACTGCTGCGACGACGCTTTCAGCGGAGGCAAACTCCGCGCCTTCCGGTAATCGCAAGACCTGCAAACCCCGCTTGAGAAAACTCTTCTCGGTCTGGATAGGGACTTCCACCAACTCCCAATCCGTCTCGACGCCTTCCTTCTGCAACTCCTCCCGAAACCGCTGCATGTAGTTGGCGCGCACACCGAAAATGTTCAGCGTCTCCAGTAACTGGATATGCTTCGGCGCTGCGCCCGGCTCCAACGCGCCGCTGCGCTTGAGCGTGTTGGCCTTGCCGTGCAATCGCACGCCGCGCCCGAACAACTGGATGATCTGCGAGCCTTCCCCGCGCCCGATATTCATCAACCCCATGCTCGCCACGCGGAAGCTGTCCCAGCCTTCCATGAATTTCCGCGCCCCGATGAGCACATTGACCGGTGACTGCGCCTCGTTGATTTCGTCAAAGAGCGAACTCGGATGCACTGCGTCATCCTCGCGGGCGATCTTGCCTTCCTCCAACAGCGTCATCAAGCCCGGCACGTCGCCGATGTTGATCACGCCAAAGTAATCCGTGCCGACCCGCAACCCGATTTCGCCCTCGGCAATTTTGAGTGTCGCCGCCCGCAACGTCTCGCCCGGCCGCCCGCGCAACACCTGCCGGATAATCCGCTCGTACACCTTCCCGGCCTCCCAGCCTTTCTGCCGCAGATACTCAAACCGTCCCACAAAAAGGTCGTCGCCCTGCGGGTTCTTCAATCCGCTGGCACCGGCAAACAGCTTCTCGATCCGCTTCGTCCATGTCGCGCCTTGTTTCAGGAACTTGTCGAAAAACGCGACAATCTCCTCCACGTCGGTCAAGCTGGCCTGATCCTCGCGTGTCTTGCCCCCGGTCACGCTGTGCCCAACGAACACCCAAAGCGGACGCTCAATCGCATACGGGCGGAACGTCTCGCCGCGCTCCTCGAAAACCACCACCTGCTCGAAGAACGACAGCAGGTTCGCCAGCATCATCCAGTCATTGAACGTGTCGGTGTCATCGCGGACGTTCACCACCCAGTAATCCTTCCCGTAGCCGTCCTCGTAGAAGTGCGGGTAGGAATAGTCGAACAAGATGGCGTGCGCGTATTCATCCAGCAACGCCCGGTGTTTGTCGTCGTCGCTCGCGCCATTGACGATCTGCCCGAACGTCGCGCTGTACTCAAACGTGAACCCCTGCTCGGCCACCCGCTCACGTAACGTCCGCCACACCTCGCCGCTCGCCCCGCGATGCCCTTCGTCCACGAACAACAGATTATTCGGCCCGAACGCCTCCACGTCCACGCTCAACCCGCCGCCCCGCTTGTTCTCCGTCAACTTGGTGATCTCGATCACCGTGACCGGCAACTCGCTCGTCGTCAGCAACCCGCTCGCCGATTCCCCGTAATGCCGCGCCGCGATGCCGCTCTTGGCCAACTCGCCGAGATGCTGCCGCGACAATCCCTCATTCGGCGTGACCAACAGCACGTTGTCGAACTTCCGCCCCGCCTTGCCGGCGTAATGCTGCGCCTGCCAGATGTTCATGTGCATGATCAGCGTCTTGCCGCTGCCGGTCGCCATCCAGAACGCCAGCTTCGACAGGTCGTCATCCTCGAACGCCATGTCCACCGGCAACAGCAGTTCGGTGACAAAGCGGTTCAACTCCTTCCGCAACGCCTCCGTCTCGCCGAAATACCGGTCGAGGAAGTATTCGCTGAACAACGCCGCCAGCCATTGGAAATAGAGCAACTGCACCTTCGGCGTCCGCCCCTGATTCAGCCGTTCGACGTAGCCTTTGATCCGTAGGTCGTATTCCGCCAGCTTCACCACCGGCAACCGCAACCCGGCCTGACCGGCCACGACCTGATAGAAATGACTCTGCCCGTCATCGCCATACCCTTGCCGGGCGTTCTTCAACAACTCGCGCAGCGGCTTGAACCCCGCCTCCGCCCCGAGTTGCCGACAGAAAAACCGGAACAACGCCAGCCGGTTCTGCAACAACGGAATCTGTGGTTCGTATCCGTTTGGCATGGCGTTCACCCAATCGGCGCGAACATCAGCCGCTTGAACTCCGGCTCAATCGCCTCCGCCTCACCGGCATACGGCTGGTTCACCAACAGCCGGTCGGGCTGAGCGTCTTTGCCGAGCAACGCCGGCAAGATTTCGCGTTCCACAAACTGCCGGTCACGCTGCAATGCCTCTTTGCTCGACTCCAACCCGTCCGTGTCGCGCCACACCACCACAACGCTCTTGCCGTTGCGCGCCTCGCCCATCGTGACCCGATAGCGGCGTTTCCCCTCTCCCTTTGGGAGAGGGTCAGGGTGAGGGTTCTGGAATTCGCGCACCTTCCTCACCTGCAATCCCAGCAGGTAATTGAACGTCTCCACCAAATCCACCGGCCGCTCGACGATCTCGTCGCCCTCCTGCACCTTGAGCCGGTAATCGAACGGATGCCGCAGTTGCTCCACCGCCAGCAACGACGCGCTCCCCGCCGTCTCGAAATCGAGCATGTACCGCAACAGATATTCGTCGCCATACTGCTTCAACGCCAACTCGCCTTCCTTCGCACGCGGGAACGCCAGATTGTTCAGCGTGTCCTCGTATTGCTCAAGCAGATGATACTTCAGGAAATGACTCACACCCTTGCCGCCCACCGGCTTGCCCTCCTTCCAGCTTTCGCTGAACACCACCTTCTTAATTCGTGGAATCAAAAGGTTGTCGAAATGGGCTGCCATCTCTATCAAGACATACTTCCTACGCGCGCCGGTCGAGCGATTCAAATTGATGATGGAGTGAGCCGACGTTCCAGAACCGCCAAAAAAATCGAGCAGGACTCCCTTATCGCTTGAGAACCATCGCGTCAGATCCATAATCAGCCTAACCGGCTTCGGTGTGAAAGGAACTTCATGTCCGACGACATCTACCAAAGCCGACGTGTTTGCCCCCGCCGATCCATAGTCTGGGAGGGTGGAAGGCAGCGATACCGCTTCGCGTCGCTTGATGACTTTCAGTTTGCCCGAACTGGTAAAATAAAACTCTACCACCTCCTGTTTCTTTGAATCAAAGACTGGGCGTTTGCCACGAAAATACTGTTCCATCTGATTCTTCTGAGTCCAAGCAGCCCTGAGCGTCACTTCGTTTGCCAGCTTGCCTTTCCTAACAATCATGCGTCCGGATACGAGTTCAACCCATTCAGTCCCACCCCAACGTTTTTTGAACTCAGTGCCATCAGGAGCGTCCACGCGAACGCCGGGTGGGAAAGTGAATTCTTGAACGGCGTGCCTCTTAGACGGCTTCTTCATCGCGCCAGCGTCGATCTCGCCTTCACCGGTTCTAGAAAGATTGACTTGGCTTGCATCTCGGGCGTACGCCATCACATATTCGTGGTACTTCATAAAGACGCCGGCTTGAGCGCTATGTCCACGATTCCAGATCAGATTCGCCAACCAATTTTGAGCTACAAATCCAGAGTCGAGCAGTCTTTGAGCCGTTGAAAACTCATTGTCGTCGATGCTCATGAAGAAAAGTCCGCTCTCCTTCATCAGGGGAAACGCCAGCGGAATCCGAGACGCCAACATTGTCGCCCAACAAGAGTGCCGGTAATTGTCCCGGTAAACAAACTCGTCGCTTCCGGTGTTATATGGGGGATCGATGTATGTGGTATCAACTGAGTCCCGGTATTTCGCCAGCAGCAGCGCGAGGGCTTGGAAGTTCTCGCTCTTGATGAGCAACCCGTCGAGCGCGGCATCGAGATCATCGAATGACGCCAACAGCCGCCATTTGAAGTCTTCCGGGAAGTGGCGCGTGTCCACGACCAGCTTGTCGTGCTCCTTCAAAAACGCCTTGTCCAATTTCTTCTTCGTGATGGCATACAATTCCCGCCACTCGGCCAGTTGCGCCTCGTTCTTCAACACCTCGTCCCACATCGCTTCCGGCAGCCGGTCGAGCGTGACGCAGTATTCGGTGCGGACGACGAACTTCCGTTTCTCGAACAGTTTCTTCTGGAAATCCTCCACCTGCGCGAGGAACTCGATGATCTTGCCGGCAATCTCGCGCACGACGCGCCCGCGCGCGATCTGTTGCGCCGCCACCGTGCCGCCCGTCGCCAGCAACTCGTCCACGCGCAACACCTCGGTCTTGAGAAAATCGTCCAACTCCCGCTCCAGAAATCCGCGCAGGTTTTTGTGAATGAAAAAGTCGGTCGAGTTTTTCTTCGCGAACCGGTTCAGGTGATACCGCAACAGCCCCGGTTTGCCCTCGCCGACCGACTGCGCCAGCCGGCCTTTCAACGTGGCGTCCTTGACCCGTTTGAGAACGGCCTCCTCGGCAACGGCGTTGAGTTTGTCCTGCGGTTTCTGGTTCTCGGTCTTGCCGTAAATCTTTTTCTCGGTGTTGGTCAACGGGCGATACTCGAAGAACACCGTCAAAGTCCTGGCCTTGTCGTCGTGGGCGACCGGTGATTCCTCGGCGAGGACGAAATAGCGTTTCTCGCGCTGGTTGTTGTTGTGCTCGGTGGCGGCGTTGCGCAGGGCAAACTGCACCGCCTGTTTGTCCACGGTGAACCGGTAACTTTTGAACTGCTCGCCGGTCTTGATGTAGTACTGGTCTTTGTTCGCCCAGTGCAGCACCACGTCCTCGTGGCCGGTAAACGGAATCTCCACCTTGCCCCGGCGCGGCTTGGAGAACACGTCGCCATCCTCGTAATACCGGGAGAAGAACGTGTAGAGGTCGTTATAGACGCCCGCCTTCAACTCCTCCGCGACCTGACCGACTTTGGCCTTCTGCTCCAACTCGATATAGACCTTGCCGAGCGGCGTCTCGCGAAACGCCATCACCAACTGCCCGGTCGCATCAAACGCCGACGCGCCCAGCGACGCCACAATCTCGTGACGTTTCTCCTCCAACTCCCGCTCGACCGCCGCCTTGTCCGCCGCCGCGTATTGGGCGAACGCCTCATCCACGACCTGCGGTAGCCGCGTGCCAATGAACTCTTCGATCTGTTTGCGCCGGTAATTCAGCACCCGGTAAATGCCAAAATCGAGGTCCTGACAATCGAACTGAAACAGTTCGCGCAACAACTCCTGCATCCGCACCATAGGATTTTCGGGCATAAGGCTTCCTTGCTTGCGAAGCCCCTGCAACCGTCGGGGATGGCTTCCTGTGTGGGTACTTGTGCCTAAAAAACGAAGGGGCGTGTCTTACTCACGCCCCATCTCAGGCACTGGTATGCCCACACAGAAACGTTTTCAGGCACGCCCTTGCGGGCGCGCCTTCAACGCCGTCCTGTGTTGAAATTACCAGTTTCGAGATGGACAGCAGCCGAAGCTACGCGAATTTAGTTGTTAGTTCTCAGTTATCAGTTCTCAGTTGTTCTCCTTCCGCCTTCGCTCAAGTTATGGCGGACAAGTACGGGGCGGAGAGTACCAGAGACGATGCGCGACGACAAGCGCCGTTGCCGGGGTTGTTGGGGTTGTGGCCGTTGTGAACGTGTCCTTGACGCGCCGGGGGCGGGCTTGTAATCTGGGCTGGCATAAACAAAGGCGATATGGACGGAATTACAAAAGGGATTTCAGTCAACACCACCGGCACGGATGTCCACGTGCGCATCGTGGGGCGCGGCACGTTCCAGAACGGCCAGCCGTTGCGACGCTGCGCGATGGAGATGTTGGAGCGTGGTTGCTCCCAGATCTTCGTGGACCTGGGCCAGTGCCAGGGAATGGACAGCACGTTCCTCGGCGTGTTGGCCGGGATCGGCCTGCGCCTCGCCCAGGGCGGGAAGGGCGGCAAGGTCCACGTCATCAACGTCAGCGCCCGCAACGTCGAGCTGTTGCAGACGCTCGGCCTGGACCGGCTGTTTGACGTGAACTTCATCGGGCGCGACCAGACCGGCCATGCATTTCCGGAGGAAAGCAGTTTCCAGATGTTGCCCGATTCCGACCTGATGGAGACCGCCAAGGGCCTCAACAAGTTTGACACGGCCAATTTCATGCTCGAAGCGCACGGCAACCTCATCAAGGCCGACCCGCGCAATGCGCCGAAATTCCAGGATCTCACGAAGTTTTTGCGCGACAAGGTCGGCGACCAACCCCCCAGCCAAAACCCACACTCATGACGTTGTCCAAGGAGAGCCATCCATGAAGGATTTTCAGATCGAACAAGAATCGCGCGGCGCCATCCAACTCATCCGGCTCCACGGCTCGCTGGACATGTATTCTTTTCCGCGCCTGGAATCGCAATTGCAGGCGCTCTTCCAGCAGGGGCACAACTCCATCATGCTGGATTGCAGCAAGCTTGATTACATCGGCAGCGCCGGCCTCGGCGCCTTGATCGGCTTCGCCAAACAGGCCCGCGACCGCAACGGCGACCTCAAGCTCTTCCGCGTCCCCGACCGCATCTACAAGGTCATCGAGTTGCTCGGTTTCACCAAGGTCCTCCAAGTGTACGACAACGAGGAGACCGCTCTCGCCAGTTTCCAAAAACCTTGACGAAACATTCCGATGGATCCCAACGCCGCCATTGATATTAAAAAGTCCACCAGCCGCCTGTTTGTGCGGGCGCCGGGCCACGGCAGTTCGTTGCGCCCCATCCGCGTGGTCATCACCGACCTGGTCCGTCAAATCGGTTTCCCCGAGGACGAAGTCGCCAAGATCGAGATGGCCGTGGACGAAGCCTGTGCCAACGTCGTCGAGCACGCCTACGGCGCCACGCGCAACTGGTCATGGGAACATCCCGACCCGGAAATCCGCCTGACCATCCACACCGACAACAATCGCCTCGTCATCCAGATCAACGACAACGGCAAACGCTTCGACTTCGCCGCCTACCGCCCCGGCAACATCCTCGAACGCATCCGCGCCATGAGATCGGGCGGCTACGGCATCGCCATCATGCGCCAGTTCATGGACGAAGTGGAGTACACGTCCGATGAGATGACGGGCAACACCCTCCGACTGGTCAAGCACTTGAAAAAAACCTGATCCTCGGCCATTCTTCCCTTCCTCTCATGAGCCATCACGATAAACACGACCCTGTTGTCTCCGCGCCCGGCACAGAGCCGGCACAAACCACGACACCGCCACCGGCCGAGGCCGCCAAGACCGTCTCGATGCCCGAAGCCGAGCTTGCCAAGCTCAAGGCCGAGGCCGCCAAGGCCGCCGAGCACTGGGACAAATTCCTCCGCGCCGCCGCCGACCTCGACAACTATCGCAAGCGCGTGGCCCGCGAAAAAGAGGAACTCACCCGCGCGACCCGCGAAGCCGTCATCAACACGTTGTTGCCGACGCTCGACAACCTCGAACGCGCCCTCGACCACAGCCCCGAAGGAACGCCGTTGCACGACGGGCTTCTGCAAGTCCAGAAACAACTGCAGCGCGACCTCGCCGGATTCGGCCTCGCCGAAATCGCGGCCAAGCCGGGCGAACCCTTCGACCCCAACTTCCACGAAGCCGTCAGCCACATCGAATCCAATGAACAGCCCGACGGCGCCATCATCCAACAACTCCAGAACGGCTACAAACTCGGCGACCGCCTCCTGCGCGCGGCCCGCGTCGTCGTCAGCAAAGGCAAAGCGGGTTCCGCCGACGCTTCGTCGGCGCCAACCGCGCCAGCCGCCGAAAAGAAAAATTCCTGGTTCAAATCCCCCTTCTCGAAATGACCAAGCGCGACTACTACGAAATCCTTGGGGTCAGCCGCACCGCCTCCGACGACGACATCAAAAAGGCGTACCGCAAGCTGGCCATCAAGTTTCATCCCGACAAGAATCCCGGCGACAAGTCCGCCGAGGAAAAATTCAAGGAGCTTGGCGAAGCCTACGAAGCGCTCAGCGACCCCAAGAAACGCTCCGCCTACGACCAGTTCGGACACGCCGCCTTCGCGCCCGGCGGCGGCGCGGGCGCCGGTCCCGCCGGCTGGCCCGGCGGCGCGGCCGGCCCCGGCCAACAATGGGGCGGGTTCCATGATCCGCGCGACATTTTCGAGCAATTCTTCCGCAACGCCGGCATGGGCAACTTCAGCGACATCTTCGGTGGCGGCGAAACCCGCAGCGGCCCGCAACACGGCAACGATCTCCGGTACGACCTGGAAATTGACCTCGAAGAAGCCGCCCGCGGCCTCGAAAAGGAAGTCGCGTTCAACGTCCTCGACACCTGCCCGGCCTGCGGCGGGCGCGGCGCTGCCGCCGGCGCGAAAGTCACCTCCTGCGCCACCTGCGGCGGGCGCGGCCAGGTCGCGCACTCCCGCGGTTTCTTCACCGTCGCCACCACCTGTCCGCGTTGTCACGGCGCCGGCCAGACCATCACCAACCCGTGCAAACAATGCGCCGGCGAAGGACGCATCCAGCAACGCCGCAAAATCAAGGTGCGCATCCCGGCCGGCATTGACGACGGTTCGCGCCTGCGCAGCAGCGGCAACGGCGAAGCCGGCATCCGCGGCGGCCCGCGCGGCGACCTGTACGTGGTCATCCACGTCCGTCCGCACGACATTTTTGCGCGCCAGGAAAACGACCTGTTGTGCGAAGTGCCGATCGGGTTCCCCGTCGCCGCGCTCGGCGGCGAGATCGAAGTGCCGACGTTGCAGGGCGCGGCGCGATTGAAAGTCCCGCCGGGCACGCAACACGGCACGATGTTCCGGATGCGCAGCCAGGGAATGCCCGATGTTCACGGACACGGGCGGGGCGACCTGCTGGTGCGCGTGTTTGTGGAGGTGCCGAGCCGGCTCGGCCACGCCCAGCGCAACAAACTGGAGGAATTCGCCGCGCTCGCCGATGACAGCGCGTATCCGAAACGCCGTTCCTGGCTCGAAAACGCCAAGCGATTCTTCAACGTCAAATGACTACATCCACGCAGCGGAGATTCCCATGAACAGTTTCAGTTCCTCTCTGGTGGCAGCGGCGGCCTTGGCCGGTGCGGCGCTCGTCGCGGACGCAGCGGACGCCAAGAAACAGATTGTCTTCATCCACGGCAAGGCCAGCCACGGTTACGGCGGTCACGCCTACGGCCCGGCGTTTCGGATGCTGGCGCGAATGCTCAACGACAATGTCCCGGCGGTGCGCGCCACGGTCATCACCGACGACCAGGACCTCGCGCCGATGGAGAAGGCCGACGCCATCATGCTCGGCAGCGACGGCGGCGCGCTGGTCAAGAAACTCGGCGACCGCCTGGAGCCGTTGATGAAGAAAGGCGTCGGGCTGGGCTGCATTCATTACACCGTTGACCCGGCGGAACCGCCGTCGGTCAATCGCTTGATCGAGTGGATCGGCGGATCGTACGAACGGCACTGGTCGGTCAACCCGCATTGGGAAGCCGAGTTCAAGGCGTTCCCCGACCATCCCGTCGCGCGCGGCCTGAAACCGTTCAAGGCGCAGGACGAATGGTACTATCACATGCGATTCGCCGAGGGGATGCGCGGCGTCACGCCAATCCTGTCCGCCGTGCCGCCGGAACAGACCCGGCAACGCAAGGACGGCCCGCACAGCGGCAACCCGCACGTGCGCGCCCGCGCCGGCATGACCGAAATCGTCGCGTGGGTTTACGAACGTCCCGCCGGCGGACGCGGGTTCGGATTTACCGGGATGCATGTCCACTGGACATGGGCGCAGGACAGTTTCCGCAAATGCGTCCTCAACGCGCTCGTCTGGATCGCCGGCGCCGAGGTGCCGGCCGGCGGCGTGCCTTCAAAGACGCCAACGCTGGAGGAACTCGAAGCCGACCTCGGCCAGCCCCGCCCGGACAATTTCAACGCCGACGCCATCCGCAAACAAATCGCCGAGATGAACCGGTAGTGGCTCCGTCAACGGGCAGTTCGTAGTGAGCCACGCAGCGAAGCGAAGTGGCGTTGCGGGAGGTCGTCCTGTCTCAACGCTCCGCACTCCGTCCCGAAACGGCGCGGGACTGCGTGCGTTACTACAAACACACACGCCCATTCAAGTTTGACGGCTAGCGAGCGGCTTCCGGCATCCGGATGTGTTTGGCGAGGAATTTGTTGTTGCGGGTCGTGTCGGCGATGCAGGCGGCAACATCCTTGTGCGACGACTCGTACACGTACCAGCCGTCGTAGCCGATTTCGTTGAACGCGGCGAAGGCCGCGGGCCAGTCAATCGGGCCGGGTTCCTCGATCAGTTGATCGCCGTTCTTGACGTGCACGATGCCGATGCGCTCCCGGCCCAGCAGTTTCACGCCGGGCACCGCCTCGGCGCCGTGGCCGTACGTCGCCATGTTGTGCAGGTCGTAATAAACGCGCACCGCCGGGTGGCCGACCATGTCCACCAGCTTCCGGTTGTCCGCGGGACTGAGCGAGTTCTCCAAGCCGAGAACGACGCCGGCGTCCGCAGCGGGCTTGGCGGCCGCTTGAAGGTTGGCGACAACCGGGCCGTAGGATTCGGCGCGGTTCATGTCGGGCGCGTCGTCCTTGAAGAACGCCACGAGGAGCGCCGAACTGCCGAGCAGTTCCGCCGCGCGGATGGAGAGCCGCATACTTTCGACGGCCTTGGGGCTGGAGACCTTGACGCCTTTGTCCCAGACCCCGGCCAGTGACGGGATGCGGATGCCCCAGCGGTCGCTTTCGCGTTTGTACTGGCGCACGACATCCCAATCCCGGAGATTTTGTTTCCCGGCAGTCACTTGAAGTTCCACGCCGCTGATGCCGGAAATGCCGGCGGCGGTGCGGATGACTTCGATGTCGCCGACCATTTTCATGCTGGCAGCGCGAATACCGATCTTGAGCGGCACCCGGGGCGCAGTCGCCGGTGAAGCGCCTAGGACCGGAAGCCGCCCGATGCCGGCGGCGGCGAACGTCAGCGCACAGGATTTCAGAAAGCCGCGCCGTGTCTGTGTGAAGGTGGTGTGAGGGGTGTTGTTCATGTCAGGTTGTCCTTTCACGGGATCGGTATGGAACGGACTTCGCGATAGTCCATGCGGACTTTGGCGATGCGGCGCAAATCCTTGTCACTGACGTAAAGCGAGTCGCCGGCGGCTGTCATGCTGTAGAGGTGACGAAAACCGAGCTGGCGCGCGTTGCCGTCGGGACCGGGCACGGTCTCGGCGTTGCCCCAGCGACCGATGCGCCCGACCATGTTGCCGGCGGTGTCGAGCACTTTGATCAGATGATGATCCGTGTCGGCGGCGTAAATCCGGTCAGCCGCGTCCACGGCGACGAGTTTGTCGGGCCAATCACAGAAGCAGCCGCCGCCGTTGCTCGGCGAAACGCCGCGATGCGCCCAGAGTTCGGTGTCCGTGTTTCGCACGCCGCCGGTCGGGCCGAATTTGACCAAGTGCGTGAACTCCGATTGCCGGCGGGCGAATTGTCCGTCGCGGCTGTAAGCGTCACGAATCTTTTTGTCGCCGATGGCATAGGGGAAATCGTGGACGACGGTTGTCCAGCGCGCGCCGGGCAGGTCCACCGCGTAGAAACTGCCCTTCGAGTCCATGGCGACGCTGCCGCCGCTGTGGAACAACCGGCAGACGGCAGGGTTGCGGATGCGACCATCCGGACCATACTGGCGAATGACGCCGGCGTGGGGTTGGCTCGCGGTGGGAGTCGCTTTGTGCCACGCAGAACCTGGCACGGCATCGCGGATGTAGAGGTTGCCGCCGGCGTCCACGCCCACCAACTGTCCCGCGTAGTCCTTTGCCCACGGATAAACGCTGTCGAACTTGCGGCCAATCTTTTTTCGCACCTCAGCAGCGTCATAAATGGTTTCCAACTCGAATGGTTGGCGCGTTAACGTCGCCGCGTCGAGGGAGAGCAACCCCGGCTCATGACCGCGTTCCTTGCTGTAGCCGCCATGTTCGCCCACGCTGAACGTCAGCAGCAACCGGTGCCGGTAACGATCCACCAACATGGTGGTCGGCGCGGCGTTCAATGCGATCTCTTTCCATTCCGTGCACGCGTCGTTGACTCGGATAAGTTTTTGTTCTTCGCGGTCATGGACGAACAATCGTCCTTTGTCGTCCGCGGCAATCTCCCACGGATACTGGAACACGCGCGGTTTGATGCCGCCGGTTGTTTTGATGTCGCCGGCGCGATTTCCTTCGTCGGTCACCCGAACCAACGTGGCCGGGCCGGCGCCCATGCCGACCCATACGCGAACGGGTTTAGAAGAGCGATCCACGGCCAGATGGCGCGCGGTAGCATCGAGTTCGGCGCTCCACGCGATGCGCGGACGCACCGGGTCGCCGACGCACTTGGCGAGCACGGCGCGGTCGCGTCCTTCGGGCAGCGCCAGCAGGAAAAACCCGTCATCGGTTGCGGCCACGCTGCGCAGTTCGGCGAACGATTGCATCTTGCCGGCCAGATCGAGGCCGCGCACATCGCCGAGAAACCGGCCGTTGGGCGCATACACTTTCAGGCGTCGCGCCCCGCCATCGGCTACGAGCAACCGGCCGTCGTTGTCCACGGCAAGGTCGGCAATGGTCAGGAAAGCGTGGTCGTTATCCTGTGCGTCCTTGCCGGCGACCTGGGTGGTGCCGAGATAGGCGCTCTTTTCGGCGCGCGGCTCCGAGCCGTTGAACTCGAAATCGGCGGCAAGCGCGCGGGTTTCGAGGTTAACTTTTCGGATCGTGCCGGGCGCTTGCGAGTCATTGAGCGCCTTCAGCACAGGCGGATACGTGCCGGTGCAGAACGGCGAGGTCGAGGTGGCGAGATAACCGAATCCCTTGCCGTCAATGGCAAATGGTCCGAGGGAATACATCGCGGGCAACGTTTCCAAAAACCAGAACCGGTCCATCTGCGTGGTGAACAGACGGAACAATTCACCGCGCCCCGCCCATGCAGGATAACCTGTCGTCGTTTCGGCAATCCAGACGGTGCCATCGGCGGCGATGCGCATCGGAAAAGGCAACAACGAATCGGAGCGATACGGCACAAACGTCGGCCAACTCCTCGGCCGGTGCGGGATGACTTCGCCGTCATACCGCGACGTGTACGACCAGACATCTTCCAACTTGCGTCCAGTGGCGGCGAGTGTTTTCGGGTTGGAAGGATACACCATGTCCAGATAGTTGCCGTCGCGGTCAAACCGCAAGACGACCGGGTCGGTCTTTCGTCCGGTGCCGATCTGGGCATAGACGCGTCCTTGCGGGTCGGTTTCCAGCCAGATGATGTTGTCGAGCAATTGCGACGGGTCATAGCCAATGAATCGCTCGAAGCGGGGCGTTAATCCGACCGCCACCTCGACCTTGCAGCCGGCTGGCGCCGTTTGTCCGCTCTCCGTCTTGCCGTCCCACAGAATTTGTTGGGCGAGGCTGTTCTTGCGGAACGGCTCCGGCGCGTTCGGTCCCAACACGCCGCAACCAAGCCGCCGCACCGCGCGCCCTTCCTTGTCCACGATGCGCACCGACACATCATCGTAGCGATCCAACGCGAAGGTGACGATGAGACTGTTTCCTTTGCGTTGGAGGGAAGGTCCTTTCACCAACTTGGCCGCCGGGCGCGGATAAGAATCGGAATCGAGAATAATATGACGGCCTTCCGCGACGATGTTGCCTTTTGCGTCTTTCAGGGGCGCCCGCGGATTCGGCACTGTTTCCGCCTGCCCGAACAATCGTGCCGCCACGACCAGACAGGACACGAACAAAAGAACATGCTGTGTTTTCATCTCGCAAATGATCGTACAGTCACCATGGCGTCTGCAACTCTTTTTGTTACTGCCGGTTCCGTGCCGGTCGGACTCCAACTCAGAATCCAAACTTCGGGTGTGTAAGGCGGCAGACGCAACGGCAGTTGGAAACGACTCGCAACCGATTCGGCAGGACGCGAAGAACCATCGCATCGGCGCAAGAACAATTTGTTTGCCGACAGGCCATAGCGCGCGCCGTTGAATCTCACCTCGGTTGCCACTTCGCTGTCGGTCACGTTGACGAAGACGAGCGCAAGACTGTCGGCGCTGACAGAGCAGCGCCCTCCGGATACACGCGACAAAAGCGAGGGGCGCGACCATTCGGTCGCGCCCCGTTCGATGCTGTTTTGTGGGACTGTTTGGTTAGCAGTCGTAGTACATGTGGAATTCCCACGGGTGCGGCCGCAGGCGGATGGCGTCCTGTTCCTTGCGTTTCATGTCAATCCATTGACTGACGACGTCCTCGGTGAAGACATCGCCCTTGAGCAGGAACGCGTGGTCCTTCTCGATGCAATCGCAGGCCTCGGCGAGGCTGCCGGGCATTTGCGGGACGCTCTTGAGTTCCTCGGGCGGCAGTTCGTAGAGGTTCTTGTCCATCGGTTCGCCGGGATCAATACGGTTCTGGATGCCGTCCAGACCGGCCATCAACATCGCGGCGCAGGCCAGGTAAATGTTGGCGGCGGGATCGGGTGGACGGTATTCGATGCGCTTGGCCTTCGGGCTGGGGCTGTAGGTCGGGATGCGGATGGCCGCCGAGCGGTTGCGGCTGGAGTAGGCGAGGTTGACGGGCGCCTCGAAGCCGGGCGTGAGCCGTTTGTAGCTGTTGACCGTCGGGTTGCAGATGGCGGCCAGCGCCTTGGCGTGTTTGAGGATGCCGCCGATGTAGTTGAGGGCCATTTCGCTGAGGCCGCCGTACTTGTTGCCGGCGAACAGCGGTTTTCCTTTTTTCCAGAGGCTCTGGTGGGTGTGCATGCCGCTGCCGTTGTCGCCAAACAACGGCTTGGGCATGAACGTCACGGTCTTGTTGTGGCGGCGCGCGACGTTCTTGACGATGTACTTGTACAGCATCATGTCGTCGCCAATCCGCACCAGCGAATTGAACCGCAAGTCAATCTCAGCCTGCCCGGCGGTCGCGACTTCGTGATGCTCCCTCTCGACGCGCAGACCGCAGTCGCGCATGACGTTGATCATCTCGTTGCGGATGTCCACCTGGGTGTCGGCCGGTGCGACGGGGAAATAGCCTTCCTTGTGGCGGATTTTGTGGCCGAGGTTTGGCATTTCCTCGCGTCCGCTGTTCCAGATGCCCTCGACCGAATCCAAGCAGTAGAAACTGCTCCGGGTATCGGCGCCGTAACGCACGTCGTCAAAGATGAAGAACTCGGCTTCCGGCCCGAAGTAGGCGATGTCGGCAATGCCGGTGCTCTTGAGGTAGGCCTCGGCCTTGCGGGCGACATTGCGCGGGTCGCGGGTGTAGGGTTCGCGGGTGATCGGGTCCACGGCATCGGCCACGATGCTGAGTGTGGGCACCTTGGGGAAAGGATCAAGGATGACAGTGTCGGGATCCAGCAACAGGATCATGTCGCTGGCCTCGATGCCTTTCCATCCGCGGATGGAAGAGCCGTCGAAGCCAAGCCCGGCTTCGAATACTTCCTCCTCCAACTCGGCAATCGGAATGCAGAAGTGCTGCCAAGTGCCGAGAAAGTCGCAAAACTTGACGTCCACCAGTTCGATGTTTTTGGTCTTGCACAGTGCCAAGACTTCTTTGGGTGTCATGGGGTGTCTCCTATGGGTGTTGATTATGGTTGGTTATACGGCTTGGTCTCCGCACTCCTCAGTGCGGATACGCCATGCCTGTTCGACCGGCAAGAGAAAAATCTTGCCGTCACCGATCTTGCCGGTCTTCGCCGCCGAGGTGATCGCTTCGATCGCCGCCTCAACGCCGGAGTCCGGCAGGACGATTTCGAGTTTGAGTTTCGGCAGGAAATCCACCGTGTACTCGCTGCCGCGGTAGATTTCCGTGTGTCCCTTCTGGCGGCCAAATCCCTTGACCTCGTACACGGTCATGCCCTGCACGCCAATGTTGGACAACGCTTCTTTGACATCTTCGAGTTTGAATGGCTTGATGATGGCTTCAATTTTTTTCATGCAACAATCGCTCCTATTCGAGGATATAGCCTTCTTCGCCGTGATCCACGACGTCGAGGCCCTGGGTTTCTTCTTCGGCGTTGGGACGCAGGCCGACGGTGAACTTGACCACGTACGCAATCACCACGGTTCCCACGAGCGCCATCGCCAGCGTGACGCCCATCGCCGCAAGCTGGTGCAGCCAGAGTGTGTGGCCGACGACGTCCTTCAAGTTGACGGCAAGGTTCGCATTGGCATCGTGCGTGGCGAGGAATCCCGTCAACAGCGCGCCGAGCGTGCCGCCGACGGCGTGGACGCCGAACGTGTCCAGCGCGTCGTCGTACCCGAGCAACGGTTTCAGTTTGACGCAGGCCAGAAACGGAATGACACCGGCAAGGACGCCGATGATGACTGCGCCGGTGGCGGTGATGAACCCGCATGCCGGCGTCACCACGACCAGGCCCGCAACGACGCCCGAACAAAAGCCGAGCACGCTGGGTTTGCCGCGGACAATCCATTCCACCACTGCCCACGCCATCGAGGCAACGGCGGCGGCGAGCGTCGTCGTCATGAAGGCGTTGGAGGCGACGCCGTCGGCGGCGAGCGCGCTGCCGGCGTTAAAGCCGTACCAGCCGACCCACAACATGCCGGTGCCGACCATGCAAAGCACCATGCTGTGCGGCGCCATGATCGTCTTGCCGAAACCGAGCCGCTTGCCGAGGATCAAACAGAGGATGAGCGCCGACCAGCCGCTCGACATGTGGACCACCGTGCCGCCGGCGAAATCAATGGACTTGATCTTCGCCTTGGCGTTCCAGACGCCGTTCATCAGTCCGTCAGCGCCCCAAATCATGTGGGCCAGCGGAAAATAGATCACGAACATCCAGAGCGCGACAAACAACAGCACCGCTGCGTATTTCATCCGCTCCGCAATCGCGCCGACAATCAGCGCCGGCGTGATGATGGCGAACATCATCTGGTACATCGAGAACACGTTCTGCGAAACCCACCCGGCGTAGTCGGTGTTCGGGTTGCCGTCCACGCCCCGCAGGAACGCGAACTTCAAGCCGCCGAGGATCGAATTGCCGGGCGCGAACACAAGACTGTAACCCACGGCCCACCACAGGACCGTCACCAGCCCCGCGATGCCGAGGCATTGCGCGAGAACCGAGAGCACGTTTTTGCGGCGAACGAGGCCGCCGTAAAACAGCGCCAAGCCCGGCAATGTCATGAAGAGCACCAACGCCGAGGAGGTCATCATCCAGCCGTTGTGCCCCGGGCCGGGACCGGCGATTTTGCCGGCCACGTCCGCCGTGCGGCTGCCGTTGTTGACGTACGCTTCGAGGTCGGCAAGCCGCTGCTCGACGGTCGGTTCCTTCGGCGCATCCGCCGCCAACGCCGCCCCGGCCGCCAACAAGCCTGCCAACAACAGCGAGATATAGTGTCGCAATTTCATGTTTGTTTCCTTTCTGGTTGGTGAAAAGATGCCGGCTGCGCCGATGCCGCCGGCTATAAAACCAGCTCGCGTTCGGCGCGGCCAAAATGCATCGGGTTACAGGGCCGTTTCGCCACTCTCCTCTGTCCGGATGCGGACAGCTTTTTCGACGGGAAGGATGAAAATCTTTCCATCGCCGATTTTGCCGGTTTTCGCGGAGGCGATGATCGTCTTGACTGCCTCTTCCATCTTGGCGGCGGAGACGATGATCTCCAGTTTGATCTTTGGGAGAAAATCCACCGTGTACTCGCTGCCGCGGTAGATTTCCGTGTGCCCCTTCTGGCGACCGAATCCCTTGACTTCGCTGACGGTCATGCCTTCGACGCCGATTTCCGCAAGGGCTTCCTTGACCTCTTCGAGCTTGAACGGCTTGATGATGGCTTCGATTTTTTTCATGGTTTTCTCCTCGGGTTAGCTGTGGCGGCTGCCCGGCGCGCGGGTCAGGAAGTCGGGGTAGGATTCGTTGCCGTGTTCGCCGATGTCGAGACCCTCGGTCTCTTCTTCCGGCGTCACGCGGATGCCCATGATCTTCTTCAACGCGAACCAGACGACCAATGCGCCGATGAACGTGAACGCGCCGACGGCGACCACGCCGATGAATTGATTGACCAGCAAGGTCAAGCCGCCGCCATTGAACAGGCCGTTGCCGGCGGTGCCGGGCTGGACGCTGTTCTTGGCGAACAACCCAACCGCCAGCGTGCCCCAAATGCCGTTGACCAGGTGAACGCTCAACGCGCCGACCGGGTCGTCCAGCCTGGCTTTGTCGAACCCGATGACCGCGAGCACAACGAGCACGCCGGCAATCAATCCAATGACCAGCGAAGCCGGGGCGCTGACAAACGCGCACGGCGCGGTGATCGCCACCAGCCCGGCGAGACAGCCGTTGGCGATCATGGTGAAGTCGGGTTTGCCCAACAACAGCCATGCGGTGATCATCGCGCCAATGGCACCCATCGCGGCGGCCATGTTGGTCGTCACGAACACGTGCGCCACCAACGAACCGTCGCCCACGGCCATCGTGCTGCCGGGGTTGAACCCGAACCAGCCAACCCACAGGATGAACACGCCCAGGAACACGCTGGTCATGCTGTGACCGGGAATCGGGTGCACCCTGCCGTCCTTGCCAAACTTGCCGAGGCGCGGCCCCAGCACGATCACGCCCGCCAAGGCGGCCCAGCCGCCGACTGAGTGAACGACCGTTGAGCCGGCGAAATCCCAGAATCCTTTTGCCGCCAGCCAGCCGCCACCCCAGATCCAGTGGCCGGTGACCGGGTAAAACACTGCCGCAAGGATGAACGAGAAGATCAGGAAACTGGAGAACTTGATCCGCTCCGCCACGGCGCCCGACACGATCGTTGCCGCCGTGCCGGCAAACACCAGTTGGAAGAAGAACTTCGCCCACAACGGAACACCCGCCCACGCAATGGCCTTGTACGCGCCCTTGTATGCGTCACCGGTCGCCGGCGAATTGTCGTCGCCGCCGACACCGAATATCCCGGAGGTGCCGAACAGCGCGTTGCCGTTGCCGAACATCAGTCCCCATCCAATCACGTAGAACGACAGCGACGCGATGGCGAACACGATGAAGTTCTTGGCGAGGATGTTGACGGTGTTCTTTTGCCGGCAGAGGCCGCTTTCCACGCAGCCGAACCCGGTATTCATGAAGAACACCAGAATCCCAGCCACCATCACCCAGAGCGTGTCAATGCCAACCCGCATCGTCGCCACGTCGCCAATCGCTTTTTCCAACGGCGATGGGGCGGGCGCATCGGCGGCCAGCGCCGTGCCCACAGCCAGTGAGCTGATCAACACGGGTAGAATGTATTTGAGCAATTTCATGTTCGTGTTTCCTTTCTTGTTCCTCAGAAGATGTAGGCTACGCCAAGGCCGAGCAGGATTTGGTCATGCTTGGCCTTGTCCCCGTCGCTGAACGCCGGTTCGGAACAGTGGTCGTAACGCAGTTCGGGACGAATCTGGAGGTTCGGGATCGGGGTGATGTTCAACGTGACCGTGACACTGCTCAGGTTGGCATTGCCCGTCGGGTCAAACCCGGTCCGGCTCGATCCGTCGTCAGCAAGGTGATCGCCGCGCAGCGCGAGTCCGACTTTGTCATTAAACTGATACACAGCCCACACGCCCGCCGCATACCATTCGGCCTTGCCGCCGACGAGGCTGGCGTTGTCTTCCTGGCCGTAGTCGCCCTGGACGTAGAAGGTGAGTTTGTCCCCGACCTTCTGGGTCAGGATGACTTGCGCGCCGGTGCGCCAGTTCGAGGTGTTGCTGTCTTGTTCGGGACCGCCGTAGCCAAGCAACGCAAGGGACGTTTTGTCGGTAAGCGTGAGATTGACCTTGCCCATGAACGAAAGACCGCTGTTGTTGTCGGTCACCTTGTCCCAGCCGTTGAACACGGCGAACATGGTCTCGATCTTGTCGGTCCACCGGTACGAAAGCAGGCCGCCAAGCTGCGTGAAGTTTTCCACAAAGAGGAATTGGTTGCCGACGCTCCAGTTCGGATTGACGGTTTCCTCGATGACCTCGACGCCCATCAACGTGACCATCTTGCCGAGGGCGACCTTCAAGCCGTTGCCGATGGGGATGTTGATGTTGACGTACGCCTGTTCGAGGTCGAACGGCTGGTCGGAATCACCCAAACCGGCCGCGTGAATCACCTTGGCGTCTTCGCCCACGACCACGTCGGCGCGGAACCCGGCGTTCCATTTGTCCTTGTCGTAGTCCACCGGTTTTTCGAGCGCGAGTTTCAGTTTGTGAATCGTGAAGCCGTCGTTCTTGGTCACGAACGTGTTCGCGCTTGGATTCGCGTCGTTGAAGTTGTGGAAGAACGAGGCCGACACGAACCCGCTGACCGCCGTCTTGCCCAGCCACTCCAACGCGGCCGGCGAACCGCCATCGGACTTGATGGGTTTTCCTTCCAGCTCAACGACGCGCTGTTCGAGTCGCTTGACCTGTTCCCGCAATTCCGCTTCGTTCGCTTCTGCCCACGACCCCGCGATGACCAGCATGGCCAGCGCCCCAACAGACCAACGTTTCATGGTATTCATAGTTTTCATTTTTGATGTTGACTCCTTCATGGCAGTAACAGATAGGCACGCGCCATGCCACGGGATGCCAAACCGAAATGACACGCTCCAAAACCATCGGTGTTTACGGGGGATTTTGAGCCACAAAAACTTTTGCCCCGCGCTGTGCCGGGATAATGAGGCGCTACGCGTTCCAACAGGAATGTCGGAAGCAACGTGGTCGTCCGACAATTTTGAAGGACGGCGTTTTCCCCTGACGCGACCGTTACTGGAACCGGCTGGGATCCATGCCGAGCTTGCGGATCTTGTAGGACAGGATGCGCGGCGTGGTCTGCAACATCGAGGCCGCAGCCGTCATGTTGCCGCCGGCGGTGCGCAAGGCGTCGGTGATGAGCTTGTGTTCCAGCTTGGCGATTTGCGCGGCCAAGCCGTTGCCCGACTCGGCCGGCGCGTCCGCAATCGCCTGCAACGCCGGGGGCAGATGCTGCGCTTCGATGGTCTCGCCATCGCAGACGAGGACTGCCCGTTCAATCAGGTTTTCCAGTTCGCGCACGTTGCCCGGCCACGGGTAGGCCGCCAACCGGCTCCGTACCTCCGCCGAGAAATGACGGACCCGCGAGCGTTGTTGTTCCGCGTACACATGCAGAAAATGCTCCGCCAGCGGCAAAATGTCCGGCACGCGCTTGCGCAGCGGCGGCACATAGATCGGAAACACGTTGAGCCGGTAGTACAGGTCTTCGCGGAACCGCCCGTTGGCGATCATGGTGGTCAAATCCCGGTGCGTGGCGGCGACCACGCGAACATTGGCCCGGATCACCCGCGTGTCGCCGACCCGCTCGAATTCCTGCTCCTGCAACACGCGCAAGAGCTTGACCTGGATGGAGGGCGGGATGTCGCCCACCTCGTCGAGAAACAGGGTGCCGCCATCCGCCGCTTCAAACCGGCCTTTGCGGTCGCGCACCGCGCCGGTGAACGCGCCGCGCACGTGGCCGAACAACTCGCTTTCCACCAGCGCTTCGGGCAAGGCCGCGCAGTGCACGCGCACAAACGGGCCGTCGGCGCATTCGCTGTTGTAGTGAATCGCCTGCGCGACCAGTTCCTTGCCGGTTCCCGTCTCGCCGCAGATCAAAACGGTCGTGTCCGTGCGCGCGACCTTGGCAATCTGGTGATAGACTTCGCGCATTTCGTGCGACGCGCCGATCATGTTCGACGGCTGAAACCGCTCGCGCAGCTCGCCGCGCAACCGGCGGTTTTCCTCCGCCAAACGCTCCTGTTCCTCGAACGCCGCGCGGCGCAATTGCACCGCCTGCGCGATCATGGAGGCGACAATGCTCAGCAGCCGGGCATCATCGTGAAGCTCGGCTTCCGGTTCGGTCGGCGTGTCCACGCTGAGCGCGCCCACCACTTCCTGCCCGATCTTGATGGGCACGCAGAGAAACGCTGTGTCGGGCCGTTTCCCGCGGCCGGTGCGGTCCAGCAGCAACGGCGATTCGCTCTTGCGGGGAATGACCACCGTTTCCCCGGTCTGGATGACGCGACCCGTCACGCCCTCGCCCAAGCGGTAGCGTCCCCGACGGGACTGGCCGGGCGTCAGGCCATGCGCCGCCTCAATCTGGATTTGGCCGGTGTCACGGTGCAACAACGTCAACGTCCCGTAGGTCATGTTCATGTGCCGGGCCAACGCTTCCAGCACGGGCTGGACAACCTCGCGCAGGTCAAGACTCTCCTCCAACCGGCGGCTGACTTCGTACAACAACCGAAGCTCGCGGTCGGTCGGGGATGGGCCGTTCAGTGATGAAGACATCGGGTTCCCCGCCTTTCGGGGCGCCACGGAAGCGCCTGTTGAGGTGCCGGCCAACTCAATTGCCATCGGCTGGTTGCGGTTGTTGCCATTGGTCTGTCTCTCCACTTTCGTGTCGGAACAATCCTTTTCTAGCCCCCCTCAGACAACGGCGTCAAGATTTCGTTCAACGCGCCCGCCGGTCGCCCCAGCAGCAGCGACTCCGCTCCCCCGCCCCTGTTGAAATTCGTGTAACACCTGTTACACGAATTTCAACAGGAAGGGGAGGGGGAATTCTGCAGGCAGGCGACGCTTTCAGCAAACCCGGTAATGTCTCCTGGAAAAACGACATCGGTCCTGGCGCTCCGGCGGCGTGAGCGAGGCCACTCATCATCAGGACGGCCATCCGTGTCATTCGTGTCGGGGTTTTCGTGGGACTCTTGGTTTATTCGTCAGCGAACCTGAAGATCAATGATGCGGAATGCGCCGCGCGGGATGTCCACCGCAATCCGCCCTTGTTCAACGGGCAGTGGTTTGTCGCTGACGGCGTCCTGCGCCGATTCGAACTTTCCGGCGACACATTCGAGCGCCGTGCGGACGCCTTCGGGCGCGAGATAGCCGGGGTCGAGAAGAATCGCGCGATACCGGCCCGCGCCATCCAAGCGCTGCAGCACCAGACAAGCATCGGCAGCGCGCACGGGGATTCGTTGCGCGCCGTGGCGAAGCCGCTTTTCGGTGGCGGGTTGCGCCTCGCGGGCTGTTTCCCATTTGCCGTCGAGTCGCACGCGCTCGCCATCAGTCTCGATCCACGTGGTCTCCTTGCCGCGCGGCCATTTTTCCTGGGCAATCAGCGTCCAGCCCAGTGGCGTGCGCGGGAAACAGGTCTCGACGTGCCAACGCTGGCCGCAGGCGAGGGCCGCGAAGGCCCAATTCGGCCACGGCTCAAGCATTTGGCGGGTCGGCATGAACCCGTCGCGCAAGGGACTCGGACCGGCGGAGCTTTTGAAGCTTTTTAATGACGCCCCCGTTTTGCGCAATTCATCGTAATACGGATGATGCTGCATGAGCAGCGTGCAATCGTTGACGTTGGCCACGGCGGGATTCGGCCGCAGCAATCCTTTGCGGATCAATTCATAGACGAGATCACGATGTCGTTTCGCCATCGGATCAAGCTGCGGATTCGGAGGCAGCGTCATGTAAGGCTGGCCGCCTTCGATGTGGAGCCAGTGCGCGCCCAACGCCGCGCCGAGCAGTTCCAGACGCAACGTGATGTCGGCCGGCGTCATCTGGGCGAGATTGACGTCGCGTTGTTCCCACTCGCCCCAGTTCCAATACTGTGTGGACATGCCAAATTCCCCCACCCATTCCGACGCTTTCAGTCCGAGCATTCCGCCGAATTGCGCTTCGGGATGGAACGGCTGATTGGTCGCCCAAATCGGCACGAGCGCGCGCCGCAGTTTCGGATCGAACAACGCCGCGCGAATGACCGGGTCGCTGATGATCGTCGCCCAACTGTCATGTTTTTCCTTCAACAAAAGCTGTTTGCCGCGCGGCCCAAGCAACCGGAGCATCCGCGCGCACCACGGCAGGAAATCAGCGCCTTTCGGCAGGTACATCCCCTCCATGTCCTCGGCGGCATACACAAAACGAAACATGCGCGGCGCCGCGTGGAGCGCTCCTTCAATGGCGCGGTCGGACAACCAAATCTCGCCGCCGTGCACGGCGAAGTAGCCGAACGGAATGTTGTGGGCCTCCATCCAGCGAGCGTCTTCAATGATCTGCCCGGTGGAAAACTTCGAGCCGCGCGGATGCGACATCAGATCGCTGGCGTCATACATCAGAACATATTCAAGATTGGCGGTCTCTTTCGCGCGCAACGCCCGGTGCAACTCCAGCACTTCCTCGCGGCTCATGCGGCTGAAATAACTGCGCGTGTAGATCACCTTGAACTTTCCGTCGCTCGCCGCCCGCGCCGTCGTTTTCCGCACCGACTCAGCCAGCGCGTCCAAATGCGTTTCGTCGTCCGGAACCGCGAAGTCCCCCACGAACGGGCCTTTCTTGCCAAACGTCAACCGGCACACCGCCCGGTCACGCAGGCGCGACGACGCCACCCAGAGCCGATCCGTCTTGCCGCGCTCCACTGTCAAATCGGGAATCAGGATCCGGCCCGGATCCCATTGACGATCGGCGTTCTCGCCTTGCTTGCGAGCCGAGGCGCTTTGATGGCGGACGGCGCCTTGCGCGTTCAGAACAAACAACACGTGCGACCCGCCCACGACAGTCTCCCGACCTTTTTCCTCAGGAATAAAATCCCCGACTTCGAGAAAACCGAATGAACCTTGCAGCTTGTCCTCCATGGGCGTTTCCCATCGCTTCTTGCCGTCGAGCGCGATGCAGCATACGCAATCCATGGCCGCATCGGACTTGCCGCGCAGAAACACCAGCTCGTCCGCGCCGTCGCCGTCCACGTCGGCGGCGCGCATTTGATTGTTGAACAGGCGACGCGAGTCGGGTGTTTGGATGTTGTGCGCTTGGCCCGCTTTGTCCACGATCAAGAAATTCAAGCGCGGCCCGCCGTAGGACACCACCAGGCGAACGTCGTTGCCGCCGGCCAAACGAGCAAAGTCAATTCCCGCCGTCCGGTCGTCCGTGCTCCAAAGCACCGCACCGGAGCAGTCCATCAGGATTGCCCCGCGACCGCCGCGTTGCTTGACGGCGATCAACGAAGAGGCTGCGTTCCCCTTGTCGCTCCATGTGCGTATCTTGCACGGACCGCGCGCTGCCTCAAACCGGCGAACGATCTTGCCCTGCCGGTTGATGGCCGTCAGTGGCGCGGTCGCGTCAATGAGCGAGAAGAGAATCTCATCGTCGCCGTCGCCATCCACGTCGGCGAATGCAAAATCGAACACCAGCGCCCCGGCCTCGTGAATCACCGTCCACGTGACCGAATGTGCCGGGCTGATCCCGATGCGCCCGTCCACGTCGCAGCCGACGACGAACGATTCACCGCCCGCCGGCAATCGTCCCGAAGCGATTTCCCAAATCGGTCGCGGCACCTCGAACCGCTCCACCTGAAACCCGGCGCCGGCGATTTCGGCGCGCCCGGTGTTCCGTCCCGCCTGTTTTTCAACGGCACGGACGGCAAGCTGGCGAAACGCGACCTCGCCCTTGAGCACGCCGAGCGAAATCCGAAGCCGCGCCGTGCCACGGGGCAGGTCAATCACCGTCGAATGAACATCCCATCGCTGCGAATCCCACGAGCCGATTTTGAACGGCGTGATGGTTCGCAACACCCGTCCATCGGCATCGAGTAACATCACGATCACGCCCGCGCCGGTGTTGTGGCCGTGGCGGATTTCGACGGAGACGGCAAGCCGGCCGGCGCCCGTTACGGGAACTTCGCGCACGATGGTGGAATCGCGTTGCGGATCCTTCCCGCGAATCAGCACTGCTTGTTCTTTCGGAAGAAGAACCGGCCCGCCCGATTCGCGCAAGGCCGGAGCCGGCGTCCATGCCGAAAGATTGGCGAAATCCTCCTCCAGCAGGGGTTGCGCTGCGCCGGCGGAAACGATGACGCCAATTGTCAATGCGGTGAAAAACAGCTTTTTCATGTGGCACCTTTCTTTTGTACAACACCATCCGCCGTCCCCTCGATGTGACGACCCGCCGGCGCGCATCTTCCTCGACGATCAAGGACTTCGGCCTCCGCTACCGACAGGCCTCGACATAGTCGCTCAAGGCTCTCATGTTGGCGGCAAAGACGCTGGTCTCGATCCGCGTGCCGAACTCCAACCCTTTGACCTTGTTCGCGAACTTGCCGCGCGTAAGCCAGCGGCCTTGAGCATCAAGCGCGGCGATGATCTTGTCGGCGCGCGGTTCGAGCGATTTTGCCGAGGACGACTTTTGTTTCGGCCTGCGACTCTTCAGATAGGCTTCGCGTCCCTGCAACGTGACGCGCTCGTATAATGCAAAGACGACCGGGACACCGTAGCCGCCCTTCCAACTGTAGCCGTGTTGCCGTTCTTCGCTGATCGCTTCGAGCCGGTAGTAAATGTTGCCGTCGCGGTCGCCGTAGATCGGTTTGTTGGTCTCCAACTCGTAGTAGCGCGCCCACGTGTTGGGAGCGAGGGCGGAGCGTTGATACCAAGCCAGCGCGGGCGGAATCGGCTTCAGGTATTTGTCGTCACCGGTTTCCAGATAGAGTTCGATCAAATCGCGGATGACGCGGACGCTTTCGCCGCCGGTGATGGCGGGCGGCTCGAAGGCGCGCGCCCAAGCGGGTTCCATGTTGGCGTTGTATTGTTGCGCCCACGCGGGCTGCGGCTCCGGCAGTTGTGCGAGGATCATGAAGTCGCCGGCTTTCTTCGCTGCCGCGAGGTGCTCGGCCTTGCCGTAACGATGATAAGCTTCCAGCATCACGCCAACGCAATCGGAGATGCTTTGGTCGTTGAACGTGTAGTGGCCGGCGTAGTTGACCTTCGGGCAGGTGCGCGGGTAGTCCTTGGGATACTCGGCGCGTTTGACGGGGAAATCGGCGGGATTGCGCGGCTTGCCGTCGTAACGTTGCGGCCAGGCGCCGTTGGGGTATTGCGCTTCGATCAGCTTCGCGAGGCCGTATTCGAGCGCGGCGCAGACATCGGCGTCTTTCTTGTCCATTTCGACGAATGCCATCAGGAACCGAAGCGCGCTTTGGGTGTTGTCGTCGTCGAACGTGGTGGTGTTGCGGCGCTGCGCCGCTTCGGCGGCGGTGAGTTTGCCCTTGTCGGTGCGACGGTAACAGAGCGGGAACTTCTTCGAGTCGAAATCCACCGAATACTCCCAGCCGCCGGACTCCAACTGGCCGCGCGCGAGCGCGCGGGCCGCGCCGCGGGCGGCATCCAGGTAACGCTGATCCTTGGTGACTTCGAAGGCGCGCAGGAACGTCATGCCCATCGAGGGTGTGCCGGGCGGTTGAATCCAAATCTGGGTGTCCGTGGCTTTCCCTTCGCCGGCGCGCTCCTTGAGGTTCTCCGAGTATTTCCACAAGTAGCCCCCCTCGGTGGCGATGGACTGCATGAACGCAGTGGCTTTGGCCATGGCGGCTTCCGCCTCCTGCAACGTGGCAGCAGACATTTCGCGGCTGATGACGCACAACGCCAGCAAGGCAAGGAGGTTTTTCATGGCGTCTCTCCTTAGCAGTTTTCGCCCGGCCAAGCCAGTTTCTTTGCGAACAGGGATGCACCGTTCAACCCCGGTATGTTGGCGCGAACCCACAGGAGGTCCGGTCATGAAGCAGTCCGACACCATCCACCGGCCGCAGCGGGATTGTTGTTGCGTTACCGCGTCAACTCCGCCTGGCTGGTGTTCGGCAGCGCCGGACCGGCCTCCTCAAGGTGTTGTGGCCGTAAAACGTCACCTGACCAGCCAGCGCGCCCTCGCACAGGAGCATCCACATTTTCCGTTTTGAGTGAAACAATTGTTTCACTCAAAACGGAAATTCCTTTCTCTGGGCACCGTCGCCTACCAGATGTTCACCGTGTCACCAACATTCGCGTGCCGAACGGCTCCAGCGCAAGCGTGACGGTGGCCGGTGATTGTTCCCAACGGCGTTCCTCGGCGCGATCGGCGCGGTAGAGAATCGCGGGTGCATTCATTTTCACGGTCGCCTGCTGGGGCTGGTCGGTCGTGTTGACGATGATCGTGCCGATGGAACCGTCCGCCGCCCTGAAACTGCCGGCGGTGATAACGGGAAGCGTGATGGTTGCCTTGTGGTGTGTTGGCGTCTGGCCTCGCCAGAACCATGCTTCTTTCTCGGCGCATTGGATCGCAGGCGGCCGGTGCGTTTCGCCGAGCAACAGGTATTCGGGGAAATGCCTGTACGGTTTGCAGAACGCGAAATAGGCCTGAGCGACTTTCGATTTCCATTTGTCGTTGCCCGGTTCCAGCGGCACATCTTGGATGAACGGACCGGGGATGAGGCCGCGCGTGAGGTTGTTGGCGAGCACGTGACAACGCAGTTCGGCGGAGGGACGAGTGCCGAGCGGGCCTTGGCCCTGCACGCACGCCGCGCCGATGGCGGTGACGTATTCGTGGTAGAGATAGGAGAACAACCCGACGCCGCGCGCGCCCGTTGTGCCGTGGTCCACTTCGCCAAACTGCCGGCTCCAGTAGGTCGCCATGTAGGGAATCGCCAGTTCGCTGACGTTCTCCAGGAACAAGCCAAGCTCCGGCTGGATCGGTTTGCCCTGCCGCAACATCTCGGCGCACAAGTCGCGGAAATCGGTCCACATCCAGTTGCCGTAGCCGGGCGGATGATCGTGCGTCATGCTGTAACAGGGTTGGTGTTGGCCGCCGCCGATTTCCTGGTCGAAACTGATCAACGGCGTTCCGAGCCTTGCCACGTCGAGAAATATCTTCAACATCGTCTCCCGCGCCGCCGCGCTGCCGTGGCAGAGTTTCACCGACAATCCGCGCCACGCGGCCCGCGCATCCGTCTTGTCGTAGAAATCCGCGGTAAACGCCGAGCCGTCGGCGTTCTGGATCACCATCGCCTTGCGCTGCTCGAAATCGGCGGTGTCGTCAAACGCCGGGCCGTTGCGCGTCTCCTTGCGTTTCACGACCCACCAAAAACCGGACGTGAGCATCGCCACGCGGTCGTCCTGCTCACGCAACCTGGCGTTGGCCTTCTGCCACGCTTCATTCGATGGCACCGCCGGCAGATAGCGGATGCCCGCCCACGTGCCGCGGTTCTCCCAGCCGTACGGCACGAACACGATGTGCTTGAGTCCCGTGCGCCGGCGATACTCCGCGCAGAGCGATGGCAAGCGTTCGAGGTTTTCGCCGAGAAGATCGTTGTATCCTTTCTGGTTCTGGATGCCGGCGATGAGGATGCCCGCGCCGTCCTTGAGGAACTGCGGAATGTCGGCGCGCTCCGCGAGTTTCTTGCCACACCAGAACTGTTGTTTCGCCCAGCGCTTGTAAATGTCGGCCGCATCGCGCCAATCGCCCGTGAACGCGCCGAGCACGACGCCGTACGGCAGCGCCACATCGCGCCCCGCCACTTCCGGCACGAGGTGCGTGAATGGAATCTCCACGGACTTCCGCGCCACCGACCGCACGCCAAGCCGTTTGCAGTGCCCGTTGCCGTCGTGCGCCGCCAGATACAGCCCGGCCGTTTTATCGTAGCGCGCGGCAAATTGCGTGAAGGCGGCTTCCGGATACATCGCCTCGCGCAACTGGCTGCGCGTCCCCGGCGCTTCAATCAACGCGCCGTCGGTGTGCGACAACGGCAACAACAACCGCTCATCCCCGCCGAGCGAGGCCGGGGACACAAAACGCGGGAACACAATTCGCGCGACAGCCTTGTCCGACTTGTTGCCGACAGCGATGCCCAGCCGCACCAACCCGTCTTCGCCGGCCGTCGCCGTCACGCGCGCCGTCAACGAGAGCGATGCGTGTCCGGCAAAACGCAACTCCAATTTGCCGGTGCCAGCCCGCGCGATGCTGACGTTGCGGAATTCTTCCGCCGTCACGCCGTCGCTGTCGCGCCCGGCAGGTTTCGTCAGCGCGACGCTGAACAACGGTTCCACTGACCGGCTCGACACAAAATCTTGTCCTGATTTGCGATGAACGATGTGCGCCAGTCCGCCTGTCCGTTTGTCGAACGCCACCACCGTGCTCGCCGTCACCAGACCGATGTCGGTCGCCGTTTCAAACACGCCGTCCTGCACCTTCAGCGACGCCACATCAAGCGGCCGGCGCGCGGTCGTTTGCGTTTGCAGCGCGGCGAATTCGGTCTCGCTGATCGGCCCGAACGAAATGTCATCAAACAACACGCGCGCCTTCGAGGGCGTCCGCGGCGAAGTCCAGACACCCAGCGCAAATGCGCCGTTCGGCTGACCGTCCGCTTCGCCCTCCATCTGCCAGCCAGGTTCCGTCGCACCGTCGAGCCATGCTTTGCCGATCATCTGGTTTTTGTGGCAGGCGAACTTCACCCGCACCCACGACGGTGCCGACAGTTTTGGTCCGGGAAATTGCTCGCCCGGCGATCCTTGCCCGCGATAGCACAACAGCCCGATGCCGTCGCGACGGATTGTGACCGCTCGAAACCCTCCGCCACTGTGGCGACCGTACACGTAAATGACCGGCGGTTCGCCCTCGAACGAGACGACCTTCAATCGCAACGACACAATAAAATCCGGCGCCGCCTCGCTGCCGGTGAGCGTCAACAGCGTGTGATGCGGTTTCGCCGCCACGACCTGATAAACGCGATTGGCCGGGTTGCCCGGCTCCGCCACAACGCCGCTGTCGCCGCCCGGTCCGCGCCACCCGGCGGCGTCCGTGTCAAAGTTCCACTCCCGCGCCGGCGCCGCGGCAAGCGTCATGGCGCTGAGAAGCAACCCGCAAAGCGCATTGATGGTGGATCTCACCTGGCCGCGAGTTCGTGGGGGAGCACACCCTTCTGGAGCGACTCGACGGACACTTTTCCGGCGGCCTCGCCCATCGCGACGGCGTTGCCGGTGACGCGATAGCTGGAGTGCGCGATGAAATCGCCGCTGATGCAGCGGCCCGCCAGCATCAGGCCGTCCACGTCCTTCGCCATCAGCGCGCGCAACGGGATGTCGTAGGGCTTCGCGCGAAAATCGGCCTTCGCGATGCCCTTCGTCTTCTTCGGGTCAACCGAATGAACGTCAATGCCGGCATTCACCCGGCAAACGGCATCCGCGTGTTTGCGTCCTTCCCGCAGGTCGTCGGCGGTGACGGTATAGCGCCCGTGGATCCGCCGGCCTTCGCGCACGCCGATTTGTTCGGCGGTGGCCACGACGGCGAGGTTCTTCCACGGGCCGCCCAGTTTCCGCATGTCGCGGATGATGTCGAACACTTCCCGCCGCGCGCGGATGGTCGCCTCGCTGATCTTGGCCGCGTCGTACGCCGGCACGCCGTACTCGTGGTTGGTCATGAGCGAAAAAATCCCGCTGTGCAGGTGGCGGAGCGTCGGCAGGGCGTAACTGGGGTGAATCCCGGCGTCTTCCATCAACTTTCTCAAGTTCGTCTTCGCCTTTTCACCGGCGATTTCGCGCACGAAACCGGGAATTGCGGCGGGATCAACGCCGGTCAACAAGGCAAGCAGCGACATCGGCTGGCAATCGCAATCGTCGTTGGCGCCGATGTCGAACTTGCACCCGGCCTGCACGGCGAGGTCGCCGTCGCCCGTGCAATCAATGAACCGGTCCGCCATCCACGCCTGCCGGCCTGATTTCGATTCGGTGACGACGGCCACGAGCCGGTTGCGCGCATCGGTGACTGCGCCGGCGAGCAGGGTATGCAACTGGATTCGCACGCCGGCGGCGAGGCACATCTCCTCCAGCACGAGTTTCATCAGTTCGGGATCGTAGATCGAGCCTTTGGTTTTTTTCGCCACGTCGCTGCCGCGCTCGGCCATCGCTTGCAGGATTTCCTGCATGACGCCCGTCTTGCGTTCGCCATCAATGATCTTGGTCAACAACCCCGCCGTCCACGTGCCGCCGAGGCACCCGGCCATTTCGATCAACAGCGTCTTGGCGCCGGCGCGCGCGGCCGCAATGGCCGCCCCCATGCCGGCCGGGCCGCCGCCGCACACAATCACCTGGACGCGACCAGCCACCGGAATCGCCCGTTGTTTCTCGATGAAACGGCCATCGCCCGTCACCTCGCCGCCCGTGCGAACGACTTCGCCGCGCGCAAAGTTAGGGAAGCCTTCGCTTGCTCCATTGACCGTTGTCAACGCCAACGGGCCGAGCACCGCACCGCCGATGGCGGTCTTGATGAAACAGCGGCGGCTCGATTGCGAATAGTTAACGCGTGATGATTGTGAGTGATTCATGGGTTGTGTCTGCGGGTTTTCAATGTGCATCACACCATAAACCACCGGCCCAAACCGGTCACGAGTTTTCGACAATCTCAACAGTCCGCTACAACTCGATGCGCAATACGGCGAGGATGGGAAAATCAGGCACGCTGACTTCCCATGTGTTGCCCGCTTGTCGGGTTGTCAGGGTTTGGCCGGTCATGAGATTGGTGATCTGTTTCGGTTGCGCGTGGACGCGCAAGACGACTGTCACGCCCTGACAGGGGCTGGGGCGTTTCGTTTTGACCGGTTCGGATTCTGTTCGCTTTGATGATTGAGGGGCGCGTTTCTGTCGCGGCTCATCAGCCTGATCTTCGTTGCCTTGTGTGCCGGTGGCGACCCATGAGAAATCATTGACCAACGCCACCGTCAACCGTTTGCGATCCGGCGCGACGTAGCTCTCGCAGTGCATGGTTGGCGGGCCGCCAAGAGCTTGAACCGGGACAAGGACTGATTCGCCGGTAATGGCCCGGAGGAATTCAGCTGTGGCTTTCTCCTGTCCGCCGTTCGGATCGTGCCATTCCCATGACGGTTGTTGTTCGATGACAAGTCCGCCGGCGGCTTTGAACTTCGCCACGTTTTGTCGCATCGTCCCGGTCAAATCCTTCGGCGCCGGCAGAAACAGAACCCGGTAACCGTCCAATGCGCCTTCTTCGAGATGGCTGTCGGTGAGCACGCGCACCGGCAAACGGGCGCGCGACAACGCCTGATACGCGCCCACCGATGGATAGATGACCTGTTTCCACGCGGCGGACTCGTTCGGCAGATGGCGGTTGCGGGCGAGTTCGGAGAAATGCACCGCCGCCCAGTGGAGCGGACGCATCCCGGCGAACGCCGGGGCAACACGATTGCCGAGCGCCACGGCGTCTTTGAAAAGAGCAGGATTGGGAATCTCTCGTTCATTGTTGTCCAAGTTGGCGACGCACCCGTGCGCGATCATGCCGGCCGTCGCGAAACAGGCCGACTCGCTGTCGAGCAAACCGTGACACCAGACGTGCGGCGGACGGCCATCTGTTGCGTCGCGCGACAAGGCGTATCCCATGCCGATGCGGATGTCGCGGGGAATCGGTTTCAGAGTGGCATCGCGCGAAAAGACCCGACTCACTCCCGGTCGCGCCGGGAGGCTGAACTCGGTTTTCATGGCGTCGGCAATGCGAAACAGCCGATGACTCAGGTGCGGGTCTCCGAGGCCGGGATAGGTGTTGCTGCCAATGAGCATCACGACTTCGGGGTTGCGGGCGTGCAATGCGCGACGAATCCGCAGGAACGCCCGTTCGATGGTTGCGTTGTTGAACTCGATGAGCTTGCGATACACGGGATCGGCGGGATTGACCGCCGTCGGGTGATCAACGCCGGTTTCCACCTTGAACTTCTCCTTGCAGAAGCGGCACCAGCAACCCGACTTCGGCATGTGAACTTCGTCGTAATAAAATGCGTCCGCGCCCAAGTCCACCAGTTCCAACTGGCGCTGAATCAAGTAATCCACGTAGGGCGAGTTGAAACAGAGGTTGTCGCCGCGCTTGGTGTGCAGGTATTTGCCGCCCGGTCCGACGCAGACCCAGTCGGGATGTTGCTTGGCCATGTATCCGTCTTCCATGTGCCGGTGATAGACCATGATGCGCAGTCTGTTTTTGTGGGCGTCGTCAATGAGTTCCTTCGCCACGTTGCGGTTCTTCGCCCAGTCTTGCACCGCGCCGACCCTGCTCGGCCACCAAGCGGCTTCATCGCCGGATTTGATATGACGGGCGAATTGCTTGAAACCAAGCGACGCGATGGCCTGGCCGGCTTGGAAGAAAATCGGCAGGTTCTGCAATTTCGATGAGAGACGAGTGTGCGCGCAGACGCGAACCTCATCGTACCAACGCGGCAGTTGATATCGGCTACAATCTTTCAGCCAATCGGGAAAGACCGGTTCAATCGGCTTGGCCAGCTTGGCCTGCACATCGGCTGGCAATGCTTCCGAGGAAGTCACGTCAGTCAGTTTGGTGATTTCGGGGGGCTTTGTAACTGTGGAGATAAAGATGCAATCGGGACGAATGGCAGCATTGCGAAGAACGAGCGTGTGCTTGCCGGGCGACAGGTTTTGCTCGAATAACTTCGTCCATTTCCACGCTCCCGCGCCTTCGAGCGAACCGGTGGCTGGCAAGGGGGCTTTCATTTCCTTGCCGTTCAGCGTAATCGCGATCGTGCCGTCGCCGGTTCTCCGGGCATACCGGAGCCAGCCGCGATACAATCCGCCTGCCGGCACGGTGAAACCGTAATAACAACGGCCTTCCTCATGAAAACGGACCAGATACTCGCCACCGCTGCAAGACGGATTCTTGGCTGGACGGGCGAAGTCGCCTTTGGCGGGTTCCTTGCGGCTGAAGTTCTCCGCCTCGATCAACAGACCGGGAAGATTGGTTTGCGTCAGACCTGTCAGCGGCAGCCAAAGGGCGAGGATGACCGTCAGTTGTTTCATGCGAGGCAGTGTACGCGAGAGCGCGGCGGGTGAAAAGACGGCAGTTGAGAATGATCTTGCCGTCAGGGCCGATGAGCTTGGCGGGGTCTTCGTGAAATACGATTTCGTCGGCGTCAGAGGTTCTCTTCAGCCGGAACTGGCCGGCGTTTCGACGGGCAATTCGGGGCGGCTTGACCACTCGGACCAACCGCCATCGTACCAGCTCACGTTCCGATACCCCAGCAGATGGCGCAGCACGAAGAACGCCTGGCTCGCCTGATGTCCTGTGCGGCAGGACACGATGACCGGCGAATCGGCTGACGGTATCAACTTCGCATAGGCCGCCGCCAGTTCGCTCACGGGCAGGAAACGGCTCACCCCGTTGGTGGTGGAAACATCGCTTGTGAAAGGACGATTGACGGCTACGGGGACGTGGCCGGCGCGGGCTTCGTCGGATTTCTTGCCGGTGAAGGCCTCGGCGGGTCGGACATCAATCAGGACCGCGGTGCGGCGCTGGGAATGGGCAAGCACTGTCCGGTAATCCACGGTGAAGTTGTCCGGACCGGCCGGCGTCGGATACGTCGTCGCCGTGATGAGCGGCAAGGCGGTGTCCACGGGACGTTTCTCGGCGAGCCATTGTTCCCAGCCGCCGTTCAGGATGGCATAACGGGTGTGGCCAACCCGTTCCAGCGCGATGGCAATCAGCGTGGCATCGTGCACCTTCTCGCTTGGCACGAGAATCACCATCGTTTGCGGCGTGACGCCCAGCAATCCAAGCTGGCGCGCAATCATCTCCGCCGGCAACAACATCGAGGAGACGCCGCCAATGACGCCCCGGAAATGTTCCGGATCCATCCGCACGGAACCGGGAATGTGGCCGCCGTTGTAGGCCGGTTGCGGGCGGACATCAATGATCCGCACATCATCGCGGCCCAAGTGCTGTTGCAGCCAGCCGGTTTCCACCAACCGCGGCAAATCACCCACGGGAACGGGCGCTGGAGCCGTCGCGCCGCCGAGGAAAAACGCGCGCCACGCGTTGACTTTGGCTGCCTGGCGCGCCGACAACGGCGCAGTCCGCAACGACACGGGCTTCAGGATTTGTTCCATGAACCCCCGCAGGCCGTCGGTCAGGATGTAGGCGTTGTTGAAACCGAGCCGCGCCAGCGCGTCGCGGGCCTGCGCGGGATGCGTCATGCCATTGGAGTAAAGAACTATGATTCCCCGGTTCTTGTGCGGCGCAAGAAACTCCGTCAGGTCGGCGGCAACCACGTTGACCGCCGTGCGGATGTGGAACGCCGCAAATTCCGCCGGCGTCCGGATGTCCACCACCAGCAGGCTCGCGTCGCCCGCCATCAACCGGTCGGCGAGTTCGTCGGGGTCAATGTGGTCCTCGCCGGCGTCCATCGCCTGCAACAGCGCCGCCTCGCTTGGGCGCGTGCTGGCCGTCGGTGGAAGCATCGCCACGGCGAACGCAGCCACAAGAATCGTCACGCTGAACGCTTTCAGAAACGGGCTGCCAAGATACGGCCCTGTCCCGGCAACCTTCTTCTCAATCCATTCCGATCCCCAGAACGCCGCGACCGCCACCGTCGCAAACAACAGCGCAAACACCGGTCCCGACATGCCGAGCGATGCCCAGGCAAACTTCACGCCGCTGTCGCCCCACGACGCCAGCGGCGCGACGAAGCCGTACATCTCGTTGAACAGGATGCTGCCGAGCGCCGCGCCGCCGAGGAAGATCAGTGCATCGAGCCGGCCGCTGGCCAGCCCGACCGCGGCGGTGCCGGGACACCACGAACTCAGCACAAACCCGACGCCGAACAGCAGTCCGCCGACGATCTGCGCGCCGTAGATGGTTGGCAGGAAATAAACCTGGTCGGCGCTGACCACGCCGAGCACGAGCGCCAACTGCAAACCAAGCATCGCTGTGACCATCGCGGTGAACATCACGCGCAGCACCGTCATGTCGCGGAAGTAGAAGATGCCGGCCAACCGGCGCGAGCTGCCAAAGCCGGCCTGTTCCAGCGCGAACCCGAACCCGAAGCCGAGCAACAACGACAACACGAACGCCGCGTTGCTGCTCAACGCGTCTTGTCCGAAGAAGGTCGCGATCATTGCCATTGCCTCCGGACAAACCACGCCATCGCGTAGCCGCTCACGAACATCGCGCCGAGAAACAACAGGCTGCCAGTCACCAGCATCGCCCCGCCGGTCAACCCCTGACCGGACGTGCATCCCGATGCCAAGCGGCTCGCGAACCCGGCCAGCACGCCGCCAACGAGCGCCAACGTGATCCTCAATCCGCGCGACGCCGTCGGGCCGCGTTCCAGTTGCGGTTGGACGCGCCGCCCGGCGATGGCCGAGACGAGGCCGCCGAGCAACGTGCCGACGAACATGAACACGAGATAGTAGCGCAACGGGTCGTTGCCCCACGCGCCGAAGTAGGCGCTCCCGGCCACGTGTTGCGGCATCACACAGCTTTGCGCGTACGCGCCCGCTCGCGCGATGCCCGCCGACGCGCCGAGACCGACGCCGAGCGTGAGGAAACTGGCCAGTAACACCAGACCCAATAGAACGCCGGCCAGGTACGGGTTCAAGTGGGGTTTCGGACCGGTCGAGGGAGTGGAAGAGTGGGAGTTCATTGCGCGGCCCCTCAACAACCAGCCGATTTCCGTTTCGGCGCAGCGGGCGCCGACGGAACCGACGGCGCCGACGACGGGGGCGCGGCGTGCGGGCGCGCGGGGGCGGGCTGCATCGGCACGGAGCGAACAGCGCCTTTCAGTTCGGTCTCTTCCCAAAACGCATCCAGCCCGCCGTGCAACGCCTTGATCGGGCGCTTGGTTTTTTGCGAGAGGATGCCGGCGGCCATCATCGCCAGCGAACCGTCCCGGTCCACGAGGATCAACGGCCCGGCCCCGACAAGGTAGCCGGGGTTTTCCAGCACGTCGGCCAAATCCGCCCGACGCGAACCCGGCAACGCGTAATCCGCAAACGCATCGGCAGGCCGGATGTCCACGAGGTCGAACGTGCCCGGCATGTCCTTGATGAGCCGGCTGAGGTCGGCGGGCGAGATGCGTTCGGCAATGTGAACGTGGCGTTGCGGCGGCGCCGCGGCGGTTTTCTGTTCGCTGCCGAAGACGGGATACCCGGCATCAATCCATGCCGCGCTGCCGCCGTCGAGGCTGGCGACGTTCTGGAAACCGCGCCGCTGGAGAATGCCGACAGCGAGGCTGGAGCGGTACGCGCTGTTGCAGACGGCAACGACGGGCAGATTCGGGTCGAGTTTGCCGGACAACTCGGCCAAGTGCGTGATCGGAAGGTTGACCACCGTGCCGATGCGCATCCCCATCCATTCGTGCGGCATCCGCACGTCCACGATGATTGGCGCCGTGCCGGCCTGCATCTGGGCGTACAACTCGGCGGGCGAAATCATCCCGCTCTGGGCGACCGGCAATCCGGCTTTCGCCCACGCATCGAACGGCAACACCGCGCCTTCGTAACCGACCCGGTGCAAGCGGAACACCGCTTCCTTGATCTCCGCGTCCGAGCCGACCAACACCATCGGCGCCTTCCACGGCACCATCGTGCCAACCCATGTTTCAACCCGGCCCCGCAATGCAATGTTGACCGAACCCGGCAGGTGCCCGGCGGCGTACGGTTTGGCCTCGCGCAAATCCACGATCCATTGGCCGCCGGCTTTCGTGATGGACTCCGCCACGGGCGCGGCCTTCGGCGCGGCGTCCCAGTTCACCAACGGCGGCCCGATGCGGTTCATCGCCGCGTTGTGTTTGAAATACTGCGGCGCTTCCGGCAATCCTTCGAGCACCGCTGCGATGAACTCGCTGCGGCCTTTCTTCCGGACGTACGGATTCGACGCCTTTTCCCGGCCAATCGTGGACGACGGGTCATCGGACAAATTCGCGCCGCACAACGATCCCGCGCCGTGCGCCGGCAAGACCACGCAGGCATCGGGCAGCTTCGAGAGTTTATTGTGCCACGTCTCGTAACTCATGTTGGCCAGCGTCGCGGCTGTCATCGTGCCTTCGAGCAGGTCCGGCCGCCCAATCGAGCCGACGAACAACGTGTCGCCGGTGAAAATGGCGCGCGGCCCGGTCTCGCCATCGGCAATGACCAGTCCGCACATCCCATCGGGAGTGTGTCCCGGCGTGACAATCGTTTTCACCGTGGCTTTGCCGACGCGGAACGTCGAGCCTTCCTGCAACGGTTGGATCTTGTACTGCGCGCCGCTGGCTGCGTTCTGGAAGATGGGCATGGACAACGCGCGGACGGCTTCGAGATGTCCCGCCACGAAATCCGCGTGCGAGTGCGTAAGGAACACGCCTTTGATCGTCAGGTTGTTCTTCTTCGCGTGCTCAAGGTAGGCATTGATGTCGCGGGAGGGGTCCACCAACAACGCCTCGTTGCCGGACACAAGCAGGTACGAATAATGGCTCAACACCGGCAAATTGAACTGGACAACCTCAAACCCCGGAAACCGGTACGTGTCCACAATCTGGTGAAAAGCATCCGCCGCCCCATGCGACGCCGATTCGGAATCCTTGATCTTCGTTCCAGTCGCCGCCGAGCCTGTCACGGCTCTGCCGGCCAACGCCTCGGACCCAGTCCCCTTTCCTGCAACTGCTGCCGGCGTTTGAGGCGCGGCGCCTTCCGCGCGCGGCAGGCCACGAACGATGGGCGCCGCTGCCGCTGCGCCCGCCGACCAGACCGCAACATTGCGCAAAAACCGGCGGCGATTCATGGAAGTACAAGGCTGCTTGCTCATGATGGGCTCCTTTTCTGATTGGGATTATACACCAAGATCCCGGTCCTTGGCAAAAAAACACCCGCGCTGCGCGTGAAGGAAAACCGGAAATCACTGCCACGACAAAGGATGTGCGATCTCGCGTGCTCAGGGTTTCGTTGTTTGGAAATACTCGGCCAACACGGTCACAAGTTTCTCGCCGTAGCTTTCCCAATGCCGGCCCACGGCGTAGTCGTTCAGCCCGGCGATCCAGTTGCAGTTGAACTCGTGGACCACGGCGTCAATGCCGAACCGCTCCAGCCAGCCGTCGCCGAGCGAACCGGGGTTGCGGAACGTCGCTTTCGTGCTGCCTTCGGTAAACCATGTGTACTGGCGCAACAGCGTCTCCAATGTCGCCATCCGCTCCAGATACCGCTCCAAGTCCGGCACCGGCGGACGGCTGATGTGCAAGCGACCGTGACCGTCATTGTGCAACTCCAGCGCCAGATGCGGACGACGCCCTGCCTTGCTCATCGCGTCCAACCATTTCTCCAGTGCGGCGTTCTCCGGCGCAAACAGCGGGTCGGCGGGCTTGTCCCAATTGCGGTTGAGGTCTTTGCCGAGAAGATTGAACCGGGTCATGCCGCGCGCCACGCCGTCCTTGTTCGCCATCGGCAGGATGTAGGCGCAATAGCGCTGCGGCTCCTTGAGAAGGCGGCGAATGAATCCTTGCACGACCCAGTTGCCGCCGCTCTCCCACGGATGGGCGCGAGCGCGGATGAAGACGCGGTGCGCCGCTTTCGGGTCGCCGACGCGGACGATTTCGAGTCCTCGTCCGGCGACGGTCTTGCCAATGGGCGTGATCTCGACGAGCGGGTGTTTGCGGATGGACGCCAGCAGCCGGTCGAGATCGGAAATCCGGTACGGCTCGATGCGCGCCACGTATAATCGCGGCCCCGGCATCTCGACGGTCACGCGCACCCGGTTCTCGGGAAGTTTTTCCGTGGCGACCGGTTTCCACTCCTTGCCGTTCTCGGAAATGACGACGGTATTCAATTCCCTGCCGACCCAGCCGGGGCGACCGTTCCAAACATTGTCGAGGTTCTTGAATTCGAGCGTGAGTTTCGAGCCGGGCTGTGCGTGGAGCAGAAAATGAATGTGCCCGGCGGCGCGGTTGGGCGAATTGCGTTCATGGTCGTAGAGCAGGTTGACCATGATGGTTCCGTCGCCGGCAATCTCGTACCAGAGCGGCGAGGCGTTCTCGAAGCTGGTGTCAATGAATTCCAAGGGAGTTTCGATCGCAGTCAGCCATTCCATGTTGAACCGGGCCAGCCGCAGTTTTTCGTAAGGGCCTTTCTCGCCGGCTTCGTAGAAACAGAGGATCGTGCCGTCCTTGATCACTGCGAGGTCGGAATACGCGCTGAAACTTTCTTCCAGCCGCTTGTTGACGAGCCATGTCTGGCCTTCGTCGGAGCTGAGTTTGACGGACAGGTTGATGCGGTCGCGGGATTTGCCGGGCGCTTCCTTCTTGTCGCGACGGGCGAGATTGTGGGGGTTGGCGAAGAGGATTCGTTTGGTGTCGAACCGGACCATGCTCGCCATGCAGATCGGCTCCAGCAACGCATCGTCAAAACGCGGCTGCGACCATTGCGTGGCGCCATCGGGACTGGTCGAGACGAGGCGGCGATGCGCGTCGGACTCGCTGCGGGCGTTGAGCAGCACGTTTCCATTTGTGAGTTGCACGGCGACGGTCTCGTTCGGGTAACGGAACGGCGGTTTGTCGGGGATTGCGATCTCGCCGCGTTGCCATGTTTTGCCGTGATCGTCGCTGTAAATCGTACTCGTCACCGACGGACGGTGCGCGTGGCCGCCGGTGCCGAGCGACATCCAGACCGGCACAACGAGTCGGCCTTTGTGCGGGCCGTGCGTGAGTTGGATGCCGTGGTTCGGACCGGTGGCGATGACTTTCCAGTCGTATTCTTTTCGGAACCGATCGAATGTCGCCGTGATCTCAACCGGCTTCGACCATGTTGCGCCCTCGTCGTCGCTGCGCATGTAGAAGCAGCGCATGTATTCGAGGCAATAGAGGAAATGAACCGCGCCGGTTTCGAGGTCGGGGATGGCGACGGGATTGTTGGCGGTGTTGTCGCCAGGTTTGTCGAGCTTCTGTGCGGCAGCGACTGGATTGACCGGCAGTTCGCCTTTGACGTGGACGATGCACTGTCGTGGCAACCACGTTTTTCCGCCGTCGGTGCTGCGGCGCATCATCACATCAATCGGTCCCCAATCGCCCTTGCCCGTCCTGCGCGCCTCGCACCAAACGAGCACAGTGCCTTTCTTCGTCACCGCCACGCCGGGGATGCGATAGAGCGCGTAGCCGTCCGTGCCGGACTCGAAGATGTCAATCTTCTCCAACAGCGGCGCCGCGTGGGCGGCGCACAACGTTGCGAACAAAGCGAGGATGATGGTGAGTGACGCTTTCATAGTTGAACTGTATCAGAATCCAATAATGCAGCGAAGTTCCGATTGCCACTGATTGGCCATTCCGCTACACTGCCGCCGTTCAAGAAAGGAACATTCACGAGTCACAAGTAACGAATAACCAAAACCAATTCGCGTAGCTTCGGCTGCTGATCCACACCGAAATCGCCAGTTTCAAGGACAGGCAGCGCTGGAAGTACGCCCCACGTGGGGCGTGCTGAAAGCGTTCTGTCCAGGGCGTCTGGCGATGCCCGGTGTGGGACGTGAGTAACACGTCCCACCTTTGTTTTTGGGCATCGCAAGCTCTGGCAGATAGCCGAACAGGGCCAAGCCTCGCGAGCAACCAACGGGAGACCGATGGCCACGCTCGATTTCAAAGGCAAAGCCCTGGTGCAGAATTATCATCTGACGGTGAAGTATCACGAGCTTGTCCCGAAGAAGGACAAGAGCCTCACCGACAAGGTCCGGCTCGACGACAACCTCATCATCCACGGCGACAACTTGAAGGCGTTGAAGGCGCTGTTGCCGACCTACGCCGGCAGGGTGAAATGCATCTATGTTGACGCGCCATACAACACCGGCAACGAAGGCTGGGTCTACAACGACAACGTCAACTCCCCGATGATTCAAGAGTGGCTTGGCAAGACCGTTGACCGGGACGATCTCACCCGCCACGACAAGTGGCTCTGCATGATGATGCCCCGGTTGAAACTCCTCCGTGAACTCCTCAGCAATGACGGCGTGATCTTCGCTTCCATCGACAACATCGAAACTCACCACATGCGCATGTTAATGGACGAAGTTTTCCAAGGGCATTTTGTTGGCACGTTCATTTGGAGAAAGAAAGAGGGCGGCGGACAGACTGACGATTACTTTGTGACCGAACACGAATACGTTCAGGTCTACGCGAAGTCCGAAGAGTTCGAGTGGCTTGATGAGTCTATTCCTCTTGAAGAGGCAGACTTCAACAAGTCAGATAAAGAAGGCAAGTTTGTAGCGGTGAAACTCGCGAAGTGGGGATCAGGTGCGAGACGAGAAGACCGTCCAAAGATGTATTTCCCGCTTGAGGCACCGGACGGAACAAACGTCTACCCGAAAACACCGGATGGCCGTGCTGGCAGGTGGCGCGTGGGCAAAGCGCGAGCGGACTTGCTGGTCGAAAACGATCTCATGCACTGGGAGAAGAAGGGCGACACGTGGGTTGCCTACGAGAAAGTCAGATTTGAGGAAGGGAAAGCTCGCAAGATCAAGGAGCGGAGCATCCTGTTTGACCTTGCGACTACCGGCGACGCCACGAACACGCTGACGGATATCTTCGGCAAGAAAGATGTCTTCGAGAACCCAAAACCATTTCAGATGGTGAAGCTTTTCATTGAGCGCACAACAGCGAAAGACTCCATCGTGCTCGACTCATTCGCTGGCAGCGGTACAACGGCACACGCCACTCTCGCGTTGAACAAAGAAGATGGCGGCAACCGAAAGTTCATTCTCGTCGAGTGCGAGGACTACGCCGACGAAATCACGGCGGAACGTGTACGGCGCGTCATCAAAGGTGTGCGTGGCGCGAGCGATGAAGACTTGAAAAAAGGTTTGGGCGGCACGTTCAGCTATTTCGAGTTGGGCAAGCCGATTGAGTTGGAGAGCATTTTGGATGGCAAGAATCTGCCGAGCTATCTGGAACTCGCCCGGTATGTGTTCTACACGGCGACCGGCGAGGAGTTTGATGAGCGGAAGATGAACGAGAAGCGGCAGTTCGTCGGTGAGTCGAAGAATCACGAGGTTTATCTGTTCTACAAGCCGGACATTGACCACCTGAAAAAGACCGCGCTGACGCTGGAGCGGGCGGAAGAACTCGGCAAGCCGAAGGCGAATGGCAAGCGGCGGCTGGTGTTCGCGCCGACGAAGTATCTCGATCAGGAGCAACTCGACGCGCTGAGGATTGATTTCGCGCAGTTGCCGTTTGAAATCTACAAGCTGGCCAGATGAGAACAACGCAAACGCCGAGCCGGGTGACTCGGCCTACAACGATCAACTGTAGGCCGCGTGACCTCACGCGGCGAAGGTGAATTACAATGGAACTCAAGGAATACCAGCAGCGGGCGCTTGCACAGGTGAAGGCGTATTTGGAGGCGCTGAACCGGTGGCGCGCGAAGAATGAGAAGGTTGTCGAAGCAGCGGGCAAGGAAGCCGCGTTGGATGTGCCGCAAAAGGCGTGGGAAGAAGTTGGCGGCAAGAACTACCGGTCGCGCAAGAACGGCTTGGGCGAATGGCTGCCGAACTTCTGCCTGAAAATCCCGACCGGTGGTGGCAAGACGTTGCTGGCGGCTCACACGGTTGACATCATCAATCGCGTTTATCGGCAGAAGCAAATCGGTCTGGTGTTGTGGGTGATGCCGACGACGCAGATTTACCGGCAGACCATCGAGCATTTGCGCGACCGCGATCATCCGTACCGGCAGGTGTTGGACATCGCCAGCGGCGGACGGACGGTGATTTACGAAAAGACTGACCGGTTCACACCGGAGGATGTGGTGGAGAATCTGGTGATCCTCACGCTGATGCTGCCGTCGGCAAATCGCGAGAACAAGGAGACGTTGAAGGTTTTCAAGGACAGCGGCGGCTTCGGCGCGTTCTTTCCGAAAGACGATGACGTGCAGGGGCACGCGAAGTTGTTGGAGCGGTTTCCGAATCTGGATGCGTTCGGGGACGGCAAGGGATTGTTCCAGCGGCAGGTAAAGACTTCGCTGGGCAACACGCTGCGGATGCTTGCGCCGGTGGTCATCCTGGACGAGGGGCACAAGGCATACAGCGAGCGGGCGCAGGACACGCTGCGCGGGTTGAATCCATCGGTGATCGTGGAGTTGTCGGCCACGCCGACGGAAGCGAGCAATGTGTTGGTGGACATCAAGGGCGTGGAGTTGAAACGCGAGGAGATGATCAAGCTGGATTTGCACGTCTTCAACAAGGAAAGCACGCGCTGGAAAGACACGTTGCTGGCCAGCATCAAGAAGCGCGAGGAATTGGAGACGATTGCCGGCAAGTATGAGGCGAACACCGGCAACCACATCCGCCCGATCTGCTTGGTGCAGGTCGAGCGTACCGGGAAAGATCAGCGCGGCGGCAACTACATTCACGCCGACGATGTGGTGGACTTTTTGGTGAAGGAATACGGCGTGGACGCGGGGCAAGTTGCCGTGAAGTCCAGCGAGAAGGACGACATCGAAGGAATCAACCTGTTCGCCCGAGGCTGCCCGATCAGGTACATCATTACCAAGCAGGCGTTACAGGAGGGATGGGATTGCGCGTTTGCTTATGTGCTGACGATCCTCACAAACCCGGCCTCCAAGAACAACCTGACGCAGTTGGTGGGACGAATTCTGCGGCAGCCGTTTGCGCGCAAGACGAAGGTCAGGGATTTGGACGAAAGCTACGTGTTCTGTTACCGGCAAAAGGGCGCAAACTTGGTGGAGAGCATTCGTCGTGGTTTTGAAGGTGAAGGGCTGGGCGATCTGGCCGGGCAAGTTGTCATGGACGCTGACGAAAGCGAAGTGCAAGGCGAAGAACTCATCGGATTGCGCGAGAAGTTTCGCCAATTTGCCGGTAAGATTTACCTGCCGGTGTTTGCGATTCAGCAAGACGGGCACTGGCGTGAAGTCAGTTACGAGACGGACATCGTGAGCGGGATTGACTGGAACAAGGCTGACTTCTCCGTTGTGCGCAACCTTCAGTTGAATGTCATGCCCGCCGCCGATACCGAGATCATCGTGACCTTGACCGACAATCGAGCCGAGCGGGTGAAAGAAACCGGACGCAAGTATCGGACGAGCGCCGATGCTGGCGTGGACTTTGTTTTTGCGACGCGGCAGTTGCTGGAGGCCGTGCCCAATCCGTGGATTGCACACAACATTGTGCGTGATGTATTCACCGTGTTGGAAGATAAGCACGCCGCCGTCATGGTCAGAACGAACTGTGTCTTCATTGTACAGGAGTTGGTGAAGTGCGCGTTGATGGAACGCGACCGGCTCGCGGAAGAAGTGTTCGACGGATTGGTTCGCGACAAGACACTTCGGTTCTTACTGCTCAAAGACGATGCGGGCTACCGGCTGCCAAGCAGGATTCCGATTCGCAAAGGCGCGCGGCGGTTGACGCGCGAAGACAATACGCAGTTGGAGCTTAGCCTGTTTGAACAAGTACCGGAGGACGCATTCAACAGCGAAGAGAGAAGCGTAGCGTGGTACTTCGAGAAGCAAGGGCAACTGCTCTGGTGGTATCGCAATCTGTCGCGGCAAGATTACCGGATTCAAGGCTGGCGACAGCACAAGATTTATCCCGACTTCATAGTGTCGCACACCAAGAAGACGGACAAGACCGACTTTGACAAGGTCTTTGTCGTCGAAACCAAGGGGATACACCTGAAGAATGAAGACACCGACTACAAGAAGAAAGTCTTCAAGCTCTGCAATAAACTTGCCGAGGCCAAAAGTTGGACAGAGTTGGGGCTTGAATTCCCTGAGCGCAAAATCGTGTTCGAATTGGTATTCGGCGACGAGTGGCAGCGAAAGCTAAACGCTGTTCTGAGTTCAGCATGATACCTCGCAGTACGAGGTATCCGCCTCCAGTGGAACTGCTGGAAAGACGACGGAGATTTGCTCTCGAATGAACGCGAGTGGTTCGCTATTGGAGCAACTCCCACATCTTCTGCAACACAGCGCCGCGAGCAAGTGTTCCGGTCTCGGCGCTCTTTTCAGCCTCTGCGACGGCGCGGGCGCGCGTGTTCGGGTCGAGTTTGGCGTCGGCCCAGAGCTTGGCTGTCGCTGTTTTCAACGGCTCGTTCAAGCGGGCGTTGTAGTCGTGGAAGAAACCTTTGGTGCCGAAGTATTGCGCCGCCGGTTGCAGCGCTTCCTTCTCGTTGAAAAACGACACCACGCAACCGGCCTTGCAGAGCGTGCGCACCAAAAGGTCAGAGTTGAGCGCGGCGGGTGTGACGCCGTGTTTCTTCGACAGCGCGGCAGCAAAACCGGCGGCTTCGCCGGTTTGCATGAAGACCGGCTCCAATCGCACTGCGCCCCACGCGACGTGCGTGGCGCTGAGGCAGACTGGCACGATGAGGTTGTTCACGTTCTGCGGGAGCAGACTGCGCCACGGCACTTGGGCGGGACGCGATTCCTCGGTGAGGATGAGTTTGCCATCGAAAGCGTAGCCGGAACTGCGATCCCAGGAGCAATCGTGGGAATCCATTGACCAATCGGTGATGGCAACGCTGTCGGGCATGATCGGCGTGCGCGCGTAGTCCTTGGCGAGACGATTATCGTGCTCGGTGAACACGTGGCGGCCCACGATGCGGCGGGCTTCGCGAACATACATTTCGTAGGGGATGTTGTTGTTGTCGGTGTATTCGTCGAGCGGCAAGCCGATTTGACGGAACCGGGCGCGTGAGCCGGCACGGACTGATTCATCATTCTGGAGGAAATACATCAAGCCGAGCGCGAAATTCTTGTGTCGCTCGATGATCTTCTCCCGCGTCGGCCAGTCGGCTTCCGGGTAATCGTAATTTTCGCCGGGCAGAATCGCGCTGTTGAACGAGCTTTTGCCGTTGAGGGCGCCGGCACTCATGCCGAGGCGGTAATAGTTGACGTATTCCTCGCGTTTGTAACCCGGTGGTTTCTCCGGCAGGCGACGGTTGCCATCCTCGTCGGTCAGGCAAAAGCGGTAGTTGTATGCTTGAATCGCGCGATCGGCGGTGTGCGGGCTGTTCGGATCAATGCTGCCCTGCACGTGACCGTAGGGATGCAGGTTCAACCGGCCTTCGACGGCATCGCGCGGTCCGCGAGCGGACTTGATGTTGGTGAAGATTTTGCCCGCGTGCGGCTCGCCGTATTCGTCGCGCCCTTCACGTCCCACGCGATACGGCACTTTGGCCAGCGCGGCCAGATCGCCCTCGTAAGTTCCATCGGCGAACATCGTGGCACGCACACGGATAGTGTGGGGCAGGTTTGCAACCTGCCCGTATGGAGTGGCAGGTTGCAAACCTGCCCCACATTCGCGCAGCGCGACGCTTCGCAACATCGCGCCGTCGCGCTCAACTGCCGACGGGTAATGACCGAGCAACAGCGTGATGTTTTTCTCGGCGGCAACCAGACGGTTGAACTCGCGTTCGGCCACCGACGGTTCGAAGCGGCTCATCGGATAATGTTCCTGCGTGTAACGCGCCTGCCGATACTGCGATGATTTCTCGCCATAGGTCTTGCGGTAATGTTCTTCAATCATCTTGGCGTATTGATTGAAGATGGGCGCGCGCGGGCCGCCGTAGAGCGCGTCCCATTGCATCAGGCCGTTGGCGAGCATCCCGCCGATGTGACGGTTGTGTTGCACGAGCAACACGGACAGACCTTCCCGCGCCGCGCGCACCGCGCACGCAATCCCGCCGGGCGTCGCGCCGATCACAACGAGGTCGAAGGACTTGCCGTCCACGTCGGACGGTTTGGCGTCCTTGGCAAGCTGAACCGGTTCACGGGGCGGCGGTTTCAAACCGCCGCTCCTTGTTTTCAATTCCACCGCGTCCACAACAACGAAGCTGTCCGCGTCCTTGTTGGAAACAGTCACGGAACCGTTTGTGCCGGCGTCGAACTGGAACACGCCCAGCGGCTGCGGTTCCTTGCGCTGGTTGATGATGACGGTCTTCTCGCCATCGGCGCTGCGGACGGTCACCGGCACGCGCGATGAACGGCTCGCTCCGGAAGTGTAGAGCACCCGAACTTCATAACGGCCCGCTTCCGGAATGTCCGGCGTGAAGACGGCGGACTTCTCGCCGCGGCCCGTGTTGCCGTCGTGCCGGTAGCCTTTGCCAATTAACGCGCGTTGTTTGGCGCTGAGCGTCCATTCGCCGGTGAACACCGCTTGCTCGTCGTCCACGAGGATCAAATGAACATTCGAACGCGGTGTTGCGAGGACTTGGCCGGAACAGGCCAGGATGGCGAGGCTGGCAAAAATGGGACGGATCATCGGTTCTTCTTTCTCTTTCCTTTGGATGGACTGTCGGTTTTGACCGGCTCGCGCCCGAAAAAGTAATCGGGATAGCTCCAGACAAGTTGTTTCCCGGAGGTCTTGCTTGTCACTGCGGTCACCTCGGCAGTGAGACGCTCAAGAATGGCGGGGTTCAAAAGCGGGTCGCGGGTTTCCCGTCGCCAGTCATCGAGCGCGCGCGCCAGTTCGGCAAGACGGGCGGCGTGTTCCGTCGCGCCGGCCAGATTGCGGAACTCGTGAGGGTCCGTCTTCAGGTCGTAGAGTTCATATCTTGGCGGCTGTCGCATGGTCGCGTAAGCCGTGCGCACGTCCGGCGCGGCGTTGGCGATGGTGGCGGCGAGGTCGAGGGCGCCCTTGGGGCCGTGCTGTCGCACTTCGGCCTGCAACTTGCCGAGCGTCAGGTGGTAATCAGGGTTCACCGAGCCGGGCAACAGGTTCTCGATGAGTTTGTAGCGGTCGTTCCGCGCGGTGCGTTGCGGGAAATAGTTCAGGGACCCGTGTGTGTGATACTCGGTGAACAGGTGCGTGCGCCATTTCACGGGTTCGCCGGCGAGCAACGGTTGCAGCGGCAGTCCGGGCAAGCCGGGCACGGGGGCGACGCCGGCGGCAGCGAGCAACGTGGGCATGAGGTCAATGGTGGAAACGAGTTCCCTGCGAACCTGCGGCCTGGCTTGGCCGGGCCAGCGGATGATGAGCGGGACGCGCACGCCGCCTTCGTAGCAGGTGCGCTTGCCGCGCAACATGTCAGCGCCGTGGTCGCCAAGGTAGATGACGAGCGTGTTGTTCGCCTTGCCGGTGCGGTCGAGCAGAGCGAGCAGATCGCCGATGAGCGAGTCGAGGCGGCTCATGCAGTTGTAGTGGTCGGCGATCATCTCGCGCATCGCCGGCGGATCAATGCCCATGTAGGGCATGACCTTGACGTCGGCGCCGGTCTGCGGCGACTTCGGGAGTCCGTCCGCCTGCCGCAGCCAAGGGGCGTGGGCGTCGGGGTAGTTCACGCTGAGCAAGAACGGCGCGTCGCCGGCCGCGATGAAAGCCTTGGCATGTTTCGCGTAATCGCCGAGGTTCTTCCGCGCAAAGTTGGCGTTGGGGATCTCCGCGAAGTCGAACGGGAAGGCGGTGGCGGGATTGACGTGCAATTTGCCGATGATCCCCGTGCGGTAGCCGGCCTCTTTCAGGCTGCGGACGATGTTGGGCGTGTCCTCGCGGTACAACCGGAAGCCCCACGTCGCAAGGCCGATCTGTCCGTGTTGATGCGGGTAGAGACCCGTGAGATAGCTGGCGCGCGACTGGCTGCACCCGGCTTGAGCCACGTAGGCGCGCTCGAATCGGACGCCCTCGGCGGCGAGGCGGTCGAGGTTCGGCGTGCGGGCGAACGGATCGCCGTAACAGCCGAGTTCGGGGCCGTTGTCCTCGGACACGATGAGGAGAATGTTCGGACGCGGCGCGCCATCGGCGCGCGGCGCAAGAAGGGCGGCGGATGCCGCCAGGATACAAAATATCTTCATGGCTGGTTTCCCTTTCGAACTTGGTTGAGCAGAAGCGACATCTCCTTGATTGTCTGCGCGCGACCGGGTTGACCGGCGACGTTTCGCGTCTCGTGCGGGTCGGCGGAGAGATCGTATAACTCGCGGGCAAGGACATCCCGATTGGACCAGTCAATCCATTCCACGTAGCGGTGCCGGTCGGTTCGGACGGCATACCCCATGATCTCACCGGGACCCCGGTGCCGGTGTCCCTGGCGCATCCGGGGATACTGGCTGAACGCCGCCGGTTTGCCCGTGCGGGTCGGATCGAGAATCCAAGGGAGCAGGCTGGTTCCCTCCAAGCCGCATGGCAGGGGCAAGCCGCAGATTTCAACCAACGTGGGGTACACATCTATGAACTCGACCAGGGCATCGGTTTTCGCGCCGGGGCGGCCCTGACCGGGCACGGCAAGAATGAGCGGCGCGCGGGTGGAGAGTTCGTAATTGTTCGCCTTGGTCCACAAGCCTTGCTCGCCGAGGTGGAATCCATGGTCGCCCCAGAATACGATCACCGTGTTGTTCGCCAGCCCGTGCCGGTCGAGTTTGTCCAACAACCGGCCGATTTGCGCATCAATGTAACTGACACACGCATAATAGCCGTGCCTCAGCTCGCGGACTTTCTCCGCCGGCAATTTCCCGTCGTCCGGAATGTCCGTGTACCCCTCCAATTCCCTCCAGCTTCGCACCGCCAATTCCGGCGCGCCCTCGGGAGGCGCGGTCGTGACCGGCGACGGAATGGCAGCGCGGTCGTAAAGGTCCCAATACTTCGTGGGCGCGCAAAACGGCAGATGCGGTTTTCGGAAGCCGACGGCAAGAAAAAAGGGCGCGCCGCTTGGCTTGAGTTCGTCCAGCGCCTGCACCGCCGCATCACAGACCTTGCCATCAATGTAGGCGTTGTCCGGCACGTCGGCGGCTTCGGTGGCGGCCCGCTTGTGTCCCTTGCCCTTGAGGTTCTCTGGCAGCGCATAACGGCCGGAGGCGTCGCGCTCGATATCGTAGAGCGGTTCGACAGACCACGACGGCGGATCCTTCGCGGGTTTGCCGCTTCCATGGAAAATCTTCCCGATTGAGCGTGTGTGGTATCCGTGGTTCTTGAAATACTGGGGCAGCGTCACGGCATCCGGCAGTGTCTCGCGGAAGTGGGTGTTCAGGTCCCACACGCGGATCGTATCGGGCCGGCGGCCGGTCAGCAGGGACAGCCGCGACGGACTGCACACCGCCTGCTGGCAGTAGGCCCGGTTGAAAACGACGCCGCGCGCCGCCAGCCGGTCAATGTTCGGCGAGAGGGCGACCTTATCCCCAAAGCAGCCGAGCGCCGGGCGCAGATCGTCCACGGCGATGAAGAGAACGTTTGGGCGCGGCGCCGGGGACGCCGGGGCGAGTGGCGCGGCGATTGTTGCCGTCAGGAGAATGGCAAGAGTGGTGTTCATTCTAGCGTCTGGTTTTCTTTCTGGGTTTCGGCTGCGCGTCCGGATCGTAGTCGGGATTGGGTTTCATCATTTCCGCGCCGACCTCCTTCCGCCACGCGTCGAGTTTGGCACGCAGTTCCTTCACGCGCCCAGGCTCGGCGGCAGCGAGGTTCTTGGTTTCGCCAAGGTCGTTGGCGAGGTTATACAGTTCGATGCCGGCGGGGTCAAAGGTCTCGATGAGTTTCCAAGGACCTTGGCGGATGACGCTGCTGGGGACGCTGGAGGGATGATCGTTGTAGTGCGGGTAATGCCAAAAAAGCGAACGCGCCGCGAGCGGTCCTGCGCCGGAAAGGATCGGCTGCAAATTCACGCCGTCGAGATGCTGGTTCGGCCGCAAGGGCAATCCGGCGGCGGCAAGGCAAGTCGGATAAAGGTCGGTGCTGGTGACTGGCTCGCTGACGACACGGCCCGCCTTGGCGACGCCGGGCCATTTGATGAGCAGCGGCACGCGGATGCCGCCCTCGTAATACGCGCCCTTGTTCGCCCGCAGCGGCGCGTGGCTGGTGGCGTTGTAGAATCCGCCGTTGTCGCTGGTGAACATCACCACGGTGTTCTGTTCCAATCCGAGTTCCTTCAGCGTCGCCATGACACGGCCCACACTGTCGTCCACGCTCTCGATCATCGCGGCGTATTCCGGTTTGCCCTGGCGCTCGGCCTCCGGCGTTTTTTCATACTTGGCAATCAACTCCGGCTTGGCCTGCAACGGCGTGTGCACGCCGTAGTGGGGGAAGTAGAGGAAGAACGGGCGGTCGCGGTTGGCGCGGATGAACGTCACGGCCTCGTCGGTCAGCCGGTCGGTGAGATACTCGCCGGGCTTGCCATCAGCGAAGACGTTCCATCGCGCCCGCAGACCGGTCGTCGGAATCAGCCAGTCGCCTTGATAGGGAAAGAAATAGCTGCCCGGCGCGCCGTGGGCGTTGCCGGCAATGTTCACATCGAAGCCGTGATGTTCCGGCAGCGAGAACGGTTCGCCGCCGAGATGCCACTTGCCGATGTTCGCCGTGCGATAGCCTGCCTCGCGCAAAGCCTCCGCAAGCGTGAACTCCTCCACCGGCAGGGCGCGAACGAACCGGCCCTCGCGCAACTTCGCCTTCGGATTCCAGCGACCCGACGGCAACCAGTCGGTCAACAGCAGCCGCGCCGGGTATTTTCCGGTCAACACCGCCGCGCGCGTCGGCGAACAGACGGCGCACGCCGCGTAGGCGTCCGTGAAACGGACGCCCTCGCGCGCCAGCCGGTCCATGTGCGGCGTCTGGTAATAGCTGCTGCCCTGGCATCCGAGATCGCGCCAGCCAAGGTCGTCAATGAGAAATAGAATGATGTTCGGCGGCGCGGCCGTTGCGGCATGGCGCACAAGGCAGACGCCGAGGAAAAAAATGAGCAGGCGAAGGGTTTTCATGGTGGATGGTCTCCTGTTCATGGTCCCGGCCGGATAATCCGACCGGTCGCCTTTTCCGTCCATGTGTGGGAATCCGGATCGAACTGGTAGGCGTTCTTGACCGGTGCGGGCTGTGCCCATGCCTTGGGCAGCCGCCGCGCCAACCGGGCTTTGACGCCGGCTGCGCCGGGGTCGCCGGCGAGATTCCGCCACTCGTGGGGATCCACGTGATGATCGTAGAGTTCCTCGCTGCCGTCATGATAACGGATGTAGCGGTATCGTTCGTCGCACACGGCGGCGTTACCGGGCAGAAACTCGGTGACGCTCGGACGGTCGCGCGGGGCGTTCGGGTCGCGCAGGAGCGGGACGAGACTCTGGCCGTCCACCGGATGCGATGCGTTGGGCAGACCGCAGAGTTCAATCAGCGTGGGATACAGATCAACAAGGTTCACCGCTCTTTCGCAGCGCGAGGGCGCATGGCCCGGCGCGGCGATGATGAATGGAACCCGCGTGGCGCGTTCCCAAAGCGTCATCTTGTGCCAGTGCTGTTTCTCGCCAAGATGCCAGCCGTGGTCCGACCAGAAGACGACAATGGTGTTCGCGGCGTAGGGACTCGCATCCAGCGCATCAAGCAGCCGGCCGACCTGGGCATCGGCGAAACTGATCGAGGCCAAGTAGGCCCGAACGGCCTCGCGCCATTTTCCCGCCGTCCGGATCAGCTCAAAATCCTTCCTGCGCTCGGCGGCAAACTTCAGCGCCGGGGCGGGGAGATCATCGAGGTCATCATCCGGAACATCGGGCAGGACGATTTTGCCGGGATCGTACAGGTCGAAAAACCTCCTCGGCACGTACCAAGGCAGGTGCGGGCGGAAAGTGCCGCAGGCAAGAAAGAACGGACGGTCATGTTTCCGCCGCAGATGCTCGATCGCGGCGTTGACGCTGTGGACGTCATCGAGATCACGATCCGGGAGCGGCAGCGTTCCCCAGTCGTTCTCATGTCCGAGGTTCTGCACTCCGCTGAACGGGAACCCCTCCGGCGTCGGGCCGCTCTTCGACCACGGATAGTTTTTTTTGTCACCGCGGAACCACGGGTCGTCGCGGAACAGCAGCGGTTCGAAGGCATCCCATTGATGGGGCGGATTGAAGCCGGCCGTGTGGTGGTGGATTTTCCCCGCACCGAGCGCGCGGTAGCCGTGCGCGCGGAAATGCATCGGAAGCGTCGAAATCCCCGGCAGATGGGGATACCACCAGTGGCCGTTGTCGTAAAGGCCGGTGGTCGAGGGCATTTGGCCGGTGAGGACCGCTGCGCGGGAGGGGGCGCATTTCGGCGACGGACAATGCGCGTTCGTAAAGAGCGTGCCCCGCGCGGCCAAACGGTCAATGTGAGGCGTGTGAACCTTTCCCGCATATCCGCCGAGACACCCGACCCAATCGTTCATATCGTCCACGGCGATGAACAGAACGTTCGGGCGCGGTGCGCTGGCCGCTTCGCTCGGCACGACGAGCGCAGACAGCAGGACGATGAGCAGGATGAAAGAGTGTTTCACGGTTTGGATTTTAGGAACTGGGAAAGATCACGACCATTCAACAGCCAACTCAGGTTGAATGAGACGACTTGAACAGCTTCGTAGTGACCGCCGGGGCCGCCTTCGAAGATCAGGTAGATTTTTCCTTGGCTAGGAGTGCCGGCGCGTCCGACAGCGAGATTGGAATAGGCGCTCGGGCCGTCATAGACCAATCGTTTGACCGGCCATGTCCGGCCGCCGTCGAAGCTGGCCCACACGGTGATCTTCTCGCGGCCCTTGTCAATGGAGGCGCCCACTCGTTTGGGCATTTCGCCAGCATCGGTGTCGAGATTGCTGTACAGGAGAATGTCATGTCCGGCAACGGGAAGGCGGATCATGCCGCCCATGCAACCGTAGGAAGTTCCACGAGCGCCGTCGGGCAAGTGAGGACTGCGATAGGCATTCAACCAAAGATCGCCTCCATCGTGGCTCCACGCGAAAAACCGGTTGCCGCGGCTCATGTGCTCGCGGGAATTATACAGGATGCTGCCGTCGGAAAGTTCGGCCAGCGTCGCTTCGCCGGTGCCGAACACAGGGAACGGTTTGCTGGTCTGCCACGTCTTGCCGCCGTCATCACTGTAGATCGCCGTACTGTAGTGGTAGGGACGCCACGGGACATCATTCGAGTGTTTCGGCCCGGTAATCCTCGCCGGCATCAGCAACCGGCCACGATATTTTCCAAACGACAACGTGACGCCCGGTTGCATCGCCGACACGCTGGAAGGAATCAACCCGAAACCATCGGGACGCACTTGAATGGTTTCGCGCGCCCAAGTCGCGCCGTGATTGCGGCTGCGCCACAGCCAGCCGGCTTTCGGATTGACCCAAAGAATATCGCCGTTGGTTTCGTCCACGATGGCCTTTCCCTCTTTTGTGTCAGGACCAATCTCGATGTCCGCATCCCAAGTCAGGCCGCCGTCACGGCTGCGCCGGACGTTGTTGCCGCCCGGACCTTGAAACGCGATGACGGTGCCGTCCTTTGCCGTGATGATGCTCCAGCCGCCACGACCTTTCCAAAGCGCCTGCATCGGGACAAACAGCGGCTTGCCCAAGAACTCGTCCAGCCGCGCTGAAACAGCGTGACTGGAGACCGGTGTTTCCTTTGCCAGCGCATCCGTTTCCGACAGTTTGAATCGCGTGCTGACAACGGAATGTTTTTCAGGGCCGGGCCGATACTTGATGTAGGTGGTGGCGACGATGGTGCCGTCGGGGAGAAGTTCGACGCCGGGATAACCGCAATCGCCCACGCGACTGGCGTGGCTGTGCAACAGCTTGACGCGATATTGGCCGGGTTTGCCTTGCTTGATGTCGTCGTACTTGCCGACCCACGCGACGAAATGGCCTTTGGTCGGGCTGTTGAGCGCTTGATCGCGAAAGGCGATGACAAGGCGTCCGTCCTTGGCGTACACGCCCGTGTGACGGTCGCCGGTGAGGCCCCACGAGGTGTCAACCGGCTTGCTCCATGACCGTCCTTCATTCCGGCTGAACATGACGAGGCTGCGTCCCTTGTGCGTGTTCTCCCGCATCAGACAACAAAGCTCTGCGCCATCGGGCGAGCGGAACACAAACGGCTCGCACGGATTCTTCCCCTCAACGCTGGCGACGACTTTCGGTTCCGACCACGTGAACCCGCCGTCAGCGGTGATGGTCTGGAGCACTTCCAGCGGGCTTCTGTCCTTGCCATCCGGGCCTTTGTGAAAGAGACCGAGGTAACGCCCATCCTTCAGGCGCACGATGCTGCTGAAGGTCATCACGCATTGAAACGCTTCGCCCAACGGCGGCATTTCTTTCCACGTCTTGCCGCCATCCTCGCTCATGATGCTCGGCATCGCCGGGCCGCCGCGTTTGTCGAGCGCGGCGGAGAAAACCCAGAGCCGCTCTTTGCCCTTCGGGTCAACCATCCGATAGATGCTCGGACAATTCTGGTGCGTCTTGAACCCGGCCGGCAGTTGGTCGTCGAGCCGCCTCCAAGTCAAACCGCCATCGTCACTGCGCGCCATCGGGCCTGCCGCACCGCCGTGGTTGATGCACCAGACGCAGAAGATGGTCTTCTTGTCCGGCATCAACAGCGTGGTCGGATGACCTTGATAAACTTGCTCCGTGCCTTGCGCGATGATGACGTGGCGCTTCGTTTCGCCGGAGATGTCCATGATGGGAATGTCGGGTTTCTCCTCAGCGATTGCGACCAGCGCACCGAAGGTGAGAATGAAAAGAGCGTGAGATGTATTCATGATGGCCTTTCGTTACTTTAGCGGTCGGTGTAAAGCAACGGCAGCTTCCTAGGCGGATTCTGGCGTGCGGCCCAGAGCTGCAGCAGGGACATCATCAAGGAGTCCCCATTGGTCACCGCCTCGTAGTGATCGTGTTTGTGCGTGGCCTTGGGCAACGGACAGCCATCGGGGAGGAACAGTTCCACGGCCTTGCGGGCCAGTTCGTCGGCGCGGTCGAGGTAACGCGCATCGCCTGTCATCTCGTGTGCGTTGAGCATGAGGTAGATCACCTTGCCGAAGATATCGGGATGCAGCGGAAAGTCGAGGTTGACAGGGTTGCTGAGATGAAGATCGGCCACGGCAAGGATACGCTCGCGATACCGATCCGGCTTCGTCTGCCCGTATCGCAGCAACAGCAGATTCGCCGGGCCGGCGATTTGCCCACCGGCGCCGCCGTAGCCGCCGGACCAAAGATTTGGCGATTTGAGTTGTGGGGCGACATCCTCGGAGGCCGGGATGTCGTTGGCGCGTGCCACGGTGCGCAGCTTTGCCGCCAACGGCTCCGGCAGCAGGGCCGCCGCCTCCCACAACGACACGGCGAACCCCACGTCCTGCGCCTTCCGCGTGCCGGGGCTTTTGAGGTTGCCGCCCACTACCATGCCGCCGCTCAGGCGCATCCGCTCCTGCAGGTCCACCACTGTCTCGATCGCTTTCAGGAAAACCTTGTCCTGAGTTCTCTTGTAGGCGAAAGCCCACGTCTCGATGTAAAAACCGCCATGCCGGGGATACGGCGCATCGGCCGGTATGGGATTCTTGCCGCTGATATCCCCGTGGCGCGAGTAGAGGCCTGTCTTCTTGTCGCCGATCTGATGGTCCCACAGTCCGCGGGCAAATTTCTCGCAAGCCTCCGGCGCCAGATTCCAGCAACGCTCCCAGAGCACCCAAGGACGGTAGAACTCGTGTCGGTGCTGTTTGATCGGCGCATCGTCCAGTAGATCCCAACCCGCATGTTCGCCCCAGTAGAGCAACCCCGTCGCCGGACTTTGGCAGTGCTCGAAGAAATACTTCAGCGAGGCATCGGCCTCGGCGGCGTAACGTTTCTCGCTGGTGATTTCGGTCAACGCGTAGAGCACCTGGTAGAGATTCAGGCAGTGCATGGGATTCGCCCCGGTCAACATCCGGTCGTTGGGACGGATCAGCCATTCCTCGAAAGTCAGCGCCTTTGCTTTCTTGAGCGCGTCACCCTCCAGCATCTTCAACGTGCGGCGGTCAAGCGCCTCGGCAAAGAGCGGCGAGTGCTCCTTGCCGTAGGTGTCACGTCCATGTTCGACCATGCAGTCGGCGTAAGCGCGGACGATCTTGAGATACCGATCGGCATCACCTGACGGTTTCGAAGCGCACATCGCGGCCAGCGGTGCGAGCAGCAGGGCGGCGAGGAACGGGAGCGTGCGTTTCATGGTTGGCGATTCCTGTTGTGTCACTTGAAAATGAGGGCTTCGACCGGGCGGCTGTCCTCACGGAGCGGAAGGTCGGCGGGGGAGCGGATCGGCCTGCCGTTGAGCGTGACGCCCTCGAATGTGAGACCTTGGAACGGGCCGCGGACGAGCGAGGGGACCGGCGTGCCCTGCATGGAGACGCGGCGAAAGACGACATCCCGGAATGTCGCCTGCTCGTTCTGGACGCCGATGAAGGCGGTGGCCTCCTCGAACCGCACGTCCTCGAACAGATACCCAGAATGCTCGGACTTGCCATGCACGCCGGTGGTCATGGTGTGCACGATAGACCACGGGGCATGCCACTCGCCCTGCGCGATGTGAATCACGTCGCACTGGCGCATGCGGATGTTCTCGGTGCGCAGGCGCTGGTCGCCAAAGCCGATCCGGTAAACGTTCGCGAGCGTTGACCAGAGGACACAGTTCTCGATGAGGATATCCTTCACCTCGGCGGCGGGGCGGCCGGTGCCGGTGGAATCCTGAAGCTCCGGCGGCACGAAGAAGGCGAAGAGGTCATCGGCGGCACGGACGAAGGAGTTGGAGATGCGGGCCTTGCCGCCGCCATACCAGTCAAAGCCGTCGCCGTTGACGTTCGCCGCGGGCACCGCGAGCACCTTCACGTTGTCAAAGGACGAGTTGACGGTGGAGTGCAACTGAAGCGACCAGGTGCGGCTGCGCCCGACGAAGGTGATGCCTTCGACCGTCAGCCCGTCCACATTGCAGGTGGTGAGCGGGTGCCAGTTGCGGCGATGATGGAGACCCGTGTCGCGAAGCTCGGATTGCGGGCCGTCGTAAACGACCACCCCACGGCCGAGGATCTTCACGTCGCGGGCATTCCAGACGTTGATGGCTCCGAACAGCACAGCGCCTGGGGCGAGGTAGAGCGTCTGGCCGGACAAGAGATCAATGTTGCGTTGGTGGATGCCCGATTCGAGGTGGATCACGTCCGGCCGACCGCGCTCTGGAGACGGTGCCGGGGCGGGCCGGTTGGCGAAAAGCAGCAGAACTTGATCAAGGTAATGGCTCGTGCCCGGTCGCTCCACCGAATACTGGCCGGGAGCAGTGAGGGTGAAGCGAGCTTCGGGCCCCTGAGTGGTGACTGCGATCTGACGGGACAGCGGGCGCACGATGGCCTGAGATTGCCAGAAGTCAACGGGGGGCGATGGCACATAGCGGTGCCGATACTGCCCGGAATAATGGGCAGCGGGCGAGGGCGTGGTTCTGGGCGGAGTGACCGTCACCTTGATCTCGGCGGTGCCGGTGAAATCGAAGCTTGCGAAATGCACGTTCAGCCCCGCATGGAAGACTTTCACGGGAGTGCCGTTCACGGTCACGGTGTAGGCCAGGGACGCGAATTCGTCCGGGACGCCGTGGGGGACAATCGGCGCGGCGGCCACGCGGATCGGAGAGCACAGCGCGGAACTGGCGAGGGCGAGCAGGGTAAGCAGTGAGTGAGTGTTCATAGTATTGTTGGGGCAGGCAGCCTGATTATTGCAGCTCGAGATCGAGAATCCTGAAGATCCCCGCCGGAATCGTAACCGACAGCTTGTTTCCGCTGGGTTTCAGGGTTTCCCCGCTCAGGATATCAATACACTTTCCAGGTCTTATGTGCTGGAAGATGATGTCCGCGGCCCGTTCCGAGGGATCGAGGTAGCCCGGATCAATGAGGGTCAGGCGGATGTGCTTTGCATCCAGTTTCACCGCCGACCAGTGGGCCTTGCCCGCGACGGTTACGGGAAGCCTGGTCGCAGCGGTCTTCAGGGCTTTCTCCACCTCCGGCTTGAATTCCGTGGCGGTGCGTTTCTTGCCGTTGCCATCAAAGAAACTCTCTCCGTCGGTGGCGATGGTTTGACGGAATTTCGCGTTCTTTGCCGCGTGTGCCGGGATGATGGGGATGAGGCCGTAGGGAAGTTCGGGAAGAAAATTGCAGGTGCGCTGCCGGACGTTCATGGCATAGGCCGAGAAGTCGAAGTTTGGCAGGACGCTGCCGCCCCAGTAGGTGTCCATTCGGCTGAAAACCATTTCCGGATCCTGGTCTTGCGGGAACGAGTATCGGTGGCCGTTGATGCCATGGCGCAGGTAAGCATCGGAAGGCGGGGACTTCATCACCAGGGCAAGGTCGGAACAGGAGATCAGTTGGTCTGGGGTCGGAATCTGGATGATGCCTTTCTCAAGCAAGTCGTAAAACGGAACCAGTTGTTCGAACGAGGCGTCGGTTTGTTCGCCTCCGTGGAGATCGCAAAGGAACATGTCGGCTCCCATGGAGGAGGTGGAGACCAGATGCCTTAGATGGTGCGCCATGATCTGGTGAGCACCCCATTCGAACATCCGGTGGAAGTTGGCATTGTCGGTCACCACCCGGCAGGCCCAATGGGAGAAATAGCCGGACTGCCAAAGGCCAATGCGGCCGGCCAAGCTCAGTTCCTGGGTCCGGCAGTTGGTTTCCTCCAGCCCGGGAACAAAGACGTCTTTGTATTTCTCGTTCAGCAGCACCTTGCTCCAAAAGGGCAGATAACAGGTGCCGTTCCAGAACACGTTCTTGTTGCGGAAGAAGACGATCTTGCCGTGCTGCCGGCTCCGCTCCGCCAGGGGGGAGATGATCTTCTCCACGACCTCACGGGTGTGTTCGTTCGTCCCCTCCATCTCGGCGAAGACAAAACCCTTGAGGTGTTTCGGGCCCGCCTTCATCAATCGTTCAAAGGTGGATAGGGGAAAGTAGATGGCATCTCCATGCCCAGCCCAGACCAAGGTGTTCTCGCCCTTGGCTTCTGTATCCTTGATGATCTGAACCAGCTCATCCGCCGTGTTCTTGTAGGCCATGCGCCGATCCCTCTCCCGGCACCACAGCTCGGCGGGATCTTCCACTTTCTGGCTCAGCGTGATGCTCCAGGCGAACTCGACGTGGCGAAAGCCCCTCGTGTCCTTGATCTGGGTGATCGCGAGGGTCTTGCGCGGCGCCGGCTGGTAGGCCGGGGCTTTGAATTTGCCGATCTGCCGATTGAGAACGGCGAGATTGTTCTCGATTTCCTGGAGCCGGCCGTGTGCCTTCTGCGTGCGGAACGCCTCCTTCCATCCAGGTTGATCGAGGCGATAGGCGTAGATTTCAGTTCCGCCGGACACTTCGCTTCCCATGAACAAGGTTTTCATTTCCGGATCGAAATGCGAGTCGGCGAAGGAATACGGTCCCACGATGATCTCCCGGAGGGTGCCGTCGGTTTCGTAGAGGACGAGCCGGTTCCCAAAATGCCCGAGGAGATACTCGTTCCCCGGGACTGTAATCTTTCTGAGCAGACTCATCCGGTAAGGGATGTTGGGAATCCTCCGGTCGGACTTGGAAAAGAGGAGTTTCCCCTGGTCGTTGTAGGCCTGGACATTCCCGTTTTCGCGCCAGCCTCCACCCAGCACCACTTCATCCTTACCGTCTTTATTCAAGTCGGTGATGAGCATGCTGAAGAACCGTTTGCCGGGGTTCATTCCGGGAATGCCCAGATTGGCATGCTGCCACTGGACCGACAGATCCCGGGGATTCACGAGAAACAGTTTCAGGATCCCGGTCAGACCGCTGGACGTCGTGGCCATGGCGAGGAAGTCGTCGCCGTTACCGAACACATTCCCCGCCCGCAGATGACGGATGCAATGCTCGGTCTTGAGGCTTTTGAGCACGGTCCCTTTCGGCGAAAGGGCATAGAGCACCTGCTCCACCCCGCCGGTGAGGATGACGGCCTTGCCATTCCGGTCGCGGGCCACGCAGACTTGGTAGAGAGGCGCATTGCGGGCGAATCTCCACAGCGGAGCGCCGTTTTGATCGTAGGCATAGAGCGAGCCATCGCCCGAGGCCACCAGCACTTCATCGAGGCCATCCCCGTCAATATCACCGGCAGCCATGTCAAAAGGAAAACCACCCGCGCCCTTTGATGTCCAAATTAGCTGGCCTTCCGGCGTGAAGCACGCGGTGGTTCCATCCACGCTGGCCGCCACCACGGCCCTGCCCTTGGGCTGCTGACGCATGGTTCGCAGATGATACACGGGGCTCTCGCCCGCCGAAAAACTCCACGCCGTTGGCCTATTCTGGGTCAGGCCTTGCGCGATTGCGGCCAGCGGCGTGAACAACAGGAAAGTGAGGATGGTGAGGGTTGGTTTCATGTTAGTGGGTTCCTTTTCATGGGTTGGTTTCGAACGATTGACGGTCAGGAAACTCAGCGAGGTCTTGCTCCGAAAATGCCAGGTGCAGTGCCCGCCGCTGGCCAGCGACGCGAACAGTGGGATGGCAAACATGGTGAGCGGGCGTCTCATCGAAGTTTCTCCTTTGCACCGGAATGATGAAGGGAGATGTAAAGATCGCTCAGGATGCTCTTGCCGTCGGTATTGACGCGGGAAATTTGGAACTGATTGCGTCCATTGCGCAGCATGGCGGGCTGGAGGGGATAGCGGATCGCTCCGTCTTCGAGCGATCCCTTGCTGAGCGCGGTGCCATTGAGCTTCACGGCCAGATCCTCCATGCTTTTGATGCCGCTGACGGCGAGATGCACAGCGAGGACGAGTGTTGGGCGGCGGTTCTCCAGCCAGGCGATCTCTTCACCGAAATAAACCTGCACGGCTTCCGTCTTGCCCGAAACCAGTTCGCGAGGGCGATCCGGCGTCAATCGCTCGATGCGGATGAATTGCTCGCCCGAAGCCACGTAGCGCGAGGCATAATGTTCTCGCGCCTCGAAGTTGGCGAAGAAGAGCTTGTCCACGCCGCGAAGCGTCTCTGGCGACCCCAAGGTCTTGAATCGTGGATCGTCTGCGCGGCTCCACGACATGTTGAAGGAGTGGATGCCGTCAGCCCCGGCATTCCACACGTTGACGGCGCGGGCGGCGTAACCCGCCAGTGACTCGCGCTGCAAGCGCGCCGGGGTGGACTTGTGTTTGAGATGGGTGCCCCCGAGACGGCTGACCTCCAGAGACGGATAGACTTTGACCCCGTGCCGGCGCGCCAAGTCCACGCTGTATTCCCACTCGTTGAGGCGGAAGTCGCCGCCGGGAATGAAGATGTCCACCAGACCGGTTTTCAACCAAGTCTCCAAGTCAATTCCGATGTCCTTGCAGTAGCCGGTCGAATCCGGCGCGCGTATCGCGATCAGGATGGCCTTGCCGCGTTTCAGCGTGACTCGCTCGGTCATCTCGCGAATGCGCCGCATCAGATCGGTGATCGCCGCCCGGTCCTCGTCTCCGGCGGTGCCGCCTTCCGCCACTTTTCGGAGCAGCATGGGAAACCGCCAGAAATCCAGTTCGATGCCGTCGAGGTCGTAGTTCAGGCAAGTCTCCTCGATCAGGCGAAACACCATCTCCCGCACCTCTGGCCGGGCGTAGTCCCAGGCTGTCCATTTGCCGTGGGGCGGCTGCCGTTCAGCGCTGCCCACCAGCCAGTCGATGCGCTTCTGTTTGAACTCGGAAATGGAGCGTCCGCCCCAGGAGTCGTGCATGTCGTTCATCCGCAGGGACCAGAAGAACTCCTTGCCATGGTCCCGGCACCATTTGGAGATGATCTCCATGTGGTCGGTGCCTTCGGCGGCTAGGTTCTTGACCAGCACACTGCGGTCAATGTTCGAGTCTGCTCTTTCGCCATGATTCTCCGCCGCATCGGCCAATGCCCCGCCGATCCGTGTGCGATGATCGAAATACCCCCAGCCGGCCCCGCCCGTGCAAAGCGAGACAGTGTCCACCTGCGTGTTTTCATGCCCCAGGAAACGCCATGCCAAGAGCTGGTTGGAATCCACTGGATCACCGGGTTTGATCTCGCCCGGGTATTTTCCCAAATGGCCGCTGTCACAATTCATAATGTGACGCCGCTGGCGGGTAAGGGCTTCGGTTCGCAGTCTGGCGACCTTGTGAAGCTGTTCCTCACTGAGCGGCGCGCCCGGTTGGACGAGAGGGGGCCGCGCGGGATTTTTATTTGGCTTGGCAGCCTGCAACAGGGCAAGCGGCGCGATAAGAATGGTGAGGGTGCGCAGAGCGTGTTTCATGGTTGATTGTTCAGTTCCTTCCAGAGTTGAAGGAGGTAATCGCCGCGTCGTTGGCTGGTGTGGGACGAATTCTTCGCTTCCGCTGCGTGAACGGCGAGGGCGAGTTTGATGGGATGGAGCGCGCCTTGTTTGAGTTGTGCGAAACCCCGCTGCCAGATCGCGCGCACATCTTCCGAGAGCGGTTCGTTCAGGCGCGCGTCGTAGTCGGTGAAGAAACCTTTGGTGCCGAAATACTGGAGCGCGGGCGTCAACGCGTCCTTGTCGTTGAAGAACGACACCATGGAACCGGCCTTGCAAAGTGAGCGCACGAGCAAGTCGGGGTCGAGCGCCGCGGGTGTGGTCTTGTGTTTCAGGGCCAGCGCGGCGGCGAACGCGGCGCTTTCGCCGGTTTGCATGAAAACCGGCTCCAGCCGCACCGTGCCCCACGCGACGTGCGTGGCGGAAAGACAGACGGGCACGAGCAGGTTGTCCACGCCCTGTGGCAACAGGCAACGATAGGGAATCTGGCCGGGGAAAGTCTCTTGGTGCAGCATCGCTTTGCCTTCTTCCATCGAGCCGGGCACGCGCGCCAGCGTGCAGGAATGACTGTCCATATACCACTCTGTCACCGCGATGCTGTCCGTGTGAACCGGGGCGCGTCCCAAACCATGCGCCAGCATCGCGTCGTGCTGTGTGTAAATGGCGCGGCCCCTGATGCGGCGCGCTTCGCGGACGTAGATTTCGTAAGGGCGATGCCCGTTGTCGGTGAACTCATCCTTCGCCAAACCATACTCCAGCCACGCGGCGCGCACTTTCTCCGGCACGGTGGGATCGTGCTGGAGAAAGTAGAGAAGACCCAGCGTCGTCTCCCAATGTTCGTCCATGATGCGCTGTCGCTCGGTCCAGTCGGCCTCGACGTACGCGGTCTGGCGTCCGACCAGTTGCGGGCGGTTCCAGCCGAACTTGTCGTTCGGGATGGATTTGACGCCAGAGAACACTTCCAATGTCTTGAGAAAATACGGATCGTAGTTGGCGGGCTGCGAAACGGGCACGCGGTTGGCGGGATTGGTGGTCAGCATGGTGCGGTAATTGCACGCCTGCACAGCGTCATCCGCCGCGCCGGTGCTTTCCGGCAGCCGGATTTGCCAGCCGGGGAACTTACGGAGGTTCAATTTTTCGTGCAACGCCGCCAACTGCGCCGCTTCGGCATCCGGCGGCTTTGAAACAGGCTTCATGAACACGATGCCGGCGTGCGGTTCGCCGAATTCATCGCGCGACTCGCGCGCGACATGATAGGGCACCTTGGCCAGCGCGGCGAGGTCACCCTCGTAGGTGCAGTCGGCAAAAACCTTGCCGCGCAACACGCGAATAGTGTGGGGCAGGTTTGCAACCTGCCCGTCCGGAGCGGCAGGTTGCAAACCTGCCCCACATTCGCGCACCGTCACCGATTTCACCAACGCGCCCTCGCGTTCCACTGCCACGGGGATAAACCCTTTCAGCACCGTGATCTTCTTTTCGCGCGCCACGAGATTGTTGAAAATCTTTTCCGCCACGCGCGGTTCGTAGCGTCCATTGGTGTGGCCGAACGCGCCCGGCAGCGCGTCGCGATACTGCGGTGAGTCTTCGCCATACTTTGCGCGGTAGAACGCGAAGAACGCCGCGCGCATCTCGTTGTAGATCGGCGCGCGCCCGCCTTCCCACTGCGTGTCCCACACACCCAGTCCGCTGGACATGATGCCACCGAGATGGGCGTGCCAGTTCACCAGCACCACGGACAGCCCCTCCCGCGCCGCCCGCACCGCGCAAGCGATCCCGCCCGGCGTGCCGCCGATGACGACGAGATCGGCACGGTGCAGAGTAGTTTCAGCGGCGCGCAGGTGAGACGACGCGATGAGAAACAGTGCGATGAAAGAAGCAACGTGATGTTTCATGGCGTTTTCAAATCTCGGTCTCCAAGACCCAGATGGAGGCGGGGCCGTCCTTGCGACCGTGATAGTAGAAGAGCAAGGCGCGTCGTCCTTCCATCGGCACCAACCAGCCGTAACCGTAATCGTTGTGGGTTTTGACGCTCTGTTTGGACAACTCGACCAAGGTGCGTTCATGCGTGAATTTCAACGTCGCCGGGTCGCCGCGCCAGAGTTGCCCCGCGCCCATCGGGCCGCGCTCGAAGGTGACCGCCAGCAGTTCACCGGGCCGGTGCGGATGCATCATGGCGAAAGGATGCGCGAGCGCGCGAGTGCCGGGCAGGACAGCGCCGATATTGGACAACTCCGTTCGCCACGTCTTGCCCCAGTCATCCGAAACGGCGATCAGTTGACGGGGCGCGCCTTCGCCGCTGTTGTTCCGTATGAACACCAGCAGGCGGTTTTCATGGCGCACCAACACCGGCTCCACACCGTGCTGCGTGGTGACTAATGACGGCTCGCCCCACGTCAGGCCATCGTCCTCGGAAATCGAACGCCAGATGCCGCGCGTATGTGGCTGGCAACCGTCGCGGTAATGACCGACTGCCATGAGCCGTTTGCCGGGCAACTGCACAATGTGACCGGTGGAAGAACCAGCTTTGTTCGGGCCGAGCGCGGAGGTGTCCACCGGTTTCCACGTGCGTCCGTTGTCAGTGGATCGCCAGCCGAAGATGTGGCAGGCGTTCGGCGAGTAACCATGCGAGAGCAACAGCACCGAGCCATCGTGCGCGATGCCGAGCGCCATGTTGCCGCTTGCGCCGTAATCTTTGTCTTTGCCGAATTCCTTGAGACGCTTCGGCGCGGAGAACGTCTGGCCGCCGTCGGTGGACAAGGAGACTGCCGGGCAATTCTCGCCGACATGTTTCCGTCCCATGAGAAAACCCAAAACGATTGTGCCGTCTGCCGTGCGCACGGCCTTTGGCCAGCCGAGGTGATGATAGCGCGGATCCTCCGGTGCCGGCACGGCAATGCGAGCGGCTTTGCCGTCCGTCGCGCGCCCGGCCCAGTCGGGCGTGGACTGGTTGACTGTGGTGCCGCTCCTTTCAAGAGATGGCTTTTCGGCGCCACCAACCGCCGGAAGCAGAGTGGCGAAGAGCGTGAGGGCGTGTATCATCGTGTGGCATTTCATTTCATTTATTCCTTTCGTTTGTCGGTCCCGCAACATTGCTTGGCTTATTGCTACTTGCCGGCCGGTCTCCGAACGAGGTCAGCCTCCGTGACCAAGTAGGCCCGGATGAGGTTGCGCGGATGCTCGCCCTCGGCGGCTTGGCCCGGTCGCTGGAGGTTGGTGTAGTCGAGAATCACAATGCGACCGTCGGGAAGCTGCGTCCACGAACTGTAGCCGCAGTCGGCCGGCGGAAATGCATGGTCGAGGATCACCGTGCGATCGCGGCGGAACTGGTCCGGGTAGCCGTCCTTCGGGGTCCAGCGCCAGTCAATCGAGTAGTCGCGTGGATCGTTGGCCACCTTGACCCGCAACGCCCGCCAGTGGCTCACCGCACGATTCTTCGGGTGCGATTCGCCGGGCCGCGGCTCCCGGCGGTTGCCGAAGCGCACTTCGCGCACCCAGATCCCTTCGATTTTCTCCCGCAGCCTCTCCATACCGTCGGCGAAGATTGCGATCTCCCCCCGCTCCCGCACCACGCGGTAGGTGTGCCAGCCGCGCGTGTCGAAGGCAAAGCCCGCCGCCGGCCGTGCGGCCAGCGAGATGCGCGCAGGCTCGAACCGCACCCAGCACCCTGCGCTGATCGCCACGCCGTTCGGCTCCGCCTCGTCAACCTTCAGCGTCGCCTCGAACTCGACGCGCGCCAGATCGTCCTGTGCCGGGTATAGGTTGAACTCGACCGCGCCGCGGGCGCCATCGCCGGTCCGCAGCGTCAGCGCTTCCGCTGTCAGCTCGCAGCGCGACTCGTCGGTGATGTGGGAGGCCGGCTGGAAACCGAGCGGCTCCGCCGGATCGAACACCAGCGCACGGCTGCCGGGCGTGCCCCAGAGATTGCGGTAGGTGGCCAGCAGCTTTCCCGACTGCAGTTTGCCGAGGTGCACGCGTTGGCCGTAGAACGGCGCCGGATGCGCACGCGGCCACGTGCGACCGTTGTCGTCCGAGTACATCAGCCGGCTCGGATGGCCGAAGCGGCCGTTGCCTAACCCGATGCGCGTTGCGGCCATCAGTTTGCCCGGTGCGAGTTCCGCCAGCCCTACCTCGCAGTCCCCGTGAAACGGGCTGTCGGCCAGCCACGCGCTTCGCCCCCAGGTCTTTCCGCCGTCGTCGGAAAACACGATCTCATTGCGATAGTAGATGTCGTTCCACGGCTTGGGCGGGTTGCGCAACTGGTCGGTCTGCTTCGACGAGGTGCGCGTGAAGGCTAGCGTGCCGTCGGCCAGTTCGAACACGTAGCCCGGCTCGCCGCCGACCTCGTCGATCTTCTCGCCGCGCGTCCATGTCTGCCCATGGTCCGCGCTCCAGAACACCCAATTGGACATCCCGCGGTCTGGCTTCTGCCAGTCGGAGAGCATCGGAAAGCTTTGGCCGGGATTGCGCTGCCCACGGTCGCAGACGATGACGATGCGGCCATCGCGCAGCACGCTCATCTGGGGCACGACCCAGATGGCGCCGTGGTCGTTGACATTGGCATGGGCGATCGTCCGGTGATTCGTCCACGTGCGTCCGCCGTCGGCCGAGCGCGCGACCATGATCCAGCTTGTCGTCGAAGTGTGCTGATCCGAAAGCTGCCAACTGGCGACGAGGGCGCCGTCGCGCGCCAGCACGACGTTGGCGCACTTGTAATACCAGCCGCGCGGGTTTGGATTGTGCAGCGGATAGTCCGACAGTGACACCGTGTGCTTTTTCGAGTCAGGCACAACCAACGGATCACGGTGAAACACGCCGCTCGTTGCGGCATCAGCAACACACAACATTGCGAACCAAGCGAGGACAGATTTCATTTGAGTAACTCCCACATGGATTGTAACACAGCGCCGCGAGTGAGGCTTCCACTTTCGGATCGGCTACGTTCTGCTTGTGCAACGGCGCGAGCGAGCGCATTGGGATCGAGCTTGCCGTCTTTCAACTTCGCAAAACCGTCCTGCCAAACAGTCTTCACGGCCTCCGTCACCGGCGCATCCAGTTTCGCGTCGTAGTCAGGGAAGAAACCTTTTGTGCCGAAATACTGGAGGGCGGGATCCATCGGCTCCTTGTCGTTGAAGAAACTCACCATCACACGGTTCTTCGCCAGTGTCTTTATCAACAGGTCAGAATCGAGCGCCGCCGGTGTGGTGTTTTGGTTCACGGCCAGCGCGGCGGCAAACCCGGCCGCCTCGCCGGTTTGCATCCAGACCGGTTCGAGGCGAATCGCGCCCCAGCCGACGTGCGACGCCGAGAGCGCGACCGGCACAAGCAGGTTGTCCAGTTCCTTCGGCAACAGACTCCGATACGGGACCTGCGCCGGACGGCCTTCTTCAGCAAGAAAGAAGATGCCGTCGAGATTCGAGCCGGGCACGCTCCGTCGGAGGCACGCAACCGAATCCACCGGCCAATCAGTGATGGCAACGCTGTCGGGGTGAATCGGCGTCCGCGCAATGCCTTCGGCAATCATGTTGTCCTGCTCCTTGAACACGTATCGCCCAACCAATCGGCGGGCTTCGCGGACGTAAATCTCGTAAGGCACATGATTGTTGTCGGGGAATTCGTCCGCGGCGAGTCCGTAGCCGGCAAACCTCCTGCGCTCCGCCTCCGGCGCCGTGGGATCGTTTTGCAGCCACCACAAGCGCATCAACATCGCATCGAGATATTGACGCGAAATACGCTCGCGTGTCGCCCAGTCGCCGCCGGGATAATCGTTTTGCGGGCCGATGAGGCGGCCGCCGTTCCATGCGACTTTGTTGTTGGGCAGGTTCGGCACGAAACCGCCGCCCACGGCTGACTTGGCGATGGCGGGATCGTAGTTGGCGGGTTTCGAGACCATGATCTTATTCGACGACTCGCGGGTGAGGATGAGCCGGTAGTTGTAGGCCATCACGGAACCGTCGGCTTCGTTGCTGTTCGGCCCTTCAATGATTTCGGCGGTGGCGTGGCTGTTGTAGCGGATGTTGAGACGGCCTTCATCGGCGTCCTTCGGAAACCCGCGCTGGCCCGGCGCTTTGCGGCGTTCCTTTACATAGATGACGCCCGCGTGCGGCTCGCCGTATTGTTCCCGCGATTCGCGGCCAATCTGCGTTTTCACTCCGGCGGCGGCCATGAGATCGCCTTCGTACATGCCGTCGGCGAAAATTTTCGCGCTCACGCGGACAGTGTGGGGCAGGTTTGCAACCTGCCCATCTTTTATCAACGGCATGGCAGGTTGCAAACCTGCCCCACATTTTCGCAGCGTCACGCGTTTCAGCACAGCGCCGTCGCGCTCTGCGCCGGCGACGATATGACCGAGCAACACTGTCAGCGTTTTTTCGCGCTCCACCATTTGATTGAACAACATCTCGGCGATGCGCGGCTCGATCTTCGCGCGATCAATGTGCGCCCGGCTCGTTGCGCTGGGCATCGAGGCGAGATGCTGCGGCGAATTTTCGCCGTAGGTTTTGCGGTAATACTCCGCCGCGCCGGTCAGCATCTCGCCGTAGAGCGGCGAACGCAGGCCGTCATACGGCGCTTCCCAGCCGCCGCCGCCGCTGGTGATGAACCCGCCGAGATGTTGCGTGTGATTGACCAACAGCACGCGCAGCCCTTCGCGGGCCGCCCGCACCGCGCAAGCGATGCCGCCCGGCGTGCCGCCGATGACGACGAGGTCAAACGTCTTGCCGTCCACGTCCTGCGGTTTGGCGGCGCTCTTCAGCAACATCGGCGGCGGCACTTTGACGGGAGCAGCGGCAGTGACTTTGATTGGGAATCCCCCGCCGGTTTTCGTCGCGCGTTCGGCCTTGGCGATCTCCTCGGGGACGAGTTGCAGGCCGTCCACCACGACGTAGCCGTCTGCGCCGGCATTGGAGATTTCGATGGAGACGGATTTTCCTTTCGCAAACGCAAACACGCCCAGCGAATGCGGGATGCCGTCTTCCAGACACGGCTCGCGTTGGTTGAGCGTCACAGTTTTCTCGCCATCGGCGGAGCGAATTGTGATTCGGGTGCTGCGCGCGCGGTTTGTGGCGGCAACGTACAACAACCTCACTTCGTAACGGCCCGTTTCGGGAATCTCCGGTGTGAAGATGGCGGCGGCTTTCTGCTTGCGATCAGCGGTCCTGTAGGCGGAGCCAACCAAGGGCGTGAGCTTGTCGCTGATCGCCCAGACGCCGGTGAATTCTCCCGCGCTGTCATCGAGCAGGATGCTCGCAAGTTGGACAGGCGTCTCGCCTGTCACCGGCGAACAGGCGAGACGCCTGTTCAACTCGTCAATCTCCTCCAGCTTGAATCGCGTGCTGACAACGGAATGTTTCTCCGGGCCGGGGCGATACTTGATGTAGGTGGTGGCGACGATGGTGCCGTCGGGGAGCATTTCGACGCCGGGATAACCGCAGTCGCTGCCTTTGTGACTGTGCAAGAGCTTGATCCGATACTGGCCGTCCCGACCGGCGATAATGTCCTCGTACCGGCCCACCCACGCGACGAAATGATTCTTCGTCGGGCTGTCCTTGCCGGTGTCACGGAAACAGACCACGAGCCGGCCATCCTTCGCATAAAGAGCCTTGTGCCGGTCGCCGAACAGTCCCGGAGGCAGCGGTTTCGCTTTGGACCACGTTCGTCCTTCGTCGTTGGTGGTCATGTAAAGCGCGATGTGTTCCTTGTTCTCGCGCAACAGGCAGAGCAACTGTTTGCCATCGGGCGAGCGCACCAGTTCCGGCTCGCACGGTTTGAGGTCGCCGAGATCGAGCAGGATGCGCCACGCGCTCCACGTCAGGCCGCCGTCTTCCGAGATGCTCTGGGTGATGACATTGGAACGTTTGTCCTTCGTCTCGCCCGGCCGGCGGATATTGGTCATGCCCAGCAATTTCTTGCCGCCATCAATCGGCACAATCGTACAGAACGGCATCACACAGACGAGGCCGTTGCTTGTCATTGGCGACCACGTCTTGCCGTCATCGGTGGAGACGGACTGGTGCATCGCGCCGTCCGGCCCTTGGCCGGCGAAGATGAAGAGCTGCGCCTTGCCGCGCGGATCGGCCAGACGATAAATGGCCGGGCAGTTCTTCACGTCGCGCCAGTTGTCCGGCACCGGCAGCAACCCGCTCCACGTTTTGCCGCCGTCGTCGCTGCGTTTCATCGGGCCGCACGGCCCGCCGTGGTTGACGCACCAGACGCAGAACATGGTCCTGCCGTCCGGCAACAGCAGGGTCGTCGGATGGCCCTGATAAATTGTGTCGGTGCCTTGCGCGATGATGACGTGGCGATTGGTGTCGCCGGAGAGGTCAACGGTGGGAAGATTGGGTTGTGCGGCAGCCAGTGCGTTGAGTGCGAGAACAAACAGAGCGAGGGATGCTTTCATGCGGGCGATTCTCCCTGTTTGAGCTGCCGGTGGCAAGGTTGTTCGGCTGGTTATGTGACCTGACCAGTTGCGGGAAATCAAAGCGCAATGCCGTTGGGGCGAATGTTCATTGTTTGCCGCCTGACACGCTGTAGAGCCGGGCGTTGTTCAGTTCGAGAACGACGCGCACAGGCCGGTCAGTCGGCGCGTTGGCGAATGCACACCAGCGTGTGTCGTCGGTGCGCAGCACGCTGATGCCGGGGATCGGACGACCATCCGCTTCGAGCAGCGTGACGCGAAGTTCGCCGCGCGAGGCGTCTGCGTTGACGATCAGTGTCGGTGTGCTGAGCTGCAACGGTTTCGTTTCCACGCGCCCGGCGTCAATCGAGACGAACCCGTGTCGTCGCCACTCGGCCCGGCCAATCGAGAGACGTTTGGCCGGCATCGCTCCACCATGGCCGGTCGTCAGCCCGGTGTAATAAACCCACGTCTTGTCGCCGACGTTGACACAAGTGCTGGTGACGCCGAGGATCGCCCCGGCGTCGAAACTGCCGGGCGCGCCGTGCGGAATGATGTTCACGCGCGGCTCGGTGCGTTGCCACGCGCGGCCATCGGGGCTCGTCGCGAGTTGGACATCAATCGGCCCGTCATCGGGACTTTGGCCCGGCTTGACTTCACTCTTGGCGATGCGTTTGGTGAGACGGAACATTGTCGGCAATCCGATGAACCCGGCGGCGTGCGGATAGACCGACATGTTGTAAACCTCGGTGCGTTGTTCCGGGCCGGTGGCCCAAGTGTCGTCTTTCTCGTCGGGCGCGAAAACCAGCTCCGGCTCGCTCCACTCCTGAAAATCCCGGCTGCGCGCGAGCCAGACCACGCGCCGGCCAAAACCCCGGACTTTGGTGTAGCGTTTATGGAAAGCCATATACTCGCCGCTGACTGGGGCTTGCGTGAGCGTGATGGTGTCGGAATCTTTCAGCACCGGGTTCTTCGGATACCACGACCAATGCAAGCCATCGGCGGAAAATGCCGCGTGATAACCGCCCGACTTCGAGCCGAGCATTTTGTAGCGTTTCGCTGGATCAGTTTCGTGAGTGTCGAGCAGGACGCTGGGGCTGTGAATGTTGAAGACGTTGGTGCCTTTGAGCCAGTGCAAGCCATCCTGTGAGGTCGTATGCAACACCTGATCGCCCTTCGGGCGGGCCATATACCACAGGCGCAACAAACCGTTTTCAGAATAGACCGAGCCATACACGTAAACGCGAGCGTCCGCCTCAATCACCGGCGCGCTGCGCGTCTTGGCGACGTGCACGGTGCGAACGACGCCGGTGCTCGACGCGATGCCGTTATCGTCCGCAAACAACAGCGGCAGTTCGCGCAAACTGATCGCCGGTGGCGCGGCACAGAGCTTGGCCGAGAGAGAGAAGGTGAAAACTGTGGCAATAGCGATGTTCATGAATGGTTGGGGGTTCATAGTTCTCCGGTGTTTGGATTCATCGGGCGGTCATGCGCGCGGCAGGAACTGCGCGCCGCGCTGGCGGAGCATTGCGTGGAGTTCTGCGCCGTCGAGGTCTGCGGGCAGGATTTTTCGTCGGATTGCCGTTGCGGCGGCCAGCCCGGCAGCCTGACCCATTGCCATGCAGGTTCCCGTAACCCGATACGCAGAATGGGCCAGGTGCGACCCGGAAATGCAACGCCCGGCCCACAGCAGCCCCTGCACCTGTTTGGGCACGAGGCAGCGGTAAGGAATGTCGCACTTGGAAATCGTGTGCCGGGTCACGCCCGGTGGAAACGCCGGCAACTTCGGGGTCGAATCCTTCGGATCGAGTTCGTGCAGGTCAACGTGGAATCCGATGCTGGTCACTGCGTCGTCGAAGCGGCGCGCCTGCAACAGGTCTTCCAACTCCAGGCGATACCGGCCTTCGAGCCGTCGCCCTTCACGCACGCCGATCTGCGGCGCGGTCTGGGAGAGACGAAGATTCTCAAGACCGGGGATCTTTCGCATGGCGGGCAGGAACGCCTCATGCACTTGGCGCCGCGCCTCCACTATGGCCCGGGTCACCTGCCGCACATCGGTGGCGCTGACCCGGTAAACGTGCGTCGCCTGCACCACCGCCACGGCCTTGCCGGGCAGGGCAATGAGAAACGGCGTGCCACTGCGTTGCGGGCCGTAAGGAAGTTGAATCGGGAGTTCGTGCTTCTCGATGGCCTTCGTCAGGTCGCGATAGAACTCGTGCGTGGCCAGCCGGTCGGCGGCGAGGCCGCGAAAGCCCTCGTAGCCGCTGATCTCGAACATCAAGGTCATCGGCTGGCACAGCCCGTCCGTGCCTCGCCCCATCTCGAACGGCACACCCGCGCGGGCCCCGACATCGCCGTCGCCCGTGCAGTCAATGACCACTTGCGCCAATACCGCCTCGCGTCCGGACTTGCTTTCGACGATCACGCCGCGGACCCGATCCCCTTGGAGGATCGGCTCGGTAAACGGGCAGTGATACCAGAACTCAACGTTGGCCTCGGCCATCATTTGTTCGAGCACGTATTTCATGACCTCGACGTCGAAGACGTCCATGCCTTTGCGAACCCAGGCGCCGCGCTGCTGCAGATTGTCAATCAGGCGGTCCACGATCCAGCCCTTGCGCGGGTCAAACAGCGGATTGAGCAGCCCGGCGGTCCACATCCCGCCCAGCATCGCGTGGCGCTCGACGAGCAGCGTCTTGGCGCCCTCGCTGGCCGCAGCCAACGCCGCGCCCACACCGGTCGGCCCGCCCCCCACGACCACCACATCCACCTCGGCAACAACAGGCGTCTTCCGCGCAGGTTCCGCCACGACTTTTGCCGCGGCGTCAACGTCCATCTGCCGGGCACCAGCGCGCGACGGTGCATCGCTCGCATTCGCCGCGTGAGACAATGCCGGCATGGCCGGCCCGAACACGGCGCCCGCGACAGCCGTCGTAATAAAGCGACGACGACTTGTGTTCGGACAATCTCGGTCCAATGGTTGCGACTCACTCATTGGTTTCATGGTTTGTCATCCTTTCAAGTCTCTTGGAAAGTTCTCACGACTTGCTTGGCATCGTCGAAGTCGCGCGGCTCGTAGGTGAATACCACTCCCGTCGGGAACCGGCGGCGCGCGTGGCCGTTGAGCAGTTGTTCGCGCGGCGGGCGGTGATTGGTGAACGGCACGCGACGGGCCACGGTCTGTGCGTAGATGCAGTCCTCGTCCATGAGCCACGGCTGGCCGAAATCGAATCCTTTCATGCCCTCGGTGTCGAGCATGGGCTGGATCAGGTGCTGGCCGTTGCCGCAGAAATGTTGGGAACCACCGCCCACGGCCAGCAGCAACCGCTGGTCGTGGGGGCGCACCTGCCCGGCATACATCTGGGGCGAGAGCATGATGGCGGAGTCGTTGCGGATGAGCAACCGCCCCGGCACCTGCCACGCATGTTGCGCGTTGGCGAAGGGATCGAGACGGTCGGTGGCGAACGCCCGGAATTTGTCCGCCACCTGCAACATCACGTCCACGATCCGGCCCAGCAGCTTGTCCACGAGTTCCGGTTCTTCGTAGAACGCCGCGAACATGCCGCAGCCCCAGAGTTGGTCGGCGGTGTCGAGCGGTCCCTGCAAATCCGGCATGGCAATCTGGATGGCCTGCCGCGCCCGGGGATAGGCCGCGAGTTTGTCGTGAAAGAACCGGAGCGTGGCGAAGGAGCGGGCGAGCACGCCGCCGTTCTCCAAGTCCGGCGCAGTCCGGCCATCGGCCACCGCGACGACAGCCTCCGGCGAGCCGAGCGAATAAACCCACGGCGGATTGTCGTCCGCTTGTTCCCAGCGCGCGCCGAGCAACGAAGCGATCTGGATGGTTCCGTGGTCCGCGCGAATCAACAGCGGATGATCGTCCTTTAACAGCATCCCCGGCACAACGGAGCCGAGCAACTGGTTTTGCATCATTGCAACCGGGTCGTTGTAGGCTTGCCGGTGCGGGAAGAGCGTAAACGCATCCCACGGGGCCGGCAACCGTAGCTGGGCGGCGAACGGCGGGCGCACCACCAACGGCGGCCGGTCCACCGGTTCGCACGCGAGCGTGGCGCGATAACGCCGGTCCACCTCGCGGCAGTGGTCGAGGTCAACGTGCTCCTCGATCATCGCCAACAGGCGATCCAGTTCTGTTTCTTTCGGCGTGCTCATGGAGTTTACGGGGGTCATCGCGGTTCTCCTTCTCAAGGGTCTTGGCGCGGCGGGATGACCGGCAATGCTTGCCGGTCCACAATCGCGCCGACCTCGCGCAGCCGGGCTTTCAGGCGCGACACTGTCACTTCTGCCGCTGCAATCTTGCCGCGAATGATCTGGGCTGCCGCCGTGCCGCAGGCTTCGCCCATCGCCATGCAGGGCGCCATCACGCGTAGCGGCCCCAACACGTCGCGTTCCACGCTGACCGCGCGGCCCGGACAGAGCAGATTCAGAACCGGACGCGGCACCATGATGCGATAGGGAATGGGCGTGCTCAACGCCTTCTGTACTTTGTCAACGTATTTGCCGGTGGACTCATCCACCAACGGCTGGACACTCGGCTTGTGCGGGTCCGGCAGATCCCAGCCGTACATGCTGAAGCCGACAGTATCCGGCAACTCCGGCCCGTCGCGCAAATCGGCCACGCGCAAACTGAAATCGCCCCTGATCCGCCGGGTCTCACGGATTCCCAACGAGGAAGCGACGGCCTTCATCTCGGCCTTTTGGAAACCGGGAAAATGTTTCCGGAAAATCTTGAGCAACTCGAACGCTTCCTTTCGGCCCGCGACCAGCCCTTTGGTCCGCGAACGGCCATCAATGCCATTCACGCCCGGCAGGCGCATCGTGTTGACCATGGCCACGTCCTCCTGCACAAGCTTGACGGTGATGAAGATGTCGTAAGGGAACGGCCATTCGCCCTTTTGGCGAAGCTCGCTGATCTTTTCCCGGAATTTCGGCGTCTTGCCGATCTCGATGGCATCGCCGAGAGCGCGATGATCCACGTTGTACAAGTGGAACGTCAACGACGCCGGCGTCATCAACCCGTCCTCTTCACGGCCCACCTGCACCTCGCATCCGCTCAAGGCGGCCACGTCGGCATCGCCGGTGGCGTCAATCACCATCGTGGCCGGCACGGCTTGGAGACCGCCCTTGTTCTGGAGCACGATGTGGGTGATCCGTTCGTTCCGAACCTGCGTGTCAATCACGCGCGTGTCGAGCAACACCGCGACGCCGGCTGACTGCATTTTGTCGTCGAGAAACTGCGCGACGGCAAACGGGTCGAGCGGGATGCCATGAATGAACCACGGCAGCCAGCCATACGGATGATACACCCGGTCTTTCGGCAACTCCGGGACCTTCGCGCCGCCGCGCGACGCGGCTTCCTGCACGATTGAGCGGAAAAGTCCGCCGACAACCCACTCCCCGTTTTGTGTCCGCCCGCCCAGCCAGTGCGAAACGAGACCTGACGTGGCCATGCCGCCGAGTTGCGATTGGCCTTCCACCAAGAGCACATTGAGTCCCTCGCGCCGGGCCGCCAGCGCGGCGGCGCAACCGGAAGGTCCGCCGCCGCACACGACAACGTCGTACGATTCGGTGACCGGGATTCGCTTCGTGTAACTTAGCGCCGTGGCATTCCCTGATGGAGTTGTCTTGCCGCAGCCGCAAAGCGTCAACGCCGCCGCGCTCCCGGAAAAAACGCTCTTCTGAAGAAACCTCCGCCGGTTCATTTTGTGTGTGTTCATGGTGCTAATATCTCCTTCTGACAGATTTCTTGGTTTACTTGCCGGTCAGCCATTCGAGGTTGAACCGGGCGAAGACGATGGTTTCGTAAGAGCGCTGGTCGCCGGCTTCGTAGAAGAGGGCGATGGTGTGGTCGGGGAGCACAGCGAGAGAAGAGTAGGCGCTGGAACGCGGATCAATCAGGCGCGAAACGGGCCATGTCCGGCCGTCGTCGAAGCTGGCGCGAACGGTCATCGTGTTGCGTTTGGCGCTGGCGGGATTGGAGAAGAGGATGACGCTCTTGCGACCGTCGCCGGGCCATGAGTAGCGGCGGATGCTGGCTTGGCAAATCGGCTCGATGAGTTCGGGCACGTGACGTTGGTCGGTCCACGTCATGCCGCCATCGGCGCTGATGGCTTGCTGGCGGGCGCGCTGCGCCTTGTCGTAGTTGCGCATGTTGAGCAGGAGCCGGTTACCGGTCAGTTCAACGACTTCGCATTCGTTGACTTTGTCCTGCGGCGTCGAGCCGCCGAGTTTCCACGTCGCACCGTGGTCGTCAGAGTAAATGATGTGCGAGTAGTAACGGTTCGAGCCGGTCTCGATGTGGTCGCACGGGATGACGAGCCGGCCTTTGTTCGGGCCGCGCTCGATCTGGATCCCGGCGCCGGGGCCGGTTGCGTACCATGTCCAGTTGGTCTTCTTCGTGGACGCGGTGATCTCAACAGGCTTGGCCCACGAGACGCCGTCGTCGCGTGAGTGCGTGATAAACACGCGCCGGGTGTCCTTGCTCTTCTGGGCGATGATGTCTTTCTCGCGGTCGTCGCCGCGGTTCCAAGTCATCAGCAGCCAAATCGTGCCCGTGTCGCGGTCCACGACGGGACACGGATTGCCGCAGACGTTTGCGGCGTCGTCCCAGACGACTTGCGCGGCGGACCACGTGGCGCCGTTGTCGGCGCTGCGTTTCAACTGCATGTCAATGTCGCCGGTGTCGGAGGAGTTGTTCTTGCGGCCTTCGGCGAACGCCAGCAACGTGCCGCGCTTGGTGACGATCAGCGCGGGGATGCGATAGGTGTGATAGCCGTCCTGGCCGGAGATGAAGACGTTTGTCTTCGCGAGCAGGCCGGTCACTTCGGGATGGACTAACGGTTCCGCGCCAGCAACGGCGCACATTAGCAGCACGGTCATCAAGCAGTTCGTTTTCATGGTTGTTTGATCCATTCTAGGTTAAATCGCGCGAATGCGACATGGTCGGGGAGTTGGCGGTGCGGGCTTTTGCCCTTGCCGTAGAGCAATCCAATGGTGCGGTCGGGGAGGACGACCAAGTCCGAGTAGAAGCTCGGTCCCTCGTGGACGAGCTTGTGACGGGACCAAGTCTGGCCTTCGTCGGTGCTCAGGCTCACGGTCATGCGGGCGCGCTGCTGCGGATCTGCCGGGCGGCTGAACAGAAGGATGCTCTTCCCGTGTTGCGCCGTCGTGGCGTAACGATGGATCGAGGAATCGCAACCATTTTCGCTGTATTCAAACTCGGTGCGGATCACCGGTTTCCCAAAGGTCTCGCCCACATCCGTGCTCCAGGCATAGACGCGGTGCTTCTGGGTATTGATCTTCTCCGCCGCGCCTCCGCGGGCGTTCAGGAGAATCCGGCCATCCTCCAGTTCCACGATGCGGCCCTCGCCCATCCCATGCCCGATGCCGGCATCGCCTGCGCGCCGCCACGTCTTGCCATGATCGTCGCTGACCAGCATCGAAACACCGTAGAGACGCGGGCTGGCTGTCACCGCGCGCCGATGCCAGACCGCGAGCACGAGACGCCCGTTCTTGTCCGCGTGTCTGCCCTGCTGATGGCGGAGCTGGATGCCGTGGCCGGGGCCGGGCATGTGGAACGTCCATCCGTGGGGATTGTCCTTGAATAGGTGCGTCACCTCAATGCGGCCACCCTCTTGCGGCGATGGCAACCAAGTCAGGCCGTCGTCGTTGCTGTAGCGGTAGAAGACGCGGGTCCAGTTCTGGTGCCGCGTGCCTTCGTTCAGCGCGTAGAAGAAGAATACCCGGCCCGTCTTTTCATCCACGACCGGCCCGGTATTTGTCCAGCATTCCAATTTGCCCGGCTGGCCGTTGGCGGCCCAGAAAGAGCCGTCCGCCTTTTCCACATAGATATTTCGAGACCAAGAGCGTCCGCCGTCGGTGCTGCGTTTCACGACCAGATGATGCGGGTCTGCATCGCCGCCCTTTCCCTGCCGTCCTTCAGCAAAGGCGAGCAGCGTGCCCTTTGCGGACTGGACGAGGCCATAGACATGATAAGGCCAGGCATTCTCTTCTTTGTTCTGCCAGAGGATGTCTTCCTCAAAGAAGGCAGCCCGTCCTGAGCCGGGCTTCGTTGCGGAGTCTTGTGTGAATGCGGCCAGCGGCGCGAGCAGCAGGGCGGTGAGGAGAGTGAGGGTGTGTTTCATGGGGGAACTCCCGGTAACTATCCTGCGGAACCCTGTTGACGGTTGTGATTCGGTTTTTTGGTTGGTTTCGGGCATGGCAACTACTTCCGGGTCAGAAATTCTTCGGTCGTGATGTAAGCCCGCGCGAACGGCATCGGCGCCGGCGGATTGCCGTTCGTGTAATCGGCGATGACGATGGTTCCGTCTGGCATCTGCGTCCACCCGCTATAACCACTGTTGCCTTGCTTGAAGCTGCCGTTGCGATCCAGCCGCACAATACGGTCGCGCCGGAACTGGTCGGGGTAGCCATCGCGCGCCGACCACTTCCACTCAATCGAGTGATCGTTCTTGTTCTCCACTTTGACCGTGATCGAGCGCCAGTGGCTCACCGAAGCGTTGCCGAACTTGAATTTCGGCGCGGCGCTCTCGCCGATGATGTGCTGTAGGCCAGCGGGATTGTTAGTTGCAGGGAACCACAGCCCCGCCTGCCGGTTGCCAAAACGCACCAGCCGCGTCTCAAGGCCCGTCGCCGGCTTCTTCAACTTCAACTCCCCGTCAACGTAGATCGCAATCGTGCCGGCCTCGCGCACGATGCGGTATTTGTGCCACTGCGTCGCATCAATCTCAAAGCCGTCGGACGGGCGATTATTCAGGCTGATCCGGCGCGGCTCAAACTTCACATCACAACCGGCGCTGATGTGGACGCCGTTGACATCGGCACTTTCGACGCGCAACTCCGCCTCAAACTCGACACGCGAATCGGGAGCTTGCGCCGGATAAAGGGCAAAGATCGCTCCTTTCTGTGGGCCTTCTTCCGTGCTGATGGTCATCGTGCCGTCTTTGATCGTCGTGCGCTCTTCGTCCCAGAGGAACGAGGCCGGCTCGTAAGGCAGTTTTTCATCGGCGTCGAAGGCCAGCGCGTAAGTCCCCGGTGCGCCCCAGTAATTGCGGTAAGTGACGAGCAGCTTGCCGGATTGCAGTTTATGCACCGCCGTGCGCTGGCCGTAGATCGGCGTGAGCGTCTGCCGCCCCCAGGTCTGGCCGTTGTCCTCGCTGTAGATGAACCGGCTCGGCTGTCCGAACGAGCCGCCGCCGAAACCGATGCGCGTGACGGCCAGCAGGCTCTTCGGCGCGATCTCGACCAGCCCCACCTCGGCATCGCCTTGCAGCGGATCGTCCGAGATGACGGACCTGCGCGCCCAAGTCTTGCCGCCGTCACTGGATACGACCGCCGCGTTGCGGTAGTAATTGCCGCCCCAGGGCAGCGGCGGATTCCATATCTTGTCCGTGTCGCTCGACTCCGTTCGCGTGAACATCAGCGTCCCATCCGAGAGTTCGATGATGTAGCTGGGCTCGCCACCCACGTCGTCAATCTTGTGCGGCCCGTCCCAAGTCTTGCCGTTGTCGCGGCTCCAGAAGAGGTGATTTGACATGCCGCGATCGGGCTTTTGCCACTGTGAGAGCATCGGGTAGTCTTGATTAGAAGTGCGCCGCCCGAAGTCGCAGATGATCACCAGTCGGCCATCCTTGAGCCGCGAAAGCTGCGGCGCGATCCACATGCCGCCCTCGTTCCAGACGTCGGCGTGGGCAACCGACTGGTGATCCGTCCAGGTGCGCCCTTTGTCGGTCGAGCGGGCAACCATAATGTCGCCGAGCACGCAATTGTGCGAGTCGGAGCGGCGGTAGACACAAACCAGACCGTCAGGGGTGTTTACAACGGTGAGGACGGACGTATACCACCCATTCTTATTCGGCGCGCCTTTTGTTTCGTTGGCGATGGTGAACTTGTTGGCGTCGGGAATCTCGCGCATCGCCGAGCGCCACCCGGACTCTTTGCGGCGATTGTCCGGGCCGTGATCGATCCTGAGAACATGGCTTTTGTCGTTGTTGATAACTTTCGGGGTATCGGCGCCCAAGACGCGAGTCCAAAAGGCGGCTAGCAGAACGAGGGCCGCAGCGCCGAAAGCCACGGTCCTGAGAAAGCGCCGGCGGTGGAAGCGGTTCATAGATGATGACTCTCTACTATTCATGGTGATGCGATTGTGTTTCGTGGTTTGTCCTTGTCGGGTTCATTACTTCAACTTCTCGTCCCCGTGTTTCTTGATCCACTCGCGGGAGAACTCGGCGCTGGGCAGGCCGACGTCGAGCACGGTGTTGGCGAGGAAGATCATGTCGCTGATGCGGCCTTCTTTCAGCCACTTCAGGCCCAAGTCGCACTGGTGCTTCATCAAGTCCAACGGCACAGGCTTCTTGTTGTGGAAATCCCAGATGTAGAGCCCCAGCGCGATGCGGTGTTCCTTCGGCGCGATCTTTTCCAGTGCGACGAGGTTTTCCTCCAGTTCGCGCAACTCCTCCGAGTTCCAAGTCCAGAGCGTGAGCACATCGAACTGATCGAGGATCGAAGCCAGCGGCGGGTTGCAGTCCTTGAAGGGCGGCGATGCCACTTTCCGCGTGGGATTAACCTCATGGGTGTAGAGCGTCACCCAGACTTCCATCGGCCGACCGACGGCTTTCATCTGCCCGCGCACCCGTTTCAGTTCGTCCGGCAGGAGAGCCGGGCGGCCTTCCATGCGGCCATCGGGTTGCTTCTTCTTGTCAATGACGAAGTCGTCGAGAAAGACGCCGGTGAAGTTGGGGAATTTCTTGGCCAGCGAGAGCACGTGGGGCAGCTCTTTCATGCCGCCTTCACCGCCGCTGCCGACGACGGACCAGACGACCCGGTCCAGCGGCTGGAATGAGATGGCGTGTTGCTCGAAGGTCGTCTTGGCGCGCCAGCTTTCGAGCGAGCCGGGCAGGGGCGGGATGTTGTAGGCACGGATGAAGAGCATGTTCGGCACGCCGAGCCAGAACGCGCCTTCGGCGGGCGTCATGCGCGAGCCGCCGCGCACGTTGCCCAATTCGAGATGGCTGTCATTCAAGCCCGCGGCAACCGCGAAGATCCA
>Ga0194112_10000082_pt1 | contig 117747 bp, 106 predicted proteins | sample TA2MahC400mmetaG_FD_146191 | JGI IMG/M metagenome (GOLD analysis project Ga0194112, IMG submission 146191) | Freshwater microbial communities from Lake Tanganyika, Tanzania - TA2015016 Mahale Deep Cast 400m | ecosystem: Environmental > Aquatic > Freshwater > Lake | place: Tanzania: Lake... | reverse complement strand
GGTCGCCTACCGGTATCAGGGTTGCCATGATTATCGCAGGTGGTGGTATCAAGCCGAGTCAAACGGCGGTCAGATTTTCACAAGAGTTTCGCCGGCGTCTCCCCTGAAAGATTGAGATGATACTGAGTGGGAGATCGTGTTCAGTATTCAGCATTCAGTGGATACTGAATACTGAATACTGGATACTGATGGAATGGCTATCAAAGAAATACTCACTTCGGAGCATCCCGCGCTCCGGCAAAAAGCAAAAAAAGTTAAACGCGTCGACGCGGCGATCCAAAAACTGATTGACGATATGTTCGATTCGATGCACGAAGCGTACGGACTTGGACTTGCCGCGCCGCAGATCGGCGTGAGCGCGCGCGTCTTTATCGTCGAGATGACGAAGGAAGAGGTGGACGATACGATTGAAGCCGAAGCGCGCGAAAAACGACGCCGCATCAAATACAGCGGCGAACGCATCGCGCTCGTCAATCCGGAAATCGTCAAAGCGGAAGGCGAACAGATTGGCGAGGAAGGATGTCTTTCGATTCCGGGGTACGTCGGTATGGTGCGCCGCGCAGAAAAAGTGATCGTCAAGGGTTTGAACCGCAACGGCAAGGAAGTCAAACTGACCGGCGAAGGATTGCTCGCGCGCGCGTTTCAACACGAGATCGATCACCTCGACGGCATCTTGTTCACCGACCGCTTGGAAAAACCAGAGGACTTGTACCGCATCACGGAAGAAGGACGCGTGCCGGCGTTCCAGGGAGACGCGCGAAGCAAGCAACTCGTCAGTCGTCAGTAGACAGTCGCCAGACAATATTTTCTGATGCCTGAATACTGAACACTCAAGGTTGAGTAATGCGACGATATTTTTGCATGCTGTTCCTCATCACCACACTTGGATTGATTTCAAGTTGCCAACCGGCGGAGCCCACACCCCTGCCCGCCGTCCTGCCAACGCTCGGTCAACCCACCGCGTTCCCACCCACCGCGACCTTGTTACCCACCGTCACGCTCGAACCCTCATCCACGCCGACACTTGTGGCAACATTGACGCTAACGCCAACTCTGCCCGCGCGCACGCCGACCAGCGCGTCGCCGCTCGCGTGTCGCAATTCCAGCGCGACGATCAGCGCGCCGACGATGGACAGTCAGGTGACTGACATCATCGAAGTTCGCGGCACGGCGACGCATCCGATCTTACAGTACTGGAAAGTCGAATATCGCACCGATGGCAACACGAACTACGCGATGCTGGGCAATGGCGACGCGCCAATCGTAAACGAGGTGCTGGCGCGCCTCGCCACGCGCACGTTGCCCAACGGCGTCTACTGGTTACGCCTGATGGTCGTCCAAAAAGACGGACAATATCCGCCGCCGTGCGAAATCCGTTTCACGATTGCGAATCCGTAGTTCAGTCAAGCAGTGATTGGTAATCGGTGATTAGTCAACACGTTGCCCAATCACCCAATCATCTACTCGCCGATCACTAATCACCCAACCCCCAAAAAACTATGTCTGACATCCAAATCGTTCAAACGCTCGCGCAAAAAATTTCCGCGAATGTCGAGCGCGTGATCCTGGGCAAACATAACGAAGTCGAACTCGCGCTGATCGCGCTCTTGTGTCAGGGGCATTTGCTGATCGAAGATGTGCCGGGCGTCGGCAAGACGATGCTCACACGCGCGCTGGCAAAATCGTTGGGCTGTTCGTTCAAGCGGATTCAATTTACGCCGGATATGTTGCCGACCGATGTGACCGGCGTCAGCGTCTTCAACCAAAAATCGCGCGAATTCGAATTTCGTCCCGGACCCGTGCACGCGCAAATCGTGCTGACCGATGAGATCAATCGCGCGACGCCCAAGACGCAAAGCGCGCTCCTCGAATGTATGGAGGAGCGCCAGGTCACCGTGGACGGCATCACGTATCCGATGCCGCAACCGTTTCTGGTGATGGCAACGCAAAATCCCATCGAGTACGAAGGCACGTTTCCCTTGCCCGAAGCGCAACTCGATCGCTTTATGCTTCGCCTCCACCTCGGCTATCCTGCCCCGCAAGACGAAATGGCGATGCTCGACGCGCAGCAATTCGCGCACCCGATCGATCAGATCGATCAGGTTGCCCGCGCGGATGAATTGACGCACGCACAGCGCGCGGTCAAAGATGTGTACATTGACGCGCTCGTCAAAGAGTACATCCTCGCGCTGATCGAAGCGACGCGCAAACATCCCGATATCTATCTCGGCGCGAGCCCGCGCGGCTCGCTCGCGCTCTACAAAACCGCGCAAGCGCGCGCCGCGATCCAGGGTCGCGCTTACGTCATCCCCGACGACATCAAAGCGCTTGCCGGAGCCGCGCTCGCGCACCGGCTCATCGTCAGCCCCGCCGCGCGCCTGAAGAACGTGGACGCGCGCGCGGTCGTGGACGAGTTGCTCCACTCGGTCGCAGTGCCCGGCTCGCGCGCCGCATAGTGAGCTTGAGGTTCAAAGTTCAAGGTTCCAAGTTCAACATCGAACCTTGAACTTTGAACTTTTGAAACGAGGGATTATGTCATTCGACTTTGCCTCCCGCCGCTCCCCCGTCCTCGCGCGCCATGGAATGGTTGCCTCCAGCCAGCCGCTCGCGACGATGGCGGGAGTAAAAATCTTATTGCAGGGTGGCAACGCCGCCGATGCGGCAATCGCCACCGCCGCCGCGCTGAATGTTACCGAGCCGACTTCCACCGGACTCGGCGGCGATTTTTTTGCGCTGTTCTACGACGCGTGCACGAAACATATCACCGCGCTCAATGGCTCTGGGCGCGCGCCCGCCGCGTTGACGATTGACGTGATCAAGCAACAAAACCTCCAATCACCCCATCACCAAATCTCCGATCCCTATCACGCACATAACGTCACGGTGCCCGGCGCGTGCGCGGGGTGGTGCGATCTGATCGCGCGGCACGGCACAATGCCGATGAGCGAAATTCTCGTACCCGCGATTGAACTTGCAGAAAAAGGATTTCCGGTCGCGCCGACGACGGCGTACTTTTGGCAGCGCGGCGCGGAACGTCAACTCAAAGCCGCGTTGAACGGACGCGAACTGACGCTGGATGGACGCGGTCCGCACGCCGGCGAACTCTTTCGCAACCCCGGACTCGCGCGCACGTTCCGCGCGATTGCCGAAGGCGGCACGGACGCGTACTATCGCGGCGAGATCGCGCGCGCGATTGCGGACGTGATCCGGCAATCCGGCGGCGTGATGACGCCGGACGATCTCGCCGCGCACGAATCAACCTGGGATGAACCAATCAGCGCGACGTATCGCGGCTATCGCGTATGGGAGTGCCCGCCAAACGGACAAGGACTTGCCGCATTGATCGCGCTGAACCTTCTCGAAGGATTCGATCTGAAAGCGAGCGCGCCATCGAGCGCGGCGCGGTGGCACTTGTTGATCGAAGCGCTGCGCGTCGCGTTTGCAGACACGAGTTGGTACGTCGCCGATCCAAAATTTTCGCCTGCGCCGCTTGCCGGCTTGCTGTCGAAAAAATATGCGGCGGCGCGGCGCGCGCTGATCAGTCCGGAATACGCTACGCTGGACACGCGCCACGGCGCGCCGGTGGCGTCGTCGGACACGGTGTATTTTTGCGTGGTGGACGCGCAAGGCAACGGCGCCTCGATCATCAATTCAAATTATATGGGCTTTGGGACCGGGATCGTTCCGCAGGGCTGGGGCTTTACGCTGCAAAATCGCGGCAACAACTTTTCGCTCGCTCCCGATCACCCCAACGCGCTCGCGCCGCGCAAACGACCGTACCACACGATCATTCCCGGAATGATCACGCGCGAAGCGGACGGATCGTTGTACGCGCCCTTTGGCGTGATGGGCGGATTTATGCAGCCGCAAGGGCACGTCCAAGTCGTCGCCGGAATGATTGACGACGATCTCGATCCGCAAGCCGCGCTCGATCGTCCGCGTTTTTGCTTGACCGCAGCGCAGCCATCCAGCGCGGTGCAACTTGAAGAAGGAATCGAACCTGAGACGATGGAACGCTTGGCGCAGATGGGGCATTCGGTTGTGCCGGTCAGCGGCTATGCGCGCGCGACGTTTGGGCGCGGACAAATCATTCGGCGCGAGCCGGACGGAACGCTCTGGGGCGGAAGTGATCCGCGCGCGGACGGCTGCGCGATTGGAATGTGAGCCCAGCAATGTTCGAGCCGGCGTACCTTCGTCTGCACAAAACCGGCGAACTGGCGGCGCGCGCGCGCGCGGCGTACCAACACTTGGAACGATGCGATTTGTGCGCGCAGCATTGCGGCGTCAATCGTCACACGACGATCCAGGGCGCGGTGTGTCGCACGGGCGCGCGCGCCGTGCTCGCGAGTTACGGCGCGCATTTTGGAGAAGAACCACCGCTCGTTGGGCGCGGCGGATCGGGGACGATCTTTTTCGCGTGGTGCAACTTGCGGTGCGTCTACTGCCAGAATTACGAAATCAGTCAACTGGGCGAGGGGAACGAGGTCGAACCTGAAGACCTGGCGGCGGCGATGTTGCGTCTGCAAGCGCGCGGGTGTCACAACATCAATTTCGTCAGCCCCAGTCACGTCGTCGCGCCGATTCTCGCGGCGACGCTGATCGCCGCGCAAGCCGGTTTGCGTATCCCAATCGTCTACAACACCGGCGGGTACGATTCGCCGGAAGCGCTCGCGCTGCTCGACGGCGTCGTGGATCTTTATATGCCGGATATGAAATACGCCGACGCGGAAATCGCGCGCCAATATTCCAAGGCGCGCGATTATCCCGCGATCAATCGCGCGGCGGCGCAAGAGATGCATCGGCAGGTGGGCGATTTGCAAATGGATGAATGGGGCATCGCGACGCGCGGTCTGCTCGTGCGGCATCTGCTGTTGCCGGACGATCTTGCCGGCACACGCGAAACCTTGCGCTGGCTGGCGCACGACATCTCACCACGGACGTACGTCAACGTGATGGCGCAGTATCGCCCGCGCTATCACGCGTCTCACTATCCCGAATTGAATCGCACTGTCACACTCCGCGAATTGTTGCGCGCGCAGCAATTCGCCGCAGAGCTTGGACTCGGCATAAACCAATGAGCCAAATCATCCGCGATGATTTGGCTCATTGGTCAATTGGTTCATTGGCTCATTTTCTTCTCTCGCCAACGCGCAATCGCGTCGCGGTGCGTCGCGAACGCGAGTTGCGCGTCCGGAATTTCGTCCAACGCGAAAAATTTTACTTCGACGGAATCGCTCCCCGCGCGCGGCGTGCCGCCATCCACACGCGCCGCGTAGACGACGAGGACGCCCGCCGTTTGTTTCTCCTGGTGATGGTATGACCACACGCCCAGCAAATCGCGCAACTCGACGCGCAAGCCGGTCTCCTCCAGGCATTCGCGCTGCGCGGCTTGTTCGACGGTTTCGTCAATCTCCATAAACCCGGCGGGCAACCCCCACAACCCCTTGCCCGGATTTTCGCCGCGCAAGACCAGCGCGATTTTACCATCCGCGCGTTCCGCGATCACGCCTGCCGCAATCGGCGGATTGAGATAGACGATGAAACCACATACCGGACACACCGGGCGCAGATGATTTTCTTCGACGACGCGCCGTTCAAGTGGGTTTCCACACCGTTCGCAAAATTTCGATTCCACGATGACTCTCCAACTACGACCGCCGACCGATGACCGCCGACCGTCGCAACATTTTTATCTTTGAGGATCTATTGTATTCCCAACCCACCGCGTTGGCAAACGCGGCAAACGTTTTGCGAATCGCGCCGAATTAAGGTATAATGCGCCCCGAACTAGTGGAGCCCACACGATGCGCGTATTGATTACAGGAATGAACGGTTTTGCCGGTAGCCATCTGGCTGATTTTTTGCTGACTCAGCCCGATGCGCAGATTTTCGGCGCAGGCATTGGCGCAACGGCGAACCTCGCGCATCTGGGTAGGCGCGTCGCGTTCATTTCCGGCGATTTGACCGACGCGCGTTTTTGTGAATCATTGTTGACGCGGACTCAGCCCACGCGCATTTATCATCTCGCCGGGCAAGCGTTTGCGCCGGTGTCGTGGCGCGATCCGTGGGCGACGCTGGAGGTCAACATCCGCGCGCAAGTGAACGTGTTGCACGCTGCCGCGCGTGCGCAATCGTCGGCGCGCGTCCTCGTCGTCGGTTCGCTGGACGAGTACGGTCGGATCGAACCGCGCGATCTGCCGATCACGGAAGCGACGCCGCTGCGCCCCGATAGTCCGTACGCGGTCAGCAAAATCGCGCAAGATTTTTTGGGCTTGCAATATTTTCTCAGCCACCAACTCGCGATTGTGCGCGTGCGCCCGTCCAATCACATCGGTCCGCGCCAGAACGAGCAGTTCGTCACGTCGAACTTTGCCAAGCAGATCGCCGAGATCGAAAGCGGCGCGCGCGCGCCGGTGCTGCGCGTCGGCAATCTGGACGCGCAGCGCGATTTTACGGACGTGCGCGATATGGTGCGCGCGTACGATCTCGCGCTCGAACGCGGCGTTCCCGGCGAGGTGTACAACATCGGCAGCGCGCACGCGGTCACGATTCAAACGGTGGTCGAGCTGATGCTGAAGCAAAGTCATCTGGCGATCCGGATCGAGCAAGACCCGGCGCGCTTGCGCCCGTCCGATACGCCGATCCTCATTTGCGACGCGGCGAAATTTTGCGCGCAGACCGGCTGGACGCCGACGATTCCGTTGGAGACAAGTCTGCAAGATATTTTGGAGTATTGGCGAAATCAAGTGAAAGGAAACAGATAGAGTGACGAAGAAACGCGCGTTGATTACCGGCATCACCGGCCAGGACGGTTCGTACCTTGCCGAATTTTTGTTGGAGCAAGGGTACGATGTGATCGGAATGGTGCGCCGCACTTCGACGATCAATTTCGAGCGCATCATTGACATTCAGGACAAAATTTGCATCGTGCAGGGTGACCTGCTCGATCAAGTTTCGCTGATTGATATTTTGCGCGAACACAAACCGACTGAGGTGTACAATCTCGCCGCGCAATCGTTCATTCCGACATCGTTCAAACAACCGGTGCTGACCGGCGAATTCACCGCGCTCGGCGTGACGCGAATGTTGGAAGCGATCCGCATCGTCAATCCGGAAATCCGTTTTTACCAAGCATCGTCGTCCGAAATGTTCGGCAAAGTCGTCGAGGTGCCGCAAAAAGAGACGACGCCGTTTCATCCGCGCAGTCCGTACGGCGTCGCCAAAGTGTACGGGCATTGGATCACGATCAACTATCGCGAGTCGTACAACTTGTTCGCCGTCTCCGGTATTTTGTTCAATCACGAATCGCCTCGGCGCGGCTTGGAATTCGTCACGCACAAGGTCACGTACAACGCGGCGAAGATCGCGCTGGGGCTTGCCGATAAACTGCCGCTCGGCAATCTGGACGCGCAGCGCGATTGGGGCTGGGCGCCGGATTACGTGCGGATGATGAACTTGATGTTGCAACAAGATCATCCGGAAGATTACGTGATCGCCACCGGCAAAACTCATTCGATCAAACGCCTGTGCCAGGTCGCGTTCGAGTGCGTGGATTTGGATTGGCAGAGATACGTTTACGTGAACGAAGCCGATCTGCGCCCCGCCGATGTAGACTTGCTGATCGGTGATGCGACCAAAGCGAAAACGAAATTGGGTTGGGAGCCAACCGTCACATTCGAGCAGATGATCGAAAAGATGGTCGAAGCGGATCTCGCCGCGCTGAAGAAGCAGCATCACTTGTAAATGGAAAAACTCTTCGGCACTGATGGCATTCGCGGCATCGCGAATCAATTTCCGCTGACGCCGGAATTCGTCACGCACATTGGCAGCGCGCTGGGCAAAGTGCTGGGGCAGACGCCGCGTCCCGCGCTCGCGCTGCTCGGACGCGATCCGCGCATCAGCGGCGCGATGATCGAAAGCGCGCTCGCCGCCGGATTGATGGCGCAGGGCTTTGACACGTTGCACGTCGGCGTGTTGCCGACGCCGGGGATCGCGTTTCTGACGCGCGCGCTGAACGCGCGGTGCGGCATCGCAATTTCTGCGTCGCACAATCCGTTCGATTACAACGGGATCAAGATTTTTGGCGCGGATGGTTTCAAAATTCCCGATGCCGCCGAAAACAAAATCGAAACGCTGGCGCACGCTTCGCGGGAGCGCGACGATATTTCGCGCGCAGTGATCGGTGCGATCGGACAACGCCACGACGACGGTAAACACATCGGCGCGTACCTTGATTTTCTGCTGAACGCCGTCGCGCGGCAACCGATCTTGCGCGGCAAACGCGTCGTCATTGATTGCAACAACGGCGCGACGTTCGATCTCGCGCCGCGCGTTTTGCGCGAACTAGGCGCGGAGGTGCTCGCGCTGAACCATCAGCCGGACGGACTCAATATCAATCACGGCTACAACGCGCTGGAACCCAAAGTGCTGCGCGAAACAGTTTTGCGCGAGCGTGCGGATTTCGGCGCGCAGTTCGACGGCGATGGTGATCGCGCGGTGTTCGTGGACGAGCGCGGCAATTTCGTGGACGGCGATTTCGTGCTGGCGATTCTCGCGCGCGATTTGAAAACGCGCGGCAAGTTGAATAATCACGCGGTCGTTTCGACTGTGATGGCGAACATCGGCTTGGAAAAATCGCTGCGCGACGCCGGGATCAAAATGGAACGTACCATCGTCGGCGACCGCTGGGTGACCGAGCAGATGCGCGTGTTAGACGCGGTGATCGGCGGCGAACAATCGGGGCACATCATTTTGTTCGACGGCGGGCACACGACCGGCGATGGTTTGTACACGGCGATTCGCGTGGCGGATGTGATCGCGCGCAGTGGAAAATCGCTTTCGCAACTTGCCGCGTGTATGACGCGCTACCCGCAAGTGCTGGTGAACGCGCGCGTCCCGCGCAAGCCGCCGCTCGATCAATTTCCGGCGATTCAAAATGAGATCGCGCGCGCGCGCGCCGCGCTGGGCGACGCGCGAATTTTGGTGCGCTACTCCGGCACGGAAAACTTGGCGCGCGTGATGATTGAAGGACAAGACGCCGCCGCGATTGAACGCGCGGCAAACGCGATTGCGGCGGTGATTCAGGAGACAATCCAGTGAACAGTATTCAGTATTCAGTGTTCAGTATTCAGTTCACTTGATACTGAAAACTGAATACTGAACACTGCGCTTGAGGACAACGATGCCTACTCAAATTATTTTCGGCACGGACGGCTGGCGTGGCGTGATCGCCGAGGATTTCACGTTTGAAAACGTGCGCCGGTGCGCGCAAGGAATGGCGCGCTATTTGATCGCGACGAAACAGACGACGCGCGGCTTGGTCGTCGGCTACGACACGCGTTTTGAATCGGACTTGTTCGCACAGGCGGTCGCCGAAGTGCTTGCCGCGCACGGAATCAAAGTGTATCTCGTCGATCGCCCAACGCCGACGCCGGTTATTTCGTACGCGATTCTCGCGCAGAACGCGCACGGCGCGGTCAACCTCACTTCGTCACACAATCCGCCGATCTGGGGCGGGTTCAAGGTGCGCGCCGACTACGCGGGCGCGATCGCGCCGGAAGGGTTGAAACAGATCGAATCGCTCATTCCGCCGCCGGAGGAAATCCAGCGCGTCAACTTTGATGACGCGCGCGCCAAGGGCTTGATCGAAATCTTCGATCCCAAGCCGGCGTTCGTCAAGCAACTCGATAAACTCGTGAACCGCGCGCCGTTGCGCCAAGCTGGACTGACGGTCGCAGTGGATTCGATGTGGGGCGCGGGGATGGGCTGGTTCAAAGATTTGCTCGCGGGCGGCGCGACGCGCGTCGTCGAAATTCACGATCATCGCAATCCCAGTTTCCCGGAGATGAACAACCCCGAACCGATTCCGCCGAACGTCAACCACTTGATGGAACTCGTCAAGCGCGAACGCGCGCATCTCGGCATCGCGACGGACGGCGACGCGGATCGCATCGGCGGCTCGACGGAAAAGGGCGTGTTCATCAATCAGTTGCAGATGTACGCGCTGCTCGCGTTGTATCTGCTGGAAGTGCGCGGACAGCGCGGCGCGATTGTGCGAACGCTGAATACGACGGTGATGCTCGATAAACTGGCAAAGCGTTTCAATGTGCCGCTTTATGAAACCGGCGTCGGGTTCAAGTACGTCGCGCCGAAAATCGTCGAGACGAAAGCGCTGATCGGCGGCGAAGAATCGGGCGGGTACGCATTCCAAGGACACATTCCGGAACGCGATGGGATCGTCGCCGGATTGTATCTGCTCGATTTCGTCGTGCAGACCGGCAAAACGCCGTCGCAATTGCTCGATCATCTGTTTGAATTGGTGGGACCGCATTACTACGAACGGATTGACACGTCGTTTCCGGAAGAACAGCGCGGCGCGATCATCGCGCGTTTGCAAAGCGCGCAGCCGAGCGAGATCGCCGGATTCAAAGTGACCGGGATCAATTTGATGGACGGCTTTAAATATTTGCTTGCCGACGGCGGTTGGTTGGTCATTCGTTTCTCCGGCACGGAACCGATTATGCGCTTTTACGTCGAGACGACCCAAAATCACAAACGGCGCGATGTGTTGGACGCGGGTTTGAAACTGGCGGGATTGAAATAATTATGGCAAACGTCAAGATCGTCACCGATAGTTTGGCGGACATTCCGCTGTCGTTGATGCAAGGGCTGGACATCACGATCGTTCCGTGCACCGTCCAGGTCGGCAACAAAACGTACCGCGACAAGTTGGATTTGGACACGGAAGGGTTCTATCGCTTGTTGGCGTCCACGCCCAAGCCGCCGACGACTTCGAATCCAGCGGTCGGTGTGTTCGAAGAAACGTATCGCCAACTCGCGCGCACGAGCCGCCAGATCATTTCGATCCACGTCGCGAGTTCGTTGAGCGGCACGTTCAACTCCGCGCGTCTTGCCGCGCAAAGCGTCAAGCAAGACGCGCCGGTGATGATCGAAGTGGTGGACTCGCAACAATTGAGTATGGCGCAAGGGTGGCTCGCCGTCCAAGCCGCGCGCGCGGCGGCGCGCGGCGCGAACTTGATGCAGATCATCGAATTGGTGGAATCGTTGCGCGGACGTCCGCGCCTGATCGCGATGCTCGATTCGTTGCAATACGCGCAGCGGAGCGGACGCTTGGGCAAAGCCGCCGGAATGGTCGGCGCAATGTTGAACGTCAAGCCTTTGCTTTCGATTGCGCGCGGCGAAGTGTTGCCGCTGGGCGCGGCGCGCACGCAACAAGCCGCGCTGGAACGGCTCGTCGAGATCGCGACGGAACAGGGCTTGAGTCAAGAAGTCGCGGTCGTGCATTGCTACGCCGAAGTGCTGGCGCGGCGTCTGAAATATTTGCTGGTGGCGCAAGTGCCGAACGCCCAAGTGACGCTCGCAGAAACCGGTCCCGTTTCCGGCACACACGTCGGTCCCGGCGTGGTCGGGCTGGCGTGGCTCACGCCGAAATGATTGGCGGTGTTATTGCGAGGAGCATCGTGAGCGGAGCGCAGCGCAGTCGAACGATGCGACGAAGCAATCTCCGTGTTGCAATTTGGGGATTGCTTCGCGCACAACACTCGCAATGAGTAACTGCTCAGGCTGTCATTCTGAGGAGCGGTTTTTGCGACGAACGCTTTGCGTCTCGCAATTCGCGATTAGCGAGATGCTTCGCTTCGCTCAGCATGACAATGGGCTGAGCAGTTACCGCAATGACAAGCACGAATATGTTGATCGACGCGCACTGCCATTTGGACGACGCGCAATTCGCCAATGATCTCGACGCGGTGATCGCGCGCGCGGAGGATGCCGGAGTGGGCGCGATCATCACGGCGGGCGCAGATGTCGCGTCGAGTCGCGCGGCAATCGCGCTGGCGGAAAAATACGAAATCGTTTACGCCGTCGTCGGAATTCATCCGCACCACTCGGAAACTTGGAACGATGAAAACCGCGCGGCGATTCGCGATCTAGCGACACATCCCAAAGTTGTCGGCATTGGCGAAATCGGTTTGGATTTTCATTACGCCGATGCCGCGCCGCGCGAATTGCAGGAACGCGTTTTCAACGCGCAACTCGATCTCGCGGCGGAACTGGGCAAGCCGGTCGTGATTCACAATCGCGATGCCGACGACGCGGTGATGGCAGTGCTCGGCGTTTTTTCAAACGCTTCCACAAAACCGCGCGGCATCCTGCATTGCTTTTCCGGCGATGAGACGATGGCGCGCGCCGCGATTGACTTGGGTTATCTGATTTCGTTCGCCGGAAGCGTGACGTTCAAAAACGCGCCGCGCCTGCACGCGCTCGCGTCTGCGTTGCCGCTGGAACACTTTGTGATCGAAACGGACGCGCCGTACTTGTCACCCTTGCGCGGCAAGCGCAACGAACCGGCGAATGTGGCGCGCGTCGCCGCGAAAATCGCGGAACTGAAAAAGATCGAACCGGCGACGGTTGCGCGAATCACAACGGAAAATTGTCGAGCCGTGCTCGGTTGATCCATAGTGAGTGAGGACTCGTGAGTATTCAGCAAATCTTTGCGCCCATCCAAAATGAGTTGCAACAAATCGAAGCGCGCTTGCGCGAGACGGTGCGCGTCGAATACATTCCGCTGGCAAATATTTTCGAAATGCTGATCGGCAGCGGCGGCAAGCGCATTCGCCCGGGGTTGTGCGTTCTGGCGACGCGGTTTCATCCGACCGATCCGGAGCAAGCGATCACGCTGGCGATCTCGACCGAACTGGTGCACGCGGCAACGTTGATCCACGACGACTTGATTGACAAGTCGTCCGTGCGGCGCGGCAGCCCGACGGTCAACTCGCGCTGGAGCGGTACCGCGACGGTGCTGGCAGGCGATTTTCTGCTGGCGCGCGCGGCGGACATCGCGGCAAGCATCGAAAATTTTCGCGTGATGCGAATTTTTGCGCGGACGCTGATGACGATCTGTGAAGGCGAGATTCGCCAGGATTTTGCGCGCGCGCACTGGCCCCCCAATCGCGAAGAATATTATCGCCACATCGAAAGCAAAACCGCGTCGTTGTTCGTCGCCGCGACGGAAGGCGGCGCGATTTTGAGCGGCGCGCCGGAAAACGAGATTGCCGCGCTGAAAGAGTACGGGCGTACCTTGGGAATGGCGTTCCAAATGGTGGACGACATTCTCGATTTCACGGCGGACGAAAACGAACTCGGCAAACCGGTCGGCAGTGATTTGCGGCAGGGCACATTCACCTTGCCGATCTTTTATTATTTGGAACAAGACGCGCGCGCCAAGACGCTGGGCGATTTCACCGGCGCGGACATCGAGCGTTTGATCGACGCGATCCGGAATTCGCCTGCGATTGCCGCGGCGAAAGCCGAAGCGCAACGCACCGCGCACGCCGCGCGTGACGCGCTGGCGATCTTCCCGGACACGGTATATCGCCGCGCGCTCATCGAGCTTGCGGATTACGTCGTCGAGCGGACGCTGTGATGTGGATTGTCATTGCGAGCGAAGTTTGCGAAGCAATCCCCAATTCGCGATTCGGACGCCTACGGCGGCTTCGTCGCAAAAAGCGCTCCTCGCAATGACACAATATTACGGAATGGACATTTCGATCCTCATCGTCAGTTGGAACGTGCGCGATCTGCTTCGCAAGTGCCTTGCATCGGTTGCAGGTTCAAAGTTCAAAGTTCAAAGTTCAACCCTTGAACCTCGAACGTTGAACCTTGAACTTGTCGTAGTTGACAACGCCTCCTCTGACGGCACCGTCGAAATGGTGCGCGCGGAATTTCCCGGCGTGCGCGTGATTGCGAATACCGAGAACGCGGGTTTTACTCGCGCGAACAATCAAGCCCTTGCGGTCGCGCAGGGGCGTTATCTTTTTCTGCTCAACCCTGATACGGAATTGCGCGCGGGCGCGCTGCAAACGTTGTACGAGTACGCGGAAACGCATCCGCGCGTCGGCATCATCGGTCCGCAACTTTTTTACGGCGATGGATCGCACCAATCGTCGCGGCGACGTTTCCCGACGCTGGCGACCGCGTTTCTCGAATCTACAAAACTGCAACAGTGGTTTCCGCGCAATCGCGCGCTGACGCGCTATTACATTCTCGACACGCGCGACGACGCGACGCAAGTGGTGGACTGGGTCAACGGCGCGGCGATGTTCGTGCAGCGCGCGGTCTACGATCAAATCGGCGGCTTGGACGAAGGGTTCTTTATGTACTCGGAAGAACTTGACTGGTGCTATCGCGCGAAGCAAGCCGGATGGCAAATCGTCTACCTGCCGACCGCGCAGGTGACGCATTACGAAGGCAAATCATCGGAGCAAGTGGTCGCGCAGCGCGATATTCATTTTCATTCGAGCAAGGTGCGCTTTTTCCGCAAGACGCGCGGCGCGTTCGTCGCTGAAATCTTGCGCGTGTTTTTGTTGCTGATGTTTGTGTACCAGATCGCGGAAGAAGCAACGAAATGGTTGTTGGGGCACAAACGCGAAATGCGCGCGGCGCGGGTGAAGGCGTATTGGCAAGTGGTCAAATCGAGATTAGAGATTGGAGATTAGAGATTGGAAAAATTTGAAGACAAGTATCTCGACGTTTTGCACAACATCGAAACCGCGCTGGTGCATACGTACGACAAACATGCCGAGATGACGGACTGGGAGGCGCGCGACGCGGTCAAAGCATTGATGCGGACGTACAAAGCGGAACGCGATGGACGCGCCGAACCCAATTTGAATCTCAAGCCGCTCACCCAAGAAGCGTACACCAACGTCAAGATGCTGTGCGATTGGCGGTTGGGACGCGCCACCATTTTGACTGAGGATGGCAAACCACCCGCCGAGTTGCCGCTGCCCAAAACGCTGGACGAAATGATCGCGTGCCTGCAGCGCGTCCTGCGCTCAATCGAGATGTGGCAGAAAGAATTCGGACGGCGCGGGTATTACGATTTTGTGAATGGGTTTGTTAGGTGATATGCGCGTCCTCTTTCTCACTGGCGAATTTCCTCCAATGCAAGGCGGCGTCGGCGATTGCACGCACGAGATCGCGTGTGAACTCGTCGCGCTGGGCGCGGAGGTTCGAGTTCTGACTTCGACGCAGGCGGTCAGCGGTCAGCGATCAGCGGTCAGCGGTCAGCGGTCAGCGGTCGAGGTCTTGCCGATCATCAAAACCTGGGACTGGTCAAGCTACCGCGTCATCGCGCGTGTGATCGAAGAATTCGCGCCGGACATCGCGCATATCCAGTACCAGACCGGCGCGTTCGCGATGCACCCCGCGATTGATTTCGCGCCGCGCTTGCTCAAATCGTCCCGGACAAAATTCGTTGTCACGTTTCACGACTTGCGCGTGCCGTACCTCTTCCCCAAAGCCGGGCGCGTGCGCGAATGGGTCACGCGCGAACTCGCGCGCTCCTCGGACGCGGTCATCGCGACGAACGACGACGATTACTCCCAACTTTTAACCTTGAACCTTGAACTTTTAACCTTGATCCCCATCGGCTCCAATATCCTAATCACCGAATCACCCAATTACCAAAGAATCACATGGCGCGCGCAACTCGGTGTTCGTGACGACGAAACCTTGCTCTGCTACTTTGGATTTCTCAACGAAAGCAAAGGCGGCGAGACGCTGATCCGCGCGCTCGCGCTGGTACCGCACGCGAAACTGCTGATGATCGGCGGGCAGGTTGGCGCGAGCGATCCAACCAATCGCGTGTATCTTTCCCACATCGAATCTCTAATCTCCAAGCTCCAACTATCCGATCGCGTTCTCTGGACAGATTACACTCCGCCCGAAATCGTCACGGCGAATTTTCGCGCGTCCGATCTGTGCGTCTTACCGTATCGCGATGGCGCGTCATATCGGCGCGGGACGTTGATGGCGGCGTTGGCGCACGGGATCGCAATCGTAACAACTGTAGGGAAAACAGCGGTCAGCGGTCAGCGGTCAGCGGTCAGATTGCCGCAACTGCGCGATGGCGAAAACTGTCTGCTCGTTCCGCCGGACGAGCCGCGTGCGCTGGCGGATGCGATTCGACGCGCGATCGCGTCGCCGGAATTGCGCGCCAAAATCGGCGCGGGCGCGCGCGCACTGGCGCAGCATTTCACCTGGGACAAGATCGCGCGGCAACACCTCGAATTGTATCAGCGGATTGCAAATTGCGAATAGCGAATTAGGAATTGCGAATTACGCTCCTCGCCTCTCGCCCCTCGTATCGCGTTTTACTTTTCCGCGCAAATGGGTGTATAATACAAATGTTCCAATATGAGCACCCGTAAACCGCGCGCGCGCGCAACCCCCAAAGAAGAACCCAAACCGAGCAAGCCGCTCCTGCGACTCGATCCGGACCGCTGGGAAGAGATCGCCGCGATTGGCGTGATCATTCTCGCCGCGCTCACCGCGCTCGGCGCGTTCAATCTGAGCGGCGGAGTTTTTCTCGCGGTCTGGACGCAATTGCTCCAGGGCTTGTTTGGCTGGGGTGTCTATTTCGCGCCCTTGCTTTTGCTGGGCTTGGGCATTTGGCTGATCCTCGACGCGCTCGATAAAACCTGGAACCTGGGTTGGGAACGCCCGATCGGCATCGGCTTGATGTACCTGGTCTTGCTGGCAATTTTGCACTGGCTCTCCGCGCCGATGAATTTGATGCGTCAACCGGGCGCGTTTCAAGGCGGCGGCGTGATCGGCTGGGCGATTTTGTCCGCGCTCGTCGGCGCATTCGGCGAAATCGGCGCGCTGCTTGCGCTGATTGCCGCAACCGGCATCACGTTGATCTTGCTGTTCAACATTTCGCTGCCGGAGATCGCGCGTCGCGCGATTTTTCTCGCGCGTATCGTCAAGCATCTGCCGCAAGAACTCGCGCGATTCCGCGCGAAACCGACCGCGCCGCCCGCGCAACCGACGGTCGCGCCGCGCGTGGATTATCCGCAAGTCCCGATCACGCGCGCGCCGATTTCTGATCCCGCCCCCCGCCCCTCGCCCACAACAGAGCGAAAGATCGCGGAAACGAAACCGCGCATGCCCGTCGCCGCGCGCATCATTGGGGGAGATTCTGTTTCTGCCGCGCCGGTCATTTCGCGCGAATGGCGTTTGCCCGAGATCGCGCAAATGCTGGAAGAGAGCACCGAGGGCGAAATCAATCAGCAAGAAATCCGCGAGCGCGTTCACAAGATCGAAGAAACACTCGCGCATTTCGGTGTGCCCGCCAAAGTGCTGGAGGTGAACCAGGGACCGACGATCACGCAGTTCGGCGTCGAACCAGGTTTCGTCGAGCAAAAAGGCGTGGACGGCAAAGTGCATCGCGTCAAAGTCAAAGTGAGCCGCATCAGCGCGCTGCAACACGATCTCGAACTTGCGCTCGCCGCCGCGCCGATCCGGATCGAAGCGCCGGTGCCGGGCAAAAGCATCGTCGGGATCGAAGTGCCGAATTCGCAGATCGCGACGGTCAGTTTGCGCGGCGTGATGGAATCGGAATCGTTCAAGGGGATCAAATCGAAATTGAAGATCGCGCTAGGGCAGGATGTCGCCGGTCAGCCGATTTGCGCGAATCTCGATTCGATGCCCCACTTGCTCATCGCGGGCGCGACCGGTTCCGGTAAATCGGTCTGCGTGAACGCGATCATCGGCTGTTTGCTTTGCACGACGACGCCGGACGAAATTAAATTCGTGATGGTGGACCCCAAGCGCGTCGAGCTGGTGAATTTCAACGGCATTCCGCATTTGCGCGAGCCGGTCGTCGTCGAAATGGACAAGGCGGTTGCCGCGTTGCAAAGCGCGGTCGCGGAGATGGATCGGCGTTTTCAGTTGTTTGCCAAGCACGGCGCGCGCAACATTGACATTTACAATCACATCGTCGAAGGTAAACCGGACGCGGAGCGACTGCCGTTTCTGATCGTCATCGTAGACGAACTGGCGGACTTGATGATGATTTCGCCGGACGAAGTGGAAAAGGCGATCACGCGTCTGGCGCAAATGGCGCGCGCGACCGGCATTCATTTGATTCTCGCGACGCAACGTCCGTCGGTGGATGTGGTGACCGGTTTGATCAAGGCGAATTTTCCGTCGCGCATTTCGTTCGCGGTGACGAGCCAGATTGATTCGCGCGTCGTGCTGGATACGCCGGGCGCGGAAAAATTGCTGGGGCGCGGCGATCTGTTGTATATGGCGAGCGACTCGTCGAAATTGGTGCGCTTGCAAGGTTGCTTCGTTTCGGATCGCGAGCTGGAAAAACTGGTGACGTATTGGAAAGACTTTGCGCCGCCTCCGCCGCCGGAAAAGAAAATCGCCGCGCCGGAGATTGACGCGGACGAGTACTTGCAACCGCCGTTGTGGCACAATGGCGCGCCCGGAAAAAAATCGCACGCGCTGGAAGACGATTTGCTGCCGCAAGCCAGCGCGATCGTCCGGCAGAGCAGTCGCGCGTCGGTGTCGCTGCTGCAACGCAAATTGCGGATCGGTTATTCGCGCGCGGCGCGCTTGATCGAATTGCTGGAAGAGCAAGGGGTGGTGGGACCCGACGAGGGTCCGACGAAAGGGCGCGCGGTGCGGGCGCTGGCAGATCACAGACACCAGACGCCAGATGACAGACCGCGTCGCGTGGAAAAAACTGCGGCACGCGCAACCGCGCCGCGCCAATTCAAAGAGGAAGACGAGTTTGCGGATTGGACGGAAGAAGATTGGGAGGATTTGGAAAAAGAATGATTTTCCAAATTTGTCCTCTCTCAAATTTTGTGCTATAGTTGGAATGGACGCTGGCAGTGGCGTTCGGCACTCATATCGTCAACCGACCGCAGAGTCGCGGACTGCGCCGCTGATGTCTGGCGTGCGTTCCGTCTCTGCGGTTCAACGTGTCATTTCTTGAAAGGAGAAAATTCGTGAAAGAAAAAAGTTTGACCTTGCTTGCGCTGCTCGCGCTGGCTCTGTTCGTGTTGGGTTGTAGCGCGCCGCCCACGCCGACGCGTGTGCCCACGCCGACGATTACGCTTCCGCCTCCGCCGCCCACTGCCACGCGCGTTCCACCGACACCGACCGTGCCGCCGACGTTGACGCCGGTACCTGCATCGCCAACGCCAGCGCTGCCGAGCGTGACGCCGACGCGCACGCGCCCGGTGGTCGTCGCAACGCCCAAACCGCTGGCAACGCCCACTTCGCCGCGTCCCGCGAATCCCAAAGGAAGCATCGCCTACCAGGTGAACGAAGGCGGCGTCCGGCGAATGGCTGTGGTTGACGTCAATACCGGCGACGTGCGTCCGTTTGTCACGGTCGGTCCGGTGATGGATTTGACGCTGAACGATCACGGCACCAACGCGCACCTGGGTGAATGGTCCACCGCGAGTTCCGCGTTCGCGTACATTTTCGCCGGAGCGCCGGGCGCGTCGAACATTCTCAAGATCCGCGACGGCGATAAAGAAGTCGCGCTCTACTCGTCCGATGGCGGCGGCGGCTTGTCCAGCCCCACCTGGTCATCCGACGGCAAGCGAATCGCGTTTATCAAGATGAGCGCGGACAAACAATCGTGGGCGCTGATCATCATCAACTCGGACGGCACAAAGTGCGGCGACAAGTTCGAATGTCTGATCAAATTCGGGCAAGGCGAACAATACCGCGGCGGCGTGTCGTGGGGCAAGGAAAACTTGTTGACGATCAGTTTCAATACCGATGCCGCGCCGGATGTCTTCACGATCTACGCGAACGGCGAAGGCGCACGCAACCTGACCAAGAGTCCGGGTGACGACATCGCGCCGGTCTTCAGTCCCGACGGCAAGACGATCGCGTTCACGTCGAATCGCGATGGCAAGTGGCGCATCTACCTGATGAATGTGGATGGCACGAACGTGCGCGCGATCACGGCGGGTCCGATGGACTTGACGCCGACTTGGTCGCCGGATGGAAACTGGCTCGGCTTTGCCTCCACGCGCGGCGGTCAGTTCGATATCTGGATGGTGGACACGCACGGCGGCAATCTGACGCAGATTACAAAGTCGGGCGGTTCGCATCCCACCTGGACGCGATAAACGATCCGCCAATCGAATGGCGCAGGGGGCAATCTCCTGCGCCATTTTCTTGCGCGCGATTTTACGCATTTCGATTTTTGTGATATAAAAATAGCAACGATCTTTTCCTTGCGCCGCGCGGCGGTCGCCGGTCATCCGTCGTCGGTCGAGCACAAAGGAGTTTCTATGAAAAAACATTTCATCCTGGGCGCGTTGATCGCGCTGGCGCTCAGCACCAGCGCGTGCGGCGCATCACCGACGCCGACGCCTGTTCCCACGCCCACGCCGTTTCCAACTGCAACCCCCACCGCGATTCCACCGACGCCAACCTGGACGCCGACCGCGATTCCGTCGCTCACGCTCGACGCGCTCAAGAACGCCGAGTATCTGATCGAAGGTCCGGCGAGCGGCAAAGCCAAACTCGTCAACGGATCGTATCAGGAAAAAATCCCCAACGCGTCCGCACAGATCGCCGTCGCGTTCAACGAGGTGCTCTCCGTCGGCGATCTGAACGGCGACGGCATTGCGGACGTGGCGATCATTCTCACGCTCAACTCCGGCGGCACCGGCACGTTTTACAATTTGTACGGCGTGCTGAACGACCAAGGCGCGCCCAAGCCCAGCGCGCCCGAAGTATTAGGCGATCGGATCAAACTCAAATCGCTGACGATCCAAGGGGGCGAGATCAACGCCAACTTTTTGACCCAGGGTCCAAAAGATTCGATGGCAAATCCGATGCTCGATACAACGCGCAAGTTCAAACTGCAAGACGGCAAACTCGTTTCGACGACGCCGGTCACGCCAACTGCGACGCGTACGGCAACCAAGGTGGCTGTCGCGACGCCCAAGCCCTCCGCGACGCCGACGCCGGTGAAATTCCCCGCGCCGAAAGGGAGCATCGCGTATCACTGGAACGACAAGGGGATCGATCGCATTTCGATCTACAATCTCGAAACGAAAACCATCACGCCGCTCGTCGTCTCGGGACCGTTGCCGGACATCGTCAAGCGGACGAACGCGCGCATCGCGGATTGGTCGCCGGATAATGCCAAGTTCGCGTACATCTACGCCGCGTCATTGGGCGCGGTCAACTCCTTGATGATCAAAAATCCGTACACCGACGACAAGCCCGTGATGATCTATCCTGGTGAGAACACCGGCAGTCTCTCCAGCCCCTCCTGGTCGCCGGACGGCACGCGGATCGCGCTGACCAGTTTTCGCGCGGACGGCAAAACGCGGATGCTCGTCATCGTCAACGCCGACGGGAGCAAATGCACGGACTCTCGCCACGAATGTTTGTACAAGCAAGTCGGCGAAGAACAATATCGCGAAGTCTCTTGGTCGAAACAAGACCTGCTCGCCGTGTCGTTCAACACGACGGCGTTCAACGACATTTACACGATGAAGCCGGATGGCAGTGACGTGCGCGTGCTCGCCAAGCACGACGCGGACGATTCCGCGCCGGCATTCAGTCCCGACGGCAAACTGCTCGCGTTCACGTCGAATCGCGATGGCAAGGCGCAAATTTATCTGGTGAACCCGGACGGCACCGGCTTGCGTCGCTTGAGCAACGGCGTCTACTCGGATTTCTCGCCGACCTGGTCGCCCGATGGAAACTGGATCGCATTCGCGTCCACGCGCGAAGGGCAGAACGATATTTATATGATGGATCGCAACGGGAGCAACGTCACGCGCTTGACGACCAAGTCCGGCGATCATCCGGTTTGGACGAAATAGATCGCCGACTGGCGGAGGAAAGAAAATGAGTGATCTCGCGAAGAAACTCGGGCAGACCCAAGTCTTCAATCGGCTCCCGCCAGCGGACTGTGCGACACTGGCGCGGCTGGCGCGCCGGCGCGCGCTGGCGCCGAGCGAATACTTGTGTCATCAAGGCGAAGTGTGGGCGCACGCGCTTTACCTCGTGTCGGGTCAACTGCGTTGGACGATGTTGTCGCCCGCCGGACGCGAATTTATGCTGTACTCGATCGATCCAGGGCGCGTCTTTTGGGGACATTCGCTCTTTGACGATCAGCCGATGCCCGCGTCGCTTCAGGCGGTTGGCGCATCCGAAGTGGCGCTCTGGCATCGCGACGCGATCCTGCCGATCCTGGATCGCAACCCGGCGATCTGGCACGCCATCGCGCGTGAGTTGGTCGCGACGATGCGTCGGGCGCGCGAGATCATCTACGGGCTCGCGTTTCAGCCGGTCGCCGGGCGGCTTGCCAAACTTTTGTTGACCCAGTTTCCGGCGCAGGAGAAAAAATCGCACGAACGCTCGATCACGCTCGCCGAGATCGCGGCGCGCGTCGCATCCACGCCCGAAGTCATTTCGCGCGTCCTGCATCAGTTTCAAGCGGAAGGCGTTCTCGACATCACGCGCGCCAGCATCACACTGCACGATCGCGCCGCGCTCGAACGCATCGTCGAGACGGTGGACAAGACCAGGCGCGGATGAAAAAACTCCCAGGGCGTTTGTGGCTCTGGGAGTTTTCGTTTTATTGGTTTGGTTCAAACAGGCGTTTCTTCACCGCGGGAATCACGAGCAGAACGACAATGCTCAAGCCAAACAGCGCGCCGTACAGATAATCGTTCGTCGCGGAACGATAATAGTGCGTTGCGCCGCTGGCGACGGCGGTGGCAAGTCCGGCGACCATCGCGAGGTACCAGCCGGTCATCTTGCGATTGCCGATTTGGAAAATCGCGACGATCAGCATAAAGCAGGTGATCCACAGCGTGATGAAGGAGAGCCACAACACCGGAATCCCTTCGGCGAACAAGGGACGCTTGGGATGTCCGATGTAGATGCGGAAGGACGCGTGCCCGTTGGCGAAATTCTCCGCCGCCGTGACCCCCAGCATCAAAAAGACGAGCGCGCTCGCGGCTTTGGTGAGCCAATCCGATTTCTCCGCGAAAATAACCGTAAAGTACGGAACCAGCCCAATCGCCATAATCCACAACGCGGGCGGAAAGCCGCCGCCGGTGCCGACAAAATTGAGCCACGGGATCAGCATAAACGCGCCGCCGATACTGGGAATCGAGAGCATCGCCAGCGCGACGCCGCGCGTCCATTTTGCGCCGCGATAGAACTCTGGCGCGATGACGAGCAACGCGAATCCCGCGATCAAAGACAGCACTGCCCATAACGGGAAAAGAAAACCGATGCTCCACGGGACCACCTGGATCACCGCCGCTTGCGCGTTCCCTTCGGGCGTTCCTTGCGCCTTGAATTTCGCGATGCGATCTAATTGCCCTTGAATGATCGGGTTGAGCGTACCATCCACGATGAGCGGCACGGCGACGATCATCAACAGTGCGGCAATCACGACGACGGCTGTGACGATTTGACGAACTTGGCGAGACATTTCAGATGACATTTGGAATTCTCCTCTTCGAGTGATTTGATCGGATCAGTGGAAATCGAATGAATTTTGGATTGTATGCTTGTGCGCCTCCTCTTTCTTGATTTCTATGCTTGCTTGGCAAGTCTCCCGCCGATTCCTGGAATCAGCAACAAGACTAGACTGCCCACCGCCATCGCAATCCCTTGCACGAATTCGACGACGTTCGGATGCGTGATGTACAGCCCGATGGTGCCGACGAGCATCACGACAACCGCGCTAACCGCCAGCCACCAACCAGCACGCGTGCGCGCGGCGAGCAACGGAATCGCGATCACCGTCGCCAGCACGCCAGTCCAGACTACGGGGATATTGAACAGATAGCCGTAGAGACTTTCGTTAAAGACGTTGAGTTGTGGACGCGCCAAGACCATGCGGAGTGACGAATGTCCGTTTGCAAACGTCCACGCGGCGGTGATGCCCAACAGCAGGAACAGGACGAAATTCGCCGCTTTGTTTTTCCACGATGATCTTTCCCAGAGCAAAATCCCAAAGTACGGAATCAAGCCCGCCATCATCACGATGACGAACAGCATTTGCGCGCCCTGCGCGAACGACATAATCGGTCCCGTCATATACGCGCCGGTGATGGATGGAATCGCCAGCAACCCGACTGCCGCCGGACGCGCCCAGCGCTCCCCGCGATAAATCGGGTATACCAACACAAGCAGTGCCGCGCCGGCAACCGTGCAAAGCGCGCCCCAGAACGGGAAGAAAAACGTGACGAGTGTCGTCGCAGGCGCGAGCAACGGATTTTGCGTCGCCGCGATCTTGACGACCGCGCCTTTCATCACTTGGTCCATCGCGTTGATGACGGTGGCAGGCACCCAGGTCATCAGCAGAATTGCCGCGACAAGCGTAATCACCGCCAGAATCAAGCGGTCACGCGCGGTTGTTTCATTAGTCATAGTTTCCTCCTTCAAGCGTGGTTATTCCTCACCCGACAAGGCGTTGTCGGAATTTGGGAATCAATAGAAAGACGAGTACGCCAATCGCCAACAGCGCGCCGTACAAATAATCGAAAGTCGCCATCCGAATCACTTGGGTCGGCGCGTCAATCAGCAAGCCGGACAGACTCGCGATCAGCGCGATCCACCAGCCAGCTTCTCGGCGCAGCGCCAAGAGCGGAATCGCGATGACGAGCATAATCACGACGAGCAAATCAATTCCGCCCACCATCGTCAGAATCCACCATTCGACGCCGACGAACAAGGGTTGCCCGGGGCGCGTCATCAACATTCGTAACGCGCCGGTGAACAAGACAAAGCTGTGCGTCGCCAACATTCCGATAAACGTAAAGGTGAGAAAATCCACCAGTTTCTGCACCCGATCCGTTTTTCGCAACAGCAACATACACCAAAAGCCGACGAGACCGACGAGCATCAACGTCATTGGGATCGGAAAACCTTTGACCCAACTGACGTACGGCAGAAACATAAACATCCCGCCCATCGCCAGCATCGCGTACGCGAGCAACGCGACCGGCAACGTCCACTCCTTGCCGCGATAGATCGGCAACGCGCTGACAATCAGCGCAACGCCGCCGACGAAAATCAACGCGCGCCAAAGCGGATAAAAGATCGAAAAGAGCAAGATGCCACTGCTGTACTGCGGACGTTCTTTGGACGCTTGGACTAGATTCGTCAACACGCCATCCAACGATGTTTGGATCAGCAAAGGCGCGCCGATCACCATGAACAAGCCGATGATGACAGCGAGCGCCGCCAGAACTGTGCGTACCCGTTGCGAAGTGTTTTGCATTTTGCGCCTCCTTTGTAAAATTATCGGATTGCCAAACCGATCACAAACGCAGCCGTCATTACCAAAAGCAGCGCAGGCAGAATCGTCAAGATCACATCGCGCGATACAAGCGGCTTGCCGGTTTTGAGAAACGCGAGCAACAATCCGCCGATGCCGATCAGCGCGCCGCCAATCGCGACCAGCACCAAGCCCCACTCGGCGTTGCCGCGCGCAACAAGCACAAGCGGCAGCCCGACGATCACGAGCGCGGCGACGGCGTGAACGAACGCGAGCGTCATCGTCGCAATCGTTTTTGTCGCCGCGTAACGCGTGAGCGCAATCGCCAGCAAACCGAGGAGCGCAAAGATCGCATAGCCGATGCCCAACGCCGGCGCGTGATCGAACACGAGCGCGACCGAGAGACTGAGCGGGATGAGCGCGGCGACGATGACGACGAGTGAACTATCGAGAACCTCAAAGCCGAAAATGATCAGCAACAATCCGGCGATCAGCAAGACGCCAAACGCCAGTGTGTAAAGCCAGGTCGCGAGTTGCGACGTGCCTTCCACGCCCACAACGATCTGGTACGCGGCAAGCAATCCCGTCGCCAGCAACCCGACGCGATCCCAGAGCGTCATCCGGCGCATCAAAACGCTCGCGCCGCCAACAACAACATCGAACTGAGCATATAGACCGACGCGTACTTGAACAAGCCAAAGTTCAAGCGTTCCGAGGGACGCCACATACTTGCGATTGCCAGCACCAACAATCCGCCGGTCAACACGCCGAGCAAGCGCAAATAGCCCCAATCCATTCCGACATTGAGCGCGGCTAATGTCACCGCGATTGCCGCGCCAACCGAAGACAAGGTGATGATCGCGCGCGTCGCGCGAATTCCATACGCCGCCGGAAACGTCGGCACGCGCGCGCGGCGATAATCGTCCGCGTACTTGATGTTGTACGTCATAATGTGCGTCGGAATCCACAACAGCACCGCGAGCGCGAGCAACAATCCAATCGCGTCGATCTCATTGACCGCGAGCGCGCGTCCGGCGAGCGCGGGCATTCCGCCGGACAAGCCACCCAGGATGATCGAGTACGGCGTACGCCGCTTGAGCCAAATCGTGTAGACGACGACATCGCAGAACAAGCCCGCGAAAACGACCGCGCCGTACAATGGGCTGAGCCAGAGTGCCCAACCGACTCCGGCAATGGAAAGCGTCAATCCAAGTATCAGCGCTTCGCGAACGGTGACGCGCCCTGATGGAAGCGGACGATGACACGCGCGCTGCATCTTCGCGTCAATGTCGCGGTCGTACACCATATTCAACACCGTACTGCCGCTAATCGCAAGAAACAGACTGCCCGCGACCGCGAGCAAGGTTTCCCAGGTCGTCACTGGACAGCGCGCGCTGAGGTACGCGGCAAGTCCCGTGATGAGAAGCAAGCCGGTTTGCAAACTCTTGATCAGTGTCCAGTACGCGCGCAAGCGCGTCTTGATGTCTGCCATCACGCTCCCCGTCGTTCCGTCCAATCCGCCAATAGTTTGCGCGCGTAGGGTGTCATCAAAAAGGTGACGAGCGCGGTGCTGAGCAACGGCGCGGGCAAAAAGAGCGAAAAGCGTTTGACCTCCAGCATATTCAACACGCCCACCGGATAGCCGCCCCAACATTCCAGCAAGCCCGCGCCAATCCCAACGACGCGCGCCCACGATTTTTGTCCGAGCAGCGCGAAGAGAAACACCGCCCACGCCGCGCTCGCCCACCAGTTGATCTGTTGCACGAACAAATACAACGCGTTGACCGCGCCTTGTCCCACTGATTCGTGGAATTTCGCGATCGGCGCGACGCCATCCATAAACGATAGCACGAACGCAATGCCGGTGAAGAGCGCAAGCACGACGATGCGCCAATCGGTCTTGCGGACGAAAAGCAACAACGCCAGCCACAAAACCAGGTTCGAAACGAAGACGATAATCGTCGCAGGCGATTGTTTGGCGTCCATCGCCGGAACGGATGGGAAAAAGCCCGCCAGGATGCTCAACGTGCTGGCGATGACGCCGATCATCCACGCCCAGCGCTCCTTGGTTAAGAAACCGTACAGCGCGAGCGTCCACAGCGCGCCCGCCGCGATCACGAGATAACCCAGCACGGCAAACGTATACCGCACCGATTGCGCTTCGTGCGCGCGATTGAGTTTGAGCATCGTTTCGATGAGCGGGTTGTAGATTTGCGTGAACACAAAGAATCCGATGATTCCCGTGATCGCGCCGACAGCCGCCAGAATCGCGCCAAGTTTGAAATTATCTTTCATGATCACCTTCCCTCTCAAACAAAAAACGCCCTGCTCCGAATATCGTCAGATATTCGGGAGGCGTTCACCACCCAGGTTTCCGCGCGGCATCGCGCGGGCAGAAGTAGCCGCGCTACTCTCCGCCAATCTTCTTTTCGCTTGCCAGCATACAGTACATTGACGCGCGTGTCTTTGACAAAAAGCAAATCACCGGATCAAAAAAACAGGGCAAAGCCAATCTACCTGGCTCTACCCTGTTTCCGGTTTCGACGCGCGATTTTTTCTTACAAAATCAACCACACCCCGCACACCGCGAGCAGTGTCCCCATCACCACTTTGCGCGTCACGCGCTCGTGTAAAAATATCACCGAGAGCGGCACGCCGATCAACGGCGCGGCGGTATTGAGCAGCGCGGCGCGCGCCGCGCCGGCATAATCCACCGCCAGCGTCCACACGATCATCCCGATTCCCGTGCTGTACATTGCCAGCGCGATCAGGCGCGGCAGATTCTGGCGCGTATAGCCATCCCACACGCGCCAGCCGCCGTACCACTGCGCGACGAGTATGCTCGCGATTGCCGCGACCGGCAAACGAATCGCGTTCACGACGATCACGCCGGGCGATTGTTGCACGCCGATCTTGAGCATCGTCGTCGCGACCGCCCACAGCGCCGCCGCGGCGATGGCGGCAACCATTCCCAGCCGTTCCGTTCGCGCGTCCGCGTGCGCGCTGGTCCCGTTGCCGGGCGACAGGAGATACACGCCGCCGACGACGAGCGCGGTGCCGAACATCGCTTCCGCCGTAATCGGCTCGCCCAAGAGCGGCACCGCGAGCGCCCAGGTGAAGAGCGGGTACGTTCCCGAAAGCGGCAGCGCGCGCGACGCGCCGATTTTCGTCATACTCCAAAAGTAGAGCGCGTCGCCAATCGCGATCCCGATGATCGAGGAGATGGACAAGAGCAGCACCGCGCTCGACGCGGTTTGCAGGATGCCGTCAATGCCGCCGAAAAACGGCAAGAGCGCGAACGTAAAAATCGTCGCGACGACCATCCGAAACGCGTTGAACGACAACGGATTGACGCGCGCCGCTTGTTCTTTGATCGCCAAACTCGTCGTCGCCCAGATGAACGCGCTGATGAGACCCAAGATTATTCCAAGTATCATTATTCACTCAAAAGGATGAAGGCGGAAGGATGAAGGATGAAAAAGTGCGCGATGAGGAAAATTTTCATCCTTCATCCTTTATCCTTCATCCCTCATCCTTCTGCCTTACACTGCCGTTCGCCATTCCGGGTAGCGCGGATCGATCCCGCGCGCCAGGTTTTGGAACAGCGTCGCGATGCGTTGGGTAAGCGCGCCGATTTTGCCATCGCCCAACGTAAAGCGATCCACCGACGCAATCGGTGTGACTTCGGTGCCGGTGCCGCACAAGAATGCTTCCTGCGCGATGTACAACTCGGTACGATCCACGTCGCGCTCGATCACTTGGATCTGCAAAACTTCGCGGCAGAGTTGAATGATCGTCTCGCGCGTGATGCTTTCCAAGATGCCGCTCGTGACGGACGGCGTAATGATTTTGCCGTCGCGGACGATCATCAAACACGCGCCCGGCGCTTCCGCGACTTTGCCGCTCGGATTGAGCAGCAGCGCGATATCGTAGCCGTTGCGCTTGGCTTCTTCCATCGCGTAACGCGAGTTCAAATAATTCGACGACGCCTTGACGCGCGGCGGCATCACGTTATCGGTCACGCGCGACCAGGAACTGACGCACGCGTGGACGACGCGCACGCCGCTCACCGGCAACGGGTTCGGCATCGAGTTGATGACGAGGCGCGCCTGATCGTTCGAAATGCCGCTATAGTACGTGGATTCGACGAACGCGAACGGGCGGATGTACGTGTCTTGCGCGCATTGATTCGCGCGCACGAGCGCGAGAATCCCCGCGCGAATTTCCGCCGTCGGAATCGTCTGGCGCATTCGCGTCAAACGGATCGATTGTTCAAAGCGCGCCAGATGTTCGTCAAGTTGCAAGACGAATAGTTTGCGCGCGTCCGCGTTCCAATACGCGCGAATCCCTTCGTACACCAAGGACACGCCTGCCGTGCCGAGCGTCGTGATGTGAATCGTCGCATCGTTCCACGCCACCAGTTTGCCGTCCACCCAGACGAATTGGGGATTATCCACTGTTCTGCTCCCAAGAAATGAGTGGGAGAGCGGGAGACGGGGAGATGAGGCATCTGCTCTCCCTCTCTCCTTGTCTCCCTCTCTCCCTGTCACGCTTTCAGCGTCGCGCGTCTCACCAAATCCAACGCGCGCGTGATGATCCAGGTTTGCGCTTGATCGCTGATCCCGCCGATGGAGTACGCGCGCGTGATCGTCCCGGACGCGGTGGCGACTGCCATCGCGCAATGCCCGGTATCTTCGGCGTACATATCTTGACCGGAGTTCGTCGTCCCCAGCACGGCGACGGCGATGTCTGCGCCGGTCACGTTGCGGAATTGCTCTGCAATCGTCCCGGCGTTTTTCTCCGAAAGTTCCGTCACGTTGTCGAGCAACATCGCGGATTTGATAATGCGCGTGCCTTCCGGACGCGCGCGCAAGCGTTCCGCGATCTTTCCGGCGGTGTTCGTCTCCGCGAGCGCGATGCGCCAATTGCGCGCCGCGAGTGCGCGCGCGGTCACTTCTTCGACTGTTTCGTCGCCTTCGCCGTAAATCCAATCGCCGAGCCGTTCGCGCACGCGCGCTTCCATCTCTTTGATCAGCGTTTCCGCTTCCGCGCGCGTACGCGCTTTTGCCGTGACGCGCACATCGGTCTGCCCTGGGTGCGCGAGCAAGCCCACGGTCGGATTCGATGACGCTTCGAGATCGGTGATCTTTTCATCCACCTGACTTTCGCCGACCGCGCAGGTGCGGAGTGTTTTGCTGAGGATGATCCACTCGCCGCCGGTTTTTTCGCGCAACCAGGGGAGGATGCGCGTCTCCATCAAATATTTCATTTCGCGCGGCACGCCCGGCAGCGCGATGACGTACTTGCCCTGATGCTCGACGATGAAGACCGGCGCGGTACCGACCGGATTTTCAATCGGCGTCGCGCCGCGCGGAATGTACGCCTGCCGCACGTTGTTCTCGCTCATCCCGCGTCCCCACCGCTCGAACATTCGCCGAATCTGCGCGAGCAAGTTTTCGTCCAGCACCAGATCGCGCGCCGTCGCTTTGGCGACCGCTTCGCGCGTCATATCGTCAACGGTTGGTCCCAAGCCGCCGGTCGTGATGATGACATCGGCGCGCGTGAGCGCGTGTTGAATCGCGTCCACGATCCGCCCGACGTTATCGCCGACGGTCGTGCGAAAGTACAAGTCCACGCCAACTTCGGACAGCCGCTCCGCGATCCAAACCGCGTTCGTGTCCGTGATTTGCCCGAGCAACAACTCGGTGCCGATGGAGATGGTTTCGGCTTTCATAATTCCCCTGGTTCAAAGTTCCAAGTTCAAGGTTCAAAGTTTGAACGTCGAACTTTGAACCTTGAACTCAACGAAAGAGATTGCTAATCAAAAAGATCACATTCGCCGGACGTTCCGCCAGCCGCCGCATAAAGTACGGATACCAATGCGTGCCGCACGGGACGTAGACGCGCATCGTGTATCCTTCCGCGACGATCTTCTTTTGCAGATCGGAACGAATTCCGTAGAGCATTTGAAATTCAAAACGTTTCCGATCGACTTGGTGCGCGGTAACGTATTCTTTCGTCCACGCGATAATTTTTTCGTCGTGCGTCGCCAGATCGAGATACGCGCGATTCGCGCTGCCGTTGGAATCGAAAAAGAGTTGCGCGAGTTTGATGTAATTCGCGTCCACGTCTTTTTTTGCCGGAAACGCGACGGTCGCCGGTTCTTTGTACGCGCCTTTGCACAAGCGCACGTTCGCGCCGAGCGCGATCAGCGCTCTGAAATCTTCTTCACTGCGATAGAGATAACTTTGCAGGACGATCCCGACATTGTCGAACTCTTCGCGCAGTGTTTTGAAAACGTTGAGCGTGACCTGGGTGTGCGCCGAGTCCTCCATATCAATCGTGACGAGCGTGCCGGCTTGTTGCGCGCGCGTGAGAATCTCCCGCATATTCGCGAGACATAAATCGGCATTGAGGTCGAGTCCCATTTGCGTCAATTTCACCGACATTTGGCACGCCACCTGGTTCGCGGCAATCGCGTCGAGCGCGCGCAAATAGCCGTCTTTCGCGGCGCGCGCTTCCGTTTCGTTCGTCACGCTCTCGCCGAGTTGATCGAACGTGACGTCAATTCCTTGCGTCCTTAGTTGCTTGACCACCTGAATTGCTTCGTCAATCGTTTCGCCGGCGACAAAACGGCGCGTGACGCGCCGCGTCAACGGAAAGCCGACGATCAATCGGCGCATCAGCGCGTTCGTAGACATTGCGAGAAAAAGATCACGCATCAGTGGCATCGGATCCTCCTTGATTTGATGTGGGCGGGTGCGTTCCCTCTTCCGGTTTCAAATATACTCCGAATCAAACAAAAGCGCAAACAAGGTCGTCCGTCCTCTTGCGAAAATTCGATTGCCGCGCCGCTGCGCGTCGGCGCGACCTTTGCCAAGTTGGCGTGCGATACCTATTTTGCAGTTTGCCGATTTCGCGTATAATATGAAAGGCAAAGACGCTCCCCGGTTTCTCCTTTGCCGGTTTCCCCAACGGCAGATGCGCCGTTCAATGCTGAACGTGGATTCGATTTGAGAGGAGGTGATCACCTGACCTAAACTGTCACCTGACGACTCGACAAGTTTAATCAACCATCTTGGAGGAGAAAAAATGCGTACAAAAATTTTCGTGTTCGCCGCTCTGTTGACCTTGGTCGCGCTCGCGCTCGCCGCGTGCGCTGCTCCGGCTGCCACCACCGGCAAACTCAGAGTCGGTCTCATCACCGACGTGGGCGGCGTGAATGACAAGTCGTTCAACCAATCCGCCTGGGAAGGCGCGCAAAAAGGCGCCAAGGAATTCGGCTGGGACATCAAATTCATCGAATCGAAACAACCCACCGACTATGAAAAGAACATTGACCAGTTCGCCACCGAAAAGTACGACGTGCTCATCACCGTCGGTTTCTTGATGGGCGATGCGACCGCGATCAAAGCCAAGCAGTATCCCAACATCAAATTCGCGATCGTGGACAATGCGTACTTCCCCACCAAGGGCGTCGCCTACTGCGATGACACCAAGAAAGATTGCTACGACGACGGCGGTTTGAAGAACGTCACGTCGTTGATGTTCCAAGAAGACCAGGTCGGCTTCCTCGCCGGAGTGCTCGCCGGCGGGATGACCAAGACCGGCACCGTCTGCACCGTCTCCGGAATGGAAATTCCTCCGGTCGTCCGCTTTGTCGTCGGATTCCAAAACGGCGCGAAATGGATCAAGCCGGATGTCAAGACCTTGAACGTTTACATCCCCTCGTTCATTGATCCGGCAAAGGGTAAAGAAACCGGTCAATCTATGATCGCCCAGGGTTGCGATGTCGTGTTCGGCGTTGGCGGTAACACCGGCAACGGCGGCTTGCTCGCGGCGAAAGAGAAAGGTCTGATGGCGATCGGCGTGGATGTGGATCAGTACAACACGTATCCCGAAGTCAAGGGCGCGTTGCTGAGCAGCGCGGCGAAGAACGTGGACGCCGCCGTCTACAACTACCTCAAGTCCGTCAACGCCAAGTCCAGTAAAGCCGGCGTCTTTACCGCGAATCTGCAGAACGGCGGCGTGGGTCTCGCGCCGTTCCACGATTGGGACAGCAAGATTCCGCAAACTGTCAAAGACAAGATCAAAACCGCCACCGAAGATTTGAAGAGCGGCAAACTTGCCACCGGCTACAAGTAGTTTCCAATGAGGTAGGGGCGGGATTACCCCGCCCCTACCATTGTACCGCAAGGAGTATCAATGCCGCCTGCCCTGCAAGCCACCGGCATCACCAAACGCTTTCCCGGCGTGCTCGCCAACGATCACGTGGATTTCGATTTGCAGTCCGGCGAGATTCACGGGCTCCTCGGCGAAAACGGCGCGGGCAAATCCACGCTGATGAACATCCTCTACGGTTTGTATCAGCCCGACGAGGGAACGATTTCAATTGTCGGCACACCGACCCGGTTCAGCAGCCCCCACGACGCGATTGCCCAAGGGATCGGTATGGTGCATCAGCACTTTATGCTCGTGCCGCCGCTCACCGTCACCGAAAACATCATCCTGGGTCAAGAATCGCTCCAGCCCGCGACGCAATTCCTGGGTCAACTCTCCGCGCTCGACCGGCGCAGCGCGGCGCAGCGCATCCGCGAACTCTCGCACCAGTACCGGCTCGACGTGGATCCGGACGCGCACGTCAAAGATCTGCCGGTCGGCGCGCAGCAGCGCGTCGAAATCGTCAAGGCGCTGTACCGCCGCGCCGAAATTCTCATCCTCGATGAACCGACTGCGGTGTTGACGCCGCAAGAAGCGGATGAGCTATTCGTCATTATGCGCGAACTGGTCAAGCAAGGCAAGTCAATCGTCTTCATCACGCACAAACTGCGCGAAATGTTCGCGGTGACGGATCGGATCAGTGTGATGCGCGGCGGCAAGATGGTCGGCACGACCACGCCCAAGCAAGCCACTTCGGAAATGCTCGCCGAGATGATGGTCGGACGCCAGGTCATTCTCCAGATTGACAAGCAAGCCGCGCAACCCGGCGATGTGATTTTGCGCGTCGGCAATCTCCAGGTGCAAGATGATCGTCACGCGACGACCGTGCACGATGTTTCGTTCGAAGTGCGCGCCGGAGAAATTCTTGGCATCGCCGGAGTGCAGGGCAACGGACAGCGCGAACTTGTCGAAGCGTTGACCGGGTTGCGTCCTGTTTCCGGTGGACACGTCGCCTTGCTCGATCACGACACGACACACGCAACGCCGCGCCAGATCACCGAGTTTGGCACCGGGCACGTGCCGGAAGATCGGCACAAGCACGGCTTGGTGTTGACTTTTCCGGTGCGCGACAACCTGGTGCTGTGCACGTACTACGAATCGCCGTTTGCGCGCGGCGTGGAAATTGACGAAGCGCACATCGAAAACGAAGCGCAGAAACTCGTCAAGGAATTCGATATTCGCACACCCAGCACCGGCACGCTGGTCGGTTCGCTCTCCGGCGGCAATCAGCAAAAAGTGATCGTCGCGCGCGAACTGGATCGCCCGGTGAAATTGTTGATCGTCAACCAGCCGACGCGCGGACTCGACGTTGGCTCCATCGAATTCATTCATCGCCGAATCGTGGAGGCGCGCGACCGGCACACGGCGGTGTTGCTCGTTTCGGCGGAATTGGACGAAATTATGTCGCTCTCGGATCGGATCGCGGTGATGTACAAAGGACGCATCTTGGACACGCTGAACGCGCCGGACGCGACGCGCGAGCAACTCGGTTTGCTGATGGCGGGCGTGAAAGGAGGCGCGCATGTCTAACCTTGCTGCAGAGCGCGCCGCGCGAACCGATGGGCGTGCCACCTTGCTCCGCACGCTCGACGTGCTCAGTATGCCCGCGCTCGCGATGTTCCTGGGATTCCTCGGCGGCGCGATCATCATTTGGATCACCAGCGGAAGTTTGGAAACCGTTGGCGCGGCGTACGCGGGATTGATCAACGGCGCGTTTTTCAAACAGCGCGGTTTCAGCGAAACGCTCGTCGCGATGACGCCGTACGTTTTTCTGGGTCTGGGCTTGGCGATCGGTTTCAAAGCCGGATTGTTCAACATCGGCGTCGAAGGACAATTCTACATCGGCGCGATCAGCGCGGTGTGGGCGGGCGTCGCGTTCCCTGGTCTGCCGGCGATCATTCACCTGCCGCTCGTGATTTTGGCGGGCGCGCTCGGCGGCGCGCTCTGGGCGGGCATTCCCGGCTTTCTCAAAGCGCGCACCGGCGCGCACGAAGTCATCACGACGATGATGATGAATTACATCGCGTTTCGCCTGGCGGAATTCGTGGTGAGTCTTCCGCTGCGCGATCCGCTTTCGACCGCAGTGCAAACGTTGCGCGTTTCGCCGAACGCGGAATTGTGGTCGCTGTGGCAAATTCCGGAACGCTTAGCCGATCCGCTGAACGCGCTTGGCGTCGCGCTCTTTTGCGCGCTGTGCGCGTTCGTCATCGTGCGCTGGCTCGCGCCGCACGCGCGCCGCGTGGTCGTCGGCGGAATCGTTTTCGCCACCGGCGCGATCGCTTTCATCGCGTTGCCGCCGCTCGTGAAAGTTTGGTGGCTGTTCGACGACCAGTACGATCGTTTGCACATCGGCATTATTCTCGCGCTCGTCGCCGCGGCGGTGGTGTGGTGGCTGATGTACAAAACGACGCTCGGCTTTGAAATGCGGACCGTCGGCGCGAATCCGAACGCGGCGCGCTATGCCGGCATCAACATCTCGCGCAACATCATCGTGACGATGGCGATTTCCGGCGCGCTCGCCGGGATCGCCGGGACGATTGAAGTGCTGGGCGTTTCGATTTGCCGCTGCCTGCCGCTCTTTTTCTCCAGCGGGTACGGCTTTGACAGTATCGCGCTCGCGCTCCTCGCCAAGAACAATCCCATCGGCATCGTCGGCGGCGCGTTCTTGTGGGGCGCGATGCGAAACGGCGCGGACTTGATGGAACTGAATTCGGGCGTGTCCAAGTACATCATTTCGCTGATCCAAGGTTTGGTGCTGTTGTTCGTCGCCGCGCCCGCCGTGGTGCGTTACTTGTTGCGAATGCGCGCGCCGAGCAAGACCGAAGCCGAAGCGCCATTGACCCGAGGTTGGGGCTAGCGTATTTTCGATCCTTCGACTTTGCTCAGGACAAGTTTTCGATTTCAGATTTCAGATTGAGGACGTGTTTTGAAATTGGCACGGGCGATTGAAATCGCGGCAACAACATCGCCAAGCCCGCCTGCGCGGGCTGAAATTGAATCCGCGAAGGCGGATTTCGTGAATTTGTAGATGCGGTTTTAACCGCCGTCGAATTTCAAAACTCTCTGAGGAAAATATGGCGGTACTTGCAAACAAGCAACGTGCAATCAAAATCAGTTCGCGTCAGATACTCAACGCCGTTTTCATTGGCATTGGCGCGGTTGCCGTGTTCTTGGTGTTCGATGCGATCATCGGCGGCAAGTGCGATTCCAAATGCGTGATCGGCACGCTGAACCAGGCGATCCGATACGCCGCGCCGGTCGCGCTGGCGGCGTACTGCGGCTTGATGTGCGAGCGCGCCGCCGTCATCAATATCGGCATCGAAGGGATGATGCTGACGGCGGCGATGGTGGGCTATGGCGTGAACGTCTACGCGTTTACCTGGCTAAAAGCCGGCGGGATGGATCCGGCGCTGGCGGGCGATGCGAGCCGCTGGCTTTCGCTCTTGCTCGCGATCGCTGCGAGCGGTTTGATGGCGCTGCTGCACGGCGTCGTCTCGATCCGTTTCAAAGCGGATCAAATCATCAGCGGCACGGTGATCAACATTCTCGCGCTCGGCATCACCGGCTATTTCTACCGCCAATATCTCGCGCAAGATATTCCGCCGGGTCCCGGCACGTTCGCGCCGTTCGATATTCCGCTACTCGCGCAAATTCCGATCCTGGGTCCGATTGTGTTCCAGGGACAGAAACCGATCGTCTATTTTATGATGATCGTCACGCTGTTGATTCACTATGTTTTGTTTTTCACGCCCTGGGGCTTGCGGACGCGCGCGGTCGGCGAGAATCCGCGCGCGGCGGACACGCTCGGCATCAACGTCTTTCGCGTGCGGTACATCAACGTCTTGCTCGGCGGCGCGCTCGCCGGTTTTGCGGGCGCGTGGTTCACGCTGGAAGCGGTGGACGTGTTCAACCCGCAGATGACGAACGGCTTGGGCTTTATCGGTTTGGCGGCGATGATCTTTGGCAATTGGTCGCCGTTTGGCGCGCTCGCCGGCGCGCTCATCTTCGGCTTGGGCAACACGATCACGACGACGATCAGCATCTTTCGCCCCGACATCCCGTCGCAGATTCCGCAGATGCTGCCGTACGTCTTGACGATTCTCGTACTCACCGGTTTCGTCGGACGCGCGATTCCTCCGGCGGCGGACGGACAGCCGTATGAGAAACAATGAGCCAATTGACCAATGAGCCAATGAGCCAAAGGCGTGATGCGTGAAACGCGAAACATGGTATAATGTGGCGGAGGAGAAAATAAGATGAATCGAGCCATTGCGCGGATTCCGGTGGACGAACTGGTTGAAAATCCAACCCGCGTCTTGAAACGCGTCACGCGCGAGCGCAGACCGGTCGCATTGGAAAGGCGCGGCAAGGTGTTAGTTCTACTTACGCCATTCCGCGCGCGCCTACCACATCATCGCAAGAATAGAACAGCCGACCGTAATGCATTTCTCGCGGCGGCGGGGAGTTGGAAAGCGAAAGATACCGACGCGTTGTCGTGAAACTCACAGACCTTCCAGGTTTTGGAAACCTGGAAGGTCTCTTTGGAGGCGCGATGTTAGATTGGATTCCTGCAGCGTCGGCGCTTGCATCAGCAGCGCTAGTCGTTGGCAGAGTGATGGCTGAAGAAGGCGCCAAAACAGCGACCAGGACTCTTGCCGAACAATTCGCCGCGAATTTTTTGCGCGGCTATCAAGCCAAGCAACACGAGAACGATTTGCGGCGCGCGCTGGAGGCGACCGAAGACGCGTTCCGCAAATCGCCGGGCGTGACCAACGCGCAAGCCGACGCTATCCTCACGCGCGTTGCCAAACTGGCGACCGACAGGAACTTGCAAAAGCAGACGCTTGCCGCGCTCCTCACGCTGGACGATCCCAGCCCCACGCGCATTTCGGACGATCTCTTGCGCGCCTTTGGTTTGAACGAGCAAGCGCGTCCCACGCTCGCCGCGTTCCTCTGGGAATTTCGCTTGCGTTTCGCGCAGATCAAGGCGTACGAGCCGCTGATGAAATTCGCGCTCGAATTGCGCGCGGCAAAAAAGCAGGACGCGACGAACACCTGGCTTGCCGCGCTTGCCGCCGCGCAAGGCATTGCGACGACGGGCGATCACGCGCAGGCGTTGAACGATTACCTCGCGCACGTCCGCGAAAAACACACCTACCTTTCGTTCCTCTTTGTGCGCCCGCGCAGTCGCGAAGCGACGACCGAAGCCGAACTGGAAGCCGTCTTTGTCCCGCTTCAAGTCCACGATCCCGAAGCGGAAGAAAAAGCGCGGCGGCGCGTTGACAAAAACCTTCCAGGTCTTGGAGACCTGGAAGGTTTCAAGCCGCAAACGATCAACGACATTTTGCCGCGGTACGATTACGTCTTGCTCAAAGGCGCGCCGGGTTCCGGCAAGACGACACTCTTGCGCCATCTTGCGCTCGCGTTTGCGAACGGCGACGCGAAAGAAAAATTGGATTGGCAAGGCGATCCGCTTTTGCCGATCCTCGTCCCGCTCCGCAACTTTGGCGAGTTTCTCAAGAATCATCGCAAAGAATTTCCCGCGCCCGCGCCGATGTCGTTGTTGACGTACATTCAAGATCATTTCACCAAGAACGCGCTCGCGCTCACGCCGGATTTCTTTCGCCAACGTCTGGAGAATGGCAAGTGCCTCGTCCTGCTCGACGCGCTCGACGAAGTGTCCGATCCGGAACTGCGCGCGTGTGTCGCGCAGCACGTCACACAATTCATCGATCGCTATCGCCCCCGTAAAAATCGTTTTGTCCTTTCGTCACGTCCCAAAGGATACGACGAAGTGGCGGAGTACCTGCCGCGCCCCATCGTTTGCACGGTCCAGCCCTTGCTGCCGGAAGGACGCGCGGAATTGATTCGCAAATTGTGCCGCGCGCTCGAACGGGACGCCGCGCGCGCCAGTCACGACGCGGCGACCTTGCTCGCAGAAATTCCGCAAAAGGAAAAGGTGGACGAACTCTCGCGCAATCCGCTTTTTTGCACGACGATCGTCCTCGTCTCGAAATATCGCGGCGCGACGCTGCCGGAACGCCGCGTCGATATTTTCAAAGAAATCGTTGACCTCTTGCTCGGCTTTTGGGACACGTCGCGCTACGACGTGGCGGAAGCGTTTCAACTGGCGACCGACGACGGCACCGGGCGCGCGTTTCGCGACGTCGGCGAAGCCGTCGAAGCGAAACACCGCGCGCTCGCGCATCTGGCGTACTGGATGCAGCAGCAAGGACGCGCCGAGACGACGGAACAAGATGCGCTGGCGCAACTGGGAACTTTTTTCCGCGAGCGCGAGGGCGAAAAGAATGTGCCGGACCAGTGGGCGCGCGGTTTTCTCGTCATCGCGCACCAACGCAGCGGCTTGTTCGTCGAAGGCGCGCCGAATCTCTACAACTTTTCGCACTCGAACTTTCGCGAGTACCTCGCCGCGACCGAACTCGTCAAAGAACTCGATGCCGCGCTCGCGCAAAAAGTGTTGGCGCACATCGGCGAGGCGTGGTGGGAAGAGACGATTTTGCTCGCGCTGGCGTTGAAGGAACTGGGCGACCCGCGCCGCAAGTTGTTGATGGACGAAATGCTCCAACGCGGACATCTTTTGATGGCGGGCAAAGCGGCGGTGGATATGAGCGACCGGCTTGCCGCGCCGCTGCGCGACGAGATTGTGACCAAACTGCGAACGATGATGCAGTCCATCCAAACGCCGATTAAAGACCGCGCCGCCGCGGGCGAAATCCTCGACGCGCTGGGCTGGCTGCCGGACGATCTGGACGCGTTCGTTCACATCCCTGCCGCAGAGAGAAACCAGGTTTCTCGGAGAAACCTGGTTTCTGACCTGCCCGAATTCTGGATCGCCAGATATCCGGTCACTTGTTCGCAGTACCAAAAATTCATTGACGCGGGCGGCTACGCCGACGAAAAATACTGGCGCGACCCATCCGGCGTGGATGAAAACGGACGCGCGAAAAACTTGAAAGACGAAGCGTGGGACTGGCTGAAACGCGCGGGCGGCGCGGAACGCCGACCGAGGTACTGGGACAATCCGCGTTTCCATCGCGCCGGCTATCCGGTGATCGGCGTGACGTGGTACGAAGCGAGCGCGTATTGCGCGTGGCTGACGGAGAGATTGAGAGGGGGAGACGGGGAGAGCGGGAGAGGGGGAGAGAATTCATCTTTCATCCTTCATCCTTCATCCTTTGTTCGTTTGCCCACCGAAGCCGAGTGGGTGCGCGCGGCGGGCGGTGAGGAAAACAATCGCTATCCCTGGGATCCATCTGTCATTGCGAGCGGAGCGAAGCAATCTCCAACTCCCGATTCGGGGATTGCTTCGTCGCAACCCTTCGACTCCGCTTCGCTCCGCTCAGGGTCGCTCCTCGCAATGACATTGGCGCGCGCGAATGTGAAAGAAAGCGAAATTGGCGGCACGACGCCGGTCGCGATGTATCCCGATGGAAAACGCATCACTGAGGATGGCGGCGAGATTTGGGACTTGGCGGGGAATGCGTGGGAGTGGACGAGTACTCTTTACGAGAACATTGATGCCGCGTACCTTCGCGGCGGCGCGTACTGGACTAAAGCAGAATCCGCCGGTGTGCGCGCTCGCAGCTACTCCGACCGCTACTACGACGACAGCGCCGACGGTGTGCGGGTGGTGGTGGCGTCGAGGATTTTCCCCCGCAGTTGATTTCTGTTTTCTGATCTTCTGTTTTCTGTTTTTTCTGACGCGCTGGGGGAGCACGAGGGGGCGCATTGCGCCCCCTCGTCGAAAAATTTTTCGCGTGTGTCATTGCGAGGCATCCTGAGCGGAGCAGCGTTTTTGCTGCGGAGTCGAAGGATGCCGAAGCCGCGAAGCGTCCAAATCGCAGTTGGGGATTGCTTCGGTGCACAAACCGCTCCTCGCAATGACAAGATCAATTTGGCAATTCGGGTTGGCGCAAGTCAATCTGTGTTGTAGGGCAGGGTCGTCTAAACCGCCGGTGTGCGCGCTCGCAACAACAACAACCGCAACAACGACAACAACGACAACGGTGTGCGGGTGGTGGTGGCGTCGAGTACTATCCCAGCAGGTGGCGTAAGGACCGCCAGAAATGCTGTCCATCTGCTACGCTGGATGGCAGCCGCGGCGCCCTGGGGGAAAGTCCAGACCCTGTCCTGACTGCGGCGCGCGCGAGGTCGCCCAGTCGAATAAAAACCGTCCCGCCCCCTGTGGTAACCGATCGTCACCTAGTCACTCGGTCACGTGGTCAACTCGTCGCGCGCAACCCGCCGCGACGATGCGACTAACCGACCAGGCGACTAGCGACGAACCGGCGACGCTTGGGGCGGGACTCCTTGAAGCTCAACCTAAATGTTTGACGCGATCACACTTGCCGCCGTTGCGGCTGAACTGAACGAAAAAATCTTGCGCGGGCGCGTCCAAGATATTGCGCAACTCGACGCGCACGCGTTCGGCGTGGAAATTTACGCGCAGCACACGCGGCGCTATCTCTACCTCACCGCGCATCCTCAAGACGCGCGCGTCCATCTCGTTGCGCAGAAATTGCGCGCGCGCGGACTGCCGCCGTCGCCGTTGTTGCTCTTGCTCCGCAAGCGCGTCGAGAACGCGTTGCTGGACGCGATCACGCCGCTGCAGCACGAACGCGTCCTCCAACTCCGATTCGATCACGCGCGCGAAGGGATCACCACGCTCGTCGTCGAAACGATTGGCAAGTACGCGAACCTCGTTTTGCTCGACGCGGACGGCGTCGTGCTCGACGCGCTCAAGCGCGTGGACGCGACGATCAATCGCGCGCGCGTTGTGTTGCCGCGCCACGTCTACGCGCCGCCGCCGCCGCAAGCGAAAATTCATCCCGGCAATCTCGATCCGTCCGATCTGGCGCGCATTCTCGCCGCGAATCCGCGCGCGCTGCTGCGCCACACGCTCGTCGGTTCGATTGCCGGAGTCAGTCCGCTGCTCGCGCGCGAAATCGCGTTCCGCGTCACCGGCGAGTGTGACGCGCCCAACGATCCGCGGCGCGCGGTGGACATCGTCGCGACGTTCCACGCGCTGACGCGCGCGCCCTGGCAACCGTGCGTCGCGTTCGAAGACGACGAGCCCGCGGCGTTCGCGCCGTACCCCATCACCCACTCACCGCATCACCAAATTTTCCCATCTATCAGCGCCGCCATCGAATCATTCTACGGCGCGCCGGAATCGTACGCGGCGGTGAAAGAACCGCTGCGCGCGCAAATCGCGGACGCGCGCGATCGGCTGGCGCGCAAACGCGACGCGCTCGCGGACGCGTTGCCCAGCGCGGCAGAGGTGGAGCGGTTGCGCGCCAGCGGCGAGACGATCTTGGCGCACGCGCACGCGATCGCGCGAGGGCAAGGAATTTTGAAAATCGAGATCGGAGATTCGGGATTAGAGATTGCGTTGAATCCGAACTTGTCCGCTGTGGAGAACGCGCAGAAATTTTTCAAAGAGTATCACCGGCAAAAAGACGCGCGGGCGCGCGTACCGGCGTTGCTCGCCGCCGCGAACGTCGAAGTGGAATACGCGGAGCAGACGTTGACCGATCTCGAGCTGGCGGAGAGTCGCGCGGAAATCGACGCGGTGATCGCCGCCGCGCGCGACGCCGGATTGATCGCCGTCGCCAAGCAACGCGTGAAAACCGCGCCCAGCGTGCCGCGCGAATTCACCTCGCGCGAAGGATTTGCGATCCTGGTTGGCAAGAACGCGCGGCAAAATGAGGAGGTCACGTTTCGGCGCGCGAAATCGGATGATGTGTGGTTGCACGCGCGGAATGTCGCGGGCGCGCACGTCGTCATCGTCCGCGCCGGACGCGCGATTTCGGAATCCACGATCGAGGAAGCGGCGGGGTTGGCGGCGCGCTACTCCGCCGCGCGCGGCGAGACGCGTGTAGATGTGATCGTCGCGCCGCGCAAGCAGGTGCAACGCGCGCGCGGCGGACGCGCCGGAATGGTGACGGTGCGCGGGGAACGAACGGTGAGCGTGGCGCTGAAATAAAAAAGACCTGGAAGGTTTTGGAAATCTTCCAGGTCTTGTCTCTATTCAAAAATCTCGCGCGCCGCGCGCGCGAACCCAGGTAACACATCGTTTCCGTCCAACGTATCGTTCGCCGTCAACACGCGCACTTGATCGAGCGAGCGATAGATGGTGATCGTTTGCGTGCGCGGATGAACGACCCACACCAACTTCGTCCCGGCGTGCAGATACTCGAGCACCTTGGTATCAATCTCGTCTACCGTGTCTTCAGGCGACACGACTTCGACTGCGAGATCCGGCGCGCCATCGAAGAAACCTTGCCGCCGCGTCTGTTGCGCCGCGCGCGCCGCCGTGACGAACGCGGCGTCCGGCGCGCGCACCGTGTCAGGATTGCGCGAAAGAATGAAACCGGTTTCGGCGGCATAGGCTTTGCCGAGTTTGTGCTTCCGGACAAACTCGCGCAACAACGATCCAATCGCCAGAGCGATTTCTCCGTGTTCGTGTCCTGAGGGTGACATCGTGACGATTTCTCCTTTCACGAGTTCAACATGCGCGTCGGGTTGCGGCATCCGTTCCAATTCAGCGGCTGTCACCGGCGACATGACCACGTTGACAGTTGGTTCAGGCAACGTTCGAACGATCATTGCATACCTCTCTTTCCCTGCCACTATTATACCACACCCCGTCAAAAAAAGACCTTCGCGTTTTGGAAATCGCGAAGGTCTATCTGTCTACTGTCTACTGTTGACTGTCTACTTGCGTTTACTTGTCATTCAACGCCGCAACGCCCGGCAGAACCTTGCCTTCCAAAAATTCGAGCGACGCGCCGCCGCCGGTCGAGACGTGCGTCATTTGTTTCGCGACTCCGGCTTTTTTCACCGCGCTCGCGCTGTCGCCGCCGCCGATCACAGTCGTCGCGCCGGATGCCGCCAACACTTTCGCGATCGCGAATGTGCCTTCGGCGAACTTTGGCATTTCGAACACGCCCATCGGTCCGTTCCACACGACGAGTTTCGCGCCTTTGAGCGCGTCGCTGAATAGCACAACCGATTGGGGACCAATGTCCATAATGCGCCAGCCCGCCGGAACTTTGTCCGCGTCCACGACCTTGTTCGCGGCTTCGGCTTCGAACTTGTCCGCGATCACCGCGTCAATCGGCAAGAGGAGTTTGCCGCCGGCGTTCGCGATGATTTTCTTCGCGGTCTCAATCGCGCCGGGCTCGACGAGACTGTCTTGCATCGCGTAACCCTTTGCCGCGAGGAACGTATTCGCCATTCCGCCGCCGATGATCAACTTGTCGCACTTGGTCAACAAGTTTTCGATCACCGCGATCTTGTCGCTGATCTTCGCGCCGCCCAGAATCGCGATGTACGGCCGTGCAGGATTCAGCGTCGCGCGACCCAGGTACTCTAATTCCTGCTCCATCAAAAAGCCGGAGACGGCGGGGAGAAACTTCGCCACGCCTTCGGTACTCGCGTGCGCGCGGTGCGCCGAGCCGAACGCGTCGTTCACGTAGATTTCGCCGAGCGCGGCAAGTTGCTTGGCGAACCCAGGATCGTTCTTCTCTTCTTCTTTGTGGAAACGCACGTTTTCCAGCATCAGCACTTCGCCGGGCTTCAGCGACTTTGCCAGCGCTTCAACTTCGGGTCCGATGCAATCGGGCGCGATCTGGACTGGCTGGTTGAGCAGTTTGCCCAACACTTCGGCGGCAGGTTTCAAACTGAACTCGGCTTCAAAGCCCGCGCCTTTCGGGCGACCCAGGTGGCTCATCACGATCAACGCCGCGCCTTGTTCCAGCACGTACTGAATCGTCGGCAGCGCGGCGCGGATGCGCTTGTCGTCAGTCACCACACCCTTGTCCATCGGCACGTTGAAATCTACGCGCATCAAGACGCGTTTGCCTTTAAGGTTGATATCTTTGACGGTTTTTTTGTTCATAGCCACATCCAGTATTCAGTGTTCAGTATCCAGTATCCAGTGACTGAACACTGAATACTGAATACTGAATACTGCCCACTGTTCACTGTCCACTGCTTACAGCTTGCTTCCCATCATCAACGCGAGATCCGCGATGCGGCACGCGTAGCCCCACTCGTTATCGTACCACGCCAGCACTTTGACCAGATTGCCCAACACGATGGTATCCGGCGCGCTGAAGACGGACGAGAGTGTGGTGCCGCGCAGATCGGTCGAGACGAGCAATTCGTCGGTGACGCCGAGAATGCCCTTCATCGCTCCGTTCGCGTATTCGAGCATCGCCGCGCGAATGTCGTCCTTCGACGTTTCCTTGTTCAAGATCGCGACAAAGTCCACCACCGAAACGGTCGGCGTGGGAACGCGGAACGCCATCCCGCCGAATTTGCCTTTGAGTTCCGGAATCACCAGCCCGACTGCTTTTGCCGCGCCGGTTTCCGACGGGACGATGTTTTGCGCGGCGGCGCGCGCGTCGCGCAAATCTTTCGCGCCGACATCTTGCAATTTTTGTGAGTTGGTGTACGCATGCACCGTCGTCAGCAAACCTTTTTCGATCCCGAACTTGTCGTTCAACACTTTGGCGACCGGCGCGAGACCGTTCGTCGTGCAAGACGCGTTCGAAACGACGTGATGCTTCGCCGGATCGTACTTGTCGCTGTTCACGCCCAAGACGATCGTGAGGTCTTCGTTTTTGCCGGGCGCGGCAATGATCACTTTTTTCGCGCCGCCGGAAGTGATGTGACCGCGTGATTTCGTCGCGTCGGCGAACAACCCCGTCGCTTCGACGACGATGTCAACACCCTGCTCGCCCCACTTGATCGCGTTCAAATCTTTTTCGGCAAAGACCTTGATCGTCTTGCCGTCCACAACCAGGTTGCCGTCTTTCGCTTCGACGGTGCCGGCGTACGCGCCGTACGTCGAATCGTACTTGAACAAGTGCGCGTTCGTCGCCGCGTCGAACAGATCGTTGATCGCGACCACTTCGACCTTGCCGGCGGTTCGTTCTTTGATCGTGCGGAGCGCCAAACGCCCGATACGACCAAACCCATTGATGCCTACTTTGATTGCCATTGGAAAATCCTCCTATGTGCGTTGTTTGTTTTCACGGATGGCGGATCACGCCGTTGTGTCACGTGTTCCGTGTCTCGTGCCAATTCAAAATAACTTGAGCCAACTTTTTCGGATCGTGCCGCCACGACTTGGTCTCGTCCACCAAGTCGGCGAAAATGATCGCGCGATCGCGCGGCGCGCCAGTGCGCGGCTTGACCAGTTGGCTGGGCGACGCGTCCGGGAAATTCACGCGATAGTTGTCGTTTGCCAAGATGTGCGTGAAGATGCCCGCGCCGACGTGCTGTTCCAGCGCGGCGAAATGATCCTCGACCGAAAAATCGTCCGTCTCGCCCGGTTGGGTAGCGATGTTGCAGACGTAGATTTTTTTCGCCGTGGCTGCGCGCAGCGCGTTTTGAATGTCCGGCACCAGCAAGTTGGGCAGGATGCTGGTGTACAAACTGCCGGGACCCGCGATGATCAAGTCCGCGTCGAGCAGCGCGCGCACCGCGTCCGGATACGCGGGCGTGTTTTCCGGTTCCAGGTACACGCGCACGATCCGCGCGCCGCGCCGCGTGATTTCCGATTCGCCCGCGACGCGCTCCAGTTCCGGCGTGCGCGTCTCCGCGCACAGCGTCACGTGGCGCAGCGTCGAAGGCAGAATTTGTCCGCGCACGGCAAGCACGCGCGACGATTCGCGCAACGCGCGCTCGAAACTGCCGGTGATCCCCGCCATCGCGACAATCAACAGATTGCCGAACGAGTGCCCCTCCAACCCAGAGCCGCTGCCGAAACGGTACTGCAACAGTGAAGTCATCAGCGGTTCGGAATCCGCCAGCGCGGCGATGCACTGCCGGAAATCGCCGGGCGGCAGTACGCCCAATTCGCGTCGCAAGCGACCGGAACTGCCGCCGTCGTCCGCCACCGTCACGATCGCGGTCAGTTGCGCGGCGTGTTCCTTCAAGCCGCGCAACAGGGTCGAGAGTCCGGTGCCGCCGCCCAGCGCGACGATCTTCGGACCCTTTTTACGCGCGCGTTTGCGATACAGCACTTCGACTAGATCCGTATCTTCCGGCGCAAGCGCGGAGGTGAGCGACTTGCTCAATCGAGCGACGGCGATCAGAATCATCACAACGCCGACTACGCAGAGGAAAAGACCGCGCACATCACGGTCGAGCAGACGAAGGGTGAGAGAATAGAAATATTCTGGCAGGCGCGCGGTCGGATACAAATCGATCAGGATGCAGAGAATACCCAACGCCAGCGCCGCGACCCCGACAAAAAGCAAGACCAGCCAGCGCTTGATTCCCAGCCCAATATACAGCCACTTGCAATTTAACCGCTTGACTAGCCATACTTGAAAACTGGCAGGGCTGATCTTGCCGCTCATAGGTCTGATTCTCTCGAACTCACCACAGTTTTTATTATATCCCAAGCAGGGAAATCCGTCAAAGACAAGGCAAATGTGCCAAACGCGCTCAAGGTTTGGTTTGGCGATTTTGGCATCTTGGGCTGTTTGATCGTTCTTATCCAACCGGATTTGACAATTCGGTATCGTTGGATAGAATACACCCGAGACGCTTTGCCACTTGGCGGTCAAGTGATCGTCCAGCCACGGCAAGCGACGGGAGCCGATTTGCGGACGTCGCAAACCCCCATCGTTCGTATCCCCGGACATTCGATCTCGCGCCGCGCGATTCGCGCCGCTTCCGTGCGCCCGGCGCTTTTCTCCACGATCGTTCCTCGTTTTCAAACCCGCTCGTTCAAGAGACCCAAACAACGGAACACGCTCCACGCCCCACGCTCGGCGTGCCGCGGCGCGCGTGTTTTGTTTTGGGAGGCAGAATGGAAATCCGAGACCTGAGCGCGGTGCGCGTCAGTTTGGCGTCGCCGGAACAAATTCGCGCGTGGTCGTATGGCGAAGTGCTGAAACCCGAAACGTACAACTATCGCCGCCTGCGCCCCGAACGCGACGGCTTGTTCGACGAGCGCATCTTTGGACCGACGCGCGATTGGGAGTGTTACTGCGGCAAGTACAAGAAACAACGCTACAAGGGCTATACGTGCGACAAGTGCGGCGTGGACATCGCGCCCGCGCGTGTCCGCCGCGAACGAATGGGGCACATCGAACTGGCGACGCCGGTGGCGCACGTGTGGTACACGCGCCGCGTGCCGTCGTACGTCAGTTTGTTGCTGGATGTGACGCGGCGCAATTTGGATCGCGTGTTGTATTTCGCGCAATACATCATCACGGACGTGGACGAAAGCGCGCGTCAACGCGCGCTGCATCGCCTGGAGGAAGAACGCGAGCACAAGCTGGCGCGCGAGACCAGGACGATCCAGTCCCAGATCGCCGCCGCGCAACTGGAATTCGAAGACGCGATGGAGAAACTCGACCAAAAGACGCACGCCGCGCTGGCGAAATTGGAAGAGCAACTGAACGCGGCGACCGACGAAGTAATCGGCGCGGGCAAAGCGGTGGAACGCAAACTCGACGAGACCGGGCGCGAAGTTCGCAAAGCGATCGTGTTCGAGCCGACGAACGACGTGATCGTCGCGGAAGGCGAGGCGATCGCGCCGAAACACAAACGACGCTTGCGCGAGCTGCTCCAAGCGCGCATCGCCGAACTGGAGCGCGCGACCCGCGCCAGGCAACGCGACAAAAAGTTGCTGTTCCAAGCCGAACGCGATCAAAAACAGCGCGCGCTGGAAACCGGAATCGCCGCGCGCGCTGCCCAGCGCGACGAAAAAATTCTCGCGCTCCAAGTCGCCTACGAACCGCGCATTGCCGAAGTGCAAAACCTCCGGGTCAAGGAATTTCTGAACGAGTCGCGCTACCGCGACCTGCGCGAAAAATGGGGGAGCGTGTTCAAAGCGGCGATGGGCGCGGAAGCGGTGCGCGAAGTGTTGGCGCGGATCGATCTGGATGTGACGGCGCGCGATCTGCGGCGCGAGATTCGCGCGACGCGTTCCAAGCAAATTCGCAAACAGGCGATCAAACAATTGCGCGTGATCGAAGCGTTCCGCAAAGCGCGCCATCGCCCCGAGTGGATGATCCTCACGGTCTTGCCCGTCATTCCGCCGGACTTGCGCCCGATGGTGCAACTCGACGGCGGACGTTTCGCCACCTCCGATTTGAATGACTTGTATCGCCGCGTGATCAACCGCAACAATCGTCTGAAGCGATTGCTCGAACTCGGCGCGCCGGAAGTGATCGTCAACAACGAAAAGCGGATGTTGCAAGAAGCGGTGGATGCGCTGATTGACAATTCGCAAAAAGGCAAAGCGGTCTCCACGCACGGTCAGCGCAAACTGAAATCGCTGTCCGATTTGCTCAAGGGGAAACAAGGTCGGTTTCGCCGCAACTTGCTGGGCAAGCGCGTGGATTATTCCGGGCGGTCGGTCATCGTCGTGGGACCGCATCTCAAATTGCACCAGTGCGGGTTACCTAAGGCGATGGCGCTCGAATTGTTCAAGCCGTTCGTGATGCAAAAACTGATCGAGCATAATTACGCGCACAACATCAAAAGCGCGAAACGCTTGGTGGATCGCAGCGCGCCGGAAGTGTGGGACGTGATGGAAGAAATCATTCGCGATCATCCCGTTTTGCTCAATCGCGCGCCGACGCTGCACCGCTTGGGCATTCAAGCGTTCCAGGTGATCCTGGTCGAGGGGAGCGCGATCCAAATTCATCCGCTCGTCTGCGCGGCGTTCAACGCGGATTTTGACGGCGATCAAATGGCGGTGCACGTGCCGCTCTCCGACGCGGCAAAAGCCGAAGCGCGCAAACTGATGCTCGCGTCGCACAACTTGCTCAAGCCCGCCTCCGGCGAACCGATTGTCGAGCCGACGAAGGATATGGTGCTGGGCGTGTTTTACTTGACGATGGACAAGTCCGGCGCGCGCGGCGAAGGCAAACTCTTTTCCTCGCCCGACGAAGTCGCGCTGGCGTACGATCTAGGACATATCGCGCTGCACGCCAAAATCAAATTGGCGCACAGCGAGAAAAACGGACGCGCCGCGCGCAAAATAATTGACACGACGGTTGGACGCGTCTTGTTCAACGAAATTCTGCCGCCGCACATTCGCTTCGTCAACGACCCGCTCGACAAGAAACGGCTGAAGGAACTCGTCGCGGAGGTGTACGCGCAACTGGGTCCCGAAGGCACCGCCGAGATCGTGGATCGCATCAAAGAGATCGGTTTTACGTACGCGACGCGCAGCGGCTTGACGATCGCGATTGACGATATTACCGTGCCGAGCGAAAAGCAAACGATATTGGATCGCGTCGCCGCGCGCGTGACCGAAGTGGAACAACAATTCCGGCAGGGCTTGATCACCGAAGAAGAACAGTACGTCAAAACGGTCGAACTGTGGACGGAGGCGACGGAACGCGTCACCGAAGCGGTCGCGCAAGCGATGCGCGAAGCGTCGCCGATCCGCGTGATGGCAAACTCCGGCGCAACCAAGGGCGGCTTTCAACCGATTCGCCAGCTCGCCGGGATGCGCGGCTTGATGGCGGATCCGGCGGGACGCATCATCGCGCTGCCGATCAAATCGAATTTCCGCGAAGGACTGACCGCGCTCGAATATTTCATTTCGACGCACGGCGCGCGCAAGGGACTCGCCGATACCGCGTTGCGAACGGCGGACGCCGGATACTTGACGCGGCGGCTGGTGGATGTGGCGCAAGAAGTGATCGTCACGGCGGAAGATTGCGGCACGCGCGCGGGCTTGTGGATCGACGCGGACACCAAGGCGCGCACGGGCGAAACTTTTGCCGAGCGCGTCATCGGACGCGTGGCAGCGTCTGCCATCGAACATCCCAAGACCGGCGCGGTGATCGTTCCGGCGGGCGAATTGATTTCCGAAGACGCGTGGGAAAACGTAGAGCGCGCGAAAATACGCGCGGCGCACATGCGAAGTCCGCTGACGTGCCAGGCGCGACACGGTTTGTGCGCCAAATGTTACGGGCGCGATCTCGCGCGCGGCGATTTGATCCGGAAAGGCGAAGCCGTGGGAATCATCGCGGCGCAAAGTATCGGCGAGCCGGGGACGCAGTTGACGCTGCGCACGTTTCACACCGGCGGCGTCGCCGGGGTGGAAGACATTACGCACGGGCTGCCGCGCGTCGAAGAAGTATTCGAAGCGCGCGATCCGAAAGGCGAAGCGCTGCTCGCGGAGAGCGACGGCGTCGTGCGCGTGGTCAACGCCGATGGACAGCGCGTGCTCAAGGTCGTTTCGAATCGCGCGCAACGCGAGCCGTACGACATTCCGGCGCGCGCCAAAATCGTCGTGAAGGACGGCGAAAAGATCGAAGATGGCGCGGTGATCGCGCGCGTCGGCAAAAACGCAATCGTCGCGGCAAAGGGCGGCGAAGTGATCCGCGAGAACGGTCAAGTCGTCATCCGGTATCATCAGAAAGAAGAACGCGCGTACGATTTGCCTGCGATTGCGCGTCTGCGCGTCGAGGAGGGACAAAAAGTTCGCGCGGGCGATCAACTGACCGAAGGCGCGCTCAATCCGCATCGCCTGCTCGCGATCCTGGGACGCGAAGCCGCGCAGATGTATTTGCTCGAACAAGTGCAAACGGTTTATCGTTCGCAAGGCGTCAACATTCACGACAAACACATCGAAATGATTTTGCGACAGATGTTTCGGATGGTGCGCGTGAAATCCACCGGCGATACGGATTTGCTGCCGGGCCAGTTGGTGGATCGTTTGGCGTTCGAAGATGTCAACACCCAGGTCACCGCGCGCGGCGGCGTCGCGGCAACCGGGCAACCGGTTTTGCTCGGCGTGACGAAAGCGTCGCTCAACACCGAATCGTTCTTGAGCGCGTCCAGTTTTCAGCACACGATCAACGTGCTGTCGGAAGCGGCGATTGCCGGGCGGCGCGATGATTTGTACGGCTTGAAGGAAAACGTGATCATCGGCAAATTGATTCCGGCGGGGACCGGTTTTCGCGCGCGCAAGATGGCAAACCTGGACGATGCGCGCGGGACGGCGGGACGGCGCGGGCATCGCTTGGACGAAGAGATTCGGCTGGAGGATGAAGAACTCGCCGAGGCGGAAGAATTTGAAGAACTGCTCGTCGCGCGGAACGGCAGGGCGGAAGCGGAAGAAGATGCCGAAGAAACGTTTGCGCCGCGCGCTGACCTTGTTGCGGAAGAAGAACGCGTGGTCGCGGGGCTAGCCGATGAAACGGTGGAAACAGAATCGGCGGAAGACCGCGCGCTGGAAGATGTGGATGAGGAGGATTTAGATTTGGAGGAGGACGAGGAAGAGGACGCGGACGCGGAGGAGTGATGCGGTTCAAGAGACCTTCGAGGTCTTGGAGACCTCGAAGGTCTATGACTGCTCCAGCGTGTACTCCATCGCTTGTTCCAACGTCATCGCGCGTCCTTCTGCCCGCGCGGTTTCAAACGCCGCGTCGCCGAGGTGCGCGCGCAGCGCGCTGGCTTCGTCGTCAAACGCGCGGCGATCTTTTTCATTCAACATTTCGCGCAACGGCTCAGCCGCGCCAACCGCGCAGGCGCGGCGTAGGACAAATTTCTAAATTTGTCCACCACGCCGCGCACGCGAATCGCGCGAAAGCAAAATGCCTGGCGTGCGAACGCGAGAATGAAATTGGACGCTTTCAAACTACGGCTGGTTTGACTAGACGAACGATTTAACTATAATGCAGTCAACTCAATCGCATATTGCGATGTGGCTCGCAACAACCGTCGGCTTGCCGACTGATAGCCGCTACGGATTTTCCGTGGCGGCTTGTATTTTTCAAGGAGCAAGATGCACTCACGCGATTCCACGCGTTGGGATTTGGAACACGCGTTATCTCAGGAAGGTTGCGCGATCTGCCGTCTGACCCAAAAAGCGATCGCGCGTTTTGTGGATGGACTGCTGTACGAAAGCGTCAACGATCCGGGCATTCGACGCCGCGCGGCGCAAGCGCTTGGCTTTTGCCATCGCCACGCGTGGCAGATGCGCGCAGTGCACGGGAGCGCGTTGGGGATGGCGTTTCTGAATCGCGATGCGCTCAACCAGTGGCAGGCGCAGCTCGAACAGGTACAAAAACCAAGGGGGCGCGGCGTAGGACAAATTTCTAAATTTGTCCACCACGCCGCGCACGCGAACCGCGCGAAAGAAAAATGTTTGGTGTGTGAGCGCGAGAATGAAATCGAACAGCGCGATCTCAAAGTGCTGATCGAGTCGCTGGCGGAAGGCGATTTCTGCGCCAAGTTCCGGGCATCGGCTGGCTTGTGTCGTCCGCATTTCGCGCAAGCGTGTGACGCGGCAGCGCGCGTCGAAACGCTCGACGCGCTGATCGAAATGCAAATCGAGATCAACGCGCGCTTGGTCGCCGAGTTGGACGAGTTCATTCGTAAGAACGATTATCGTTTTATGGCGGAAGGTTTTGGCGCGGAAGGCGACGCGTGGATGCGCGCGATTGAACGCTTGGCGGGCGCGGCGCGATGAAACGCCATATCTTGGGGGCGCGAATGCCGCCGAATGGAATTCGGCGTCTGATCAGGTGGAAATCGGTTAGAAACCGATTAGCGCCAACTCGATTTATCGAGTTTCCACGTCTTTGAGCCGTCGTTTTCTTCTTTGAGCCGTCGTTTTCAAACGGCGGCGAATTTGACAATCTAGATGTTTTCGCTTATTATATGAACAAATCATATAGTTGGAGATGGCACAAACGCGATGTGTGGCAAACGACGCGAACCAAAGCGAAACTGTCGGTGTGGTTGTCAGGTGCGGGGCTTTATCCAGCCGCGCTTGCTGTTGCTGTTGGCGCAGCAAGCCACGCACGGTTACGATCTGATGGACGCGCTGCGTTCGACTGCCGGGCTGGAGAACCTTGCCGATCCGGGAATGTTGTACCGCACGCTCCGCCAATTCGAGGAAGCGGGCTTGGTGAATTCGACGTGGGACACGCCCGCGCGCGGACCGGCGCGCCGCGTCTACCAGCTCACGTCCGCCGGACGCGAGTACCTGGAATGGTGGAGCGCGGACATCCGCAAGACGCGCGACCAACTGGAACATTTTCTCGCCGAGTACGCGTCGCTCACACGCGCGCCTGCGCCATCGCCAACCAAACGAAAAAAGGAGAAGCGAAAATGAGTTGCGACGAAAAGCACGGACAGGGCAGTTGTGGCTGCGGCGAGGGACACGGCGGCTGCGACGGCGGCTGCGGCTGTGACTGCAATTGCGGTTGCGGTTGTGACTGTGGTTGTGGACACGGCAAATTCCAGCGCCGCTACCAGACCAAAGCCGAACAGATTGCCGGACTGGAAAAGTATCTGGCGGAATTGAAGACCGAAGTCCAAGCCGTCGAAGAGCGGTTGGCGGATCTCCGCAAGTAAATCGCGCGCGGTCAAAGTTCGTAACCGAATCGTAACCGATTAAGAACCTGTGCGCGCCTCAGATGGCGAATCCGGACGGTCCGGATTCGCCATTCTCGTTTCTTGACAAGGAATCGTACTATAGTTAAACTGCATTTTGACTGGATTTTGACCGCGCTTTGTTATCTTGACATTGGAGATTTTCTGATCTCCAGATCTCAAATCGCAATGACGCATCCTGGAAGGAGGAGCCAACGATGGCAATCAAGATCAAGCACCCCGTGCCCAGCGACATTGAAATCGCGCAAGCCTGCAAGCTGAAACCGATTCTTCAAGTCGCGGAAGAAATCGGGTTGAAAGAAAAAGAACTGGAACTCTTCGGTCCCTACAAGGCGAAGGTTCACCTCGACGTGCGCGACCGCCTCAAAAAACGCAAGAACGGCAAGTACATTGACGTGACCGCGATCACGCCGACTCCCCTCGGCGAAGGCAAAACCACCACAACCTGCGGTCTCTCCCAAGCGCTCGGCGCGCATTTGAAACAGAACGTCATCACCTGCATCCGCCAACCCTCGATGGGTCCCACGTTCGGGATCAAGGGTGGCGCGGCAGGCGGCGGCTATTCCCAAGTCGTCCCGATGGAAGATTTCAATCTCCATCTCACCGGCGACATTCACGCGGTCAGCGCGGCGAACAATCTCCTCGCCGCGGCGATTGACTCGCGGATTCTCCACGAGATGGAAAACCCAGACGACGCCAAACTCGCGCAGGCGTACTGCCCGGACGGCTACATCGCGCCGACGATTCGCAAGCGGATGGCGAAACTGGGCATCAAGAAAGAATTCAAAGACTTGACGCTCGAAGAAAAACGCCGCCTCTTCCGGCTCGATATTGATCCGGCGGCGATCCAATGGCAGCGCGTCGTGGACATCAACGACCGCCACTTGCGCCGCATCCAGATCAACCTTGGCGACGACGAAAAAGGCAAAGGTCTCGAACGCCTCACCGGCTATGACATCGCCGTCGCATCCGAAATTATGGCGATCCTCGCGCTGACGACTGGCTTGGAAGATTTGCGCGACCGACTCGGACGCATCGTCATCGGCACGAGCAAAGCCGGCGATCCGATTACGGCTGAAGATTTGGGTGTCGCCGGTGCGATGACCGTCTTGATGAAAGACGCGTTGATGCCGAACCTGATGCAGACACTCGAAGGCACTCCGGCGTTTGTGCACGCGGGACCGTTTGCGAACATCGCGCACGGCAACAACTCGATTGTCGCGGATCAGATCGCGCTCAAACTCGGCGATTACGTCGTCACGGAATCCGGCTTTGGCGCGGACATCGGCATGGAAAAATTTATGGACATCAAGTGCCGCTACTCGGGCTTGATTCCCAACGCCGTCGTCATCGTCGCGACGATTCGCGCGCTCAAGATGCACGGCGGCGGACCCAGGGTTGTCGCCGGGCGCCCGCTCGACAAAGCGTACACCGAAGAAAATCTCGCGCTCCTCGAAAAAGGAATGGGCAATCTGCTCAAGCACATCGAGAACGCAAAACTGTTCGGCGTGCCGGTCGTCGTCGCGATCAACTCGTTCAAGTACGATACGAAGGACGAAGTCAAACTCGTCAAGCGGCTGACCGAAGAAGCCGGATCGGTCGCGGTGGCGTGTACACACTGGATGAACGGCGGCAAGGGCGCGATTGAACTGGGCGAAGCGGTGATGGATGCGGCAAAGCAAAAGAGTCACTTTGAATTCCTCTACCCGCTCGATTGGTCCATCAAGGAAAAGATCGAAATCATCGCGAAAAAAGTGTACGGCGCGGATGGCGTGGATTATATGCCCGAAGCCGAAAAGAAGATCGAACTGTACACGCGGCTCGGCTTCGACAAACTGCCGATCAATATGGCGAAGACGCACCTGTCGTTGTCGCACGACGCCACGCTCAAGGGGCGTCCGACCGGTTGGCGTCTGCCGGTGCGCGATATTCGCGCGTCCGTCGGCGCGGGCTTTCTCTATCCGCTCTGCGGCGCGATGCGCACGATGCCAGGTCTCCCCACGCGTCCGGTGTTTTACGATGTGGATTTGGATTTGAAGACGGGCAAGGTTGTGGGGTTGTTCTAAACGAAATGAACCAATGAGCCAATGAGCCAATTTACCAAAGCATTTGGCTCATTGGCTCATTGGAAAATTGGCTCATTGTGAAATTACTCGCTGTTGTTTCCGGCGAATACGGGCGACGCAAAGCCCGCATCATTCGCGCGCACGGTCCGAAAGATTGGGAGGTGCACGAGTGGACCGCGCCCGCGTTTTTCCCGATCGTCATTGACGACCCAGCCGACTTTTTGCCCAAGCAGTTGCCGCCCGCCGATCTGATTCTCGCGCTCGGCGAGCATCCGGGGATCGCGGAACTCTTGCCCGACCTCTGCGCAATGACCGGCGCACGATCGCTGATCGCGCCGGTTGACCGCGTGGAGTGGCTGCCCAAGGGGCTGATGAATCAACTGCGCGGCTGGCTCAAAGATGTTGGCGTCGTCAGCGTTTTTCCCAAACCACTTTGTTCGCTCACGGAAACGAGTTACAGTTTGCGCGGACAGCGCGTCGCGTACAGCGATCCGTTCATTTCCGAATTCGCGCATCACTTTGGCAAGCCGCGCGTCACCGCGACGGTGGATCCGGAATCGAAGACGATTGCGAGCGTCACCGTCGAGCGCGATACGCCATGCGGCGTGATGCGCTACGTCGCGGAAAACATCGTCGGCAAGAAAATTGACGACGCGGAGTACGAAGCCGGGATGTTGCATCATCACTACCCCTGTCTCGCTTCGATGGGCGTGGACAACGATTACAGCGACACGCTCTTGCACGTCAGCGGCAACCTCGCGCGCGATGCGATGGCAGACGCGATTCGACCGTACCGCGAGGTACAGTACTTTAAACCGGAAGGATTTGTGGAAGAGAAAAAGTAATTTGTAATTTTCGATTTTCGATTGCAGATTGCGTGTGTCATTTCGAGGAGCGGTTTTCGCGATGAGAAATCTCGATTCCGCAACCGGAGACGCTTCGCGTCGCTCCGCTACCCAGAAACTTGGCGTTCGTAGTATGCGCTTCAGCGCACGGAGCGGCGATGAATCGCCCACTACGAACAAGCGCGCACAGTTTCTGATTGCGAACACGCTTTGCGCGCGCGGCGGTATGCGCGCAGCGTCTCGAAATGACAACGGCGAGCTCTCCAATCGAAAATCTGAAATCGAAAATCGAAAATTGATTTGATAAGGAGAGAGGATCACAATGGAACAAATCACACTCACTATTCCCGCTGTGTGGGCGGATCATCACGTCATCGCCGTCAAACGCCTGCTCGCGCCGCTCTCGGGCGTGGAGAATGTTCTTGCCAGCAGCGCGTTCAAACAAGTGCTGATCGAATTCGACGCGGGCAAAACGTCGCAAGCCGCGCTCGTCAAAGCGTTGACGGACGCGGGGTACGCGCCCGGCGAAGAGCAATTCGTCGCCGAATCGCCGTATGCGACGCCCGATCCCGCGTGGGATAAACAAGGTCAACGCATCACGACGACGAACTTGGTAGATTTGCAATTGTCCGGCGAATTTCGTAAATACTAGTCAATTAGTGATTGGTCAACTAGTGACTAGTCACCAATTGACTAGTTGACTAATCACTGATTGACTACATCATAAGGAGGAACACATATGGCTAGAGAAGCCGCACCCAAAGTACAAACGATTGACCCCGCCGCGATTGAAATGATCAAACGCGCGGAGGAGTTGGGATATTCGACGGTCTTCAGTCGCGCCGCCAAAATGCCCGCCTGCCCGATTGGCGCGGAAGGCGCGTGCTGTCAGATTTGCAATATGGGACCGTGCCGCCTCGTGCCGACGAAATCGAATCCCGATCCGGTCGGCGTCTGCGGCGCGACGCGCGCGACGGTTGCCGCGCGCAATATGGCGCGCCACATCGCCGCCGGAACCGCCGCGCACAGCGATCACGGACGCGATCTGATCTTCACGTTGCAAGCCGTCGCGGAGGGCGCGTCGCAAGGGTACGAACTGCGCGACCTTGCCAAACTCAATACGGTCGCCGGATATTTCGGCGTCAAGACCGACGGCAAAAAGCCGGAGCAGATCGCCGGGGAAATTGCCGCGCTCGCCATCGGCGATATGGCGCGGCAAAAAGGCACACTCACCTACACCAAGCGCGCGCCGAAGAAGCGCCAAGAAATTTGGGCGCAACTCGGCATCCTGCCGCGCGGCGTGGATCGCGAAGTGGTGGACACGCTCCATCGCACGCATATGGGCGACGACCAGGACGCCGATCATTTGATGCTCGGCTCGCTTCGCACCGCGCTCGCGGACGGCTGGGGCGGCTCGATGATGGCGACCGATCTCTCCGACATTTTGTTCGGCACGCCGTCGCCGCTCGTGACGAAAGTGAATCTCGGCGTGTTGAAGAGCGACGAGGTGAACATCGTCATTCACGGACACGAGCCGACGCTTTCGGAAATGATCGTGCGCGTCGTGAACGAACCGGAACTGATCGAACTCGCGAAATCGAAAGGCGCCAAGGGCGTCGCCCTTTGCGGCGTCTGCTGTACCGCGAACGAAACGTTGATGCGCCAAGGTGTTCCGAGCGCGGGGAACGACCTGAACCAGGAACTCGCGATCATCACCGGCGCGGTCGAAGCGATGGTCGTGGATGTGCAGTGCATTATGCAATCGCTCAGCGATCTCTCCACGAAATTCCATACCAAACTCATCACGACTTCGCCGAAAGTGATGATCAGCGGCGCGACGCATATGGAATTCGACGAGCATCACGCGCTCGACATCGCGCGCCAAATCGTGCGCGTCGCGATCGAGAATTACCCGAATCGCAAGCAGACCGAAATCCCGACGCACCTCTCCGATCTCGTGCCCGGTTTTTCGCACGAGTACATTCGATATATGATGGGCGGCGTGTTGCGCGGTTCGTTCCGTCCGTTGAACGACGCGGTGATGACCGGTCGCCTGCGCGGCGTCGCGGGCGTCGTCGGCTGCAACAACCCGCGCGTGACGCACGATCAAGCGCATTTCGACATCGTCAAAGAATTTCTAAAGAACGACGTTCTCGTCGTGCAGACCGGTTGCGGCGCGCTCGCGAATGCCAAGTACGGTTTGCTCGTCGGCGAAGCGGCGATGGAGTACGCGGGCCCCGGTTTGCGCGAAGTGTGCGAAGCGATCGGCATTCCGCCGGTCTTGCATATGGGCTCGTGCGTGGACAACACGCGCATCCTCACCGTGCTGACCGAAATGGCGAGCGAAGGCGGACTCGGTGACGACATCAGCGATATTCCCGGCGTCGGCATCGCGCCGGAGTGGATGAGCGAAAAAGCGTTGGCGATTGGCGCGTACTTTGCCGCGTCGGGCGTCTACGTCTTGTTCGGCGTCAACTCGCCGGTCGAGAACAGCGACGAAGTGACGAAGATTATGAGCGAGGGCTGGGAAAAGATCGTCGGCGGCAAAATGGAATTCGTGCCCGACCCGATGGAAATCGTCCGGCGTTCGCTCGCGCACATTGACGCGAAACGCGCCGCGCTCAAACTGCCGGCGTACGATCCGGCGAAGTTCGGCAAGTCCGGCGATTGGCGGATGCGCGAACTGTTGAAGCAGCCGCTGGAAGAACGCGTGAACGCGTTGTACGGAATGCCGGTCGCGGCGGAGTAAAATGTAACGCGTTGGGGCGGGCATCCTGAGTCAAGTCGAAGGACTCGCCCCGACGCGGAGTGATGACAAGCGATAGTGTTCCGTTGTGAGGTGGGTATGGACTGGGATGCAAAGTTTGTCAAACCGCTTTCCGATTATCGAATTTACGTGGAACTGGTGAACGGACGCAAGGGGATCTTCGATCTCAAGCCCTATTTGGATCGCGGCGTGATGCGCGAACTCAAGGACGCGCGATACTTCCGTCAAGTGGGTATTCTGCTTGGCGCAGTCACTTGGCCCCACGAACAGGATATTGCGCCAGAGACTTTGATGGCTGAAATGCGCCCGGTGGAACCGGAAAGTTTGCAGAATTCGTAGGGGCGATTCCTGAATTGCCCCTACGGGCGGAGACACGAGGACGTGTCCCGCTCTTTGTGACGAATGTAGAGAACCTTAAAGCGGCTTATACGGAAAAAGTTCTGTATAACAACCCCCGGCGGGGTGTTATGCGGAAACGATTCTGCATAAGACGTAGTTAGCCCGCTCGTTGCCAGTCACACAAGTTCACGAGCACAATTTAACACAAACCATTTCGCCAAAAGCACAAAGGAAGGTAACATGCCTAGGAGATTTCAGGATAAGGTTGTTGTAATTGCCGGTTCAACCGGCGGTCTCGGCTCTGCTTTTGCCCACGCCTTCGCAATCGAAGGCGCAAAATTGGTTTTAGCAGGCCGTGATACCGAGGCCCTCAATGCTCTAGCCGCTGAATTGGGTGTAAACGCTCGAACAGTCTCGATGGATCTAACCGACCCTGCCAGCCTCAGTACCCTTCGAGATTTCGTCGGTGAAGCCTTCGGCAGGGTAGATATAGTCGTCAATGCTACAGGGGTTGATGTGCGGAAGCCTTTTGACAACCATAGCCTCTCGGACTTTCGCCGCACGTTGGATGTAAACCTCATGGGCGCGTTTCTGCTAACCCAGACATTTCTGCCCCTCATGCGCGAACAGAATGACGGCGTGATTGTCCACATCGGCGGCTTTGCGGATGGACGATTGGCCTTCCCCTATTACAGCGCCGATGTTGCCACACGCGCGGGCTTGTTCTCGTTTGTGGAGTCTCTGAACCGCGAACTCAGGATGGGAGGCAGCCAAGTGGTAATAGCGTATTTCTCTCCCTCCGCCGCCGACACGAAAGCCGAGCAGCCTTTTCATCCGATATGGCAGGAAATGGGTCTGACCATTACGCCCAAAGAAAAAGTTGCAGCGGCTTTGTTGAACACGATAGAAAAGCGTAAGCAGGTTCACATCATGGGCGGCATAAGCACGGCACTTTTTGCGAAACTCAATTCGATTTGGCCGCGCCTCGCAGACCTGCTACTCCTCAATCGCTATGGAAGTATCCTCAAACGTTTTTTAGCCGCCGAGAGTAAAACCGCGCCCATTCAGAAATCTGCGCAGGCAAGATGGGTTGGAATAGGACTAATCGCGCTCTCCTTTTTACTATATGGTGGGTTACTTGCTCTTCCATTTCTGCCCATCGCCACCCAGGACAAGTTGACTCTATCGCCGATATTGATCATCTTGGGGGAAACGTCTTTTTGGGTTGGCGGCTTTATCGTGGGGAAGGAAGTCATTGCGCGCTATAAGCAGTATCTTGACCCATGCTATTGGCTCTGTTGCCAATCTTCAAATGCAGGCGCAACGCAGCAGTAAGGCTTCTAATTATAGGGCGCGACCGTTAGCCCATAGGCTGGCGCTTTTCTTTATGGAGATCGCCTATGCAAAATAGCATCATTTTTGATTTGGAAGCCTGCATCGGATGCGGCCTATGCGCCAAAATCTGCGGCAGCATGATCATCACGATGGACGGGAAAACCCCAACAGTGAGCCGGCCGGCGTTGTGCCATTCTTGCGGGCATTGCGCCGCGATCTGTCCAGAAGGGGCGATTACATCCAATCACACAGGCAACGATCGTGCCTTTCAAGTTAGCGTGCCCGCAGAAGGGCTGGATCCCGTGGAGCTGCTCTTACGCAAAAAACGCTCGGTCAGAGAATTCAAGGAAAAACCTCTGGAACAGGATGTGGTGCAAAGGCTAGTCGCCTATGCTGAAAAAGCGCCCAGCTCGGGCAATAACCGGCAGCGGATCTACTGCGTTGTCACCGACCGCGCCCGGATCAAACAGCTTGAAAAAGCAGTGGTAGAAGCCCACAGATCCTTCCTCTACCTCCTGCACCCATGGCTGATACAGGCAATCAAAGGTTTCAACCTCAAAATGAGCGAAGGGCTGCAGGGGATTCGAGTGGATATCCAACACATGCAAACAGCCTTTGAACAGGGGTTGAATCCCATTTTCAAAGAAGCGCCCTGCGTGATCTTTATCGCCGCGCCGAGCGGCGACATCCAGGCCCAGGACGATTGCATTATCGCTCAACAATATATGATGCTGTATGGCGAGACACAGGGCATTGGAAGCTGCATCAACGGCTATGCCCAATATGTCCATAAAGCCGTCGAGAGATTTCTTGATCTGCCAAAAGGCTATCGCATGTATTCGGCAGGCATTTTTGGATATTCAAGATACGCATACAAAAAAGAAATATCTTATGACAAGCAGCCCGAGATCCTCTGGCGTTGACATGAACCACAGAAATGCGAAAGCCGCAGGTTTTCTCCGGCGGTTTTGTACAGGCCAAAAAGGCGGGCTAACACTGGTTGCAGCCGACCCCCACCCTTGCGCTTTAAACTAACACGGCTCTGCCTGCGAAGGTGTCTGTTTTTCAGGCGGGTCTTGCCAGCGGCGGCGGGTGGGGGCGGCTGAACCTGACCGTTAGCCCGCCTGTCCAAGATGAATAACGCACTATATGAAAAATGATTCAACAATTGACTTGTACAGAAAGTATTATGGCGATTTTGAATTTGAGAGAGTCGGATTGTTTAAGTTTATTAGCGAAAATTACGCTTGTGGTGAAGTACTATACCCAGGCTGTTTCATCCACATCACACCTTCTTTTTACTTCCCACATGTGGTTTACGTTGACAAAGACCCAGTTGCGGTAGATTTTTTCACAAACCAAGTTGATATTCTGCAATTCGTAAATCGGAAAAAAAAGTATAAGCGGTCAGCATATATTCAATTACCGATTATGCGTAATTGGCTATACACTCGCCGCCGAACGAGTTCAGCACTTCAAATTAGGTCGGAAATCAGTCAACCGATGGCATCTCAGGGACTCGTCACGTTCAAGAGCCTATCAAAATGGACGGTCCGCCACTTGACGTAACGCCAAAGGGTGAATTACGCATAATCGGTTCAATTCATTGCTGATGACTATTTACAAGAAATGTCATTTGCAAAAGGGCAATTTGATATTTTGATTGCGCTCTATGCGGGCGGCATTGCCCATGCTTGCAAAAAGTATTTGAAAACTGGCGGCATTCTTGTCACGAATAATTTTCATAAGGACGCAGAAAACGCCGCCCTTGACGATGAATATCAATTAATTTCTGTATTGCATCGCAACAAGAAAACCTATGCTCCAGTTCACAAGGATTCAAAACATCTGGTAGATTCTTTGAAAAAAGCAAACGTCACAAAATATATTAGACAGACATCTCAAGGCATTGAATACACAGAACCAGATGACTATTTTATTTTTAGAAAACGCAATGCAAAAGAAAGGCTCGCAACCCCAAAAGCGGGCTAACAAAGCGTGCACCTGACGTGTGGGATTCTGCGGCATTTTCAGGCATTTTTCTGGCTTCGAGTTTTTTCTGCTCCCAAACAGAGTCCACGCCCGCCCACACGCAGGTAACGCAAGCCGTTAGACCCCTTCGTGCAAAATAATCTCATCTTTTTATATCGGGTAAAATCAGGCAATGATGAATCAAGAACTTGCATACACCGAAATTGAAAAACTAATTACGAATTTCAAGAATATGCCCACCGCCCAGCGCAAAGGCTTGAATGAAATGCAAACGCGGCTTGGGTATATTTTGCCGATGTTCAAGGCTCTTGGTTGGGATACGAGCAATATCAACGAAGTCAGCCCCGAAGAAAAAGTATCGCGTGGTTGGGTGGATTTTTCTTTTCGTGTTGGCAATGTTCCGCGCTTCTTTTTGGAAACGAAGAGAGCAAATGAAGATTTGAACGACCCGCGATGGGTACAACAAGCGATTGATTACGCATGGACAAAATCAGTAACTTGGGCTTTGCTTTCAGACTTTGAAGGCTTGCGAGTTTTCAATGCCGAATGGAAAGAGAGCGACCCATTCCGCGCACAATTTTTTGAGTTTGGTCTTGATGATTACCTGAAAGACTTTGAAAGATTGTGGTGGCTTTCAAAACAAGAGACAATTTCCCGCAGGCTTGATATTGAAGCGGAAAAAGTCGGGCGGAAAATCAAGCGTTTGCCCGTTAGTCAAAATTTATTCGATGACTTGAAAAGATGGCGTGAAAATCTTTTCAAGAATTACAAGGCTTTCAATCTTGGCTATTCTGCCGCCCAAATTGATGAATCTGTTTTACGACTTTTGAATCGTCTAATTTTTATCCGCACAGCGGAAGATAGAGAAGTTGAAGAAAATCGCTTGCAATCTCTGGTTCGGGTTTTGAAAGATAAAAAACAAATCCAAACGCTTGACCGAGAATTAGCGAGTCTTTTTCGTGAATTGGACGGCGTGTATAACTCCGAATTGTTTGCAAGGCATTTTTCAGAAGAGTTACAAATTCCGCCAACGGAGTTGCAAGAAATAATTAACGGGTTGTATGAAAAGAATTACACGCGCTATAACTTCAATGCTCTTGAAGCGGACGTTTTAGGCACAGCGTATGAACAGTATTTAGGTCATATTGTCGCAGAAGGCGAAACCGAAACACATGTAGAAGAAAAGCGAACAAAGCGAAAATCACAAGGCATTTATTACACGCCTACTTTTGTAACAAAATACATCGTTCAGCAAACCGTAGGAAAGTATCTTGACGATAACGGGTACAACCCATCGAAGCCGCCGAGAGTCTTGGATATGGCTTGTGGTTCTGGTTCGTTTTTGATTGAAGCCTTTGACGTTATTGACGATTTTGTAGCCAAACAACGCGGACAGGCGCAAAAAGGCGAAGTAGATTTTTATGATAGAGCAAGACAATTAGAAGTTTTGCAAAATTGTATTTTTGGCGTGGACAAAGACAAGCAAGCCGTAGAAGTGGCGCGTTTGAATTTGCTCTTGCGCGGTTTACATTCACGCGAGAAATTACCAATGCTGGAAAGTATTGTTAATGCTGACAGCCTGCAAAACGAAACCTATCCTTTCCATTTTTCAAAGATAATGCAAGACGGTGGTTTTGATGTCATTATTGGAAATCCACCTTATGTAAGGCAGGAAACGCTAGGCGAAGAATTCAAAACTTATGCCAAAGAAAACTTTGAAACCTTCGCTGGAACTGCGGATTTGTATGTTTATTTCATTGAACAAGCGCATAAATTATTGAAGCCAAACGGCTTGTTTGGAATGATTGTTTCAAATAAATGGATGAAGTCTAGTTACGGGAAAGCCTTGCGTGAATTTTTAGCCCGTGAAAGCACTCTTTTAGAAATTATTGATTTTGGAGAATTACCAGTTTTTGAAAATGCTGCTACTTTTCCAGTGATTATTATTACTCGCAAAGCAAAAGTAGAAAGTCAAAAATTCTTGTTTGCCCCAATCAAAAGGCTAGATTTCGATTCCTTGCCTGATGAAGTTCAGAGCGTAGGTGTTCAACTAAGCGGAAATTCCGTTCAAGGCGAAAATTGGAATCTGTCTAGCAACGATTTTCAAGATATTGTCAGCAAAATACAAAAGGCAAGCATACCGCTTACAGAATATGCGGGAACAGATATTCTTCGCGGTCTTGTAACTGGACTTAATGAAGCCTTTATAATTTCTGCTGATACAAGAAAAAGAATTTTAGAGACTGAGCCGCAAAGCCAAGAGTTTATAAAACCGTTTATTGTCGGTGATGATGTTCGGAAATATCTTATAAACTACAAAGGCAAGTATTTGATAAGAATTCCTAAAGGTTGGACAAATGCAAACAAAGGTAAAGCCAACGGCGAACAATGGTTCAAGAAAAATCACCCTGTTTTAGCAAAATATCTTTTCCAATTTGAAGATAAAGCCAACCAGCGACTCGACAAAGGCGATTACTGGTGGGAATTACGCGCTTGTGATTATTACGATGAATTTGAAAAACCTAAAATAATCTATCCTGATATTGCAAAAGAAAGCCGAGTAACTTTTGATAACAGCGGTTTTTATTTTAGCAACACGGTTTATTTCGTTCCATCAAACGACCTTTATTTATTGGCTGTTTTGAATTCAAAGTTGATATTTTCATATTTCAAAAAAATAGCCTCTGTTTTAGGCGACCCCGACAAAGGCGGGCGATTGCGATGGTTTAAACAAGATGTAAATAAACTTCCTATTCACAGGATAGACTTTGATAATCCCGTAGAAAAATCTATTCATGGTGAAATTGTTGCGCTGGTTGAAAAAATACTTTCTTTGCAAAAAGAACGTCAAGCCGTGCGCCCCGAAGATAATTTAGACCATGCAAGAAACCTTGACCGCCAAATAAAAGATGTTGATTCTGAAATTGATAAAAGAGTCTTCAAGTTATACGGTTTGAATGATGAAGAAGTAAAAACTGTGGAAGCGAAGTAGTAAAATGGGTTCAGGTCTTTTAATGGCAAAGAGTCTTGCAGGTCAAGGGCGGGGTCTAACAAAGCGTGCACCTGACGTGTGGGATTCTGCGGCATTTTCGAGCATTTTTCTGGCTTCGAGTTTTTCCTGCTCCCAAACAGAGTCCACGCCCGCCCACACGCAGGTAACGCAAACCGTTAGGCAGGTCCTTGCGCAAAAATAACCTGCTGGTGAAAATATGGGATGGGAAAACCTTTTTCATGGCACTAATCATTTTCGACTTTGACGGTGTTCTTGCAGATACTCTGGATGACTTGATTCGGTTTGGTCGGGAAGTTTGTGATGAATTAGGCGTACAGCACGCTGTCAAAAAAGAGGATCTAAGCCATCTTGAGAATATGTCCTTTGCCTCATTCGGGCGGGCATGCCAAGTCCCTGAACATCTTGTAGATGAGTTTGTCCAAAGTTGTTTGAAGCGCTTTGCCGCAAAGAAATCCCCGCCTGCCATTTTCAATGGGTTGAGTCCTATTATCAGAAATTTTGCTAGCAACAACAAACTTGCCATTATCACAACGAATTCATCGCAAAATGTAAATGCTTTTCTTGTCGAACACGGTTTAGATGAATGTATTCAAGCAGTGTATGGAGTAGATATTCCTGGTTCCAAGGCACAGAAAATATCAATTGCGCAGAATCAGTTTTCAGCAGACCCAAAACTAGAATCGGTGTTTATGATCGGCGATTCGTTAAGTGATATTCGTGCAGCAAAAGAGGCATCTGTCACGAGTATAGCGGTAACTTGGGGGCATCAGAGTTTAGAATATTTGCTTAGCGGCGATCCCGATTATGTAGTTGATTTTCCCCACGATCTCATTGAGATTATTATTCCGAAATAAGGAGGAATTAAAATGGCATACGTAATTGCAGAACCGTGCATCGGCAACAAAGACACCGCTTGCACGGCAGTTTGCCCGGTAGACTGCATTCATCCGAAAAAAGATGAATCGCTCTACGAACCGGTGCAGCAACTCTACATCAATCCGGACGAATGTATTGACTGCGGCGCGTGTATGCCGGAATGTCCCGTCGCCGCGATTTTCCCAGAATCGGATCTGAAAGCGGAGTGGAAATCGTTTGCGGAAAAGAACCGCGATTGGTTCGCGTTGAGCGCGGCGGATTTCCAAGCCAAGTACGGCTCGGCTGGCAAATCGTAAATATTTTCAATTTTTGATTTTCGATTTTCGATTGGGCGCACTCATTTGGCGCGCGATCGGTCAATCGAAAATCATCAATCAAAAACGCGTCCTGAGCGAAGGCGAAGGATCGAAAATTGGAGTTGGCTATGCTCAATCAAATCGCCAAGTATCGGCAGATTGTGACGCTGGCGGACGGGACGCGCGTTCTTTTTCGCCCGCTCGTGCCGGAAGATCGCGCCGCGCTGATCGCGCTGTTCGAGCCGATCGGTCCGGACGATTACAAATTGATGCGGAACGACGTGCGGAACCGCGAACTCGTCGGCGCGTGGGTGGACAATTTGGATTACAAAAAAGTCCTGCCGCTCGTCGCCGTCGTGAACGACCGCCTCGTCGGCGACGCGACGCTGCATTTTCGCGCGGGCCCCGGACGCCACATCGCCGACGTGCGGATTTTTATGTCCAAAGAATTTCGGCGGCGCGGTTTGGGCACCGTGATCTTGCGCGCGCTGATTGACATCGCGCGCAAGTGCGGCGTCCAGCAACTCGTCGCCGAAGTCGTTGCCGATCAAGTCAAGGTGATCAGCGCGTTCAAGGCGTTGGGCTTTGAGCAGCGCGCCACCTATCCTGATTATTTTATGATGCCCGACGGCGAAACGCACGACGTCGTCGTGCTGATTCTGCCATTGGCGCACAAGCGCGAAGAATTCTAAGGAATTTTCGATTTTCGATTTTTGATTTGTGGTGATTCGAAATCCAAATCGAAAATCGAAAATCGAAAATCGAAAATCGAAAATTGGAGGGAATATGTCACGTTACATCGCTACATCCGCGATCCGCGGCGCGACCAACGCCGCGCGCGAAGCGGACGCACTGTTGCAAAAAGCACTGCAAGAAAAAGGCGCGGATGCCAAAGTCGGTTTTCCAAATACCGCGTACTTTTTGCCGACGATTATGGGCTTGACCGGACGCAAAGTCGAAACGGTGGGCGATCTGGTGCCGGTGGTGGAGCAGATCAAATCCTATTTGCATCCCGCCCCCGCGCGCGCGCGCTGGACGCCGTACCTGGGCGAAACGCTCGACAGTGGAATCGCGACCTTGCTTGCCACGGAAACGATCCAAGCGCTGCGCTTTCTCTACGGCGATCAGCCGGAAAAATTTCCCGGCTTTCAGTTGGCGCAAAAAAGCGAAAGCAGTAATGGCGGCGGGTACTTGAACGGACCGATTGACGATATTCAATTGCGGTCGTGGGGCATCCAACTCGTGGACGGGCGGATGCCCGGTTTTGCCGCCATCGTCGGCTGCGCGAAATCGAACGAGGTCGCGGTGAAAATTATCCGCGAACTCCAGCGCCGCAACATTCTCACCTTCCTGTGCGGCAACGTGAACGGTCGTTCGATCATTCATCAGCTGCAAGAAGAAGGCGTCGAGATGGGGTACGATACATTCATCGTCCCGTTCGGCACCGATACGCTCTCCGCGATTTACGCGATCGGTTTTGCGACGCGTTCCGCGCTCACTTTCGGCGGAATGAAGGGCGGACAATCGCGCGAGATTTTGCTGTACAACAAAGCGCGCGTGTTCGCGTTCGTCCTCGCGCTGGGCGAAGTGGACGATCTGAAATACGCCGCCGCCGCGGGCGCGATCTCCTACGGCTTTCCCGCGATTGCCGATACCGTCATTCCCGAAATTCATCCGACCGGCGTCACGCAGTACGAACACGTCATCTCGATGCCGTTCAACGAAATTTCCGGCAAGGACGATTTGGAGCGCGCCGAAAAATTGGTGCAACGCTGTATCGAAGTGCGCGGCGTCAAGATCAAAATGACCGAGGTGCCGATCCCGGTACCCTACGGCTCGGCGTTTGAAGGCGAGGTCGTCCGCAAAGCCGATTTGCGCTTCGAGTCCGGCGGCAAGCACTCGCGCGCGTTCGAGTATCTCTACTCGTTGCCGATGGAAAAAGTGGAAGACGGCAAAGTGACCGTGCTGGGTCCTGATTTGGATCAAGTCGAAGAAGGCGGGCACCTGGATGTTGGTATCGTCGCCGAAGTGGCGGGGCGCAAGATGCAAGAAGATTTCGAGCCGGTGCTCGAACGCCAGATTCACCACTTTGTCAACGGCGCGTCCGGCATTCAACACGTCGGTCAGCGCGATATCACCTGGATTCGCATCAGCAAAGCCGCGTACGACAAAGGATTCCGGCTGGGCGACATTGGCAAGATTTTGCACGCGCGCTATCACGCCGATTTTGGCGCGATCGTGGACAAGATTCAGGTGACGATTTACACGAATCAAGCCGACGTGAACACGATGCTCCAAGTCGCGCGCGATGCATACGGCAAGCGCAACGTCCGGCTCGCGAATATGGTGGACGAGCAAGTGGACGAGTTTTATTCCTGCACGTTGTGCCAATCGTTCGCGCCGAATCACGTCTGCGTCGTTTCGCCGGAACGTGTCGGTTTGTGCGGCGCGTACTCCTGGCTCGATTGCAAGGCGAGTTTCCAGATCAATCCAACCGGTCCCAATCAACCGATTCCGAAAGGTCCCGTGATCGATCCGGTCAAGGGGTACTGGAAAGGTCCCGTGGATTTCGTCTACCAGAATTCGCATCAACAAGTCGAAAACGTTTCGATGTACTCGATTATGGAAAATCCGATGACCGCGTGCGGTTGTTTCGAGTGCATCGTGATGGTGATTCCGGAAGCGAACGGCGTGATGGTGTTGTCGCGCGAAGATACTTCGGTGTCGCCCGCCGGGATGACGTTCAGCACGCTCGCGGGTATGGCGGGCGGCGGCTTGCAAACGCCGGGCATTATGGGCGTCGGCAAGTACTATCTCACGTCGAAAAAATTCCTCTTCTCGGACGGCGGGTTCAAGCGCATCGTTTGGATGTCGTCCGTCTTGAAGCAGACGATGCCGGAGGAATTGAAAGCGGCGGCTGCGTTCGCTGGCGCGCCGGAACTGCTCGATCAGATCGCGGACGAAACGATTTGCACCGAAGTGCCGGATCTCGTCGCGTATCTGGAATCGAAAGCGCATCCGGCGCTGACGATGGATCCGATGATGTAACGCGCGACCGCAGACAGCCGACCGCCGACTGTTGTTATCCGCGCGCGGTCGGCGGTCTGCCGTCGGCGGTCATTTGCAGACGAGGTTCACTATGCCCAAACTAGTCCGCGACCTGATGAAGATCGGCGTGCCGACGTGCGAAGCGGATGCGCGCTTGAACCAGGTCGCCGAAATTATGGCGCGCGATAACGCCGACGCGGTGATCGTGATGGACGAGTACGGCGCGTGCGGCGTCGTCTCGCAAAGCGATTTGGTCAAAGCGTTTCCGCGCAACTGGGAACTGCTCACCGCGAAAGAAGTAATGTCCGAGCGCGTCGTCAGCATTTCGCCGGACACCGCCGCGATTGCCGCCGCGCATTTGATGATGGACGAGCGCGTGCACCAACTGTTCATTATGCACGAGCATCCCGGTCCGTCGCGTCCCAGCGCGTCGATCACGATGCGCGCGATCGTCCGCGAAATGGCGGGCTTGCCGCCGGAGCGACCGGCGATGCCGGACAAGTCCGTCGCGAAGAAGAAATGACCAGGAGACGAGGTGACAAGGAGAAAATTTTTGTAACTGCTCAGCCCATTGTCATGCTGAGCGAAGCGAAGCATCTCGCTAATCGCGAATTGCGAGATTCTTCGTCGCAAAAACCGCTCCTCAGAATGACAGCCTGAGCAGTTACAAATTTTTCCTTGTCACCCTGTCACCTTGTCTCCGGGTCTTGGAAATGTAAGATGACTCAATCACCCGAAAAACATTTCAGCCAACGCACGACCAACTTTTTGCTTGGTGCATCCATCGTCATCCTCCTCGCCGCGCTGTTGATTCGCTATCTGACGCCCGCGCCGCAAGAAGGCGTGCTCGCGCTGATGGGCGTCGGCGTGTTTTTGTTTTTGCTCGTCGCGTTCGATCAACCAAGTGAGTCAACTAGGGATTAGTGACTAGTCAACTAGTCTGACTAATCACCAATTGACTAATTGACCAATTGACTAAACTACGGAGGGAGTAATGCCAGTCACAGTTGAAGTTCCAAAAGAAAAGTACGGCGGCAAAGTACGCGAAGTGGTTATTGGCGCAACCAAAGATCAAGGCGGCACGCGTTCCAAAGCCATCACCATTGGCGGCGAAGCGGCATTGCCGTTTATGCACTTTGAAGGCGCGATTCCGCATCCGCCCGCCATCGCGATCGAAGTGCAAGATCGCAAACCCAGCGATTGGTCGCCGGTCGTGCTGGACGCGTGGAAAGAGGTCGCGGACGATCCGGTCAAGTGGGCTAAAGCCGCCGAAGCCGCCGGCGCGGATTTGATCTTGCTCAAACTCAACACCACGCTCGCCGACGGATCGCCCAACACGCCCGCGAACGCGAAAAAAGTCGTGCGCGATGTGTTGAACGCGACCGGCTTGCCGTTGATGGTCTTTGGGCCCGGGCAAGCCGAACTCGACAACGAGTTGCTCGTCCCGGTCGCCGAAGAAGCCAAAGGCGAGAAAATCGTGCTCGGCGTCGCCGAAGACAAGAACTATCGCACGATTGTCGCCGCGGCGATGGCGAACGATCACGTCGTCAACTCGCGCACGCCGATGGACGTGAATCTGGCGAAGCAACTCGTGATCTTGATTCACGATATGGGCTTGCCGCTCGAACGCGTCTTGATGGACCCCACAACCGGCGCGCTCGGCTACGGCATCGAGTACGGCTACTCGGTGATGGAACGCCTGCGCCTCGCCGCGCTGCAAGGCGACGGAATGACGCAACAACCGATGGTCGTCACGCCCGGCGAAGAAGCGTGGCGCGTCAAAGAATCCAAGGTTGGTACGGATGTCCCCGCGATGTGGGGCGATTGGAAAGAGCGCGCGATTCATTGGGAGACGCTCACCGCCGCGTCACTCGTCGAGACCGGCGCGGACATTCTGGTCTTGCGCCACCCGGAAGCGGTCAAGCGCGTAAAAGAAATGATCGCGCAACTAATGAGCCAGACTCGATGAGCCAATTGTCCAATGTGCCAATGAGCCAATTAAACGCCCAGCCGAAATTTGGTTCATTGGCAATTGGTTCATTGGTAAATTAGGAATTGATATGGCAACACCGAACGAATACGAACGTATGGCAGAAACGATTCAGACGATCAGCCACTATGCCGAAATTTACCACAACGGCAAAGTGGATCTCGTCTCGTACGACGGCGAGACCGTCATCGTGCACCTTGGCGGCGCGTGCGAAGGGTGTCCCCTGATGCCCTGGACACTGCACCGCGTCATCGAAAGCACGGTGCGCGATCTTTTTCCGAAAGTGAAAGAAGTGAAAGCCGTGTAAGGACAGTATTCAGTATTCGGTATTCAGTGTTCAGTCAACTGAATACTGAACACTGAACACTGAACACTGATTACCGACCCAGGAGGGAAAATGGACGCGAAAACTAGTTGGGAAACGTTCTTCAAAATGATGATTATGGAAGAGCACGGCGCAAAAAAGAAATACGAAATGGCGATGAACCTCGCCGCCGACAATCCCCAACTCCAAAAAGTCTTCGAGCGTTTTATGCAGGAAGAAGCAGTGCACGCGCAACTGCTCGAAGCGGAACTGATGAAACTAGAGAAAAAAGGCATCTAGTCAATTGGTGACTAGTAATTAGTGATTGGTCAACTAGTTGACTAGTTACTAATTGACCAATCACTAATTGACTAGGCGACTGACCCAGGAGGAAACAATGGCACTCACCGGACTACAGATTTATAAATTGCTCCCACAAACCAATTGCAAGGAATGCGGTTTCCCCACCTGCCTCGCGTTCGCGATGAAACTCGCCGCGAAGCAAGCGGAACTCAAGGCGTGCCCGTACGTCAGCGAAGCATCCAAGTCGCAACTGGAAGCCGCGTCGCAGCCGCCGATCCGACTGATTACGCTTTCGACCGATGGACGCAAAGCCGTCGCCGGAAACGAAATCGTCTTGTTCCGCCACGAAAAAACTTTCTTCAATCCCGCGCCGATTTTTGTGCGCGTCAAGGACACGGACGCCGACCTCGCCGCCAAAGCGAAAGAGATGAACGCGTTCGCGGTGGATTACGTCGGCATCAAGTTGCAACTCAGCGGCGTTGCGATTGAAAACGCCTCCGGCGACGCGAACAAATTCGCGGCGGCGGTTGACGCAGTGCGCGGCGCGAGCGATTTCCCGCTGATCTTGATCGCCAAAGACCCCGCCGCCTTTGAAGCCGCGATGGCGAAAGCGAAAGGCGCGGTGCCGCTCTTTTACGCCGCCGACGCGTCGAACGTTGCTGCGCTGGCAGCCGTCGCGAAAAAATTCAACGCGCCGCTCGCGGTCAAAGGCGACGGACTCGACGCGACCGCCGCGCTCGCCGAACAAGCCAAAGCCGCCGGAATCGAAGACATTGTGATCGATCCGGGCGCGCGTGATTTCCTCGGCACGCTGACACTCGCGACCCAGATTCGCCGACTCGCGGTCAAAAAGAATTTCCGCGCGCTCGGTTATCCGGTCATCACGTTCCCCGGCGAAGGCGTTTCGTCGGCAGACGAAGAGCTGGTGCTCGCCGCGCAACACATCGGCAAGTACGCCGGCTTCGTCGTGCTGGATCATTTCACTCCGGCGAGCGCGTACGCGTTGCTCGTCTTGCGCCAGAATATTTACACCGATCCGCAAAAACCGATCCAGGTTCAGCCGGGTCTGTACGAAATCAACGCGCCCAAACCCGAATCGCCGGTGCTCGTCACGACGAACTTTTCGATCACGTACTTCTCGATCTCGAACGAAGTCGAAGGCGCGGGCTTGCCGGCGTGGCTGATGGTTGCCGACGCGGAAGGGATGAGTGTGTTGACCGCGTGGGCGGCGGGCAAATTCGACGCCGACCGGATCGCCAAAGCGGTCAAGACGACGAACGTCGAATCGAAGATCAGCCGCAAACGCTTGGTGCTCCCCGGTCACGTCGCGGTGCTGATGGGCGAAGTGGAAGAAGCGCTGCCGGGTTGGCAGATTGACGTGGGTCCTCGCGAAGCGGTGGATGTGCCGGCGTATATGAAGTTAAAACCGTAACCAAGTGTCCAGTATTCAGTATTTAGTATTCAGTGGTCGAGCAAGTCAGACCACTGAATACTGTTCACTGAATACTGAATACTGAGGTTTACTATCGCTACCCAGAAAGTTCACTTCAAGCCAGCCGATATAACGGTCGAGATTCCGCACGGCGCGCTGATTTCGGACGCGGCGCAACTCGCCGGAATTGACATCAACGTTCCGTGCGGCGGGCAAGGTCGTTGTGGACGTTGCGCGGTCATCGTCGAAAGCGGGAACGCGCGGCGGCGCTCGACGATGCGACTGAGCGCGGACGATCTCAAAGGCGGTTACGCGCTCTCCTGCCAAACTGTCGTCGAAGGCGATCTCGAAATTTTCGTGCCGCCGCAAGAAGAGATCACGCGGCACCTCACCACCGAAAAGACCGCCGCCAAAGTCAGCGTCCCGTTCGAGTACGATTGGCGCGTTCATCAAACCGTTGCCAAATATTTCGTCGAGATCGAACCGCCGACGCTGGCGGACAACACCGACGATCTCGCGCGGCTCGAACGCGAACTGGCGCGCGCGTACGATTTGCGCGATCTCGATGCGCCGCTCGCGATTTTGCGGACGCTCGCGCGCACGCTGCGCGATGCGGAATGGCGCGTGACGGTTGTGATCGATCGCGGCGGCGCGCGTCCGCGCATCGTGGATATTTTGCCCGGCGATCAAACGCTGTCGCTCTACGGCGCGGCGGTGGACATCGGCACGACGACGGTCACGGTGTACCTGGTCGATCTGTTCACGGGCGAAGTCGTCGAAACGGCGGCGGATTACAACGGGCAGATCAAGCGCGGCGAGGATGTGATCTCGCGCATCGTCTTCGCGTCCAAAGGCAACGGCTTGGTTGAGTTGCAATCGCTCGTCGCGCAAACGATCAACAAACTCGTTGAGCGCGCGACGCTGCGCCGCAAGTGTAAGCCGCACGAAATTTACAAGATGACGCTCGTCGGCAACAGCACGATGATGCACATCTTGCTGGGTCTGCCGCCGGAGCAAATTCGGCTCACGCCGTACATCACGACGCTCAACCATCCGCCGACCGTGCTGGCGACGGAATTGAACTTGAACATTCATCCCGAAGCGCCCGTGGATTGCTTGCCCGGCGTCGCGAGTTATATGGGCGCGGATATTACGGCGGGCGTGCTTTCGTCCGGCACGCACGACACGGACAAGGTGACGCTCTTTCTCGACATCGGCACGAACGGCGAAATGGTGCTGGGGACGCGCGAGTGGCTGGTGAGTTGCGCGTGCAGCGCGGGTCCGGCGTTCGAAGGCGCGGGCGTGTTTCACGGGATGCGCGCGACGACCGGCGCGATCGAAGAAGTGTACATCAACACGCAAACGTACGAGCCGACGTATCGCGTGATCGGCGGCGGCAAAGCGTGCGGGCTGTGCGGTTCCGGGCTGATCAGTTTGATCGCGGAAATGTTTATCACTGGCGTCACCGACAAAGCCGGAAATATCAATCTCACGTTGCCGACGCCGCGCGTGCGAACCGGCGAACACGGCGCCGAGTACGTGATCGCGTGGGCGGCGGAAAGCGATACCGGCGCGGATATTGTGATCACCAAGCCGGATGTGGACAATTTGCTGCGCGCCAAAGCCGCGATTTACGCGGGGTACGTAATGCTCGCGCACAGTGTTGGGATGACGCTGAAAGATGTCGAGCAGATGTTGATCGGTGGTTCGTTCGGGCAGTACCTTAACATCGAAAAGGCAATCGAGATTGGCTTGCTGCCGGATTTGCCCTGGGAGCGTTTTCATTTCTTGGGGAACACCGCGGCGCGCGGCGCGTATATGGCGCTCTTGCGCCGCGACGCGCGCGACGACATCGCCGCGATTGCGAAGAAGATGACGTACTTGGAACTTGCGGCGGACAACGCGTTCAACGATCAATTTATGGCGGCGCTGTTTTTGCCGCACACAGACCTGACGCAGTTTGAGAGTGTGAGGAAGGTGTTGCAAGCCGCCGAATAAATTCGGCGGCTCAGCAGCCCAAATCGGCTCAAGCCGATTGGAAATGTGGCTAGCCCGATTCATCGGGCTTGCGCCTGATGAGCCGTGCGATTGATCGCACGGCGTTGATGGCGGCGGACAACGCGTTCACGGAACAATTTATGGCGGCGCTGTTTCTGCCGCATACGGATATGGCGCAGTTTGAGAGTGTGAGGAAGGTGTTGGAAGGGCAGGACGCGGAGGCATAGAATTCTCAAACGGTGGAGGTCACTGAGATGGACAAACAGTTGGAGGAGTACCGTAATCTTCTCGTTGCTGCTGAACAAAAAGCCCAGGAGGATTTTGACAAGACCGTGCTTTCGCTTTCGGGTGGCGCGCTCGGTATATCATTTGCTTTCGTGAAAGACATTGTCGGCAACAAACCAATAGCAAATTCCGAGTTTTTGCTATTCTCGTGGATTGCCTGGGGGTTGAGCGTTACATCTGTCCTGATTTCATTTTATTTCAGCCAACAAGCTCTCAGGCAAGCGATAGGACAAGTCGATAGGGGTGAAATCTACAAACAATCACCAGGTGGTTTGTTCAGTCGCTTAACGGCCATGCTTAATGCAGTGGGAGGGCTGCTGTTCTTGTGTGGGGTAGTCCTCATGGTAATATTCGTTAGCAACAATTTGAGGTGAACCATGGAAAAGAAATTGTGGTTCTTAGCCCAAGAATCTCCTAAGGGAAAACCTTTGGAAGAAGGTTACATCCCACCGCCGCCAAAGCCCAAGCCATTGGAAAGAGGATACGTTCCACCTCCACCACCGAAGCCCGCTGCAGCTCCGAAACCGAAACCGGTTTCACCGAGACCAAAGAAATAAACTGGTTGGGGGATTAGGGTGATTAGAATTCGCGATAGCAAAAACACCCCCCATGGTTAGGGGGAACAGTCTAGCCCGTTGAGGCATCCACCAATACTGGCAGTATTCGGCTGCGTTTGAGCGCATTGTATCTTTTTGAAAACATCTGTCAACGACGCGACGCGGTGCGCTAATGACGCAATACCACTTTCTTGATGATTCGGGTGATCCGGGGTTAAGCGGCGCGGTGACTTCATCAAGTCATCTCGCGGTGGCTATCGTGCAGTTGACCGACACTGCGTCTTTGCGTGAGTTGGCGGATGTTCGGCGGACGTTCCATTTTCCACCAACATTCGAGTTCAAGTACCACAAAACGAAACATCGCCATCGTGTTGCTTTCTTTGAAGCGATCAAGCCCATTCCGTTCCGCGCCCGGGCTGTTGTCGTGGACAAGTCTAACTTGCCGCAAGAATTCATTGGCTTGAAAGGTCAAGCCCTAACAGTTGAATTTATCGCGCGCTTGGTGCTGCGCGCATCGCCGTTGGACATTGCAAATGACATTTTGATCGTTGATGGGAACACGCCTAAATTCATCCGCCAATTGCGGATCAGATTATCGCAAGAATGTCGCAAGACCGATCGTGTTCACCCGTTCAATAAAATCATCAGCCGTGACTCCGGCCGCGAGGATGGACTTCAAGTAGCCGATATGATTGCTGGAGCGGTGCGACAATACGTAATGGGAGTTGAGCGCGAGTACTATCAGGCATTCGCTAGCAAGGTTGTAGATTTGTGGCGCATCCCAGAACGCGGGAAATAAAACACCCCCGACTATCCTCGTGAGAGGAAGGCAGCCACTGGTGGCTACCTTGTCGCCGGGGGCGGGTAAACCAGACGAACTGGTTTATTGTGGCTATATTATACGACTGAATAATATAAATGTCAACCCAAATTTCAACCAACACATTTTCGGTTATCCTCCTCATCGGCCGCCCGGCGGCAGGCAAAAGCGAGATCATTGACTATCTCAAGAAAATGCCCGATGGCGCGCGCTGTGCCAAATTGCATATCGCGCCGTTCGTCGAGATTGACGATTTCAAATGGGTCTGGCAAATCTTTGAGGACGATTTGGTGTGGACGCGCTTGGGGCGCGAACGTCTGCTGACCGATTCAAGACTGTATTTCAAAGACCCGTTCACCTGGAATTTTCTGATCGGCAAGATTGATCTCGAATTTGAAAAATGCTTGGCGCGCGATCCCGATTTTCTCTGCGCGCATACGATCGTGATCGAGTTTGCGCGTGGCGGTGAAAACGGCTTTGCCGAAGCGTTCGCGTATTTGTCGGACGAAATCTTAGAGCGCGCCGCCATCGTCTACGTCAGCGTGCCGTACGCAGAATCGTTCCGGCGCAACCGGCGGCGCGCGCGTGCGGGGCAAGAAGATTCGATCCTGTTCCATTCTTTGCCGGACGAGAAAATGGAGCAGTATTATAAAACGAACGACTGGGAAAAATTGTCGCGCGGGCAGAATCAGGGTATAATCGAAATCAAAGGACACCGCGTTCCGTTCGCCGTGTTCCAGAACGAGCCGGAGCAAACCGACGATCCGGCGAAACTGGGTCCGGCGTTGGAAGAGGTGTTCGGAAAATTGTGGGAAACAAGTAAACAAGTAGATAGGTAAACAAGTAGACCTGTCTACCTGTCTACGCTAGGAGTCATCTTGCAAGATTTAGCACGCGACTTTCTCGCCCAAAAGCGCATCGCCATTGTCGGCGTGACGCGCGATGAAAAGGGCTGGGGACGCACGTTGTACGACGAGTTCAAAAAGCGCGGGTACGATACGTACGCGATCAATCCCGCGCGCGCTCTGCCCAAGATTCAATGCTACGGTAGTCTGCGCGAATTACCAATGAAACCGGACGGCGTTTTGCTGGCTGTTCCGCCGAACGTGACGGATCAAGTCGTGCGCGAGATTGCCGAGCTGGGTATTCCGCGCGTGTGGATGCATCGCAGCGGCGGCGCGGGCGCGGTCTCGGAAGCCGCGATCCAATTTTGCCGCGAGAAAAATATCGCGGTCGTCTACGGCGTTTGTCCGTTTATGTATTTGCAACCGCAAGGATTCGGACACAAGTTGCACTATACATTCGCCAAGTGGTTTGGCGCGCTGCCTCAAGGCGCGTGAGCGAGACAAGGAGACCAGGGGACACGGAGACACGGAGAATTTTCTCCTTGCCTCCCCGTCTCCTTGTCACCGTGTCTAAAGATATCTCCAAAGGAGGAGCCCAATGTACATTATCGGTGAGAACATTCACATCATCGCACCCAAAGTGAAAGACGCGCTCGCCGCGCGTGACGGCGCGTTCTTCGTTGACCTCGCGCGCAAGCAAATGCAAGACGGCGCGCAGGCGCTCGACCTGAACATCGGACCGCAAAAGAAAGCGGGTCCCGAAGTGATGAACTGGCTGGTGGACGTGATCCACGAAGCGGTCGGCGCCAACGTCACGATCTCGCTCGACACGACGAACCTGGAAGCGATCAAAGCCGGGTTGAAAAAAGTTCCGCGCGGCAAAGCGATCATCAACTCTTTTTCGGCGGAAGCCGAACGCTTGGAAACCGTGCCGCCGATCGCGTTCGAGTACGGCGCGAAACTCGTCGGCTTGACGATGGCGAAGGAAGGCATCCCGGTCAGCGCCGAAGCGCGCGTTTCACTCGCGCTCGAAAAACTCGCGCCGCGCTGCGAAGAAGTCGGTATGCCGCTCGATCACCTCATCGTTGACCCGCTGGTGCTGACGGTGAGCGGCTGCCAAGAGTACGTGCCGCAATGCGTCGAAGCGGTGCGCATCCTGAAGCAATCGGGAATGCCGTTGCTGACCAACGCCGGGTTGTCGAACGTCTCCAACGCCGTTCCGCCCGAAATGCGTCCGCTGATCAATCGCACCTATATGGTGATGTTGATGGCGGTCGGGTTGGACTATGTGATCGCCGATCCGCTCGACAAGAAACTGAAGGAGTTTATCCGCATCGTTGAAGAGCGTGACGAGTCCACGCCCGTCAACAAGCTCGTCTTGACTCTCCACGACCGCACCGCCGCTGGCGAAGAAGTGACGCCGGATGACGTAGACCTGAAAGACTCGGACCAAGTCGCGATCTGGAAGACGATCCAGATCCTGATGAACAAAGTGATCTACGCGCCGTCGTATCTCAACGTCTGATCAGTAGTCAGTCTCCAGCCGTCAGTAGTCAGATCGTCGAATTTTTCTGACGACTGACTACTGACCTCTGACTACTGAACCATCTCAAAGGAGAGTGATTGCAATGGCAGAACAACTGACCAAAGAAGAACTGCTGGCAAAAGCCAAAAAGCCAGCGGAAGACGCGTTACGTCTGCATCCGTTCTATCGCGGCAAGATCGAAACCGCACCCAAATGCCGCATCCGCGATTTCAACGATTTTGCGATCTGGTATTCCCCCGGCGTCGCCGCCCCATGCAAGGCGATCCAAGCCGATCCGGAATTGGTCTATCAACACACCAACAAGTGGAACACCGTCGTCGTCGTCAGCGACGGCACGCGCGTGCTGGGTCTGGGCGACATCGGACCCAAAGCCGGTCTGCCGGTGATGGAAGGCAAATCGCTGCTCTACAAGTACCTGGGTGGCGTGGACGGCTTTGCCTTGACGCTCGACACCAAAGACCCCAACGAGATTATCCGCACCGTCCAGTTGATCCAGCCCGCCGTCGGCGGCGTCAACCTGGAAGACATTTCGCAACCCAAGTGCTTTTACGTCCTCGACACGCTGCGCGCGACGTGCGAAATTCCGATCTGGCACGACGATCAGCAAGGCACCGCGATGGTCACGCTCGCCGGATTGATCAACGCGCTGAAAATCGTCCGCAAGAAAATGAAAGACGTCTCCATCGCCTTCATCGGTTCCGGCGCGGCGAATATCGCATGCAGTCGGATGATCTTTGCGGCGGGCGTACAGCCGGAGAACTGCCGCTTCGTGGACACCAAAGGCATCTTGCACAAAGGGCGCGCCGACATCGAGCAACGCAAAGCCGAGTTCGTGGACAAGTGGAAATTGTGCAACATCACGAACAAGGAAAATCGCCAAGGCAGTATGGCGGAGGCGATCAAAGGCGCGGACGTGGTGATCGCGATGTCGCAACCGGGTCCCGGCACGATCCAGAAAGAATGGATCGCGACGATGGCAAAAGACGCGGTCTGTTTCTGTTGCGCCAACCCGATTCCCGAGATCTGGCCCTGGGAAGCGCAAGAAGCCGGCGCGGTCGTCTTTGCGACCGGGCGTTCCGATTTCCCGAACCAAGTCAACAACTCGCTCGGTTTTCCCGGTATCTTTCGTGGCACGCTCGATGTGCGCGCCAAGACGATCACGGACGAAATGTGCATCGCCGCGGCGGAAGCATTGGCAAAGATGGCGGAAGACAAGGGCTTGCGCCCCGATTACATCATCCCGACGATGGATGAATGGGAAGTCTTTCCGCGCGAAGCGGTCGCCGTCGCGATGAAAGCGCAAGAGCAAGGGATCGCACGCATCAAGATCTCTGCCGAAGAGGAATTCAAGCAAGCGTCTGCGATCATCAAGCGTTCGCGCGAGTTGACGCAAATGATGATGCGCGAAGGATTCATCGGAAAAGCCGATTAGGGGAATAGTGATTAGGCAACTAGTGAATAGTCAATTAGTACCAATCACTAATCACTAATCACCAATGACCCAGGAGAACAAACAATGCTAGACTTGATTATCATCGGCGGTGGACCGGCGGGCTTGACGGCGGCGGTCTACGCGCTCAATAAACGTTTGAACGTCCTGCTGATCAGCGAAGACCTCGGCGGCAAAACCGCCTACGGACTCGACGTGAAGGGCTATGAGGGGCACGAGGTCATTCGCGGCGGTGAGATGATCGAAAAATTCAAACGCCAACTGGAATACCTGAACTTTGCGCGCGAAATCGATCGCGTTAACCACGTCGTGCTGGAAGGCGGCAACTTTGCCGTGTTCACGCAAAGCAGCAAAAAGTTCGACGCGCGCGCAGTGATTCTGGCGACCGGCGCGCTTCCGAAACGGTTGAATGTTCCCGGCGAAAAGCAACTGATCGGCAAGGGCTTGTCGTACTCGGCGATCAGTCACGCGCAACTCTTCATCGAACGCGAACCGGCGATTGTCGGCAGCAATCTGCGCGCGCTGCACGCGGCGGCGGAAATGGCGAACATCGCCAAGCAAGTGCATCTCGTCTTGCCGGAAAAGGGCGAGATTGATTCCGCGTTCGGCAAAAAACTGCGCGCCAATCCCAAAGTCAAAGTGTACGAAGCGCCGTTGAAAGAAGTGCGCGGTACCGATTTCGTCGAAAGCATCGTCGTCGGCGATCAGACGATCAAGGTAGACGGCTTGTTCATCGAAGTCGGGTTGACGCCCGGCTCCAAGTGCGTTGCCGATCTAAACGTCACGGATGTTTACGGACGCATCGCCGTCAACCATCGTTGCCAAACGTCGCACCCCGGCTTGTTCGCGGCGGGTGATGTGACGGATGTGTTCATCGAGCAAGTTCTCGTCGCGATCGGCGAAGGCGCCAAAGCCGCGCTGAGCGCGTACGAGTATCTGTTGAATCAAGGATGAAGGCAGAAGGATGAAGGATGAATTCTTTGGCATCCCTCGGGGTTTTTCATCCTTCATCCTTCATCCCTCATCCTTTAAAGGAGGAATATGACCGCACAACTCATTGATGGGAAAGCTGTTGCCGCGTCGGTGCAGCAAAAAGTCAAAGAAGAAGCCGCGCTGTTGAAAGCCAAGTACAACGTCGTGCCTGGCTTGGCGACGGTCTTGGTGGGCGATAATCCCGCCTCGAAGGCGTATGTCGGTTCGAAACAAAAAATGACGCAGGAACTGGGAATGTATTCGGTCGGCGCGCATCTGCCTGCCGACATTTCGCAAGATGAATTATTGAAAGTGATTCGCGGCTACGGCGCGGATCCGCAAGTCCACGGCATCCTCATTCAATTGCCTTTGCCCGCGCATCTCGATCAAGAAACCGTCCTCAGCGCGGTGCCGTTGGAAAAAGACGTGGACGGCTTTCATCCGATCAACGTCGGACGCTTGGCGATGAAAAACCGCGAGCCGTTGTTCGTGCCCTGCACGCCGTCGGGTTGCATCGTCTTGATTGATTCGGTCGGGACGAAGATCGAAGGCGCGCGCGCGGTGATCTTGGGTCGTTCGAACATCGTCGGCTTGCCTGCCGCGTTCTTGCTGTTGCATCGCAACGCGACGATCACGATTTGCCACTCGCGCACGCAGAACTTGCCCGATGTCGTGCGCCAAGCCGATATTCTCGTCGCGGCAATCGGCAAAGCGCATTTCGTCAAGGCCGATTGGATCAAACCCGGCGCAACGGTGATTGACGTCGGTATCAACGCGATCCCGGACGCGACGAAGAAGAGCGGACAGCGCCTCGTCGGCGACGTAGACTTTGAAAATGTGAAAGAGGTCGCGGGCGCGATCACGCCGGTCCCCGGCGGCGTCGGCCCGATGACGATCGCGATGCTGATGCAAAATACCTGCACCTCGGCAAAGCGCGCGGTGGGGCTGAGCAAGTAAAGCGTGAAACGTGATGCGTGAATTTTTGCTCACGCATCACGTTTTTCTTTTTTGCGTGGCGTGTTCTGTTTGACCTACACCCCTCTTTGTGGTATTATAGCGGCGCAGGGAGAAACAGATTTTCGATCTTGAGGAGAAGAAAATGCAACTACGTGGACAACTCATCGCGGAAACTCCGATTTTCCGGGGCAATGCGCGCAAGACCCTGTTTACCCGTGACGGCGACGGCACCCAACGCCTCGTCTCGCTCGCGGGCGAAATTGCCGGGACTGCGCAAGCCCTGATGGACGCGTTCATCGGACAATCGCGCGATGGCAGGAACATTGGGCTGGTCAACCAACTGTGGCAGCGTTTGTACGGCGAACCGCTGCCCGCCGGTCTCATCACGCGCGTCGAATGTCAATTGCAAAAGGAATCCTATCCGCGCGATCACTTTTTCGATTTGCGGATGGGGCTCCGCCTCGACGAAGATCGCTGGGCGGCGGAAGCGAATGCCAACTACAAGATGGAGACGCTGTACCGCAACGCGATCTTTGATTTCGCGCTGACGGTCAACGACGCCGCGATGCAGAAAGAACAAACCGCCGCGCGGTTGTACGGCGTCCTCCAAGAATTGCGCGAGGGGCGGTTCTGGTTTGGCGCGGGCAAGAGCAAGGGCTTGGGTCGCGTGCGCCTGGAATTGCAAACTCCGCTGCCGCAACCCGCCGCGCCGCCGACGATTCAATCGAGCGCGAATCACTTGCGCCTCACGATCACGTTCAACGCGCGCAATCCCGTCCTGGTCGGCTGGAACTGGGGCAAGGTGGATCCCGAGACGCCCTCGTTCGCCGCGATCGAAGGGCGATTGCTCGTCGAAGCGATGCGCGATCTACCTGAGCCGATTCGCAACCGGCTGGCGATGGTGATCGGCGGACCGATCCTCAGCCCCCAGGATTGGAAACAGCGACTCGCCGAGTACTTGCCGCGCACCTGCGCGGTCTGGCTGCGCGAACGCTCCGCCGCCGAAGCCGAAACCTGGGTGCTGCGCGCGCCCGCGCTAGCCCGGCTAGCCAAAGGCAAATATCCGCTCTCGCAAAAAGTGATTGATCTGGCGCAACCGTTGTGCGATCGATCTTTCCCCGGCGAAGACGCGGCGCGCGCCGCGTTCGAACAGGCGCTGGGCGACAAAGCCAACCAGACCAAGCGCATCCTCGAAGTGATGGAGCGCCAGCGCGCGGCGAGTCACCAACTCAATTCGGCGGCTTGGGTCGAGATGGCGAACGCGCTGGGCTTGGAACCCGCGCTCGAAGCGCGTCTGGCTGCGGCACTGGACGACGAAGCCGCGCTGACCCAGGTTCTCGCCGGCGCGATCAAGCCGGTACTGCCGCGCCTCTATCTCCAGGTGGACCAACAAATCACCCTGATTCAAAGCGACGCCTGGGTGGACGCGGAGATCACGAATCGCGAGCAACACCTCAAGATCAAGACGCTCCTCCAGCAAGGCAAGATCAGCGAGCCGCAGTGGAATGATCGCAATCGCGCGCCCGAAGGCGTTCCGGCGGCGGCGTGGCGCACGTTTCTCGACGAACATCGCCGCGTGCGCTATCAGCACATCATGCACCCCGGCAATCTCCGCAAGAGCATCACGAACGACCGCAACTTTATCGCGTTCCTGCAAGCGCACCGCGAGCGCGCGCGCGTCGAACTGGCGCAGCCGCATCATGTGGATTTTCGCGCGGGCGGACCGTTCAACCGCGAGGTGTCGCGCAAATACGGCAAGCCCTACGACACGATATTTATGCGGATGCTGACGTGGTCGCCTTCGTCGCGGCAAGAAGGCGCGTGGGAAATTTTCGTTCCCGGCAGCACGCTCAAAGGCGCATTTCGCAAACGCGCGTCGCAAGTTCTGAAAACGCTGTGGGGCGAATCGCCCAAGACGACCAAGGTTCTGGAACATCTCTTCGGCGCGCAAGGTCACCGCGGCGCGGTCTTTTTCTCCGACGCGTATCTGGTTGACCCGCACAAACCGGAGCGCAACTGGTGTTCGATGGATGGCGTGCGAATGGATCCGCAGACCGCGCGCCCGGTTGAAACCGCGAAGCACGATTATCTTTTCCCGTACGGCGAGGAGCTCGTCTTCAAATTCCAGGTGGACATTCCGGATCTGCGCGAGAGCGACCTCGAAGCATTCTCCGTGCTCGCGCATCTGATCCAAGATTTCCAGCGCGGTGATATTCCGATCGGCGGCGAAAAGACGAGCGGCTTTGGCTGGGTCAAGGGACAGATCGGCGAAGTCAACTGGCTGACCGCGACGGCCGATGGGCTGACCAAAAAGTTGTTCGGCGATCAAACTCTGGCGCGCGAAGGAATGTGGCAGCGTCTGACGCTGACCGGCGACGCCGCCGCGAACGGCTTGCGCTGGCTCGCGCCATTAACCGGCGCGAAACCTGCCGCGACGCCGCCCAAGGCGCAGGCGGGTTACATCTCGCATCGCGCGTTTGGCGGTTACTCCGGCAAACTCATCGTGGACGCGGAGGTCTTGTCCCCGCTGCACATCGCGGAAAGCGGCGAGCCCTCGTTCAAAACCAAAACTGCCGACGGCGTGGTCAACGGTTGGGATTTCTTCGCGATGGCGCCCGCCGAAGCCGCGCTGCGCGCGGAGACAAAACTATACGCGCTCCCCAGTCGCAGCATCAAGGGCTTGCTGCGTCACATCTACACGATCGCCAGCGATGCCGCCGCGCCGAGTCCCGATCTGAGCCGACTGAATCCGGTGGACGCGCTGTTCGGCTGGGTCGGTCAAGGTCCCAATCAAGCGATTATGGGCCGCTTGACTTTTGATTTCGGGCTTTTCGACAAACCCGAACTGGCGTGGTTCAAGTCGCCGTACCCGTACACCGGGTGGACCTTCGCGGGCGACAAATGGCAGCACCAGTCGGGGCGCGCGGTGCCGATGCATCGCGTCGCAAACTGGCGTTTGTTCCTCCACGCGCCGCTTGCGCCGATCGTCAAACGCCTGGACGATTTTCTGCCGGACACCGCGCAAGCCAGTTACGTGCGCGCGATTTTGCCCGGCGCGCGCGCGCGCTTTGCCATTCGCTTTTGGAACTTGGAAGAGAAAGAGTTGCAGCGCCTGATCTGGTGCGTCGCGCTCGAGCCGCAACTCGCGCACAAACTGGGCAAGCATCGCCACATCGGGTTCGGCAGCGTCCGGCTCCACGTGCTGCCCGAAAGTTCGCTCACGCGTTTAGGCGAGCGCTACGCCGGCGCGGCCGAACAGCAATGGCAACAGCCCATCACGCTCGCCGATTGGCTCAAGCCGCAAGTGATCGCGCACTATTCCGAATTGCAGACCGCGCTGAATGTTAAATCGCTTTGATTGGTTGCGCCGCGCCCGCACCGGCGCCGAACTCTTGGCGACCCTCCAGTACCTTGAAACTGACTTGGCAGGGGAGCAAGGGGGCAAGGGAGCAGGGGAGCAGCAGGTTTTCTCCCCTGCTCCTCTGCTCTCCCGCTCCCCTGCTCCCCCGCTGGGTTCCCCTCCCTCCGCGCTCGCCGGACCCTGCCTGCGCTGCTGGGTCTATCCGCGCGCGGCGACCAAGCCCGACGCGCGCTATTGTCCTGCCTGCCAAGCCATCCTCGAAGGCGCGTGGCGCGTGCGGGAGCAGTCCGCGCGCGCGATCGTCGCCTGGGGCTTCGTCACGCAGTTGCCGCAGCAAATGCGCGGCGGCGTTGACTTGCGCGACACGCATCTGACCGCGTTGTACGTCCACGATGAGCAACATTTCTTGGCGATGCTGCGCTATCGCGAGTTGCAACCCTGGTTACAGGAACTCGCGCTCTATCACGGCGGCGATCTCAAGGGCTTGCTCCAGGTGGTTCCCACGACCGGCGGACGCGACTCGCACATGGGCGAACTGCTCTGCCGGATGGTTCACAACGAGGCGCGCTTTCCGACGGATCGGCTGCGGATTCGTTTCTTCGCTTCGCCGCATCAAGTCTACGATCCGCAACTGTACGATCGGATGGGCGTGCTCACTTTCGAGGTCGCGGAATTTCTGCGAATGTTGGATATGGCGGTCGTCTTCCGCACCTTGTTGCTGCCTGACGAGCAAAGAATTCTCCACGAACTTTTGATCAACGAAGACGCCAGTCAGGAACAATTTTACTGGGGACGGCTCCTGGGTTGCCTGACGCGCGAAGCCAAAGATATGTTGAACGCCTGGCGGATTCGGCAGTGGCAAAAACCGCAAGTTGATCTCCTCTACGAATTGGTCGAGTATGTGGGATTTTATCAGTCCTATTAATCTGATCCGGTATCTCATCGTCTGGCGGGTCAACGGCACGCTGGTTCAATTGCCGCGCTATTTGCCCACTGCGCTGTCGCAAACGCTTGGAACACTGATCGCGGAGCGCTTGCCCACGCAGCAAACGCGCGAGTGGCGCAAAACGCTCGCGGTGTGGGAAAACGCGACGCAGACGGAAGCGAAATCCGGCAAGAAAATAATTCCCGATGCGCCGTGGCCCATCCAGTCGGTGCTCTTCGCATACCCGAACAAGCGCGCGTTTGGGCAGGGCGAAGTCATTTTGTGGGAACTCAAACTCATCGGCGATAGCGCGGATCACGGCGTTTTCTTGGAACTCGTTCTGCCCGCGATGGAGCAAGCCGCCACGACGACCGACGCGCGCTGGTTCCATCACAACGGCTTGTGGGGACGCTTCGACATTCAGGCGGTGTACGCGAGTCGGGGCGCGCGTTGGGAACCGATCGTCCGCGACGGAAAACTGACCCTGGATTATCGCGTCAGTCCGAATCAGTGGGCGGATGGGTTGACCTTCGGTACAGATGTCGCGCGTCGCTTCCGCCGCTTGACTTGGCTTACCCCTTTCGATTTCAGATCGGATGAGACGTCCAATCATCAGAGATTCGGCGCGCCGGCATTGCGCGACATCGTGGACGCTTTGATGGAACGGATGACCGTGTTTCTGCCGGGCAAACACCACCTCGCGACTGAGGTGTGGGCGGCAATGCCGGAGGAAGAGCAAACCCAACTGTGGCGCGCGTTAGAACAAGCGCAACCCTTGTCGCGGCATCGCCAGTCGCTGGCATCGTCGCCGCGCGAATGGCCCGGGCGCTGGATCGGTACGCAAACCTTCGACGATGTACCGGCGGGACTCGTTCGCTATCTCGAGTTGGCTTCGATCCTTCACGTCGGCAAGCAAACGCATTTGGGATGCGGCACATTTCGACTCTTTTGATTTTGACCCATTTTTGACTTGCCCACAACCCAAATCAGACCCCTGATCGTTATGTTGGAGTAAACGCTGGCGCGGACGCGGCTGTCCGATCTGGCGGCGGTTCCGGAATGTGCGCGGACCCAACGCGCGCGCAAAAGCAAGTCCCGGAACGCCCGCTGATCGAAGCGGCGATTTGCAGTTGCGCTGCCAACGGGGTCGCGCGCTTTGGTACTGATTCAGTTTGGTCTGATCGGCAAGCCGGATGAGACTATTCGAAATGTAGATCGGAACAGATTCATTTGAAGGAGGATGCACTGATGAAATGGTATGAATGGGGTCCCGTCGCGTGGACCCGTGAATATCTCAACACACATCCGCGCGTGGAAAATTTTTTCCAGGTTACGACATTTCCGCTCGAAGCGGTGGCTAAGAAATTGCTGTTTGGTTGCCAAACGTGCGGGCAATGCCTGTTGCACGAAAACGGAATGACCTGCCCGATGCGTTGTCCCAAAACTCTGCGGAACGGTCCGTGCGGCGGCGTGCGCTTGAACGGTCACTGCGAAGTCTATCCCGAACGCTGGTGCGTGTGGTACAAAGCGTACCATCGTTCGCAAACGATGCCGCTGTTGCCCAAGTCGTGGCGCCAGGATATGTTTCACCACCATCCGGTTGTGGACTGGCGACTCGTCGGCACGGCGTCGTTGTTGAACGAACTGACCGGACGCGCGCACGGCATTTGGCCCAAGGAACCCGGCGCGGAAAAGAAAGCCGCGCCCGCGCCTGCTGCTAAGAAATAGGAGGAGCAATGGAGCCCCGAAGCAATCTACACAAAATCTGTTTGTCCGGCGCGTTCGTTGTGACCTCCGAACTGGGTCCGCCCAAGAGCGCCGAAGCCGCCGTCGTCCACAAAAAATCGGCGTACCTGAAAAGTGTTTCCGACGCGGCGAACATCACCGACAATCAAACCGCGATCGTGCGGATGAGCAGCATTGCCGCGGCGACGCTGTGCGTGCACGATGGGTTCGAGCCGGTGATCCAGGTAACGTGCCGCGATCGCAATCGTATCGCGATTCAAAGCGATCTGCTGGGCGCGTGGACATTGGGCATTCGCAATGTCTTGTGCCTCAGCGGCGATCATATGCGCGGCGGCAATCATCCGCAATCGAAACCGGTGTACGATGTGGATTCGATGAACCTGATCGCGATCACGCGCGGAATGGACGCCGGGAAATTCCAGAACGGCGAAGAGATCAAGCCCGCGCCGAATTTCTTCGTCGGCGCGGTCGAGAATCCGTTTGCGCCGCCGTACGAATTTCGTCCGTATCGCTTGAAGAAAAAAGCGGAAGCGGGAGCGCAGTTCATCCAAACCCAGATGATTTTCAATGTGCCGCGTTTTAAAGAATTTATGAAGCAGGTCGTTGATCTGGGTCTGCACGAAAAAATGTACATCCTCGCCGGAGTCGGCCCGATCAAAACGGCGGGCGCGGCGAAATATATGCGCGACCAGGTCGCCGGGATGGATGTGCCGGACGACATCGTCAAGCGGATGGAAGGCGCGGGCAAGGGCATCGAAGACAAAAAAGCCAAAACGGAAGCGACGCGCGAAGAAGGGATCAAGATTTGCGTCGAAATGATTCAACAGATGCGTGAAGTGCCCGGTATCGCAGGCGTGCACATCATGAGCATCGAGTGGGAAGAAGTGGTGCCGCAGATCGTTCAGCGCGCGGGCTTGATGCCGCGACCCAATCCAGCCGAAATCAAATTACCGGAACCGCAAGTCGCAGTTGCGGCGTAAAAATCGAACGTGCAGGGCGGAAATTCTTCCGCCCTGTTTTTGCTAGGGCTGACAACCCGCCTGTTTTTCGCAAGTCGTTCCAAGCCGAAAGGAGGAACCCGATGGCACAAAAATTAGGCATGTGCATTGGCAGTGTTAATGGTACTCCATGTACACACGGTAACGGAGGACCAGCGCCTGCCGTTATAATTGAGGATGGACGCTCGATGTGTGCAGACCATCGGCGTGGCTATCGCATGAGAAGGACTGTGGAAAAGCGGGATGCAAATAATATCGCAAAGAGAGGCAATGACCGTTCAATTGGGAAACGTTGTATAGGCAATATCAATGGCGATCCATGCACACATGAGAATGGGAAACCGGCTTGGGCAGTAGTTGAGATAGATGGACGTCCAATGTGTGCAGACCATCGGCGTGGCTATCGCATGAGAAAAACTGTGACGAGTCGGGACGCTGTTGGCGTCACAAAGAAAGATAATAATCGTTTGATTGGCAAACTTTGTATTGGCAATGTCAATGGCGAACCATGTACACATGACGATGGGAAACCAGCGTGGGCTGTTATTGAAATAGATGGACGCCCGATGTGTGCGGATCATCGACGTGGGTATAGAGCGAAACTCACTAACAGTGGTGCCGGATGGGACAGCGAAGTTCCCAAAGGCGCACGTGTACTATACGCAATCGTTACGAAGAGCGGGCGGCCTATGGCCAAGATTGGAAAGGCCATGAATTCCACATTGTCAACGCGTGCCAATGATGCTCGACTATCGGTAGGGGGGTTAGGGGTGTCAACGACTTTGACAGCCAGTGTTGTAATCAAGAATCGTCCGGAGCGTGGTGCCGCAGGTCCGTTGTCTCTCAGTTATGAGCACGCGGTGCGTTTGGTCATTGCTACTGCACTTGATGGAAAACTCGGCGCTCACAAGACCGAATGGATCGAAGTTCCACAGAAAATTTTTTCAACGGTCAATTGGCAAGATTTGCTCGAACGAGCAGTGGCATGGGTTGACCGTTACCTCCTTCCGGTCGAAGGAGCAGGTTGCGATTTGTTGCGGCGTACAATTCACGCGGAGAAAGCAATACATTGAATATCTGATCGAAGGGAGGAAAAATTATGCGAGAGATTCAGGCGAATCAAATTACCGAAACGCTCGCGCGGCTCGCCGTCGAGGCGAATCATTATCTTGGCGATGACGTGGTCGCCGCGCTCAAGCACGCGCGCGAAATCGAAGAATCGCCGGCGGGACGTGACGTGCTCGATCAACTGCTCAAGAACGTCGAGATCGCGAAGCAAGGAACGTTTCCGCTGTGCCAGGACACCGGCGTCGCGGTCGTCGTCGTCGAACTGGGACAAGAAGTCCACGTCGTCGGCGGCGATTTGTTTCAAGCGATCCACGAGGGCGTGAAGCAAGGGTACACCGGCGGTTTTCTCCGCAAGTCAATGGTCGGTCAGCCCTTCTCCGAACGCAAGAACACCAAGGACAACACGCCCGCGATGATTCACACCGACATCGTTCCCGGCGACAAGATCAAATTGACGATTATGCCCAAAGGCGGCGGCTGTGAGAATATGAGCGCGCTCGCGATGTTGACGCCCTCCGCCGGACGTAAAGGCGTGATTGATTTCATCGTCAACACGATTGACAAAGCCGGATCGAATCCCTGCCCGCCGACGATTGTCGGCGTCGGCATCGGCGGCAGTTCCGATCAAGCGATGTGGCTCGCGAAGAAATCGCTCTTGCGCCCGCTCGGTGAATGGAATCCCGATTCCGAAACCGCCGCGCTCGAAAAAGAACTGCTTGAAAAAATCAACAACCTGGGAATCGGACCGATGGGCTTGGGTGGTCGCACGACCGCGCTTGCGGTCCACGTCTTGACGACGCCGTGCCACATTGCGAGTATGCCGGTCGGCGTGAACGTGCAGTGTCACTCGGCGCGATACAAAGAAGCCGTTTTATAGTTTCATAGTTTTATAGTTTTATAGTTTCGTAGTTTGATCGTTGAATAGCTTCCAAAATTCAACCACCCAACTATCCAACTATTCAACTATCTAACTACCCAACGATCCAACTACCCAACTACTGAACTATGAAAGAATACCACATCGCCGTCATTCCCGGCGACGGAATCGGAATGGAAGTGATGCCGGAGGGAATCAAAGCGTTGCAAGCCGCGCAAGCGCGCGTTGGCACGTTTCAATTACGCTTTGAAGAATTTCCCTGGGGCACGGAATTCTATCTGAAGACCGGACGAATGATGCCGGAAGACGGATTGAAAATTCTGGAAAAGTTCGATGCGATTTATCTTGGCGCGGTGGGAATGCCCGCGCTCGCGCCGGACAACATCACGCTCTGGGGTTTGCTTTTGCCGATTCGCAAAAGTTTCCAGCAGTACATCAACCTCCGCCCGATTCGGCTCTTGCCCGGCTTGGAAGGACCACTCAAGGGCAAAGGACCCGACGACATCAACTTTGTCTGTGTGCGCGAGAATTCGGAAGGCGAGTACGCCGGAGCGGGCGGGCGCGTCCATGTTGACACCGAACACGAAGTCGCGATTCAAACGAGCGTCTTTACGCGCCACGCGGTCGAACGCGTGATGCGTTTCAGTTTCGAAATGGCGCGCAAGAGCGCGAAAAAGAAACTAACGAGCGTCACAAAATCGAACGCGTGCCAGTACTCGATGGTGTTCTGGGACGAAGTGTTCGCGCAGTTGACGAAGCAATATCCCGACGTGCAAACCGACAAATGGCACATTGATTCGATGTGCGCGCGGTTCGTCACCAAACCGGAAGCACTCGATGTCGTCGTCGCGTCGAATCTCTTCGCCGACATCCTCACCGATCTCGGCGGCGCGATCCAGGGCTCGCTCGGCACGCCGCCGAGCGCGAATCTGAATCCGGAGCGCAAGTACCCTTCGATGTTCGAACCGGTGCACGGTTCCGCACCCGACATCTATGGCAAAAAGATTTCCAATCCGATTGCGACGGTGTGGGCAGGCGCGATGATGCTCGACTGGCTCGGCGAAGCGTCAGCCGCCAAGTTGGTGATGGACGGCTTGATCGCGTACACGCAAGCCGGCAAGCATCTCACGCCGGATCTGCGCGGCACCGCGAGTACCGTTGAAGCGGGTGACGCGATTGTTGAAAAATTAGTCAATTGGTGATTAGTGACTAGTCAACTAGTTGACCAATCACTAATCACTCATCACGAGGCGATTATGAAACTAACAACTCCACTCACCGATGCAAGTGTTGAAAAACTGCACGCCGGCGATACGGTCGAAATCACCGGCACGATTTACGTCGCGCGCGATGCCGCGCACAAGCAAATGGTTGACGCGCTGGATCGCGGCGAAAAATTGCCGGTCGATTTGACCGGGCAGATCGTCTACTATATGGGTCCCTCGCCGACGAAACCCGGTCAGGTGATCGGCTCTGCGGGTCCGACGACGAGCGGGCGGATGGACGCGTACGCGCCGCGCTTGATGGAAATCGGCTTGAAGGGAATGATCGGCAAGGGTTTGCGCGCCGCGCCAGTCAAAGACGCGATCAAGAAACACAAAGCGGTCTATTTTGCCGCGACCGGCGGCGCCGCCGCGCTGATCTCGCAGCGGATCAAAAAAGCGCAAGTGATGGCGTACGAGGATTTGGGCGCGGAGGCACTGCAAAAACTCGAGGTCGAGGATTTCCCCGTCATCGTCGTCAACGATATTTTCGGCGGCGACGCGTACGAAGATGGGAAGAAAAAGTACGCAAAGAAATGAGCCAATAAACCAATGAACCAATGAGCCAAAGGAGGCGAGCGATGAGGTTGCGTTCTTCGAAAGGCGAAAACATTCGCGAGAGAACGTTTCGCTTTGGCGTGCGTATCGTCAAGATGGTCAATCGCTTGCCGCGCACAACGGCTGGTTTCGCATTGGGCAACCAAGTAATTCGCTCTGGTACGGGGATTGGCGCGAATGTCGAAGAAGCCGACGCGGCGGAATCGAAAAATGATTTCATCCACAAGATGAAGATCGCGTTGAAAGAAGCGCAGGAAACGCGCTATTGGCTCCGCACAATTATCGAATCTGAATTGCTCGTGGACGAGGAAACAAAGGCACTGTTGAAAGAGAGTGATGAACTCGTGCGGATTATTCACACAATCATCGTAACTGCTCAGGCATAACCAAACTTGGACGACTTTTGTATTGTAAAGCATACTTTCATCAGGCATACTGTAGACAATGACACCGGCACAGTTACCGACAGACGAACAGGTGCGCGCGGCATACCAGCAGGGCGAAGCAACCCTCCTTGGCTTGGTCAACGGATTGGTTGCCGTCATTCGCGCGTTGGAGACACGGGTTCAAGCCTTGGAAGATCAACTCGCCAAGAATAGCCAGAACAGTAGCAAGCCACCCTCTAGCGATGGGTTCAAGAAACCCCAGCCCCACAGTTTGCGAACATCGAGCGGTAAGCCCAGCGGCGGACAACCAGGGCATCCTGGGCAAACACTCCACCAGGTCGCCCAGCCCAAGCACACCCGGGTGCATCTCGTGACGACCTGCCATCGTTGCCACACCTCCCTGAAAGAGGCACCCGTCCAAGACCGTGTCAAGCGCCAAGTCTTTGACCTGCCGCCGGTACAGATCGAAGTCACCGAACATCAAGCCGAGATCAAACAGTGTCCGCACTGCGGCGAGTTGACCCAAGCCGAGTTTCCACCCGAGGTGACCCAACCGGTGCAGTTCGGCACGATGCTCAAAGCGCAGATGGTTTATCTAAATCAGTATCACTTGATTCCACTTGCACGCACGGTTCAGATTCTCGAGGACCTGTATGGACAATCCGTAAGCGAAGGGACCCTGGTCGAAGCCAATGCCACCCTCGCCGAGCAGGTCGCGCCCGTGAATGAGCGGATCAAAGAATACCTGACGCACGATGCCGCCGTGGTGCATTTCGATGAAACGGGCGCCCGTGTGGGCGGCGCGTTGAATTGGTTTCACGCGGCCAGCACCGCTTTAGTGACGCTGTATGTCTGGCATGCCAAACGCGGCACGGACGCGATGAACGCCATCGGGATCTTGCCACATCTGAAGGGACGCGCCATTCATGACCACTGGCAGTCCTATTTCAAGTATCTGATCGACCATGGCTTGTGTAACGCCCATCACCTGCGCGAGTTGACGTTTATCGTGGAACGCTACCATCAACTCTGGGCCGTTGGGATGATCGAGTTGTTAATCGACATCAAGACGACGGTGGACCAAGTGCGCGCGGCACAAGACCACCTCGCTCCCGAACTCCTGACCGCCTTTGAGAAACGCTATGATGCATTGATTGAGCACGGGCTTGGAGAAAACCCGATGTCCCACGAGCGCGTCCCGAACCAGCGCGGACGGGTCAAGCAGAGCCCCCCCAAAAACTTGCTGGATCGGCTCAAAGAACACAAACGCGAAACGTTGGCCTTCATGTATGACTTTCGCGTGCCATTCGATAACAATCAAGCGGAACGAGACTTGCGGATGATGAAAGTCAAACAAAAGGTCTCCGGCTGTTTTCGCAGTGAAGACGGTGCCCACGTCTTCTGCCAAGTTCGCAGTTACATTTCCACCGCGCAGAAAAATGGCATGCGAGTCTTGGATGCGCTCAAGTCGGCGTTCCAAGGAACACCCTATGTGCCGCTAGTCTTGGCTACTCGACTGGCATCCACTGCCTGAGCAGTTACCAATCATCAAGAATACTCTCGACTAAAGCATTTTGGCTCATTGGTAAATTGGTAAATTGGCTCATTGATTTTGAAAGGGGGTGACGCTGTGTTCCGATTCAACCGTCAAACGTGATTATGAATCGTACGAACTAGGATGCGCGTGACGCATCCACTCGTTCGTCGCGCCGCAGTGCGCGCGTCATTCGCCAGCGTTGCCCCGATTCTTCTCGATTTGTAGTTTTCCCCCGGGCTCCGTTGTCGGATCGCCGCGCCACCAGCGGCAAACAATCTAACGACAACAGGAGTCCACAATGTCTTCACTGGCACGTTTCTTTTCTTCGCGCTGGGGACCGATCGCGACCGGCGTCGTGGTTGGCATCCTCGCGCCAATTCTCGTCAAACTTGGCAATCCCGGCAATATGGGCGTGTGCGTCGCGTGCTTTAGCCGCGACATTGCCGGCGCGCTCGGCTTGCAGCGCGTCGCGACGGTGCAGTACATCCGTCCGGAGATCATCGGCTTGGTGCTAGGCGCGCTCGTCGCCGCGTTCGCGTTCCGCGAATTCAAACCGCGCACCGGTTCCGCGCCGCTCGTGCGATTCGTGCTCGGTATGCTCGCGGTGATCGGCGCGCTCGTCTTCCTCGGCTGTCCGTGGCGCGCGTATCTGCGCCTTGCGGGCGGCGATTGGAACGCGATTGCTGGCATCGTCGGTTTGTTCGCCGGCGTTCTGCTCGGTATCGTCTTTCTGCGAATGGGATTTTCGCTCGGACGCAATCGCGCCGCGCCCGCCGCGCTTGGCTGGGTGATGCCCGCGCTGATGCTCGGCTTGCTCGCGTTGCTGGTTGCCGCGCCACTGTTCGGCGCGAAAGATGCGAACGGCAATCCGACCGGTCCGATTTTCTTTTCGACGACGGGTCCCGGCAGCCAGCACGCGCCGTTGTTGATTTCACTGGCGATTGGTTTGCTGATCGGTTTTCTCGCGCAACGCAGTCGCTTTTGCACCGTCGGCGGTTTGCGCGACATTGTACTCTTGCGCGACGCGCATCTGTTCAACGGCATCGTCGCGCTGATCGTCGCCGCGTTCGTGACGAATCTCTTGCTCGGTCAATTCAATCCTGGGTTCGAAAAACAACCAATCGCGCACACCGACGCGCTGTGGAATTTCGGCGGGATGGTTCTGGCTGGACTCGCGTTCACGCTCGCGGGCGGCTGTCCGGGACGACAACTGATCTTGTCCGGCGAGGGCGATGGCGACGCGGCGATTTTCGCGCTTGGGATGATCGTCGGCGCGGGATTCGCGCACAATTTTTCGCTGGCAAGTTCCGCGGCGGGTCCGAGCGCGTTTGGTCCGGCGGCGGTGATCGTCGGTTTGATCGTGTGCGTGGCAATCGGGCTTGCGTTCCGCGAATCAGGGAACAGTGAACAGTGAACAGCGAACAGTAGAACGCCGGTCGGCGGTCATCGGTCGGCGGTCGTTTAGGAGAATCCCAATGAGCGAAATCAAAACACTCGACGCACGCGGCTTGTCGTGTCCGCAACCTGCGCTGCAAACCGAACAACTTTTGAAGCAACTGACCGGCGGCACGGTAGAAGTGCTGCTCGATTCCGGCACGGCGCGCGATAACGTCACGCGCATCGCGAAGAAAGCCGGCTGGTTAGTTGAAATCGAAACGAAACCCGGCGAAGGATTTCGTTTGGTGTTGAGAAAATAGTTTTCATAGACCTGTGAGGTCTTCAAGACCTCACAGGTCTGGGGCTAGACAATGATTTATCTTGACAACGCGGCAACGTCGTTTCCAAAACCGGACACGGTAGTTCGCGCGATGTCGAATTTTCTGGAGCGCGCCGGGGGCAACCCCGGCCGCTCCGGACATCGCTTGTCGATCGAAGCCGGACGCATTGTCTACGACGCGCGCGAAGCCGTCGCGGAATTGTTCCGCGCGCGCGATCCGTTGCGCGTGATCTTCACGCTGAACGCGACGCACGCGCTCAATCTCGCGTTGCGCGGCGTCGTGCGTTCCGGCGACCGCGTCGTCACGACAAGTATGGAACACAACGCGGTGATGCGCCCACTGCGCGCGCTCGAACGCGCGGGCGTGCGTGTGATCGTCGCGCCATGCACGCGCGATGGTTCGCTTGACCTCGACGCGATGTATCGCGCGGTGGAACCCGGCACGCGGCTTGTCGTCGTCAATCACGCGAGCAACGTCGTCGGTACGATTTTGCCGATTGCGGAAATCGCGCGCCTCGCGCACGCGGCGGGCGCGCTGATTTTGGTGGACGCCGCGCAAACGGCGGGCGTTCTGCCGATTGACCTCGCGGCGATGGAAATTGATCTGCTTGCGTTCACCGGACACAAAGGTTTGTACGGACCGCCCGGCACCGGCGGACTCGTCTTCGGCGAAAATGTGGACGCGGCGATCATCGAACCGTTATGGCGCGGCGGCACCGGCAGCCGTTCGGAATCGGAGGAACAGCCGGACGATTTGCCGGACAAGTTTGAAAGCGGCACGCCAAACGGCGTCGGCATTGCGGGGTTGGGCGCGGGTGCGCGTTTTGTGCTTGAACGCGGCGTTGATGCGATTCGCGCGCACGAAGTTGAATTGACGCGGATGTTGATCGAAGGATTGCAGAACATTTCCGGCGTTGTCGTTCACGGCACGCGCGACGCGGAAAAATGTACGGCAGTTGTCTCGTTCACGGTTGAGGATCGGCAGGTTTCCGAAATCGGCTTGTGGCTGGATGAAGAATTTGGCGTGCTGTGTCGCGTCGGGTTGCACTGCGCGCCCGCCGCGCACCGGACGCTGGGCACGTTTCCGCGCGGCACCGTGCGATTCGCGCCGGGCATTTTCACGACGCAAGACGATATTCGCGTTGCGCTCGACGCGGTGAGGAGAATCGTGCGCGGATGAATCACGGCGTCGTCTTGTTTCACACGAGTTCTGCCGCGCTGCGCGCGGAAAAAATCCTGGCGCAGGCGCAACTCGTCGTCAAGCTGATTCCCACGCCGCGCGAATTTTCCAGCGACTGCGGCATCGCGCTGCGCTTCGAATGGAACGATTCCGCGCGCGTCAAAGAATTGCTGGACGAAGCAAAAGTCCAAGTTGCTGGAATCCATCAAATCGGATAAGCTGCTGCTGCAATCCAAAATCGAAAATCGAAAATCAAAAATGCGTATTCTTATCTTCTCCGACGTTCATTCCAACCTCGAAGCGCTCTCCGCGCTGCACGCGTGCGAACAGCCGCCGGACGCGCTCTTCTTTCTTGGCGACCTCGTCGGCTACGGACCCGATCCCGCGCCGTGCCTCGGCTGGACGCGCGCGTACGCCACGCACATCGTGCGCGGCGATCACGATCACGCGACGGCAACCGGCGCGGATTTTGCCTCGCGCGAAGAGTACCGCGATCTCGCGCTCGCGACGCGCGAGCATACCTTGCGCCAGCTGCGCGCCGCCGATCTCGTATACCTCGCCGCGCTGCCGTTGACCGCGCGCGTCGAACTGGGCGGCGCGCGCTTTTTCCTCGCGCACGGCGCGCCGCGCGAACCGCTAACGCGCGCGCTCGATTTTTCGGCGATGCCGGAAGACAAGTTGCGCGCGGAGTTGGAAGGGATTGACGCGGATGTGATCTTGCTGGGGCACACGCACGTTCCCGCGATTCGGCGCGTGGGGAACGCGCACGTTGTCAATCCCGGCTCGTTGGGTCAGCCGCGTCACGGCTTGCCGAGCGCGACGTACGCGGTGTGGGAAGATGGTCACTTGCAGATCAAGCACATTGATTACGATCCCAAGCCGACGCAAAACAAAATCGCACTAATGCCGCTTGAGCCGGAGATCGCGGAGCGGTTGCAGGAGATTTTGGCGCGGGGGATGTGAATCTTCCCCGCGCTTTTTCTTGACGCAGGTTGGCGCGTGATGTATAATCGTGATCAGTCAATTGGTCAATTGGTGATTAGTCAACTGGTCAATTAGTGACTAGTCAACTTGTCACCAATCACCCAATCACCAATTGACCAATTACAAGTTGACTCCCAGAGGGCAAAATGTCAGAACAAAAAAACATTTCGTTGTGGACACGCGCGCGCGGCGTCTTGCACGGTCCCGTGCTGATCGGCGTCATCGCCGCGCTCGTCGCGATTGGCTTGTCCGTGTTCGGAATGATCCGCAACCCGGAAGGCGTGCCGATCAACCTGCGCTCGCTACTCCTCGTCGTCGTCCTCGCGGGTGGTAGTTGGGGCTTGATCGCGTGGGCAATCGCGACGGCGGCGGTGGAAGCCGGAAAAGACGAAGTCAATGAGCCAATGAACCAATGATCCAATGAACCAAATGGGCTGGTAGACGGCAGGTTTGGCTCATTGGTTCATTGACAAATTGGCTCATTGTTCCGGAGGAACTATGAAAGCCGTTGTGATGGCAGGCGGCGAAGGATCGCGCCTGCGCCCGCTGACGATCAACCGTCCCAAGCCGATGGTGCCGATTGCGAATCGGCAAGTGATGGGGCACATTCTCGAACTGCTCCGCCGCCATAATTTTGCGGAGGCGGTGGCGACGCTGCAGTATCGCGCCGACGACATCCAAAATTATTTTAGCGATGGCGCGCAAGCCGGCATCCCGTTGAGTTACTCGGTCGAGCCGCATCCGCTCGGGACGGCGGGCTCGGTCAAGTACGCCGAAAAATTTCTTGCGCGCGATGAGCCGTTCCTGATCATCAGCGGCGACGCGCTCACCGATTTCAACCTTAGCGACATCGTCGCGTTCCACAAGCGCGTCGGCGCGGCGGTGACGATCACGCTGTGCCGCGTGCCGAACCCGCTCGAGTACGGTGTCATCATCGTCAACCCCGAAGGGCGCATCGAACGCTTTCTCGAAAAACCGTCGTGGGGTGAAGTGATCTCCGACACGGTCAACACCGGCATCTACGTCATCTCGCCGGAGGTGATGGACGAAATCGATCCCGACGTGCCGTTCGATTTCAGCAAAGATTTATTTCCGCGCTTGATGCAAAAAGGCGCGCCGTTGTACGGCTATATCGCCGACGGCTATTGGTGCGATGTCGGCAACCTCGCGGAATATATGCGCGCGACCGCCGATTTACTGAACGGCAAAGTGAACCTGGGCGAAATCGCGCCGAACATCGGCGGAAATATTTTTGCGGAAGAGGATGTGGACATCGCGCCGGACGCGCAACTTTTCGGTCCGATTTATCTGGGGCAAGGCGTCAAGATCAAAGGCGGCGTCGTCATTCACGGACCTACCGCGATTCGTCCGTTCACGATTGTGGACAATCGCGCGCACATTGATCGCAGCATCATTTTGCGGAACGCGTACATCGGCGAAGGCGTAGAACTGCGCGGCGCGATCATCGGGCGGCGATGCAGTTTGAAATCGCGCGCCGTCGTCTTCGAAGGCGCGATCGTCGGCGACGAGTGTACGGTCGGCGAGAGCGCGGTGATCCATCCGACGGTCAAGATCTGGCCCAACAAGGAAATCGAAGCCGGGGCGACGGTGAAATCGTCGTTGATCTGGGGCGCGCAAGCGCGCCGCGCGTTGTTCGGACGCTACGGCGTGACCGGCTTGGTCAACGTAGACCTCACGCCCGAATTTGCCGCGCGGCTCGCGGCGGCGTTCGGCGCGACGCTGCCGCGCGGATCGGTCGTGACGATCAACCGCGATTTGCATCGCGCCGCGCGGATGATCAAGCGCGCGATGGTGAGTGGTTTCCCGTCGGCGGGCGTCAACGTGCAAGACCTCGAATCGGTCCCGATTCCGGTCGCGCGTTATTACACCGCGGTGAGCGGCGCGACGGGCAGCGCGCACGCGCGCATTTCGCCGTTCGATCAGCGCGTCGTGGACATTCGCTTTTTCGACCAGAACGGGTTCAATCTGACCAAAGCCACCGAGCGCGGGATCGAAAATATTTTCTTTCGCGAGGATTTTCGCCGCGTCTCGTTCGACGCGTTGGGCAAGATCGAAGAAGTCGGCGCGCTGCCGATTCAGCGTTATCGCGAAGGATTCCTCCAAGCGCTAAACTTGGAGGCAATCCGCGCGCGGCGATTCCATCTCGTCGTGGATTACGCCAGCGCGCCGTCATCCCAGGTTCTGCCGACGATTTTCAATGAACTCGGTTGCACGGTGGTCGCGTTGAACGAACGGATGGACGAAACGAAGATGGCGGTGCCCAACGACGCGTTCTGGCGCGGCATCGATCAACTTGCCGCGATCACATCTGCCGTCAAAGCCGATTTGGGGGTGCGGATTGACGTGGCGGGCGAACGCGCCTGGTTGGTGGATGAGCGCGGACAAAAATTATCCGGCACGACGATTGCCGCGGTGTTCGCGGAACTCGCGTTGCGCGCGTCGGATCGGAATCAGGCGCGCGCGCTCGCGGTGATGGTGAACCAGCCGCAACTCTTCGACGAGATCGCGGCGCGGCACGGCGCGCACATTCGCCGCACCAAGATCGATCCGCAAGATTTGATGGCGGCGGCGACGCAACCCGACGTGATTCTCGCGGCGAGCGGCGCGGGTGAATTCATCATCCCGACTTTTCACCGGTTGATCGACGCGCTGTTTCCGGTTGCCAAACTGCTGGAATTTCTCGCGCTGCAAAATACTACGCTGAGCGACGTGATGGCAACTTTGCCGCCGTACCACGTTGCGACCAAGCGCGTGCCTTGTCCCTGGGATCACAAAGGGACCGTGATGCGTTTGTTGAACGAGCAGTACAAAGATCGCATCACCGATCAACTCGACGGCGTGAAGATTCAACTGGGCGAACGCGAATGGGTCTTGCTGGCGCCGGAAGCGGACGAGCCGATGTTCACCGTTTACGCCGAAGCCGCGTCGCCCGAAAATGCGAACGCGCTGGTGGAACACTATGCGCGCGTGATTGACGGACTACGCGCGTAGCCAATGAGCCAATGAGCCAATCGCCCAATGAGCCAAATGGAAAATAGGCAAACCGGTTTGGCTCATTGGTTCATTGGTAAATTGGCTCATTGACAATCAGAATGATCGATCTGTTTTTTTTCGATCTGCCCGTCTACACTGCGTTCGTGTTCGGCGGCGCGGCGATGGGATTGAGCGTTGCGTTCTGGTATTTGCGCCAACGCGCGCGGCGCGCCGTCACACCGGAAATGTTTCTCGACGGCGCGCTGATCGTTTGCGCCGCCGGTTGGGTGGGCGCGCGCGCGTATCACGTCGCGTTGAACTGGGCGTACTATGCCGCGCGTCCCGACGAAATCGCGCAAATCGGGTTGGGCGGTTTGGCGCTGCGCGGCGCGTTCATCGCGGGATTGCTCACGCTGGCGATTTACGCGCGCGCGCGCGACTTGCGTTTGGGCAAACTCTTGGATGCGTCCGCGCTCGGTTTGGCGGCGGGGCAGGCGATTGGCTGGATCGGCGCGCTGGCGCGCGGCGCGAATTATGGCGTCGTCAGCGATAGCGCGCTCGCGCTGGAACTGCCGGATATTTACGGACTGCTCGCGCCGCGTTTTCCGTTGCAGCATTTCGAGATCGGTTTGTTCGTCAGTTTATTTGTCGGTTTGATCGTTCTGGCGATGCAAAGACCGCGCGCCGGAACATTATTTCTGGTGTACGTTTTTGTCGCGGCGGCGGCAAATTTCGTGCTCGGTTTTCAGCGCGGCGATGAAACGACTTACGTCGGCGCGTGGCGCGTCGATCAAATCGTGGATCTGATTTTCGGCGCGCTCGCGCTCGGCGCGCTAATCTTTGTGTCATTGCGAGCGGAGCGCAATGACGATGCCAAGATTGGAACAACTAGTTGATGGCTGATTCGAATTCGTTGAGACAACCCGTCGGGCGTGTGGAATCGCCTGCCGCGCTGGACGCGTTACGCGCGGCGCTGGCGGCGCAAACCGCGATCGCGGTGGATACCGAAGCGGATAGTTTGTATTCGTATTTTGAAAAAGTTTGCCTCTTGCAATTCTCGACGCGCGACGCGGATTACCTGGTCGATCCGCTGGCGTTGGCGGTGAACCCGCTCGCGCCGATTTTTGCCGATTCGCAAATCGAAAAAGTTTTTCACGCGGCAGAGTACGATGTTCTGTGCCTCAAACGCGACTATCAATTCACGTTCGCGAATATTTTCGATACGATGATCGCCGCGCGGATCCTGGGTTGGAAAAATATCGGCTTGGGGAACACACTGCAAGAACGGTTTGGCGTTGCGCTCAACAAGAAATTGCAGCGCGCCGATTGGGGACATCGTCCGTTGAGCGCGGAGCAACTCGCGTACGCGCGCGAGGATACGCATTATTTGCTCGCGCTGCGCGACGCGCAGCTGGCGGAGTTGGAACAGCAGGGGCGGCTGGAAGAAGCGCGCGAGGAATTCGAGCGCTTGACGCGCGTCGAGCCGACGCCGCGCCAGTTCGATCCGGACGCGTACTGGAACATCAAAGGCGCGCGCGAGCTCGATCCGCCGCGCTTGGGCGTCTTGCGCGAATTGTTTCGCTGGCGCGACGCGCAAGCGCGCAAGGAAGATCGTCCGCCATTCAAAATCGTACCGGACGCGACGCTTCTTCGCATTGCGGATGCGCGTCCGCCGTCCCCGCGCGCGCTCGCGCACTTGGGGATTTCGGATTTTGTGATGCGGCGGTACAGCCGCCCGATTGTGGCGGCAGTGACGCGCGGCGTGTCCGCGCCGCAAACCGCGCATCCGCAGCCGCGTGCGCGCGCCGAGGATTTTCTGGACTATGCGGCGCGCAATCGGCTGGGCAAATTGAAAGAGTGGCGCAAGGCGCGCGCGCTGGCGCGCGGCGTCGAGAATGACGTGGTCGTTTCGAACGAGGTGTTGCACCAGCTCGCGCTGAAGAATCCGCGCACGCTCGACGCGCTCGTCGCGGCGACCGGCTTGGGACCGTGGAAGACGCGCGCGTACGGCGGGGAAATGCTGGAGGTGTTGCGCGGCAAGCGGAGGTGATTTTTCGCAGAAAAAGACCCGAAGGATTTCCAAAATCCTTCGGTTTTTTTTATTATCGCGCCGCCGCCACCACCGCTTTGATATTTTCCTCCGGCGTGTCCACCAGCGTCACGCATCCCGCCGCTAGAATAAAGCCGCGCTCTCCGGCTTGCGCGATCGCATCGCGCGCTTGCGCCAGTACGTCGTCGCGCGATGTGCCCCCTAGCACGGTGTACTCATCAATCCCGCCCGCGATGGTTTTGTTGATCTGCGCCGCGCGTAAAATCTCACGCGCGTCTTTCAGCGACGGCGCGGTGCGGCGGTCGTGCCAGTTCAGCACGTCAACCGGATAGTTCATCAGTTCGTCGAAATAAATATCAAAGCCGTGAATGTGCAGGAAGACGAAATCCGGCTTGACCGCGCGAATCGCTTCGAGCACTTGCAGATCGTACGCCGCGCCGAACGCGCGAAATTCCTCGCGCGACAACGACTTGGCGGTCGCGCTCTGCGTCGCGAAGAAAATCGCGTCCGCGCCCGCGCGCAGATTCGCGATCGCGAAACGGATCGTCGTCTCCGTGATCGCGCGCAGCGCGCGATGCAACACCTCCGGGTTTTGGCGCAGATCTTCCCACACGCGCTCCTTCGCGAGATTTTGCGCGGTGCTGAGCGGCGAAAAGATCGTTTGCAAAATATGTGTGTCCACGCCGATCTGCTGCCGCACCAACTTGGTCGCCGTGAATTCGCGGATGAAGACCGGATTCGCCGCGTCGAGCGGGACGATCTTTTCCCAATCGTTCAACGCTTGGACGGGAAGCGTGACGTACGCGCGCGTCCCTTCGCGATTTTTGCCGTCCACGTACGTCGCGCCGTACATCTCGCCGCGAAAACCGGACGCTGGTGTGATCTTGACGAAATCGAAATCATATTTTTTCTGAAACTCGACGACGCGCGCGGCGAGTTTGTCCGCGTGCGTGTCGTCGCCGGGAAAGTGCCGCCACAGCGCGACTGGGACGCGATCCACTAGTTCGCCGCGCAGCGCGGCGTTGATCCGTTCGCGATGTTTCATCATCGTTCACCTCCATTGCAAATCCGACCGCCGGCGGATGACCGGCGACCGGCGTGGATTTTCATTGCGCGGCGGATACCTCCACAGAAATCTCCGTCACTTGTCCCGCGCTGATGCGAAACGCGCGCGTGCGCGGTTGTTCGGGATCGGCTAGCGAAATGATCAGATGCGCTGCGTCAGGATAGTACGCGCGCGCGATGTCGGTCTCCGATGGGTACGCTTCGGTCGCGCAATGCGAGTGATAAATCGCGAGATGCTCCCACCCATTCGCTTCGATGTCGCGGAATGCGGCGAGCAGTTCCAACGGATCGGCGTAGAAATTCACGCGCGGCGTGGCGTGCGTGTTTTTCAACGGATAGATTTTTAGCGCGCGCTGATCTTTGCCGCCGATGAGACCGCACGTTTCGTTCGGCGCGTCGCGGCGCGCGTGCGCGATGAGTTGGGCGAGTTGAGTGTTTGACAGTTTCATACAACTGAATGATGACAAGGTGACACGGTGACATGGAGACACGGAGAAGCATTCACCTTGTCTCAGTACATCACAGATTGTCATTCTGAGGCGCGCTTTTTGCGCCGAAGAATCTCGCAATTTGCGATTAGCGAGATGCTTCGCTTCGCTCAGCATGACCGAATTGTGATCTACTGTGTCTCCTTGTCATTCAGCCGTGAACACCACGCGTCCACCCACAATCGTCTGCTCGACGCGCGTTTGCAAAATTTCGCGCGGTGGAATCTCAAAAATGTTTTGCGATAAGACAAGCGCGTCGCCGATTTCATTCTCGCGCAACGGCGCGCCGATGTACGCGTTCACGGCTTCCGCGACCGACAGTTTTTCTTCGGGATACCAGCCGCCGCGCGGTTCGCCGTTGGCGCGTTCGCGCGTGACCGCCGCGTGAATGCCGACCCAGGGATCGAGCGTTTCGACCGGACAATCACTGCCGAACGCGAGCCGCGCGCCGGAATTCAGCAGGCGCTTGAACGCGTACGCGTACCGCGCGCGCGCGCCAAGCAAATCGTCTGCCATTTTGTAATCGCTCGTCGCGTGAATCGGTTGCATTGACGCGATCACGTTCAGCGCGGCAAAGCGCGCGATGTCGGCGGGATGCAAATGTTGCGCGTGTTCGATCCGGAGTGACGCAGTGAAACCTTCGCGGCGCAATTTTTCGTAGATGTTCAACACTTCGCGATTCGCGCGGTCGCCGATGGCGTGCGTGCAGACCATCATTCCCGCGCCAACCGCCGCGCGCGCGATTCGTTCGATCTCCGCGACCGGCGTCGTGGGAATGCCGCAGTTGTCCGGGTGACCGATGAACGGTTCGAGCATCCACGCGGTTTGCGAACCGAGCGAGCCGTCGGCAAACATTTTCACGCCGGCGATGCGGAGAAATTCGTCGCCGAAATTGCCGCGCAAACCGATCGCAAGCGCGTGATCTAGATTTTCAGTCGGAACGGTGTGCAACACGCGCAGCGTCAGTTTGTCTTGCGCGCGCAAACTCTGAAACGCGCGCAGCGAGACCGCGCCTTCGACGTTGTGGATGCCGGTGATCCCCAGTTGATGCGCGGCGCGGATCGCGTTCAGCAACATCTCGTCCGAAATGCTTGCCGCGTTGAAGCCGCGTTTCTCGTCGAGCAAATCCATCGCGTTCTCGCGCAGAGTGCCGGTCGGCTCGCCGTTCGCCGCGCGATCGATCTTGCCGCCGTCCGGATCGCGCGTGTCGCGCGTGAGATGGATCGCGCGCATCGCCGCGCGGTTGATCCAGGACGAGTGTCCGTCTTTGCGATCCAGCACGACCGGATTGTCCGGCGCAATCGCGTCGAGCGGCGCGCTCGTCGGAAATTCTGGGATCGTCCAATCGAGGTGATTCCAGCCGCGTCCGAAAATCCATTCGCCGGGTTGCGCGGTTTGGACGCGCGCGGCGACGCGCGCCACCGCTTCGTCGAGCGAACGCGCGCCGTCGAGTTGGACGCGCGCGATCCCCATCGCGTAACTGGTGAAGTGAATGTGATGATCCACCAAGCCAGGGATCGCCGCGCGTCCGCGCAGATCGATTATTTCGGTGCGCGATGTGCGCGCGGCAAGCGCGTCGTCATCAAGCGCGATAACGCGTCCACTCGCAAACGCGATGGCGTGCGCGCGCGGGCGCGCCGGATCGAGTGTGTAAATTTTTCCGTTGGTTAAGAGTAGGTTTGTCATAGTTGGATTATACGCCCAGTTGCGAATAAATAAAATAGGGGCGACTCGGTGAGCCGCCCCAGATCGTCATCAATTTTACGCGCCTTCAAACTGAATCATCGAGTACACGTCGTACCCCTTGAGCGCATCGCGCCCGTGCAAGTCTACCAGCTCGATCAGAAAAGCAATCGCGAGCACTTTGCCGCCCAGCTTTTCGATCAGTTGCGCTGCGGCTTTGGCGGAACCGCCGGTCGCGAGCAAATCGTCCACGAGCAAGACCTTGGTCCCCGGCGTGATCGCGTCTTTGTGAATTTCCAGTTTGTTGGTGCCGTACTCCAATGAATACTCGACGCTGATCGTATCGGCAGGCAATTTGCTCGGCTTGCGAATCGGCACAAAGCCCGCGCCTAATTCGTACGCCAGCGGCGCGCCAAAAATCCAGCCGCGCGCTTCGATCGCGGCAACCGCTTCGACATCGCTGTCAATGTAACGTTCGACCAGCGTGTCAATCACTTCTTGCAACGCGTCGCCATCGCGAATGAGCGTGGTAATGTCGCGGAACAAAATTCCTTTGACGGGAAAATCGGGGATACTGCGAATGAGCCGAGCGAGTTCCATAGGAGACCTCCTGTCGTGTGTAAGGGCGAAGTATTGTTGGTGTCACCGCTTCGCCCCTACCTAGACTCAATTCTACACAAACGGTGAAAAAATGCAAATCCTCGCGGCTTGTGCTATAATAGCGCTGTGAGATCGCGAAACCTTGCGGCGAAATTTTTTCGATTCAACGCGGTGATGCTGAGCGCGCTGCTGATCGCGTGCGCGCCGCGCGCACCAGAAACGCCAACCGCGATTGCGCCGACGGCGATTGTCACATCGAGCGCGCCGACGCCGACGATTGCCGCAACCATCGCGCCGACGCGCGCGATCCCCACGCGCACGCCGCTCGCGACGTCGGGTGCGATCACGTTGACATTGTGGGCGACCGAAGACCTTGCGCCGGGCGCGACGCCGGCGGGTCGCGTTCTGAAAAATCAATTCGACGCGTTCACCGCCGCGAATCCGAATATTCACATCGAAGTTGTTTTGAAAAAACCATACGGCAAGGGCGGCGTCCTCGATTTTTTGTTGACGACGAGCGCAGTCGTGCCAACGCAGTTGCCGGATTTCGTCACGCTCGATATTGCCGAAGTGCCGCTGGCGGCTGAAGCCGGAATTCTACAACCGCTCGACGCGTGGTTGTCGAACGATCTGAAAAACGATTTTTTCCCCTTTGCGTTTCGCGCCGCGCATTATCAAAATCAGTGGATCGCGTTTCCTTTCCTCGCGGACGCGCAACACCTGGTTTACACCAAGACGACGATCAAAAAAGCCCCCGCGACCTGGGACGAGTGTCTCAAGCAAAAGACGCCCTTGCTATTGCCGCTTGCCGGCGACGACGCGTTTGTGTTGCAACATCTCGCGCTCGCGTCAACCGGCGATGGATTTTTGCCGTTGCCGACGGACGCGAACAACCTCGCGCAAATTCTCACTTTTTTCAAACGCGCGCGCGATCAAAATGTGCTTCCCGAAACCGCGCTCAATCTTAAAAGCGTCGAAGAAGGGTGGGCGCCGTTTGCCGCGAGCCAGACCGCGCTCGCGCAAGTTTCCGCGTCGCGCTATCTCGCCGAGCGCGAGAAAGCGCCGCACGCGGGATTCGCCGCCGTGCCGACGCGCGATGGCAAGACCGCGACCGTCGCCAGCGGCTGGGCGTTCGCGCTCGTCACAACCGATCCGGCGCGTCAAGCCGCCGCGACGCGCTTTATCAATTGGCTCGTTCAAGGCGAACGACTCGCGCCATTTTTGCGCGCGGCAAGACGCTTGCCTGCGACGCGCGCGACGATGCCGCTCGCCGTCGATCCGCCGGAGTACGCGGCGTTTTTGCGCGAGACGTTGGAGCGCGGCGCGTATTGGGCGTCCGCTTCGCCGCGCGAAACGAAAATCGCGAGCGCGTGGCGCGCGGCGATCGCGGCGGTGTGGAAAGGCACCAGCACCCCGGACGAAGCCGCGCGCAGTATCGTCGCGGCGACGAAATAGTTTGGCAATGTCCGATTAGCCACAGAACCACACAGAACCACACAGAAAAAGAAATGTGACATTGGCAAAATAATCGGCAGGAGTGGATGATGTTTGAAAGTTCGCTGCGCACTAACGGACAGCGCCGCCTAGCAGAACTGGGAGGCGCGGATATTCTGATCGGCATTCCCAGTTACAAAAACGCGGCGACCATCGGCTCGGTGATCGAGATGGCGGCAAAGGGCGCGCATACGTATTTTCCGTTATTGCGCTCCGCGATTGCAGTCGTGGATGGCGGCTCGTCTGACGAGACGGTGCCAATCGCGTCGACGCGCGTTCTGCCCCCCGCGCTCCGGCGCATCGTCACGACGTATCAAGGGATTCAAGGCAAGGGCAGCGCGGTGCGCGCGATTTTCGAAATCGCGCGATACGTCGGCGCGCACGTGTGCATCATTCTGGAAGCCGATCTGGAAAGTCTCACGCCGGAGTGGATTCACAAACTCGCGCAACCGATCTTGAATCGCGAGTACGAGTACGCGATTCCGATGTACGCGCGTCCGCTCGTCGAGGGCGCGGTCAATGATATTCTCGCGTATCCGCTGACGCGCTTGCTGTACAACGCGGATGTGCGCCAACCGATGGCAGGCGATTTCGCCGTGTCGGGTGAACTGGCGGGGAAATTGCACGATCGCGATGTGTGGGAAACGGACGTGGCGCGGCACGGGATTGACATTTGGATCACGACGATTGCGATCAACGAAAATATGCGAATGTGCCAGGTGCCGCTCAGTCCCAAGATCGAAAACAAGCGCGAAGCCGCCGTCGCGTTCGACCCAGGGTTCGTGCAATCGGTGGGGACGTTGTTTCGGATGCTGGAAATCTATCGGCGGCGGTGGACGGAGACGCGGACGTTACGCGGAGTGCCGGTGTGCGGCGAAGAGATCGCGCAAAAAGATCAACGCTTGACCGGCGCGATCACGATCGAAATGTTGAGCGATGCGTTTCAATCCGGCGCGCGGCGTTATCGCCGGTTCTGGCGCACGATTCTCTCGCCCGGCAATTACGACGCGGTGATCGAATTGTTCAACCAGCCGCGCGGCGCGAAACATTTTTCGCCGGAGTTGTGGGCGCAAGTCGTGTTCGATTTTGCGGTGGTGTACAACAAAGGGGAAAACGATCCGGACAAGGTCGCCGCCGCGCTCTTGCCGCTGTACTACAAGCGCATCGCGACGATTCTGCGCGAGACGAATGCGAAACTCGACGCGGTTGAAAAAGTGGTGCAAGCGCAAGCCCAAGTGTTTACGCAACACAAGGCGTATTTGTTGCGGCGCTGGGAAACGTACGTGCCGTGGGCGGTGGACGGGGTGCGTTAGTCCGCGCAACTGATCCGCGAATCACGCGAATCGCGCGAATGAGGTCTGTTGATTCGCGCGATTCGCGTTATTCGCGGATCGCTTTTTAGAAACCCATCGCGGAACCCGGACTCGGCTCGCCCGCCAGCCCCGGCATCGTCTTTTCGATCTCCTCAGGACTTTCTCCGGACTCTAAGCGGTCCACCATTTCGCCGAATTCGGGACCCAGGTCTTCGCCGCCCATCTGATTACCCATCTTCCGCATAAACCGCGCGACACTCTTCGGATCGTTTTCGTCCACGTCACCGAACGCGGAGGGATCGGACATTGCCTCCAGCCGCGCTTCCTCGGACTTGACCGTCGCGACGCGCGAGACCAGGCGCGCGAGATTTTTGCCGCCGCAATTCGGGCACGTCGGATCGCTCACGGCGGCAAAGGATCGAAAAAAGATGCTGGCGCGGCGTTTGCAATCCGCGCAACGATATTCGTAAATTGGCATTGCCGTTCTCCACAAAATGCTCAGCCAGCCACAGAGGACACAGGGAACACAGAGAGTTTTTTCTCTGTGGCTCAATGTATTCTGCGCGCATTATATTCAAATTGCAACCAATTGACAAGCCATCGGCGTCAACGTATAATCAGCACGATGACGACGATTGAAGAAATCACCGGCTTGATGCGCGGTCTCTCGGCGGAAAATCTGGCACGCGTGCGCGCGTTCGTCGCATCGTTGCGCGAGGCGCACGCAGCGGCGTGGTCGTTCGATTTTCTGGAACATTTCGCCGAAGCGACGCGCGCGGGAATGGAAGTCAAAGTGGCGGACGCGACCTGCGCGAACGTGACGCGCCCCGCGCTGTGGGAACATCCGCCGATGCGCGGCTCGGCAACTGTGGGCTATCTCGTGCCGATTCCGGCGGGCGCGCGCCAGGTCACGCTCAAGTTCGCGATCGGAATTCGCGACGGCGCGGAATTGCCGCCGGATCGCTTCATCGCGTTTCGCGTCTTGGTGAACGGCTGGAAATTGTGGAGCGCGGTGAAAACCACGCGCGCGTGGGAAGAGCACGCCGTCGAAATGCCGCAACTGAGCAGCGACCTCGCGCGGATCGAATTTATCACCGATAGCTTGGGCGACAACCGCTGGAATTGGGCGGTGTGGGCGGAGCCGCGATTGGAAAGCGAAGAACAATGACAAATGAGCAAATGGGAAATGACAAATGAACAAATGACAAATGAGCAAAGTTGTCATTTGTCATTTTTAATTTGTCATTTCATAACGCTTCAACGACGAAGGAGGGACAATGGATTTTCAGTTGACGGAGGAGCAACGCGCGATTCGGGAGATGGTGCGCGATTTCGCGGAGAAAGAAATCGCGCCGCGCGCGGCGGAGATTGACCAGACGGACGAATTTCCCGCCGACGTGTTCAGCAAGATGGGCGCGCAAGGTTTGATGGGCTTGCCGTATCCGGAAGAGTACGGCGGCGGCAGCGCGGATGTGACTTCGCAAGCGCTCGCGGTCGAAGAAATTTCGCGCGTGTCGGGTTCGGTCGGGTTGACGTACGCCGCGCATTTGTCGCTCGGCTGCGGACCGTTTTTCAATTTCGGCACCGAAGAGCAAAAGAAGAAATGGCTCGTCCCGCTCGCCAAGGGCGAAGGACTGGGCGCGCTCGCGCTGACTGAAACGAAAAGCGGCAGCGATCTCGGCGGCTCGGTCGCGACGACGGCGGCGCTGAAAGGGAACGAGTGGATTCTCAACGGCACGAAAATGTACGTCACGTCGGGCGCGGTCGCGCGCTCGATCACCGTGCTGTGCGCGACCGACAAATCGAAAGGGCATCGCGGCTTGAGTATGATCGTCGTGCCGCGCGGCGCGCCGGGCTTGGTCATCGGCAAAGTCGAAGAGAAGATGGGCTTGCACGGTTCGCTCACGACCCAGGTTTTCCTGGAAGATTGTCGCGTGCCGAAAGAAAATTTGCTCGGCGGCGAAGGCGAAGGGTTCAAGCAAGCGATGATGACGCTCGACGGTGGGCGGATCGGCATCGGCGCGATGGCGTTGGGGCTGGGACGCGCCGCGCTCGAAGCGTCCATCAAGTACGCGCAGGAACGCCAGGCGTTCGGCAAACCGATTGCGGATTTTCAAGCGATTCAGTGGATGATCGCGGACGCGTCAGTGGAGTTGGAAGCCGCGCGCTTGCTCGTGATGCAAGCCGCGTACTTGAAAGATACCAAGCAAAGTTTTTCGCACCAAGCCGCGATGGCGAAATTGTACGCGTCCGAAGCCGCGGATCGCGCGTGCTGGAAAGCGATTCAGATTCACGGCGGCGCGGGCTACTTGCGCGATTTTCCGGTCGAACGATTTTATCGCGACAATCGCCTGACGCTGATCGGCGAGGGGACGAGCGAAATTTTGCGGATGGTGATCGCGCGGAGTGTGTTGCGCGCGTAGCGCGGAGTGGGAGCGCGGGAGAGTGGGAGCGCGGGAGAGCGGGAGAGGGGGAGAATGTTTCACCCACTCTCCCCCTCTCCTTGTCTCCCCCTCTTTTTTTTGTGCGCGATGCGTTCTTCCACGACGCGCGGCTGACCCAACTGCGCGATCCGTTCTTCCGCGATGCCGCAATACTTGCGATCGATTTCGTAGCCGAGGTAATGGCGTTGCGTCATCTTCGCCGCGAGCGCGGTGGTGCCGCTGCCGATGAACGGATCGAGGACGACGTCGCCGACGTTGGTGTAGAGCAGAATCAAGCGCAACGGCAGATCGATCGGAAACGGCGCGGGGTGATCGGGCGCGTTGCGATCGCGCTTTTTGCTCAGCGTATCAAAACGCCACAACGATTTTTCCGAATCGGCGACCTGGTCTTGCGGACTGCGCCACACGCTTTTCGTCCACTCGACGAATTCCAGGTTTTCGATCCCGCTCTCTTTGCCCGCCGTCTGTTCGAGTTTGTACGATTCTTTGCAGAAGACGAGAATGTACTCGTGCACGTCGCGTAACGTCGGATTGGACGCGCGCGCGAAACTTCCCCACGCGGTAGAAATTCCTACGGTTGGACCTTTATCCCAAATGATCTCTCCGCGCATCAACAGCCCCAGCTCGATCAATTGCTGCGCGATGTACGCATTCAGCGGCAGGTACGGCTTGCGCCCGGTGCTTGCGACGTTCACTGCGAGCCGTCCGCCGCGACACAAGACGCGCGCGCACTCGCGCCACACCTCGTTCAGGAATGCGAGATACTCGCGCAATTCCATCGCGTCGCGATGTTGCGCGTACTCTTTCCCCACGTTGTACGGCGGCGACGTGACGATCAGTTGCACCGAGTCGTCGTCCACCTCGCTCATCGCGCGACAGTCCGCGCAGTAAATCGTGTCGAGTTGCATCGCGGACATTGTAGCACAAGCGCGCGCGTGATGCAAAAGATGAAAGATGAAAGATGAAAGATGAAAACCGCAGTGTCATTGCGAGGAGCGATTTTTGCGACGAAGCAATCTCCAAAGTTGGCTGGGGATTGCTTCGCTTCGCTCGCAATGACAGTCATCCTTCATCCTTTATGGGAGTCGGTTGAACCAGAAGAGCGAAAGCGCGCCGCCGATCAACAGAAACAACAGCGCGAGCGCGGTGAACAGCACCGTGCTTTCTTCTTTCTCCTGCGTGACGACGACGCCTTTGGCGAGATTTTGATAAATCGTCAGCAACGCGGTTTCGTCCGAGGCGTGGAAATACTTTGCGTCCGTGATCGCGGCGACGCGCTTGAGTGTCGCTTCGTCCAGCACGGCGCGGAAACCGAAACCGCCGCCTCCTTGGATCGTCGCGCCTTCGGCGGTGCCGACGCCAATCGTAAAGACGCGCACGCCGCGATCCGCCGCCGTTTGCGCGGCAGTGATCGGCGAAGGTCCGGTGCGATTTTGTCCATCGGTCAAGAGGATGATCGTCGCGGGCGCGAGTGTGCCGCGTGGCACGGGCGTTGGCGTCGGCGTGGCGGCGGTGAGCGGATCGTTCAGGCGCGGCGTGGGCGTGTTCGGCTTTTCGAAGATCGCGTCGAGCGACGTGAGGATGCCGCTGCCAATCGCGGTGCTTTGTTGCTGCACCAAACGATCCACCGCCGCGCGCGCGAGTTCGCGATCCGTCGTCGGCGCTTGCACGACATTCGCGTTCCACGAGAACGACACGATGCCGATGCGCGTTTGCGGGTCTTGGAGCGCGACGAACGCGCGCGCGGCGGCTTTGGCGGCTTCCAGGCGCGTCGGTTTCATATCGTTCGCGCGCATACTGCCGGAAACGTCAATCGAGAGAATGACCGTCGCTTGCTCTTTCGGCAGCGTGATCACACCAAAGGGGCGCGCCGCCGCGAACAGCATCAGCGCGACGCCGCTCAGAAACAGCGCGGGCGGAATGTGCCGGCGCATCCCAGGTCGTTTGTCAAGCGCGTCCTTGACGAGCGCGAGACTCGAAAAGCGGAGCGCGTAGCGCGCGCGGCGGCGCTGCGCGAATAGGTACGCCCCGATCAACACGGGGACGAGGAGTAACAACCACAACATATCGGGGGCAAGAAATTGCATTGCGCCCCTTTCTAGAGTTCAAATATGCCAAAATAGGCAATACCGCAAAACTCACTTTGGGATTTGACTAAAGAGGGTTCTCATGGATACTGTCTCTATCCTATCCGACCGAGGAAAGAGGAGTGCATGAGAACCCCAAAGACATTATACCATACGACGCC